>OJAU01000004.1_pt1 | contig 326059 bp, 295 predicted proteins | sample 1589791 | NCBI WGS metagenome assembly OJAU01 (sample SAMN05416849, study PRJEB24817) | seawater metagenome | isolation source: Sea water | place: Canada:Atlantic | collected 2013-07 | reverse complement strand
ACCATGGACCCCCTGATTATGAGTCAGGTGCTCTAACCAGCTGAGCTATGGGACCGGACTGGCTGCAAATGTAAAACACTTTACAATGATTGCAAACATTTTTTTCAATTATTGCAAATTTAAATATTTTATTCTATTTCTTGGCATAGCTCAATTAACACGCCATTGGTTGATTTTGGGTGTAAGAAAACAACTAATTTATTATCTGCTCCTTTTTTGGGCTCTTCATTTATTACCGTAAAACCTTCCTGTTTTAAGCGCTCTATTTCTTTCTTAATATTACTTACGGAAAAAGCGATGTGATGGATTCCTTCACCTTTTTTTTCAATGAATTTTGCAATGGGACTATTAGGGTTTGTCGCCTCTAACAATTCAATCTTACTTTCACCACACTTAAAAAATGAAGTGGTTACTCCCTCTCGCTCTACACTTTCGGTTTTATAATGTTCATAGCCAAACAAACTTTTATAGACTTTGTTTGCTTCGGTAATATTCTTTACGGCAATGCCTATATGTTCTATTTTATCCATTTTTATACTTTTTCCTAATTCAAAATTACTAAATCTTTATGGCAGCATCTTTATTAATTTCCGAAGAAAAATTAATAATTCTAATTTTAAATTACAGTCAACTGGTTAATTAAACAGATGTTAGTATTAATTGTCCTACTTTTGCAATATGAGTACGACAGAAAGTAACAGACAAAAGAAAATTGCAGGGGTGTTACAAAACGACCTTGCCAGGGTTTTACAGGAATTGCTTCGCGAATCAGGGCAGTTAAGCACAATTTTGACCGTATCTAAAGTTTCGGTAACGGTCGATCTTTCCATTGCGAAAGTATATGTGAGTGTTTTTCCTTCGGATAAAGCAGAAGCTATTATTAAAGAATTAAAGCAACTTACTCCAAAAATAAAGCATCAAGTTGCACAACTTACCAAGCACCAGCTTCGGAAGATGCCCGACCTTTCTTTTTACAATGACGATTCTATGGAATACATTCAAAACATAGAAAAAGCGGTAAAAGACAAAGAAAACCCAATCGAAAACCCGGATTTGCTCCCAAGAAGAAAAAAATCGTAATCTTGAAATTCCCGCTCTACATCGCTAAGCGGTATTTATTTTCAAAAAGCAGTAATAACGCAATAAATATTATTACAGGTATTGCAGCTGTTGGTGTGGTAGTGGGTGCTATGTCCTTGTTTATTGTACTTTCCGGTTTTTCTGGATTGAAAGATTTCAGTCTTCAGTTTACTAATGTTTTTGATAGTGATTTAAAAGTATTTCCTGAAAGCGGAAAAACAATTAATTTTTCAGAAGCTTCCGAAGAAAAGCTAAGAAACATTTCAGGCATTGAAAGCTTTTCAAAAGTGATTGAAGAACGGGTTTTTCTTCAATATAAAGGTCGAAACCATATTGCCTACATTAAAGGTGTAGATGAAAACTACAATGCTGTAAACCCAACCGATAGTATTATATTTTTAAGCAAATGGTTTACAGCCGGACAGCAAGAAGTGGTTATCGGCTTTAACATTGCCCATAAACTTTCCTTGGGTGTGAATGATTATACCGATTTGCTGGATATTTACGTACCGCGCCCTGGAACTGGTCAAATTTTAGCGACCGATGTTGCAAACGCCTTTACCAAACGCAACGCCGTGGTATCTGGTATTTATGATGTAAATGAAGAATTGAACAGCAAATATGTGTTTAGCGATATAGGTTTTGCCAGGGACTTGCTTAAATTGGACAGCACCACCGTTTCGTCCATTGAACTGAAATTGAAGCCCGGTGTTTCAGAAGAAGATATACGAAAAGAAATCCAGCCTATTTTTTCAGAAGAAGTACTCATCAAAAACCGCATTCAGCAAAACGATGCGTTGTATAAAATGTTGAATACCGAAAACATAGCCGTGTACCTTATCTTTACATTGGTACTAATTATCGCTCTTTTTAATGTAGTTGGGTCTATTATTATGATGATTCTCGATAAACGAAAGGACATTAAAACGCTCTATAATTTAGGAACTACCGTAAAAGACATCCGCAAGATTTTCTTTTTACAGGGAACGCTCATGACCACTTTTGGTGGGTTGTTGGGTATTGGTCTAGGTATATTATTGGTATGGGCTCAATTACAATTTGAGTTTGTAAACATTACGCAAACATTGGCATATCCAGTAAAGTTTAAAATTATCAATGTGGTGATTGTTTTTGTTACAATTACTGTTTTAGGGATAATTGCTTCAAAAATAGCTTCGAGTCGAGTTCGTAAAAAATTGCTTGCCTAAACAAACTGGTGATCACCAAATTTTTGTAACACCTCATCAAAAGCAGCAAAAACATCGGCGCTATCGTCGCTGGTTACCATTTTCATTCGGTACGGTTTAAAATCTGGGATACCTTTAAAGTAGTTGGTATAATGACGGCGGGTTTCAAAAACACCTAACTTTTCACCTTTCCAATCGATAGACATTTGCAAGTGGCGACGGGCAGCTTCCACGCGTTCTTCCATAGTTGGTGGTAAAGCATGTTTACCGGTTTTAAAATAGTGTTTTACTTCTTTAAAAAACCAAGGGTAACCGATGCTTGCACGACCAATCATTGCTCCGTCTAACCCATACTTCTCACGCATTTCCATTGCTCTTTCGGGTGTGTCTACATCGCCGTTTCCAAAAACGGGAATGTGCATGCGAGGGTTATTTTTTACTTCAGCAATAGGTTTCCAATCGGCATTACCTTTGTACATCTGTGCACGGGTGCGGCCATGAATGGAAATAGCTTGACACCCTACATCTTGTAGGCGCTCAGCTACCTCCTTAATCATAATAGTGTTTTCATCCCATCCCAAGCGAGTTTTTACGGTAACGGGTAGCTTGGTATGTTTTACCATGGATTCGGTTAACGAAACCATTAAATCAATATCTTTTAAAATGCCGGCCCCGGCACCTTTGCTCACTACTTTTTTAACAGGACAACCAAAGTTTATGTCAATAATATCCGGACCGCTGGCTTCTACGATTTCTACACTTTGAAGCATTGAATCCAGGTTAGCACCAAAAATCTGAATGCCCACGGGACGTTCTTTTTCATAAATATCTAACTTCATCACGCTTTTGGCAGCGTCGCGTATTAACCCTTCCGAAGAGATAAATTCCGTATACACCACATCGGCCCCTTGCTCTTTGCAAAGCGCACGAAAAGGTGGGTCGCTCACATCTTCCATGGGTGCGAGCAACAGCGGAAAGTCGCCAACGTCTATGTTTCCTATTTTTGCCATATTCATCTCCCGCACATGCGGGAGTCTTTTTTTATAGTCCTCTCATCATCTCCTTATGCATGAAAGCATGCTTTTCGTGGAAATTTCAAGAATTTATATTTGCAAAATTACAGAAAATACTCTGGTAAACAATTTTGAACTAAAGAAGTGTTTCTTTTGTTAGTTGATGCGCTGTGTCTCGTCCGTAGTAGTAGAACGATTATTATCACGCAAGTGGGCATTTCCGAAGTTGTATTTAAAGCCTACTGTAAATAATCTACTTTCAACTTGAGCGGAAAAGTAATTATCTTGGTTGTAATAGTTTGATACTTGCCTATAATTCGTTGCGGTATTGAAAATATCGTTAACTCCTGCGGTAATACTGGCGCGATTATTCCAAAAGGATTTTCTAAAAGAAATGTTTAAAAAGTAGCCATTTTTAAAAGATGTTGATCCCTGAATAAAGTTTGATAGATATTGAGAAGATAAATCTGCAGTCAAAGACCTATCTTTTGAAAGCGTGAAGTTAGAATATACGTAGCCATAAAAACCAGCTGTATGGTTTTTATAGGTCCGTGGTACACTCTCTACCGCCAAAAATTCATTTTCCAAATAATAAGTGGAGGTTATCACATAAAAATAAAGCCAATCGGGTAAGTTTCTTGGGGTATATGAAATATCAAGACTGTACTGAAAATCACGCAACAGGTTTGCTTCACTGTTCCTTAACGTTCTGTTTTCATTATCTTGAAAGGTTAAAGCGCTCAACGAATTATCTATGGTTTCATAATATGCTTCAAAGTTCCACACATTGTTATAAGAATAATTCACGGCTATTTTATCTGAAATGGCTGGCACCAACCTCGGATTCCCTTCGTTGAAATTGTTTTCATTTATAAAATAACGGAATGGATTCAGGTTTTGATAGTTAGGTCTTGAAATACTTTTGGTGTATGCGAACCCAGCGCTATGTTTTTCATTGAAATTATATTGGCCCGAAACCCTTGGGAACAGTTTAAAATAATCGTCGGTATTGGTTTCACCCAACGTTCTTGATCGGCCTTCCACATCGGTATATTCGCCCCGTAAACCTACCACAAGACTAAAGTCGCCAAACGCCTGGTCAAGGTTTATATATTCAGCATAGACTTTTTCACGATAGTTAAAATCATCTGATAAAGACGGATTGAAATCCATACCACCCATATCGGTGTCAAAAAAATTAAGTTTGCTGTTACTGTCTATGTTACTGTATTTTATACCAGCCTTTAGGCTTCCTTTCCAGAACGAATGTGTTAAATCTGCTTGTCCGGTAAAGATATTGGTTGTTTGGTCAGCATCTGTTGAAAAACTGTTTTCACGCAGTAAGTTTCCTGCAGGATCATTATAGTTAGTGGCTACGTTCTGCAGTCGCTCGTTATTATAATCGGTATAATTGGCAGAAACAGTTACATTAGAGTTTTCAGCATTAAGCAAAACTTTATAATCTCCTGTAATGGATAGTGTGTGCGTATCAGAGGCTAAGTCACTCAAAGTAGTAAACGTACTATCAACTGTTCGTTGGGCATTTCGTATTACAGCAAAACCATTTTTGTCGTACGTTTCATTTGGGTTTATCGAAAAGGTAGTTGCTAAGCTAATTGTCTGTTTGTCATCCAACGTAAAATCGGTAATTAAATTTGCTTGGTGGGCATTGGTGCGGGTAATTTTTTTAAAATCGGAATTCCAAATAGAATTGGTGCTGCCATCAGGATTAAAAAACCGGGTAAAATTCTCATCTTCTTTAAGGTTTTTACGCGTGTTAAAACCGTAGCTTCCGTAAAAATTAATCCAGTCGTTTTTGTAAAAATGTGAGGTTCCTAATCGGTATTTAGGGTAGGTTCCTTGATTGTAAGAGCCATTGACCGAACCCTTATAGCCAATTGAAATCGCCTTTGAGGTATTAATATTCAATACCGTCCCCGTTGCACCATCATACTTGGCCGAAGGGCTGGTGATTACCTCAACCGATTTAATATTGGAAGCATCGGTGTTTTCAAGCAGGGAAACAACCTCAGATGAGCTTAAATACACTCGTTTATTATTAATGTATATTTCGGGACTTTGAAATTTAACTTGAATAGACTCGCCGATGACCACAACTCCCGGTGTTTTTTTCAGTAAATCGAACGTACTGCCTACAGAAAGCGAGGTGTTCTCTACATTAAACACTAATTTTCCAGCTGTTTTTTTAATTGTTGGTTTTCTTGCAGTGATTACGGTTTCATCGAGGGTTTCGGTGGCTTCCTGTAAGGTAATTGTACCTATATTTTTTTCAGAAGAAATAGAAATTATTTTTTCAACTGCTTTAAAACCTACAAAACTAAAAGTAAGTTTATAGGTTTTGGCTTCAAGACCTTTTACTAAAAAAGTTCCGTCTTCATTAGTAGTTGTCCCCTTAAAAGGTTCTGTGTCTTCTTCTTCAAAAACTAACACATTCACAAAAGAAAGCGGCTTATTTTCTGTATCAAAAACTTCTCCAGATATCGATAGCTCTTGCGAAAAAAGTGGGGTAACACAAAATAGCAAGACTAGAAAGCACAGTCTTTTCATATTTAGAGTTTGGTTTGTTATCCTTTTTAATGCGCTTTAAGGGGAGATGAAGCAAACTTCAATTAAATACGCAACTTTACAAATATGTTAATACTATCATAATAAATAAAATAAATAAACAATTTTTTTTGATGAAATAACGCAATTCCTTTCTTTCGTTTCAATTTAAACTATATTTGCAGTCAACATTTGCTACGGAAGAAGAACACTATGAAGAACATTCGCAATTTTTGTATTATCGCCCATATTGACCATGGTAAGAGTACTTTGGCAGACCGCTTACTTGATGCTACCGCAACGGTAACCTCTCGAGAAAAGCAAGAGCAGTTACTGGACAGCATGGATCTTGAGCGAGAGCGTGGTATTACCATTAAGAGCCATGCCATACAAATGGATTATGAATTTGAAGGCGAAAAATACACCTTGAATCTAATTGACACGCCGGGACATGTAGACTTTTCGTATGAAGTTTCCCGAAGTATCGCCGCTTGTGAAGGGGCTTTATTGGTGGTTGATGCTGCCCAAAGCATTCAAGCGCAGACCATTTCAAACTTATACTTAGCGCTGGAAAATGATTTGGAAATCATTCCTGTATTGAACAAAATAGATCTTCCTTCAGCAAATCCAGAAGAAGTGACAGATGATATTGTAGATCTTTTAGGTTGCGATCCTGATGAAATTATCCCTGCTAGTGCAAAAACTGGTTTAGGGATTGATGAAATTTTAGAAGCCATTATAAAACGAGTACCCGCACCTAAAGGGAATCCAGATGAGTCGCTTCAAGCGTTGATTTTCGATTCGGTTTACAATCCATTTCGCGGGGTTGAAACTTATTTTAGAGTTTTGAACGGGGAAATAAAGAAAGACCAGAATATAAAGTTTATGGCCACCGGCAAAGACTATGAAGCCAATGAAGTGGGTACCCTTAAACTAAAACAGATGCCTAAAAAAGTAATTAAAACTGGTGACGTTGGGTACTTAATAACGGGTATAAAAGATGCCCGTGAAGTAAAAGTAGGTGATACCATTACCGATGCAAAAAGCCCAACCACTAATATGATTGAGGGCTTCGAAGACGTAAAACCTATGGTTTTTGCTGGTATCTACCCTGTTGATACCGAAGAGTATGAAGAGCTTAGAAATTCTATGGAAAAACTACAGTTAAACGATGCTTCCTTGGTTTTTCAACCGGAAAGTTCGGCTGCACTTGGTTTTGGTTTCCGTTGTGGGTTTTTAGGAATGCTTCATTTAGAAATTATTCAAGAACGCTTGGAACGTGAATTTGACATGACGGTTATAACAACCGTTCCCAATGTGTCCTACCACGCTTTTACAAATAAAGAGCCAGACGAACTGATAATGGTGAACAATCCATCAGACTTGCCTGAGCCTTCCTCTTTAAATCGTGTAGAGGAGCCTTTTATAAAAGCAACTATTATCACAAAAGCAGAATTTGTTGGTCCTGTTATGTCGCTTTGTATTGAAAAACGAGGGGAAATTGTTAATCAAACATATCTAACAACAGAACGAGTTGAGCTTTCTTTCGATATGCCCTTGGCCGAAATAGTTTTTGATTTTTACGATCGTTTGAAGACTGTTTCCAGAGGATATGCTTCATTCGATTATGCCCCAATTGGGATGCGCGAATCGCATTTGGTTAAAGTAGACGTTTTATTAAACGGAAACACTGTAGATGCCCTTTCTGCACTTTTACACCGTGATAATGCTTACGATATTGGAAAACGTATGTGTGAAAAGTTGAAAGAACTAATACCAAGACAACAGTTCGATATCCCTATTCAAGCAGCTATTGGCTCTAAAATTATTTCTAGGGAAACTGTAAAAGCACTTCGAAAAGATGTAACTGCAAAATGTTACGGTGGTGATATTTCACGTAAGCGTAAGTTATTAGAAAAGCAGAAAAAAGGTAAAAAACGAATGCGTGCTGTTGGTAACGTTGAGATTCCACAGGAAGCATTTATGGCAGTATTAAAGCTAAATGATTAAGGTGTTTATCCACCTCCACAAGTAGCCCCAGCCTCTTCAAGGCCGGCAACATACACATCATAATCAGTGTCGGTGTTTTCACCATTAACGGTAGCATTACCATTCTGGTCACGGCATACTTCAAAAGCAGAAGTTTCTGGGGAGTTACAAGTAACACAAGATATATTCAAGTCATCTTCACATGAAAAAAACAGTATTGAAACTAGTATAAATGATTTCAGGAATACATTCTTTTTCATAGATGGCAGGCTTTATAAAAAAACGAAAGCAATACAGGTTTATTATGAGTTTTAGTTCTGTATTTCATCCTCTTCCTCTTTGGTAGCGTTTACCACGTCTTCAAAATCGATTGGTTTTCCAAGATATACCAATTGACTACCTTCTGTAATTTCCATTTCTTGAGGGTTCTCAATAAGGTCGATATGATTTTGATCATTTTTCACAAAGAGGGCAACTGCATTTTCTTCCTCTTCAATATACCCTAGCAATTTCATAAACTTAGATTGTGTATCTATTGGTAACTCTTGTATGGAAGGGAACTCGCGAGCCACTTCAGTAAAACGTACATAATCATGGGTGGTTGAAAAAAGCTCTTCTGAAGAAAGGGTGTTTTTTACTTTTCGTTCTTCAGAGTTCATTAATCTAAACGATCCATTTTCACCAAAAATATCCCCATATCTTGAAATAGCTTGTTTATTAATTTCGTCATTGCCTGTCATAGCCAGTAGATAACCCACATCGTTCAATTCGATATTATCTGAAAGGTCATCCGAATAAATATTTCCATTAATGGCTTCAAGTCCTAACTCTCTAGCTTTTTCAATATTTAATCGGTTGGTGTCGACCAATACTACGTGACGATTATTTTTCTGAAGATAGGTACCTATCAGCCTTGAAACTTTTGAAGCACCTACAATCATAATTCCTTCAGAAGATTTTAAGAAAACGCCAACTGCCGAAGCAAAGAATCGAGCTGAAGCTGCATTTAATAAAACCGTAACGAGTACTACTGCAAAAACTAATGGTGTAATGTATTCGGCCCCAGGAACACCTTCATTTACTAATTTAGTACCAAAAAGCGATGCAATACCAGCAGCAACAATACCACGTGGCCCTACCCAACTAATAAACAGTTTTTCATTTATTTTTAAGCTAGAACCTGTAGTACTCAAAAATACCGCTAGCGGCCTAAGTACAAAAATGATAATGGCTAGTAAAATGCCTGTTTTCCAGTTGTAAACCAATAAAAGATCTTCTAAGCTAATATTGGCTGCCAGTAGTATAAATAGAATAGAAATTAATAATACGCTTAACGATTCTTTAAAATAAAGTAGTTCTTTAAGGCTTGGCAAATCGCTGTTTCCTAGATACATTCCCATTACTACCACTGCCAGTAAACCAGATTCGTGTGCAAATTGATCGCTCAAAACAAAAATCATTAACACCATAGAAAGTGACACTACATTTAAGAGATAGTGCGGAATAAACTTTCTTTTAATAAAAAAATACAGTGCGTAACCTGCCGAAATTCCGAAAGAAAAACCTATCAAAATAATTTTGGCAAACTCTATCAAAGCCTGTTTCGTATAACCCGCATCGCCTTCTACACTTATAAACTCGAAAACCAAAACAGCAACCAAAGCACCAATAGGGTCTATTAAAATCCCTTCCCATTTTAATACTGCTGAAACATGTTTTTTAAGTGGGATATTTCTTAGAATTGGTGTAATCACCGTAGGACCGGTCACAATAATCAAGGCTGAAAAAAGGAAGGATATACGCCAATCAAGTCCAAATACATAGTGCGCAGCAACTCCAGCACCTATAAACGTTACAGTAGAACCGAGGCTAATTAACTTACCGATTACGCCACCTACTTTGGTTATTTCACCACGGCGCAATGTTAACCCTCCTTCAAAAAGAATAATACCAATAGCTAAAGAAACAAAGTAAAATAGGTTTTCACCAGGAAAGAGACCTTTTTCACCATTGTAAATAGGTTGTATCCATTGTTGACCATCTTCAGATAGTAACGTGGAAATTGGGCCTACAAATAAGCCTATAAGTATTAACGGCAAAATAGCAGGAATTTTAAATTTCCAAGCAACCCATTGTGCTAAAATTCCTAAAACGATAATTCCTGCTAATTCAACCATATAATTCCTTTTTTGTAAAATAAGGTCTTTTGAAATTTCTCAAAAGCTAACTTTTTGTTAAAAATAATACAAATATTTCGGTCTGCCCCCAAGGGAGTGCTTACCTTTTAGTATTTTGCACACTTTAAAATTCATAATATGAAGTTGTACCCCATTGAATCTGGAAATTTTAAATTAGATGGTGGTGCTATGTTTGGAGTAGTACCAAAGTCTCTTTGGAACCGGACAAACCCCGCAGATAGTAATAACATGATCGATATGGCTGCCCGTTGCCTTCTTATTGAAAACGGAGATCGCCTAACACTTATCGATACTGGAATGGGGAATAAGCAAAGTGAAAAGTTTTTTGGATATTATTACCAATGGGGAGACCATAATATCGATAAATCTTTGGAAAAAAACGGCTTTCATCGTGATGATATTACCGATGTTTTTTTAACACACCTTCACTTCGATCATTGCGGCGGAGCCATACAATGGAACAACGACCATTCGGGCTATGAACCCGCTTTTAAAAACGCAAAATTCTGGAGTAATAAAGATCATTGGGATTGGGCTGTACATCCAAATGCACGTGAAAAAGCTTCTTTTTTGAAGGAAAATATATTACCCATGCAAGAAAGTGGGCAATTACATTTTGTTCATAAACCTACTGATGACTTTGCTAAAGCAAATGAAATGGATTTCGGCATGTTATTTGTAGATGGTCATACCGATAAACAAATGATACCTCACATAGATTACAAAGGAAAAAAATTAGTGTTTATGGCAGATCTATTGCCAACAGCTGGGCATTTACCTTTACCATATGTAATGGGGTATGATACCAGGCCTTTGCTAACACTACCTGAAAAAGAAAAATTTCTGAATCAAGCAGCAGATAATAATTATTATCTTTTTTTAGAGCACGATGCTCACAACCAAATAATTACCGTAAAACACACTGAAAAAGGCGTTCGCTTAGATCAGGTTTTTACTTTTAATGAACTTTTTAATTAATTTACAAAAAATGAATATTCTTAAAACATCATTCTTAGCTGTTGCTTCAGCAGCAGTGTTAGCTGGTTGCGGAAGCAGCTCGGCTCCAATTGTTTCAACTCCTATTGAAAACATTGACACCCTACCTTTAAAAACAGCCCCTTTAACCGACGAGCAGTACAAACAATGGGGTGCGGCAGATTTAATAACCGATACCATCCCGGGTATGAGCGTTGATAAAACATATGCTGAAATTCTCAATAAACGTAAAAAAGGAGAAACTGTTATTGTAGGTGTAATAGACAGTGGTGTAGATGTTGAACACGAAGACTTAAAAAATGTTATCTGGACTAACAAAGATGAAATTGCCGGTAACGGAAAAGACGATGACAACAATGGTTATGTAGATGATATTCATGGTTGGAACTTCCTTGGAGATATAGTTGGTGAAAACATGGAATACGCTCGTATCATTAGAGATTTGGGCCCAAAATTTGAAGGAAAAACTGATGCTTCCATAAGCGCTGCAGATCGTGAATCATTTGCTTTTTACAAAAAAGCTAAAGCTGAGTATGAAAAAGAAAAGCAAGATGCGATGGCTAATAAAGCTAGATATGAGCAAATATTGCAACAAGTAAAACCTGCCCACAAAGCAATGGTTAAAAAATTAGGAAAAGAAGATTACACCGCTAAAGATTTAGCTGGAATTTCTAACCCTACAGCAACCGAGCAACAGCAAATTGGAATGCTTACCCAAATGCTAAGCTATGAAGATTCCGTACCAAAAGTAGTGGAGCAACTGGAAAGTGGCGTTGACTATTTTGGCGGAAGATTAGATACTCACTTTAATCTTGAGAAAGATTTCCGTGGGGTTTTAGGTGACAACCCAGATGATATTACAGACACCGATTATGGTAACAACGATGTAGATGGCCCTGACTCTAAAAAGGAAGATGCCAAGCACGGAACGCACGTTGCTGGTATCATCGCAGGTGAACGCAACAATAAAATTGGGGTTAATGGAGTTGCCAGCAACGTTAAAATAATGGTATTACGTGCAGTTCCCGATGGTGATGAGTACGACAAAGATATCGCGCTTGCTTTCCGTTATGCTGCAGATAATGGCGCTAAGGTAATTAACACTAGCTTCGGAAAGTATTACAGCACACACCCAGAATGGGTTCGTGAAGCTATTGAATATGCCGAATCTAAAGACGTATTAATTGTAAACGCAGCCGGAAACGAAGGGCTTGATCTAGATGAAACGGAAGTATATCCAAACGATCAAACCAAAACCGGAGCTGAATATGCAGATAACGTGTTAACAGTTGGTGCATTAAATTACAAATATGGTAGCGAATTGGTTGCAAACTTTTCAAACTACGGTAAATCAAATGTTGATGTTTTTGCACCTGGTGTAAAAATTTGGGCGACTACCCCATTAGATACTTACGAGTATTTACAAGGAACCTCTATGGCAGCACCTGCTGTAGCTGGAGTTGCTGCGACCATTCGTTCGTACTATCCAAACCTTTCAGCAAAAGAAGTAAAGCAAATTATTATGGATAGCGGACTAACTACAAAAAGTCCTGTTATGTTAGGTGGAGATGATTCGAATACCGATAATTTCGGAAATATTTCAACCTCTGGTAACATGGTGAATATGTACAATGCAATGATTTTGGCCGATAAAAGGTCACGTTTAAAATAAAATAATAATTTGGGGTTTTGTGCTAAAACAGAGCCCCATTTTTTTTGAATCAAAAACTACGCTTATGAAATATATCTTCGGAAACATACTTATCTTTTTTATGGTTGCTTCAGTTGCAGCACAAAACAATACCTCGTATTGGCAACAAAAAGCAGATTATAAAATGGAAATTGATATGGATGTTGAAACCTATCAATACAAAGGAAAGCAAGAGTTGGTTTATACAAACAACTCACCTGATGCTCTAAATAGGGTTTTTTACCATTTATACTTCAACGCATTTCAGCCCGGAAGTGAAATGGACGTACGTTCAAGAACTATAGCAGACGCAGACAGTCGCGTAGCAGATCGTATTTCAAAATTATCCCCTTCTGAAATTGGCTATATAAAACCGACCTTATTAACACAAGACGGCCAAACTTTAAATTATGAAGTAGTAGGTACCGTACTTGAAGTTGAATTAAATAAACCCATTCAACCAGGAGAAAGCACCACATTCAACATGGAGTGGGATGCACAAGTACCGGTGCAAATTCGTCGTTCAGGTAGAAACAATGCAGAAGGTGTTGCTCTTTCTATGTCGCAATGGTACCCAAAAATAGCCGAATATGATTTTCAAGGCTGGCACGCGTATCCATACATAGGCCGCGAATTCCACAGTGTATGGGGTGATTACGATGTAAAAATAACTATAGACGCTGCGTACACTATTGGTGGAACCGGCTATTTACAAAATCCTGAAGCAGTAGGTCACGGCTACGGACCAAAAGGTTTAAAGAATATGAAGCCTGTAGACGGAAAATATACTTGGCATTTTAAAGCGCCAAAAGTACACGACTTTACTTGGGCGGCAGATGATGAATACATCCACGATAAATACGAAGGTCCCAATGGAGTAACGCTTCATTTTTTATACAAGGACAATCCAGAAATTAAGGAAAACTGGAAAAACTTACAGCCTAAAACTGCTGAATTACTAAAGTATTTCAACGAAAAATTAGGTCCATACCCTTACAAGCAATACTCTGTAATTCAAGGTGGAGATGGCGGTATGGAATACGGTATGAGTACTTTGATAACGGGAGAACGCAAGTTTGGAAGTTTGGTTGGCGTTACAGCCCACGAGCTGGCTCACACGTGGTTTCAGTTTTTAATGGCTACCAACGAAGCTAAACACGAGTGGATGGATGAAGGGTTTACCAGTTATATTTCCGCAGCTGCCATGAACGAAGTAATGGACGAGCAGAAACCAAACCCATTTAGTGGTTCGTATAGAGGGTATAGATTTTTAGCTAAAAGTGGCCAAGAACAACCACAAACTACCCATGCAGACCGCTATGCAAGTAACCGTGCTTACGGAATTACCGCATATAGCAAAGGTGCTGTATTTTTAGCACAGTTGGGATACGTAATTGGCGAAGAAAATTTAGCCAAGACACTTAAAAAATATTACGACGACTGGGCATTTAAACACCCAACACCAAACGATTTTATTCGCGTAGCCGAAAAAGTTTCAGGTTTTGAATTGGATTGGTACTTAACCGATTTTGCTCAAACCACAAACACCATAGACTACGGAATTAAAGGTGTTGAATCTGTTGGAAATACAACAACTATAACATTGGAGCGAATTGGTTTAATGCCGATGCCTATCGATTTATTTGTAACGTATGAAGATGGAACGGAAGAGTATTTCTACATTCCTTTGCAAATGGCACGTGCCGAAAAACCAAATCCGTATCCAAATATGAAATATCGTGTATTGCCAGATTGGGCGTGGGCGTATCCTACTTACCAATTTGAAATCACGGACGGTAAAAAAGTAAAAAGCATGAAGATTGATGCTTCAGACCGTATGGCTGATATCAATCCTGAAAATAACACTTGGGGTGTAGAATAGTTTTTTCTGAAACCTCTTTTGAAATCATAAAGTGCCTTAGAAGTAAAACTGGATTTGTCCGGTTGAGCGCAGTCGAAACCTATTTAGGATAGACAATTTATAGTTCTCGACTGCGCTCGAACAGACAGCAAAACTTACTTTTAAGGCACTTTTCTTTTTTTATATCTTTACGCTATGAGCCAAAAATTTCCTAAAAACGAAAAACTGAAAAGCCGAAAAATGATAGCCCGGCTTTTTTCTGAAGGAAAATCTTATAAAAAATATCCTGTAAAAGTGTTTTTCATTGAAGTGGAAGATGCCGAAACCAATCAAGTTACTTTTGCCGTGCCCAAACGGAATTTTAAGTTGGCCGTAAGCCGAAACCACATAAAAAGAAAGCTTCGTGAAGCCTACAGAATCAACAAAGGAGCGTATCTAGAAAAAAGCGGCAAGAAATTTGCGCTGTTGTTTTTGTATCTTGGAAGGGAAAAACCAACCTACGAAGCTGTTGAAGCTTCGGTTATTTCACTTCTTAAAAAACTAACAGATGAAAGCAATTAGCCTATTATTTTTCTTGTTTGCCTTAGCGTGTTCAGATGGAAATCGTAATACCGATACTGTTTCGGCAAGTCCAGAAGCTTCTTACGAAGTAATGGAAGACCAAGCGTATTCTGAAGAAAGCATGGTTCAGCAAAAGAGAACGGTTACTGAAGAACAGAAAATCATTAAAACCGCCCGTCTCGCTTTTGAAACCCCATCACCCGAAGAAACCCACCAAAGAATTTTACAACTTACCTCACAATACGAAGGGTTTGTAGCCAATGATAATTCTGGGAAAAGTTACAATCGTATTTATAGAAATATGACGGTGCGCGTGCCTACCAAACATTTTCAAGCGTTTATCAATTCGGTTTCTGAAGGGGTTGAGTATTTTGATCAACGAGATATTTCACGGCAAGATGTTACCGAAGAGTTTGTAGATCTCGAAGCGCGCTTAAAAGCCAAACGCAAACTGGAAGACCGGTATTTAGAACTGCTTTCCAAAGCGAAAAACGTCAAGGAAATGCTCGAAATTGAACGTGAGCTCTCTAACATTCGCGAAGAAATTGAAGCCAAAGAAGGCCGCTTAAAATACCTTCAAAACCGAGTTTCTGTAAGCACTATCAACTTAGAGTTTTACAAATACACCGCCGAAAGCGGCGTAACCGTTTCTTACGGACAGAAAATTAAAAACGCCCTACAAGGTGGCTGGAACGGCGTTTCGGTGTTCTTTTTAGGGTTGTTGTACCTATGGCCATTGTTTATTGTGGTTATTATTGTGCTATTGGTAGTACGGTGGTTGGTTAGAAGAAATAGGAAAAAATAATTAATAGCGTATTGCATTTATACATACGTTGTGCGTCATTTACGAGAACCGAAATTGAACAGTAATCAATGATTAAAAAATGGATTCGTAACCTTCTCAAAAAAGAAGAAAGTAATGATATCAATCTTGATGTTTTTCAAGAAGCTATAATCAATTATCGTCAAGAAGGAAAAGAACTTATGTTTAAACTTGGAGAAAAATATGGTTTAAATATTGAGATTAAAGAAGATTACGAAAAATTGATTTCAAGAAGCAATAAAAATATCCCAAGAAGAGGAGAACTTTCAAAAAGATGGAATTATAGTTTTCACGGACAGGAATGCGCTTTTTATAATAAAAAAGATCAAAAGAACGTAGAAGTTATATTAAGCAATCCACCTGAATTTGGACATATCGATTCTTGGTTTCTTCTTTCTTATATGCAATCAATAGAGAAATACAAAAACGAGGTTGCAGGAATGAATTGGCAGAAATTAAAGTCGTTAGTTAATAAATTATATATGGATGGTCAAATTAAAAAAGTAGTTGAATAAAACGTACAATATATATTTAAAGGAAGTTCTAATCGGAACAACCGAATTAGAAAAGGCTGATGCACCAATGGGAGTTGCATTTGGACTGATTCAATTTAACGGGATTGAATCGCCTTATGAATTCTTCAAAGAATACTGCTTGAAAAACAATATTGTTATAAATACTGACGACCCAGAATTTGAATTTATTGATACTCAAGTGATGTCCGAATTAAAAGTATTTAGACAGGACGGACTGGAAATAAAAGGAGTTACTGGAAATGCCGTTACAGGAATGAAAATTGAAGGATATGAAATTTCAATTTTAGGAATTAATTACCCCTTTTATGAAGAGGAATTTCCTTACCACGTAAAGGAATATGAAAATATGTTCGGAAAAGAATAAAAACGAACGCACAACACCGTGTATAATTCATTGCTAGTACTCGCTTACTTACGAAAATCCTCGCGGATTTTCTATTCGGTTTGTAATTGCTAAATTAGTTGCTGAGACACCCAACGAAATCATAGACAAACACGTTGTGCATAATATCGAAAAAACAAAATTTCAAATGAAAAAACCTATATTCTTACTTGTTGTTGTCTTAATAACTGGATTTACTACAAGTGCCCAAGAGTTGACTTGTGCTGATTTCAAAATCGGACAATTTTATATTCCGGAGGATATGGCTAAACATACAATAGTTACGGATGATGGTATATCCGAATTGAAATCTAAAAGAGATCCAACGACTAAAAAATATGTCGTTATTCGAGAAGAAAACACTCAAATAGAATGGAAAAACGGAATTGGAAATGGAAATCCTGAATACGAAATTATTGACTGGATTGACGATTGTACTTACCGACTGACTTATGACTCTTCAAAATCCGAATTGGATGAAGAAAAAAAGTGGATAAATGATAATAACGGAATTGTAGTGTCGAAAACAAAAATTGAAAACAAATGTCTGTATTATATAGCTACAATGACAACTAACGACGGGCAAAAAATTTCGCAGAACGGGATAATTTGCAAAGAATAAACATACTATGCGCAACAATGTATGACCGCAATTACAGCGGAAATACACAAACGTTGCAATTTCATAAAAGCAACTTATTTAAATGAACAAAGACGCGATACTATCATTTTTTGAAAGAGACTTAAACAAGTTAATTACTGAAATAGAGCTTTATAAAAATGAAGAGACTATTTGGCGAGTAGAAAAAAACATTGCTAATTCAGCAGGGAATTTAACGCTACATTTAATAGGAAACTTGCACACCTTTATTGGAAAAGAAATAGGAAAAACAGGCTACGTAAGGAATCGAGAACTTGAATTTACTCAAAAAAATGTTTCAAGGCAAGAATTAATTGATGGGATAAAGGATACCATAAAAATGGTTAAGAATTCACTTGCCTCAATTACAAACGAAGATTTGAAAAAAGAGTATCCTGTTATGAAGTTTTCAAAAATAGAATCGACCGAATATCTATTGGTTCATTTAGCAACGCACTTAACTTATCATCTTGGGCAAATAAATTATCATAGACGATTAATGGATTAATAAAAATGCCAATAGAAGGAGGAAGACTTAACGCACATAAAGCTCGGCAAGAGGATTTTCGAAGAAGAAAGGACGGTCGAATAAAGGGTGATACAATCATTAGATCGAAAGACAATGACAAAATTGATTTTGAAAAAGTCGACCCTGCTAAGTTGAAAAAAATAAAGAGTGAGATTAGAAGTAAAGCAAAAAAGAATCGCAAGATTGAAGTAATCTTAATAATAATCTCAGTATTAATTGCGTTGATTATTTTCTATTGGATTACTATCTAATAGTTTTATAAATAATTACTTATAATAATCTGTAGATTTAATTACAACAACAAAATTTATCTAAATTGATTTCTACTTATTATCTTTCCGCTACAGCAGAAACGTTTGTTTATCTTTAACTAGTAGCTGATATTTTTACTGTCTACAGTAGCCAATTTTAAAATAAAGAACCATGAAAAAGAAAATCTTTATCCCAATAATCGCCGTGGTTATCATGTTTACAACGGTGAGTTTTAAAAGTGATTTCTTTGAAATTGCCAAACAAATAGAAATCTTCACCACCCTCTACAAAGAACTAAACATGAACTATGTAGACGAAGTAACACCCGCAACTTTAATGGATAAAGCCATTAACGGCATGCTGGAAGATCTCGATCCCTATACCGTGTATTGGAACGAACAGGAGGTAGAAGATGGCCGCATACAAAATTCAGGTACCTATACCGGGATTGGAGCTTCGGTTAAAACCACAAAAGATAAAATTACCATCATTGAACCTTTTGAAGGGTATCCGGCAGATAAAGCTGGGTTAAAAGCAGGCGACGAACTTGTAAAAATCGGTTCCACATCGGTTACGGGATTTGATGGCGACGCAGGAGAATTATTAAAAGGCTCGAAAGGTAGTTCAGTTGAAATCACTTATAACCGCCAAGGAAAAACACAAACCACGATGCTTAAACGTGAAAAAGTGGGAATAGAAGCGGTGCCGTTTTATAAATTGTTAGATGATAACATCGGTTATATTGTTTTGAGTAAATTCAACCGAAAAACAACCCAAGAAACCAAATCTGCTTTAGAAGATTTAAAACTACAGGGCGCCAATAAATTGATTTTAGATCTTCGTGGAAACCCTGGTGGACTCTTAAACGAAGCGATTAACGTGGTAAACTTATTTGTGGATAAAGGCGAAGTGATTACCACGACAAAATCGGTGATTGAAAAATACAACAAAGTGTATAAAACACAATTTGATCCTGTAGATACAGAAATTCCGTTAGTGGTATTGGTTAATGGACGTAGTGCATCGGCGAGTGAGATTGTTTCCGGTGGTTTGCAAGACTTAGATCGTGCTGTGGTAGTTGGAGCTCGTAGTTTTGGTAAAGGGCTTGTACAACGCCCTAAAAAGCTTACATATGGCACCCAATTAAAAGTGACAATATCTCGATATTACACGCCTAGCGGTCGTTGTATTCAGGCATTAGATTATTGGAATCGTGATGAAAATGGCGATCCAATTCGAGTTGATACCGAAGAATACAACGAGTTTAAAACTAAAGGAGGAAGAACGGTCTATGACGGCGGCGGAATTATGCCCGATGTGGAAGTGGAAACGGCCAAGTTTAGCCCCATTACTACAGCCTTGCTAAAAGATATGGCGATTTTCGATTATGCGACGCAATATTACTATTCGCATCAATTAGAAGATTACAATACATTTGAATTCACCGATAGTGATTTCCAAAATTTCGTTACTTATTTAAAGAAAAACGGTTTTGAATATGAAACTGAAACCGAAAAAGAATTTGCTGAAGCCTTACGAAGAGCGGAAGATGATGATCTTAAAGACGAAATACAGCAAGGGTACAACCAATTAATGACATCGATAGATAGAGCCAAAGAAAAAGCATTGATTTCTAAAAAAGCCGAAATAAAATCGTTGTTAAGTGACGAAATTTTAAAGCGCTATTTTTACCGAGAAGGAATGTACAACTATCACGTAAATCACAATCCTGAAATTTTAGAAGCTGTTTCTGTTCTGACCGATGGTAATCGATATGAAAAGATTTTAAAGTAATTAAAAAATCGGTGTTTTCGATACAATTTTTCATTGTTTCAACAATGAAAAATTACTCAACCACCTTGTAGTCGAAACCAAAAGAATTGTATATTTAATAACCAATGCAAGACTTCTTAACCTTTTTTGAAAGCATGCCTATCTGGATGAAAGCCGGCTGGGTATTTTTTGTGTTGGCTTTATTTTGGGTGTTGGAAGGGTATTACAGTTTAATAAACTTAAAATACAAAAAGTGGAAGCATGCTAAAACCAATCTTATATTATTGGCTTTTGTCATGGTAATCAACGCTGTTTTTGGTATTGCAACAGCGGCTATTTTCATTTGGTTGAATGAATCGCAATTTGGATTATTACACTTCTTTCAAGCACCTATCTGGGTTGAGTTGTTACTTTCACTTTTAGTTTTAGATTTTATTGCTCAATATGGTGTGCATTACTTATTGCACAAAGTTCCAGCTATGTGGCGGTTGCATATTGTGCACCACAGCGATAAACACGTAGATGCCACCACTGGAACCCGTCATCATCCGTTCGATTTTATCATCCGCGAAACCTTCGCTCTTATTGCGGTCGTGATTATGGGAATGCCCATCGCTTTCTACCTATTTTACCGAATTTTAAGTGTACTATTCACGTATTGGACGCACGCAAATATCAGTCTGCCCGCTTGGTTGGACAAAAGCATAAGCTATCTGTTTGTAACCCCCAATATGCATAAATTTCATCATCATTATCAACTTCCCTGGACGGATAGCAACTTTGGAAATATGTTTTCTATTTGGGATCGCTTATTCGGCACATTTGTCTATGACGATACCAAGAAAATTCAATACGGAGTAGATTTAGCAGACCATACAGACGATGAGAATATCTTCACACAATTGGGAATTCCTTTCAACAAAACAGTTGTTTCTAAAGGAAAAGAACCTCATTAAAACATCTTATTAACATATTTTTAATAGAGATACTGCTTAAATTTTCGTATAATATGGGTTATGGTACAAAGAGACAAGCAGGAAAACGACGACGTTCTTAAAGAATCCGTTACGTATTTAGAAAACAAAGGATTTGAGAACATTAAAGCCGATATTGAAGGCTATGAGACCCCTAAGTCGTACAATAAAAAAGGAAGTGATATAAGCATCACCCCAGATATTGTAGCGGAGCGAGCAGGAATTAAGCACTATTTTGAAGTAAGCTTAAAGTCTGACAGAACAAATTTACTAAAGTCCAAGTGGCGTTTTTTAGACGTATTAACTCGAATGCGAAACGAGCGTTTTAAAATTATTACAAGACGGGGGCATTATAAATTTACCAATGAAATGTTGGACCACTTAAATATGGAAAAAAAGCTTATTAAGCTGTAACCATAGCAATGTGTGGGATGCCATCCTCAAGGTATCCTTCGCCAATGGGTTCAAAACCATGAGATTGGTAAAATTTAATTAAATATTGTTGAGCCGAAAGCTTTATGTTTTCGGTTTGATAATATTTTTTTATAGCCTTTTTTGAAGCTTCCATAATGTCGTGACCATAACTAAATTTACGCTGATCTTTAGCTACAACAACCCTTCCAATAGCAGCTTCTTCAAAATAAAATCCTTGTGGAAAACAACGGGTGTACGCTATTATTTTTCCTTCTTTTTTTCCAATAACATGCAGAGCTTTTTCGTCTTTCCCATCAATATCTTGATATACGCAATCTTGTTCTACGACAAATACTTCAGAACGAAGTTGTAATATATCGTGCAGTTCGTAAATGGATAAGTCTTCAAATTTTTTGATGGTAATTTCCATGAATTAAAATAAAATTAAACTTCCAAAAGATAACGCTGTAATACATACTATAAAAAAAATAGTGTAGAGAACATTTGTTATTTTTTCTCTTTTGGTCCAGTATTTAAAGCTATCAAAATACACTAAATATTTGTCTTCTTTAAAAACGATAAAGTAACATATTAAATAAGATAAAATACCTAAAGCAATAAAATAGTACTCATTCAATAATTCATCGAGATTTACTAAATTGAATACTATTTTCATTAAGCTAAATAGTAATATAAAAACGATAGCTACTAACCAACCACCTGTAAAAATTAACCCAAATCCAGTTTCTTTATTTAACCAAAAATCGTTAAACCATTCAACCGGTTTATCAATACCTTGATTATCTTTAAATTTCTTCCTAATGAAAGGAATTTTAAACAACAATATAGTTGGATTGATTTTATTAAATAAAAGATGAGCTTTACATTCAATTATATAAATACAATAGTGTAGTTTATTTAAAGCTTTATTTATCAAATAACAACATATTTAATCCTGAACAATAATTTCTTTCGGATCGTCTTTTTGAAATTCTGGTTGAATGTTTACGTGATTGATTCCGAAGTCATCAAACAATATTTTTTCTACTTTTTCTAAGATAGCATCAAATTCTGAAAGGGTTAAATCTTTAGAAAATTCCATATGTGCTTCAAGATGTGTTTCTTGTTCATTAAGCTGCCATACGTGAATATGATGGATGCTTTTTACTTCAGAAATAGTCGTTATTTTTTTACTGATACGTTCCAGTTTAATATCCTTGGGTGTAAATAACATTAATACATTGAAGGAGTTTTTAAGTAAATCAATACCCACCACCAATAAATAAACAGCAATTAAAACAGTAAGCGCACTATCTACCCAAAACCACCCGAAATATTTCATTAATAAACCACCTATCAATACAGCGACCGAAGCAGACATATCGGTAAATAAATGTATATACGCCGACCGCATATTCATATTCTCTTTTGCGTCTTTTCTAAGCAATAAAACACTAAAACCATTCGCTACAATCCCCAACACAGCCAGCCAAATTACTAAACCGCTTTCTATTTCTTGCGGATCTATAAATCGTTTTATAGCTTCATAAATAAGGTAAACCGCCACTACTAAAAGTGTAGCGGCATTTACAAAAGCGGCAATAATTTCAGCACGTTTATAGCCAAATGTTTTATCGAAAGAAGCTTCTTTTTTTGAATATCTATCTGCCACATAACTTATAACCAGTGAAGTGACATCACTAAAATTGTGCAGCGCATCACTTAACAAGGAAAGACTACCAGAAATTAACCCACCTATTACTTGCGATACGGTTATTACAATGTTTAAAACAATTGTTAATAACAGCTTTCTTCCTTTCAAACTGTTATGATCGTGTGTATGTGTAGGTGAATTAGACATAAAAAAAGTAGCCGGTTATGAACAAGCTATCTTTTCAACACGACGTTGGTGGCGACCGCCTTCAAATTTTGTTGTAAGAAACGTTTTTACCATTTCCAATGCTTGTGGTTCGCTTGTAAAACGAGCTGGAATACTTAATACATTTGCATCGTTATGCTCTCTAGCCAACGCTGTAATTTCCTTGGTCCAACATAAAGCTGAACGTACTTTTTGATGTTTATTAGCAGTCATATTTGCACCGTTACCGCTTCCGCAGATAATGATACCAAAATCTACTTTTGCGTTTTCAACATCGTCTGCAACCGGGTGAACAAAGTCTGGATAATCTACACTTTCTTCACTATCGGTACCGTAGTTAATAACTTCGTAACCTTCTGATTGTAAATAATTTGAAATAGTATTTTTGTAATCTGTCCCTGCGTGATCGTTTCCTATTGCTATTTTCATGGTGTTTATTTTAATACAAAGATAATTGTATTATTACATAATAAAACGGTTATAATTAAAAATCAATTGTTTACGTTTTATTAAACTTCAGTTCACTTTATAGTTAACAACTGTGTTTACATTTGTTAATAGTTTAGCAAGAAAAAAAGTTGTGAAATTGGATTATAAATTCCATATGCTTTTTAATATTTCAAAAGCAAATTTTAACTTCATCTTTTTTGACCGAGTTATCAGCATCGAAAAGTAAGTTTCAAACAGATATTTCAGAAATACATATTAAAATTACGTTGTTAACATGGATTGTTGACAGCTGTTAATTATTGTACCTATTCTTTTATTTTTCAGAAGAAAACATTCTTAAAACTATGTTAACAACCTGTACAAAATAACCTATAACTTAAAATCAAAATAAAACTTCAAAAAGTTATGCTACATATTAACACACTATAATAACCATCATTATTTATTTTAAAATTTTAAAAAAGAAAAGAGATGAATATTATATTGTTAATAAGGTTGAAAACTTTAAAATTAAACGATTCTCATTTTTGAAGTGTTATCAAAATCTTTGATGATTTCTCGAGCTCGCGCTGCGTCTTGCTTGTGCACTTGCAAGCGAATGCCACCAATTGCGTTAGAGTAAAAAGGAAAAACACTCGCCATGGTTTCGTTTAAAAAAACATGCGGAATGTCATGCTGTTCTAAAAGTAAAGCGAGAACAGCATATTCACTTTGATAGGTGAAAGTAGCAACGGTTATAAAGTTTTCCATAGCTTAAAAATTGCTTTTTTGAAGCCTTACTAAGGTACTAAATCTTTCCTAAAGGAAACACGCTATTATCTTAATAATAGTACATTTACATTAATTAAAATAAAACAATGCCAAAAAGAAAAACGAAGAAGAAAAACAATAAAATAAAAGGGCTCGGAGAAAGCATTATAAAAATACTACGAAAAGCGAATTCCAAACCTTACAACTACAAACAAATAGCGGCTAAATTAGGATTAGATGATCCTAACAGCCGTAACCAAATTACCAAAAAATTAAAGCAATTAACTGCTAAAGGAACCATTAACGAAGTGGAACGTGGAAAGTATGTTATTGCCCCTTCTAAAAATTACTACACGGGTGTGGTAGATATTACCAGCCGTGGACAAGGATATATTATAGTTGACGATCTTGAAGATGATATTTTTGTTAGTAATAAAAATCTAAACAAAGCCTTAAATGGAGATGTGGTTGAAGTCTATGTTTTTAAACGTAAAAAACGTGGTAAAGCTGAAGGCGAAATAACCAATATTATACAACGTAAGAAAACTGAGTTTGTTGGAACCATCGATATTCACGAGAATTTTGCTTTTGTTGAAATCAACGATAGCAGTATGTATACTGATATTTTTGTTCCGAAAAGTAACATTGGAGAAGCAAAAGGTGGTGAAAAAGTATTAGTTGAAATTATCGATTGGCCCGAAAAAGCAGATTCGCCATTAGGTCAAGTTAAAAAGGTGTTGGGAATGCCTGGTGAACACCATACCGAAATTCATTCCATTTTAGCACAATACGGATTGCCGTATGAATTTCCACATGAAGTGGAAGAATATGCTAATCAATTAGATACATCTATTCAAGAAGACGAAATAAATAAACGTCGTGATATGCGCGATGTGTTAACGTTTACCATTGACCCAAAAGATGCAAAGGATTTTGATGATGCGTTATCCTTTCAGAAATTAGAAAATGGTAATTATGAAATAGGAATTCACATTGCCGATGTTTCACATTACTTAAAATCTGGAACTGTTTTAGACGATGAAGCGTATGAACGTGCAACCTCAGTGTATTTAGTAGATCGCGTGGTACCGATGCTTCCTGAAGTGTTATCTAACAATGCGTGTTCGCTTCGCCCTAACGAAGAAAAATATACGTTTTCAGCTGTTTTTGAAATAGATAATCAAGCGAAGGTTAAAAACCAGTGGTTTGGACGAACGGTAACCTATAGTGATGCTCGTTTTGCATATGAAGAAGCACAGCACGTGATTGAAAATCCAGAAGCTAAAGAACACGAAATACCGGCTAACATTTCCATTACTGATAAAAAATATAAGGTAGATTCTAATATTGCTTCGGCAATTTTAGAAATGGATCGATTGGCTAAAATATTACGTACAGACAGGATGCGCCAAGGTGCTATTTCGTTTGATAAAGTGGAAGTAAAATTTAAATTGGACGAAAACAACGAACCGGAAGGCGTTTATTTCAAGGAAAGTAAAGATGCAAATAAACTAATTGAAGAGTTTATGTTGCTTGCCAACCGTAGCGTTGCCGAATTTATAGGAAAACAAAATCCGCCAAAAACATTTGTATACCGTGTACACGCCGAGCCAGATGATGAAAAAATCGCCGCTCTGGAACGAATTATCCAGCGTTTTGGTTATAAACTGGATACTAGAGATCCTAAAAAAACTGCCAATTCTATCAATAAATTATTGAAAGATGTCGTTGGAAAAAAAGAACAAAACTTGGTCGATGTTTTAGCAATTAGAACGATGAGTAAAGCGGTTTATACCACAAATAACATTGGTCATTACGGTTTAGCATTCGATTATTATACACACTTTACATCGCCAATTCGTAGGTATCCAGATGTGATGGTACATAGGTTGCTACAGTCTTATTTAGATAAAAATAAATCAGCCAATCAAGATGAATACGAAGACAAATGTGGTCATTCTAGTGAAATGGAAAATCTTGCCACAAATGCAGAACGTGACAGTATAAAATACATGCAGGTTAAATACATGTTAGACCACGAAGATGAAGATTTCTTAGGTGTAATTTCAGGTGTGACCGAATGGGGAATTTATATTGAAATAGTTTCCAATAAATGTGAAGGAATGGTTCGTTTAAGTGATTTACGCGACGATCATTATGTATTTGATAAAGATGAATTTGCAGTAGTTGGTCAGCGAACTCACAACAAATATACATTAGGAGACGAGGTTTATGTAAAAGTGAAAAATGCAGACTTAGTTAGAAAGCATTTAGACTTCACGATGTTGGGTAGTAAAAAAGAAATTGAAAAGTAAGTGTAACATTTCAATTATAAGCTACTCTTTATAAAAAACCAAACCACTTAATTATGAAATTAGTATCTACAATTCTTATCGCATTCATAACCTTTTCAGCCTTTTCTCAGCGCATGGTTGAGAAAAATATAGGTGATTTTGATGAATTAAAAGTATTCGATTTAATTGAAGTAAATTTAATTCCTTCCGAAGAAAACAAAGTTGTTATCAAAGGTGAAAACACCGAAAGTGTTAAGATTATCAATGACAACGGAAAATTAAAAATCCGAATGCAATTAGACGAACGTTTTGATGGAGAAGAAACCTTTGTTGAAGTTCACTACACTGATGTTGATATAATCGATGCCAATGAAGGAGCTATAATTGTTGCTAATGAAGCAATAACTCAAAATAAAATTGAATTACGGTCGCAAGAAGGAGCAAAGATTCGAGTAGGTTTAAAAGTAAATTATATTGAAATGAAAGCCGTAACTGGCGGAATAATTGAAGCTTCAGGATTAGCAAAATCACAAGATATTACTATTAGAACGGGTGGTATAATTGAAGCAATGGATTTACAAACACAAGACACCAACTTAAAATTGTTTGCAGCTGGCGAAGCTGAAATCAACGCTAGTGAAAAAGCAAATATAAAAGTAACTGCAGGAGGTGATGTTACCGTGTATGGAAACCCTAAAGAAGTAAATAAAAAGAGTTTTGCAGGCGGTACTATCCGTATTGTGGATTAATAGTTAGCTAAAGCGTTTTCAACTATAAACTTATTTGTACTTTTACAATACTATGTTTGATGGTATTGGATACGCAGCTTTTTACGGGTTCCTACTTGCTTTTGCAGTAGGCCCTGTCTTTTTTACACTCATTGAAACCAGTATTACTAAAGGTTTTAAAGCAGGAGTGTTCTTTGATTTAGGAGCAATCTTCGCAGATATTGTCTTTATTGTCATAGCTTATTTTAGTACTAGTAAAATTTTAGATAAAGTTAAAGACGACCCTGGGTTGCTTATTTTCGGGGGAGCCATTCTAATAGCTTACGGAATTATATCCTACATCCGTACCAACCGTTCCTTTTTTAAAATAGTACGAGAACATTACGCAGTAAAGGTTAAAAAGAAGCTGGGAAGTTTATTTTTAAAAGGTTTTCTGTTGAATTTTGTAAACTTCGGTGTACTCGCTGGCTGGATTGGTACCATTATTATGGCAAATGCACTTACAAATTCAGAAAATGGTGTGTTTTTCTTTCTACTTACTGTGTTGATTACCTTTTTCTGCACCGATCTTTTAAAAATTACATTAGCTAAAAAGCTTAAAAATAAGATGACACCCCGTTTTATTATTAAAACTAAAAAATGGGTGAGTATTTTAATTGCAGGTTTTGGTGTAGCATTGTTATTACAAGGAATTTTTCCTGATGAAATGAAATCAAACTTAGATAAAATACCAGGACCGAAACATCCGTTAGAAAAACCTATTCCCCCAGTAGAAGAACCAATTCAATAAAAAAACCTTCAATCAATTAAGAAAGAAGGTTTTGTTGAGGCATCGAGCGGATTCGAACCGCTGTACAAGGTTTTGCAGACCTCTGCCTAGCCACTCGGCCACGATGCCAATAAGGTTTGCAAATGTAAAAAAATTAAACCGAATTTTCCTATTTAAATTTGAAATTACCGTTCTGAAGTCATTGTAACACTTACTTCAGCAATATCACCACCAATTGGCGGATTAATCTTTGAAACCCGAACCTTTACAGCATCAACCAGTTGAATGTCTTTTAAAATTTCATCAATAATACGCTGGCCTACTTGTTCCAGTAGCTTAGAGCGGATTGCCATTTGCTCTCTAACTATTTTTTGAAGCTGAACATAATCTACCGTATCACTTAATTCATCAGTTTTAGCAGCTTTTGAAAGATTTGCAGTAACTTCTAAATTTACAATATAATCGCTACCTATTTTTTCTTCTTCAGTAAGGCAACCGTGATTAGCGAAAATGCGGATATTCTTTAAGCGTATTGTACTCATGCAAATTGTTTTTGCAAAGATACTTTTTTTACCTTTGCTACTTGTCTGTTTATAGATAGGCAAACTAATTAATTCTGTTTACTTTAGATAACTAAATACAATTCCTTTTAAGGAACAATATACCAATCATGGCAAAAGAAGAAGCACCACTTAATTTTATTGAGCATATAATAGAAGAAGATTTAACCACAACGCATACCCAAGACGAACTTCGGTTTCGTTTCCCACCAGAGCCAAATGGGTATTTGCATATTGGTCATGCTTCTTCCATTTGTTTAAATTTTGGTCTAGGCGAACGCTACAAAGCACCGGTAAACTTACGTTTTGACGATACAAACCCTGCAAAAGAAGAACAAGAATTTGTAGATGCCATTAAACGTGACATTTCTTGGTTAGGTTTTGAATGGGCTGAAGAACGCTATGCTTCCGATTATTTTCAGGAATTATACGATTGGGCCGTGCAATTAATTAAAGACGGAAAAGCGTATGTAGATTCACAAACGTCTGAACAAATTGCTGAACAAAAAGGAACACCAAATTCACCAGGAACAGAAAGTCCTTTTAGAAATCGTCCTGTGGAAGAAAGTTTAGATCTTTTCGAAAAAATGAAGAATGGTGAATTAGGGGAAGGTAAACATACATTGCGTGCTAAAATAGATATGACTTCAGGAAATATGTTGATGCGCGACCCGGTTATGTACCGCGTGTTGCATAAAAGTCACCATAGAACGGGTACCGACTGGAAAATTTTCCCAATGTACGATTGGACACACGGAGAGAGTGATTACATAGAGCGCGTATCACACTCATTGTGTACGCTTGAATTTCTACCCCATAGAGAGCTTTACGATTGGTTCTTGGACCAAGTACACCAAGATGATACGTTACGCCCTAAGCAACGAGAATTTGCCCGTAGAAACTTAAGCCATACGGTTGTGAGTAAACGAAAATTAGCCAGACTGGTTGAAGATGGTGTTGTAAATGGCTGGGACGACCCAAGAATGCCTACTATTTCAGGTTTAAGAAGACGTGGTTACACCCCAGAATCTATTAAAAACTTTGTAGATAGTATTGGTGTAGGAAAACGGGAGAACGTAATCGATGTTTCGCATTTAGAATTTAACGTACGTGAAGATCTTAATAAACGAGCACCTCGTGTGATGGCGGTTTTAAATCCCATAAAATTGGTCATCACCAATTATCCGGAAGGTAAAACCGAAATGCTCGAAGCCGAAAACAATCAAGAAGATGAAAGTGCTGGCTATCGAGAAATTCCTTTTTCGCGTGAGCTATATATTGAAAAAGAAGACTTTAAAGAAGAAGCCAATAGAAAATTCTTCAGGTTAACTTTAAATAAAGAAGTTCGTTTAAAAAACGCCTACATTATTAAAGGGGAAAGCGTTGTAAAAGATGCTGAAGGAAATATCACCGAAATACATTGTACCTACGATCCAGATAGTAAAAGTGGAAGTGGTACCGAAGCTTCTAAACGTAAAGTAAAAGGAACGTTACATTGGGTTTCAGTAAAGGATGCACTTCCTGTAGAAGTTAGGCTCTACGATCGTTTGTTTACTGAAGCTTCACCAGATGCTGACAAGGAAAAAGACTTTATGGAGTTTATAAATCCAAATTCTTTAGAAGTTATCACAGCGTATGCAGAGCCAAGTTTAAAAAATCTGGAAGTTGAAGATAAAGTTCAATTTCAGCGATTAGGCTATTTTGTTGTGGATAAAGATACTTCCGAAGAAAAAATCGTTTTTAACCGTACGGTTCCATTACGTGATTCTTGGGCAAAAATATCATAACATTGTTTTTTTAAGATTTTACACTTTCAATTTGGCGATTAATTAAGAGTTTTTGGCAATAAAAAGGCTTTTTTAAGAATATTTTATAGGTAATTTTTTGAGTATTAACCGGTTATTAACAGCAACTAGAAGGCTACTTATGTAACTTTGTTAGAAAATGATTAATAATTAATAATATTATAAAATGGCATCTAATACAGGACAAACACTTTTAGCTTTACTAACAGGAGCTGCAATAGGAGCAGGAATAGGAATTCTATACGCTCCAGATAAAGGCTCAAAAACCAGAAAGCAAATTAGCAAAGAAGCTAAAAAAGCACGAAAGCAACTTGACAAACAAGTTAAAGAAACCTCTAATAATCTTAGTGAAAAAGCTCAAAAAGCTCGATTGAACTTCGAAGAAAAATTGGAAAGTACATTATCTTCAGCAAGCTACAAAGCAGACGATATTTTATTGGCTATGGAAGATAAACTTGAAACGCTAAGAAAGCAAAACGCAAAACTTCAAAGAGAAACAGAAACAGCTAAAGCCAAAACAAAAGCTAAAAAAGCAACTTCATAATATGGCATTTGATCGTCTTACTGAAAGTTTACAAACCGTAAGCGATAAATTTCAAGATTATGGCACAAGTACGGCGGAGTATTACAAACTCCGTTTGTTTAAATCTTCTATGAAAGGGGCCATTTCTCTTGTAAATTTATTGGTCTTTGGAAGTTTCTTTTTATTTGTTTTACTTTTTATATCCATTGGTGTAGCATTGTACCTTGGTATTGTAATGGAAAGTAGCTTTGCTGGCTTTTTAATAGTGGGAGGCTTTTATGGATTAGTTACTTTGTTTCTACTTTTATTTGGAAAGAAAATGATTGAGCGAAGCCTTCTTTTAAAGTTTTCTAAAGTGCTCTATGACGAAGATGAACTTTCCCCTAAAAAGAAAGCAAAAAAAGAAGCTGAAGACTACAAAGAAACAGTTGAAAACCATCAAGAATGAAACGATACACTACTTTTGAAGAAATAGACAGGGATTTAAAATATTTAAAGCTTAAATCTGAAATTGATAAAGAAGAACTAAAGCTTGGTGTTAATAATACAAAAGAGAGCTTTAAAGACAGTTTTTCCCCGTTGAACATGATTGCGAGTATGATTGGTTCAATTGCTCAAAAAGCATTGGTAGTAAAAATTGCCAATAGTATCTTGGGTGTTAAAAAAGTAAAAGAAGTGGAAGATAAGGACTACTAAAAAACTTAAACAAACAAAAAATGCCGCTCATTTTTATGAGCGGCATTTTTTGTTTTAAAAAGTAATATCATCATTGTTTTCAGAAGAAGGTGGATTGCGTTTTCTCTTGGTTTTTGTAGTGCTACCAATTCCTTTTGCTTCATTTCTTTTTTTCATTTCTTCACCTATTTGGTTACTGGCCACAAACGAAGCAATCATATCGTTTAACATATTACTACCAGCCTGAGGCGAGTTAGGGAGTAAAATTAAATTGGTATTGGTTTCTTCCCCAATAGACTGTAACGTATCATAATGTTGCGTCACCACAATTAAAGCCGAAGCTTCTTGCGAGTTGATCCCAACATTATTTAAAACATCTACACTTTCCTCTAATCCACGAGCAATTTCTCGACGTTGATCGGCAATACCTTGTCCTTGTAGGCGCTTGCTTTCAGCTTCTGCACGGGCTTTAGCTACTATTTTAATACGCTCTGCTTCTGCTTCATACTCAGCCGCTACTTTTTCACGCTCTGAGGCGTTAATACGGTTCATAGCCGCTTTTACTTGAACATCAGGATCAATATCGGTTACTAGTGTTTTAATAATATCGTATCCATAATCAATCATTGCATCGTTCAATTCTTCTTTTACAGCGATTGCAATATCATCTTTACGTTCAAAAACATCATCCAGTTTCATTTTAGGTACTTCGGCTCGTACCACATCAAATACGTAAGAAGTAATTTGGTCATGCGGATTTTCAAGTTTGTAAAAAGCATCATATACTTTTTCTTTAATTACTTGAAACTGTACTGAAATTTTTAACCTTACAAATACATCATCTTTTGTTTTAGTTTCTACCAAAACATCCAATTGTTGAATTTTTAAATTAATACGTCCGGCAATACGATCAAAAACAGGAATTTTAAAGTGTAAACCTGAATTTCGGATACTTAAAAACTTTCCGAAGCGTTCTACAATAGCTGCAGTTTGTTGTTTTACAGTGAATATGCCTGAAAGCAAAATAAAAAAACCGACAATGATTATCGGTATTAAAAGAAGTAAACCACCCATTAGTTAAATTTTTTAATTGAATAATTAGTTGAAGATACAAAAATAAAGCTACTTTTAGCTTCTATTAATTTACCACTTTATGAGTATTAAAAACCTATTAATTGTTACCGTTTTAGTTTTATCTTTTCAACAACTTACGGCACAACGAAATTTTGATGAATATAACCGACTAGGTATTACAGGAGGTTTAACATTATTTGATATTAACACATCAGATTTTACAACTAAACAGGGACAAGGTTTTACAGGCGGTTTTACTACCAGGGGTTCCTTTAGGAATGGTTTTGATCTCATTTACGGGATTAACTTTATACAATCTAATATCGAAATTTTAGCAAGTGATGTAACAGAATCCCGAAACTTAGAATACTCTATTATAGGAGCACAAATAAACTTTTTAGCTAGTCTTAATATTGTTGAACATCATTTAAGTCTTGAGTTTGGCCCTATTTTAAACGTAAACGGGAAAATGAAACTTAAAGACGAAGCTTATGAAAACTATATTGTAGATGGATATACCACTGTTAGGGCTCAAGACATCGAAGATATATCTAGTTTCAACTTTAGACTTATGGGCGGACTCACTGCTGGTTTAAAGAGCTTTAGGTTGGGTGCTCATTACCAATATGGTCTCACCAATATGCTAAATAACTTGAACGAAAAAGATATTTCAGAATTTGAAGATGTAAAAGGGAACAGTTCTACTTTTATTATTTCTGCTGTTCTTTATTTTTAAATTGAAGAAATAGCTTTTTCAATACGTTTAATACTCTCTTCTTTTCCAAGAAGGGAGGCAATCACAAAAACATCAGGACCTTTCATTTCGCCAACAAGCGATAGGCGCAACGGCATCATTACTTTTCCGAAACCTATTTCATTATCGGTAATCCAACCTTTTACTTTGTCGGATACATTTGCTGCGGAAAAATCTTCCACTTCTTTCATAAGAGAAATAACCTGTTGAAGTATTTCAGCAGTACCTTCTTTAAAGGCTTTTGTAGCCGCTTTTTCATCATAACTTTTGGGAGCTTCAAAGAAGAAACTACCTTGGTCCCAAATATCTTCAACAAAGGTGGCGCGTTCTTTTAGTAAAGCTGTAATTGTTTCAATTGGGAGGGAAGTTTCAATTCCTTTATTTTTCAGCAATTCTTTAAATTGTCCTGCTAAAATTCCATTGTCAACTTCCTGTAAATAGTGATGTTGAAACCATTTTGTTTTTTCAGGATCAAATTTAGCACCGGCTTTGTTTACACGGTCTAAATCGAAGGCTTGCACCAATTCTTCCAAGCTAAAAAGCTCTTGCTCTGTTCCTGGGTTCCAACCTAAAAAAGCTAACATATTGATAACCGCTTCGGCTAAATAGCCATCTTCTCGATAGCCAGAATAAACATCACCATCGGCCGTTTTCCACTCTAATGGAAACACAGGAAAGCCCATTTTATCGCCATCACGCTTGCTTAATTTACCCTTACCAACGGGTTTCATAATCAATGGTAAATGAGCAAATTTAGGCGCTTCCCAGCCAAATGCTCTGTATAACATTACGTGAAGTGCCAGAGATGGCAACCATTCTTCACCTCTAATTACGTGAGTGATTTCCATTAAATGATCATCAACGATATTTGCTAAATGATACGTTGGCATGCCATCACTTTTAAACAACACTTTATCATCTAAAATATTGGTGTCAATCTGCATACCACCACGAATCATATCTTTTAAATGAAGCGTTTCATTTTCAGGGGATTTAAATCGAATTACATAATCTTCACCAGCATCCAGTTTCTGTTGAACTTCTTCCTTTGAAAGCGATAAGGAATTCTTTAGTTTTAATCGGTTGTGCCAATTATAGATGAAGGTCTTTCCTTCCGCTTCGTGATTTTTTCGGTGTTCATTTAACTCTTCAGCAGTATCAAAAGCATAATAGGCATTTTCTGAAGCCAGTAACTTATCGGCATATTCTCTGTACAAATGTTTGCGTTCACTTTGGCGATACGGACCAAATCCACCATCTTTTTGTGGGCCTTCGTCAAACGGGATGTTTAACCAATCCAAAGCTTCAACGATGTAATCTTCTGCACCTTCTACATAGCGAGTTTGATCAGTATCTTCTATTCGCAACACAAAATCACCATCGTGTTTTTTAGCAAACAAATAGTTGAATAAAGCAGTGCGAACACCACCAATATGTAACGGTCCTGTAGGACTTGGAGCAAAACGTACCCGTGTTTTTTGAGACATGGATTATAATTTTTATTAGGGCGACAAAGATACAATTCTATTTGTACTAGTGCACATCTTAGGGTACGGTGTTTGCATAGATCTTATGGTACACTTAACTAATCATTACTTAATTTAAAAAAATCGTTTACCGGTTTTTTAAAAACCTCCGAAAGTTTCAACGCTAAGACAGTTGATGGCACGTAACGGTTAGCTTCTATTGAGTTAATGGTCTGGCGTGACACACCTATCTTCTTTGCTAACTCATCTTGGGTTAAGTTTAAAATGGCACGCTCTACTTTAATTTTATTCTCCATTATCTATTACGTTTTAAAACTTCAAAAAACACAATATGCATCATTAACATAAATGACAATACCTCAAAATAACTGAAGGTGTTATTGGGATTTGCTTCAAAAACAAAATTATGTATCAAATATTCCAATAGCGGCTGAACTAATGTAAAAACTACACCAAAAATAAATGCTAAAGTATATGCCTTAGATCTTAAGGATACGATCATCTCGTCCTCGTTTTTATCTTTAGATATGCTAATTATTAACAAACCAATTAGAATACCGCGTCGTAACACACCTTTAAACCAACCTACTTCAAATTCTGTAAACTTTAAAACTATTGCTGTAACAAACAGTGCTATACATAACAATACACCAATGGTTTTCCAACGATTGGGTAACTGAAATCGCGACCACTTCTCAATTTTAGTACGCTCACAATCCATTATTTTTTTTGAATCCATAATTGACAAATAAACTTTATTTTAAGTAAAATTATTTTTACTATATGTCAAATATACTTTACATGTTTGAATTATACAAATTACATTTTTGGGAACTTGGGCTTAATAAGGGTTTTGGAGTAATTTTTGATACTCAACTAGCTCACAGAAGTCTTGAAATAAAATTGTATTTTTATGAGTTCTATATAAAAAGAATGCACGAAGTATGAGCACATTCAACATCATTCAGCAAAAACTGGAACAATTCATTAAAAAATATTACACTAATGAATTGATCAAAGGCGCTATTTTATTTTTTGCCACTGGTTTGCTCTACTTCTTAATCACGCTGTTAGTAGAATATTTTTTATGGCTCAGCCCGTTGGGTAGAACCATTTTGTTTTGGACTTTTATAGCGGTTGAACTTACGCTCTTTATAAGGTTTATTGCCTTTCCGTTGGCTAAACTATTCAAGTTTCAACACGGTATTTCTTATGAAGAAGCTTCTGCTATCATAGGTAATCACTTCCCGAATGTAAGTGATAAGCTATTGAATGTCATTCAATTAAACCAAAACCAACTTGAAAGCGAACTTTTAGCAGCCAGTATTGACCAAAAAGCTTCGGAACTGCAACCTATTCCCTTTCAAACAGCAGTTGATTTCAAAAAAAATGGTAAATATTTAAAGTATGCTGCCATACCAGTGCTTATTTTTGTTGTTATTAGTTTATTGGGCGAAAAAGACCTTTTTTCCAGTAGCTACGAGCGGGTTGTCAACTATGATACGGCTTATGAACCGCCGGCCCCTTTCAGTTTTGTTGTGTTGAACGATAACCTTTCAGCCATAGAAAGTAAAAACTACACATTAAAAATTAGAACCGAAGGAACCGTTATTCCACAGAATGCGAGTATTGAATTCAATAACGAAACCTATTATCTGCAACAAACCGCACCCGGCTTGTTTGAATATACGTTTTCGCAACCTTTAGAACCAATTGACTTTAAATTAAAAGCCAATAAAGTTCAATCTAGAAATTATACGCTTGATGTGGTTAAAACCCCCTCTTTATTAGGTTTTGAGATGGTTTTAAACTACCCTTCTTATACAGGAAAGCAAGATGAAACCTTAAAAAGCACGGGAAATGCCACCATTCCTGAAGGGACACAAGTTACTTGGCAAGTTGCCACTAAAAACACACAGCAGGTTAATTTAAAAACGGCGGATACTATCTATGGTTTTGCTGAAGAAAAACAACAATTCAACTTTCAGAAAAACATCTATTCAAAGTTGGATTATGCCATTACCACTTCCAACGAAAACCTGAAAGACTACGAAAATTTAGCGTTCACTTTAGGTGTGGTTAAAGACGAATATCCTGAAATCGATGTACAATCCAAACAAGACAGCACCGACACTCAATTGGTTTATTTTTTGGGGCGTGTAAGTGACGATTACGGGTTGACAAAACTGCGTTTGGTCTATTACCCAACCGGTGAGGAAGAAAACGCCAAAAAAGAACCACTTTCGCTTAACAAGAGTAATTTCGACCAGTTTGTTTACACCTTCCCAGGACAATTACCTTTGGAAGAAGGCGTAGCCTATGATTATTATTTTGAAGTTTTTGACAACGATGCCATTCATAATTTTAAATCCAGTAAATCCGGTGTGTATTCCTTCAGAAAATTAACGGATGATGAATTACAAAACGAACAACTGAAACAACAGGATGCCAATGTTAAAGATTTGGACAAGACCTTGGAAAAAATGAAAGAGCAGGATAAAAGCCTGGAAGAATTGTCCAAAACCCAAAAGGAAAAGAAAGAACTGAATTGGAACGATAAAAAGAAACTTGAAAACTTCATCAAACGGCAAAAGCAACAAGAACAGATGATGAAGAATTTTTCAAAAGAAATGAAAGAAAATCTTGAAAACTTCCAACCAGAAGAAAAAGATGATCCTTTTAAAGAACAATTGGAAGATCGTTTGCAAGAGAATGAAGAGCGATTAGAGGAGAATGAAAAGCTGCTGGATGAGCTGGAAAAGCTGCAAGATAAAATTCAAAAAGAAGATTTAACTGAAAAGTTAGAGCAGTTAGCAAAGCAAAATAAAAATCAAGAGAAAAACTTGGAGCAATTGGTCGAGTTGACCAAGCGCTATTATGTTACTAAAAAAGCTGAAAAACTAGCTGAAGATTTATATAAATTAGGAGAAGAGCAGGAACAACTTTCAAAAGCACCAGAGGAGGAAAACACCAAAGAAGCACAGGAGGAACTCAATAAAAAGTTTGAGGATTACAAAGAAGAGAAGAAGCAATTAGAAAAAGATAATGAAGATTTAAAAGAACCGATGGATCTTCCTAAAGATAAAATAGGGGAGAAAGTTGTAGATAAAGAACAACAAAATGCTTCGGAAAAATTAGAGCAACAACAGAAACAGGATGCCCAAAAAAGCCAACAAAAAGCAGGTGAAAAAATGAAAGAAATGGGTAAGCAAATGCAGATGCAAATGCAGGCTGGGCAAATGGAAACCATTCAAGAGGATGTAAAAATGCTTCGGCAAATCTTAGACAACCTCATTGTGTTTTCTTTTGGACAAGAAGATTTAATGGAAGAGTTTAAAACCATTGATTATGGCAGTCCAGTTTTTGGTAAAAAACTGAATATTCAAAACGACCTTAAACTTAATTTTGAACATGTGGACGATAGTATTTTCGCTTTGTCATTACGTCAACCAATGATTAGTGGAAAAATAAACAGTACGCTTACCGAAGTACAATACAATATTGATAAATCACTTGACCGTTTGGCACAAAACCAAATGCGACAGGGTGTCTCAAGTCAACAGTACACCGTAACGGGAGCCAACGAGCTTGCCATTATGTTGAGTGAGTTGTTGAACAACATGCAAAACCAGATGATGATGAACGCTTCTGGTCAAGGCCAGGGCCAGGGTCAAGGGCAAGGCAAAGGACAAGGACAAGGACAGGGATTTCAATTGCCCGATATCATTAAAAAGCAAGAAAGCCTTTCAGAACAAATGAAAGAAGGAATGGAAGGTCAAAAGGGTGGTGAAAAAGGTCAAAAGGAAGGTCAGGGTCAAGGAGAAGGTAAAGGAGAAGGAGAAGGTCAGGGAGAAGGCGAAAATGGCCAAGGCGGTGAGGGTGGAAACCAAGGACAACAGGATGGAGAGTCTGGAAATGGCAATAGCGAGCAATCCAGTGAAAAATTGTATGAAATCTATAAGCAACAACAAATGCTTAGACAACAGCTGGAAGATCGTTTGAATAAGGAGGGCTTAAAAGGAAAAGGCGGGGACTTGCTACGCGAAATGGAAGGTGTTGAACAGCAATTATTAGAAAAAGGATTTAATCAAGAAACTTTGCAACGAATGCTAAATTTACAGCATCAATTATTAAAATTGGATAAAGCTTCTTTTGAACAAGGAGAAGAAAACAGAAGAGAATCTGAAACCAATAGAAAACGATTTTCTAACAATTTACGTTTATCACCCGAAGCAATCAAAAAGTACTTTAATACTACCGAAATTTTAAATAGGGAAGCACTACCTTTGCAACCACAATTTAAAGAAAAAGTACAAACTTATTTTAAGCAAACCAATGATTGAGTTTTATTCTGAAACCGATTTTGAATTAGACAATAACCAGAAAATTTCAGAATGGATTTCAACCATAATTGCAGGTGAAAATTATAAAGAAGGGGAAATAGTTTATGTGTTTTGCGATGATGCATATTTGCATAAATTAAATGTTCAATTCTTAGATCACGATACATTGACTGATATTATCAGTTTTGACAATTCCTTAGGAAAGCAAATTCATGGTGAAATTTACATTTCAGTAGAACGAGTGAAAGAGAATGCTAAAACGTATTCGGTATCTTTTCAAGATGAATTACACCGTGTGATAATCCATGGAATCCTCCATTATTGTGGCTATAAAGATAAAACGGAAGAAGAGGCTTCCCTTATGCGCACAAAGGAAAATGAAGCGTTGAAAATGCGTTCTTTTCTGTAGAACCTTGATTTACAAATATTTATACAATTAAGTTGCTGATTATTAGCAATTTAGCTATATTTGCGCCCATTTTAAAAAAGAATACTAATTTTAGTGTGGATCACTAAGTAAAACTGAAGTGTTCCACGTGGAACAATGTAAAGTTTATGTTTGAAAAGGAATATGATGTTATAGTTGTTGGTGCCGGCCACGCAGGATCTGAAGCTGCTGCCGCAGCCGCTAATTTAGGGTCAAAAACATTGTTGATTACGATGAATTTACAGAACATCGCTCAGATGTCTTGTAACCCTGCTATGGGTGGAATTGCAAAAGGACAAATTGTTCGGGAGATTGATGCGCTTGGAGGATATAGTGGAATTGTTTCAGACAAGTCTGCTATTCAATTTAAGATGTTGAACAAATCTAAAGGACCAGCGATGTGGAGTCCAAGAGTTCAAAGTGACCGAATGTTGTTCGCCGAAACTTGGCGTCTAATGCTAGAGCAAACTCCCAATCTTGATTTTTATCAAGAAATGGTTTCTGGTATTTTGGTTAAAGATGATAAAATTGTAGGGGTAAAAACATCATTAGGGTTAGAGGTAAAAGCTAAATCTGTTGTGTTGACCAATGGAACTTTTTTAAATGGATTAATCCATATAGGAGAAAAACAATTTGGAGGTGGTCGAGCAGGAGAAAGAGCAGCTACTGGAATTACAAAAGACTTGATTGATTTAGGGTTTGAATCTGGTAGAATGAAAACCGGAACACCTCCGAGAGTCGATGGTCGTTCTTTAGATTTTTCTAAAATGTCTGTTCAACCAGGAGACGAAATTCCAGAGAAATTTTCATTTTCAGACAAAACAAAACCGTTAAACAAACAAAGGGATTGTTATATGTCACATACCAGTAACTTGGTACATGATATTTTACGCGAAGGCTTTGATCGCTCACCCATGTTTAACGGATCTATTGAAAGTGTAGGGCCGCGATATTGTCCTTCAATCGAGGATAAAATAAACCGTTTTGCTGATAAAGATCGACACCAGATGTTTGTTGAACCAGAAGGTTGGAATACGGTTGAGTATTATGTAAATGGATTTTCAACTTCCTTGCCGGAGGATATTCAATTTAAAGCATTGCGGGAATGCGACGGATTTCAAAACGTAAAATTCTTTCGTCCTGGTTATGCAATAGAGTATGATTATTTTCCACCAACACAATTAAAACATACCATGGAGACTAAGTTAGTTTCAGGGTTGTTTTTTGCTGGACAAATCAATGGGACTACAGGATATGAAGAAGCAGCTTGTCAAGGAATGATGGCTGGTATTAATGCGCATTTAAAAACTTACGAGAAAGAAGAGTTCATATTAAAACGTAATGAAGCTTACATTGGTGTTTTAATAGATGACCTTATTACCAAGGGCACAGAAGAACCATATAGGATGTTTACTTCTCGTGCTGAATATAGAACATTGCTTAGACAAGATAATGCCGATTTTAGATTGACGCCAAAATCATACGAAATAGGTTTAGCTTCAGAAAAACGCCTTCGAAGAATGGAGGAAAAGAAAGAAGAATCTGAAGCTTTTGTGCAATTTTTTAAAGATACAAGTGTAAGTGACGAGGTTGCAAATCCTATTTTAAAAGAAAATAATTCTGCTGAAGTAAAGCAAAGCGATAAGATGGTTAAGATGTTTTCTAGGCCAGAAATCGATATGAATGATATGCGTAAAATTGAAGATGTAGAAAAGTATATTCAAGAAAATGATTTGGATTACGAGGTGTTGGAACAAGCCGAAATTCAAATTAAATACGCAGGATATATTGAAAAAGAAAAAAACAATGCGGATAAATTAAATAGGTTAGAGGGAATTAAAATTCCAGAAAACTTTGACTATTCAAAATTGAAATCCCTTTCTTATGAAGCGAGGGAAAAGCTAAAAACAATACAACCGGCAACAGTTTCTCAAGCATCAAGAATTAGTGGGGTATCACCAAATGATATTTCGGTAATGCTTGTTTATATGGGACGATAAACAATATGTTTCACGTGGAACGTTTGAGTTCGCAATTACATTTTCAATATATATTCATTTGGAGAAAAGACAAAAATCTACCTATATAACTACAAAAGATTTTCTCGTTTCGGGAGAATCTTTTAAGTTAAAATATGATCCAGAACTTGAAATGTTGGTGACCACACCACAGCCAACTTTAGAAAAACTTCCGGATTATTATGAAAGCGATGCTTACATTTCGCACACCGATTCTGAAAAAGGACTGCTTCCTTTTCTATATCAAAAAGTAAAACAAAGAGCGCTAAAAAATAAAGTCCGACTTATTACAAAATTAAATAAAGGGACAGGGTCTATTTTAGATATTGGAGCTGGTACGGGTGAGTTTTTAAAAGTAGCTTCAGAGAAGGGCTGGAAAATTTATGGAGCCGAACCCAATGAAAAAGCTCGATCTATTTCAGAGAAAAAAGAGGTTTTTTTAAAAGAGTCTTTTACCGAATTTTCAAATCAAAAATTTGATGTCATTACTTTGTGGCATGTGTTAGAGCATGTGCCTAATTTACATGAGGCCATTTCTCAAATTGAAAATCTATTAAAGCCAGGAGGGACACTTTTAATTGCTGTACCAAATTATAAATCGTACGATGCAAAATATTATAAAGAGTTTTGGGCAGCTTATGATGTACCGAGACACCTTTGGCATTTTTCAAAAGAGAGTATGACGAAACTTTTTTCAGATGAAATAAAACTGGTAAATATTAAACCAATGGTTTTTGATTCATTTTATGTAAGTCTGCTTTCAGAAAAATACAAAACAGGAAATATATTTTCATTAAAAGCTTTTTGGGTAGGCTTGTGGTCAAATATGAGTGCTTGGACCTCAAAAGAGTATTCCTCTCACATATATTGCTTTAAAAAGGCTTAAAAAGCTATTTATTTTGCTTTTAAGCCTATTATAGGATGTAGGCGCTGAAAATGTGTGTTAAAAATTATAAAGTCGCTTAAAACAGCTAATTTTAGCTTAAAATTAATAGGTTTTATCGATAATAATGTAAAATAAAAATAAGAAATTATTATACAAGCTCTTTGCGATGTATTAAACGAGTTAGAGAGATAGATAAATCTGTAAATATAATTTTCCCGTTTCCATTTCGCTCTACATGATAAATTGCTTTTTCTAAAGCTTCAGTAATATCAAATATGTTGTTTTGATGCACAAAAGGGGCGAACTTTTCGAGAGAGAATTTAGAATCATTCGCTTCAAAAAACAATAATGATTCAGCTTTGTAGTTTTTCAGTAATGCTTGTCGAAATACTTCAATACAATAAGTGAGAAATTTCTTTTGTGTTTCGCGTCCTAAACCGGCAACGGTATCACTCCATTTAAGTAAATCATTGATCGATGCTTTATTCCCTTTTGCCTTAAAAGCTGTGCGAACCCAATCAATAAATAAACGCTCAAAAATATTGTCATCACTGTCTTCATCAATAATTTGCATAGCTTTATTTACATCACCATTGGCTCGATGTGCAATTTTTAAAGCAGTATTCTCATCCAATTGTTTTGTACGGTGCAAAAAAGTAGCGATATCGTCTTCTGAAAGAAGCGGAAAGTGTAATTTTTGACAACGTGATTGAATGGTGCTGATTATTTGTTCTTCATCTTCGGTAAGTAATAAAAGGACTGTTTTTTCAGGCGGTTCTTCAATAAGCTTCAAAATCTTATTGGCAGACTGTGTGTTCATTTTATCTGCCATCCAAACAATCATAACTTTATAACCACCTTCATATGCTTTTAAAGACAATTTTTTCATCATATCGGCGGCTTCATCCACCTTTATATTACCTTGCTTTTTTTCAATTCCTAGTTTTTGAAGCCATTGAAAGAGTGATCCGTAAGGGCTTTCTTTCAGAAACCCACGCCATTCCTCGCTAAAATTACCGGAAACAGGATGCTTTTTAACTTTGTCATTGGTGTTAACTGGATACACAAAGTGAAGATCGGGATGTGCAAAATTTGATACCTTTTGACTACATTTTTTATACGCTTCAGATTCAGGCGAAAAATTACTGCATAATATAGCGTTAGCATAGGCTATTGCAGCAGGTAACACACCTGTTCCAGATTTTCCGATAAACAGTTGCGCATGAGGAATTCTACCATTTTCGATGGTGGTTAATAAGTGTGATTGTAAGTGTTTTTGACCAATAACGTTTGAAAAGTCCATACGCAAAGCTACATATTTTTTCTTCGGAAATTTTAATCAAAAAAGCTATGAAAGGATGCGTTGTAAAACCTTTCAGCATTGCCGTTTAAAAAACTATATTTGCAGGTGTAAATTGTCAAGTATGAAAACAGTAAAAGATGTAAATTTTAAAGGAAAAAAAGTACTTATTAGAGTAGATTTCAATGTCCCTTTAAATGATGATCACGAAGTAACCGACACCACCCGAATTGAAGCTGCAAAGCCTACAATAATCAACATTTTGGAAGATGAGGGTAGTTGTATTTTAATGTCGCATTTAGGTCGTCCAAAAAATAAAGAAGCAGCGTTTTCTTTACGCCACGTTGTGGATGCTGCTACCGAAGTTTTAGGTGTCACCGTAAAGTTTGTAGAAGATTGTGTTGGTGAAACCGTTGAACAAGCAGTGGCCAATTTAAAATCTGGTGAAATTTTATTACTTGAAAACCTTCGATATCACGAGGAAGAAAAACAAGGTGATCAAGCTTTTGCTGAAAAATTAGCTAAATTAGGTGATTTCTATGTAAATGACGCCTTTGGTACAGCTCACAGGGCACATGCATCAACAGCTGTTATCGCAGATTTTTTTCCAGAAAATAAATGTTTTGGATTGTTATTGGCTTCAGAAATTGAAAATGTAAATAAAATTTTGAATGATGGTCAATCGCCCATAACAGCAATTATAGGTGGTGCGAAAGTTTCTTCAAAAATCACGGTAATTGAAAATATTTTAGACAAAATAGATCATCTAATTATTGGTGGAGGGATGGCTTTCACTTTTGTTAAAGCACAGGGTGGAAAAGTTGGTGCATCTTTAGTAGAAGAGGACAAGCAGGATTTAGCCCTTGAAATTCTTGAAAAAGCAAAAGAAAAAGGTGTTACGGTACACTTACCAACTGATGCTATTATTGCAGATAGTTTTTCTGAAATGGCGAGCACCGATGTAAGCATTATAGACGATATTCCAGAAGGATGGATGGGATTAGATGTTGGTCCAAAATCAAATGAATTGTTTTCATCCGTTATTGCAAAATCTAAAACGATACTTTGGAACGGTCCTGCCGGTGTTTTTGAAATGGAACCCTTTGCAAAAGGAACTGTTAATTTAGGTAATGCTATTGCCGAAGCAACTAAAAACGGGGCTTTTTCATTAGTAGGCGGTGGTGATTCTGTAGCAGCTGTCAAAAAATTTAACTTTACCGATAAAGTAAGTTATGTTTCGACGGGAGGTGGTGCTATGCTTGAAATGCTTGAAGGTAAGACACTTCCAGGAATTAAAGCGATTAGAGAATAAAAACTATATAAAACCGTTTCAACAAAGGAATAAACGTAAAAATTTAGTTGTACATTTTTTCCTTTTGTGTATTTTTAATAATATTTTAAGCTAAACCCCAGGCTATTAAGACTATGGAAAAACTTCTTTTCGTCACAGTTTTGTTTGTATTCGGAGTATTTACTTCGTTTGCACAAGATAAACCAATCGATTCTCTTAAAAAGAAAAACATACAGGTTGTAGATTCAATTACCGTACAAAAAATCACAGGCGATTTACCTAAAACCGTTGTCGCTACTAAGGTTAAGGATACGATGGTTTTTTCTTTGGAAGATATGGCTAAGGCTCGAAAAATTGATAGCCTTTGGTTAAACGAATTATTTTCTACAGGCCGTTTTGAAGAAATGTATGGCACCGTTCAAAATCAAAGCTACGATCCATTACCGTATAAAGAACTACCTACCGAAGTCTTAAAACAACGGTTAGCAGAATTAAACGCCCGAACCCCTTTTAATGTAGAATACAATCCTTCTTTAGAAAGTGTGATTAACGGCTATTTAAAAAACCGTAGAAACACATTGTCTAAGTTAATGGCCTTGAGCGATTACTACTTCCCTATGTTCGAAGAGCAGTTGGATAGGTACGGCTTACCGTTAGAGATGAAATACCTTGCCATTGTTGAATCTGCATTAGATCCTAGAGCGGTTTCAAGAGTAGGAGCTACTGGTTTGTGGCAGTTTATGTTCAGCACAGGCAAAATGTTTGGCTTAGATGTAAACTCGTATGTAGACGAGCGCTCAGACCCTATTATGGCTACCGAAGCAGCTAGTAAGTACTTGTTTAGTTTATATAACAGTTTAGAAGATTGGGATTTGGCTTTAGCCGCCTATAATTCTGGTCCTGGAAATGTTGCAAAAGCCATTCGCCGTTCTGGCGGAAAGAAAAATTATTGGAATATTCGCAGCTTTCTTCCACGTGAAACAGCCGGCTATGTTCCAGCTTTTTTAGCCACTATGTATATTTTTGAATATGCTGAAGAACATGGATTTAAGAGCGACGGTCCGCAAATACCGTATGTAGCAACCGACACAGTTCGAGTAAAAAAAATGATCACTTTTGATCAGATTGCTGAAATAACCTCTATTCCTAAAGCAGAGATTGAATATTTAAATCCTTCCTATAAACTCGGAATAATCCCAGTAATAAAAGATGAGAATTATGTACTTCGTCTTCCAATCGATCAAATTGGGAAATTTGTAGCCAATGAGGAAGCTATTTATGCATACGCAGAAAAAAAATTAAACGAACGCGAAAAACCTTTAGATGAAGTTGTTGATCAACCTAGCCGAATTCGCTATCGTGTTAGATCTGGGGATTATTTAGGTAAAATTGCTGAAAAATACGGTGTAGGTGTAAGTCAAATAAAACGTTGGAATGGCTTAAGGAGCAATCGATTACGGGTAGGGCAACGCTTAACGATTCACCCAAGAAAACCAGTAGGTGGTTCTTCAAAAACAACAACGTCAAACAATGGTGTAAAAATGTACACTGTTAAAAATGGAGACTCATTATGGAGCATTTCTAGAAAATTTCCTGGGGTTACTGTTGAAAAAATTAAAAATTGGAATGATATTAGTGGTAATAACTTAAAACCTGGAATGAAATTAAAGATTCAAAAAGGGTAAACAACCAACAAAAACACTAAAATGAAAACGATTTACATTGCTTTATTGGCATTTGTTGTCCTTGTATCGTGCAACGATTCTGGTAAAAAAGACACTTCATACCTTCCTGATTCTGTTGGGAATGTAAACCATCTTCAAGTTGTAATAGATAACGATTTATGGAATGGTCCTGTGGGCGAAGAGATTAGAACTTATTTTGCTGCACCAACCGATGGTTTACCACAAGATGAGCCTTTATTCACCATAAACCAAATGCCCATTTCAACATTCACTGACTTTGCACGAACCAACCGTATCTTTATTCACGTTAGTTTAGGCAAAGAAAATAACGTGAAAATTGCTAAAAATGAATATGCTAGGCCACAAGTTGGTGCCATTATTACTGCTACTTCAGAAGAAGGGTTAATAACTTTAATTGAAGAAAAACACGACCAGATAATTGAAGCACTACACGCTTCAGAAATAAAAGAACGGCAACGCCGTACCAAAGTGTCTATGATGAAAACAGATTCACTGAAAGAACGCTTTGGGGTCGATATTAAAGTGCCTTCTGCTTACCGTATAGCAAGTGCAAGTGACGATTTTTACTGGATGCGAAAAAACCTAAAATCTGGAACTACGAATATTTTAATTTATGAAGTTCCATTAAACACAATTACTACTGATAGTATGGCGGTTGGTGAGATTATTAAAATGCGTGATTCTATTGGCGGTGGATACCTTCCCGTTGAAGATGAAGGACGTTTTATTACTGAGGATGCTTATGCCCCCTATCTTTTTAAAACTGAAATAGATGGCCATACTGCCTATGAGACCAAAGGAACCTGGGAAGTGAAAGGAGCCTTTATGGGCGGGCCTTTTATTAATTTTGCCGTAAAGGATGAAGAAAACGAACGCTATTTAATACTAGAAGGCTTTACCTATGCCCCTTCGGTTGAAAAACGCGATTTACAGTTTGAACTGGAATCTATTTTACGCTCTGCAAAATTCAGTAAATAAAAAATACTCAAAATATTTAAAAACCCGCTAAATCTTTTGATTTAGCGGGTTTTTATTTGAAGAAATAAAGCTTAAAAATTACTTCTTATCTTCAATTTTTGCTTCATCATTTTCATCTTTAGAAGCGTCTTTAAATTCTTTGATACCGCTACCTAAGCCTCGCATCAATTCTGGTATTTTTCGTCCGCCAAACAATAGCAAAACAACCAAAACGATTAAAACAATTTGCCAAGGGCCTATAGCAAGGGGTAAAAATAGTGCAATCATCATATAAAAATTTATAAGGCAAAGGTAACAAGAATTCCTTACATAAAACGTTTTCAGTGTAAGTTTAGTGCAAGAGGGAATAAGATTGTTTTATATTTGTAAAAGGAAGCATACAACATGGCTAAAAAAGAGAAAAGGGCAAAAAAGATAAAAAAGAAGCTGTTGCACAAATACCGGCTGGTTGTGCTTAATGAAGATACGTTTGAAGAACGCTTTTCCTTTAAGTTAAACCGCTTAAACGTGTTTGTCTTTAGTGTTATTTCTGCATTGCTCTTAATATCTGGAACGACGCTCTTAATAGCTTTCACACCACTTCGGGAATACATTCCGGGCTATTCTTCCACTAAACTGAAACAACGTGCCACTCGTTTAACGTACAAGGCAGACTCACTACAGCAGGAAATTGAAGCAAATGACCAATACCTTGCCTCAATACGAAAAGTGCTCACAGGAGACGTTAAAACAGTCGATTTTAATAAAGATTCTATTATAAATGCAGCTAGTATTGATGCCTCGGAAGTAAATTTAGCTGCTTCAAGAGAAGACTCGTTGTTACGTGAAAAAGTATCCCGTGAAGATAAATACAACCCTTTAGTGGGTGATGCCGAAATTAATTACGTGCTTTTTGCCCCTATAAAAGGAACCATTACTGAAGGGTACAAACCTAACGATAAGCATTACGCCGTAGATATTGTCGCTGCAAAAGATACCCCAGTAAAAGCCATCGCAGACGGCACAGTAATTTTTGCTGAATGGACTGCCGAAACAGGCTATGTAATTATTTTAAAACACCGCAACGACCTGCTTTCAGCTTATAAGCACAATGCTTCCTTGACCAAAGAACAAGGGGAATTGGTAAAAGCTGGAGAGGTAATAGCAACCGTAGGCAGTACAGGTGAGCTTACCACAGGCCCTCACCTTCATTTTGAGTTATGGCGACAAGGTTTCCCAATAGATCCAACAAATTTTATAGATTTTGAATAATCCAATATGTTTATAAAGTCCTTCGCAGCTAAAATTTTTGCCAAACGCATTGTTTATAAAATAGAAAAATGGTCAAAAAAACCAGTAGAGACGCAGCAAAAGGTCTTTAAAAACCTCATTTCTGAAGCAAAAGAAACAGCGTTTGGAAAAGACCATGATTTTAAAAATATAAAATCCACTTCCGATTTTGCTAAAAACGTACCCATTCGGGATTACGAAAGCCTTAAACTCTATGTAGACCGTGTGGTTTCAGGGGAAGAAAATATTCTTTGGCCAGGAAAACCATTGTATTTTGCTAAAACTTCTGGTACTACAAGCGGGGCAAAATATATTCCTATTACAAAAGAATCGATGCCACATCACGTTGAGGCTGCTCGAAACGCCATTCTTTGTTATATTAATGAAACTGGAAATGCCGATTTTGTAGATGGAAAAATGATTTTTTTACAAGGGAGCCCTGAAATGACTGAAAAAAACGGCATTAAATTAGGCAGATTATCAGGTATTGTAGCGCATTATGTGCCAAAATACCTTCAAAGAAACCGTATGCCGAGCTGGAAGACCAACTGTATTGATGATTGGGAAACCAAAGTAGATGCTATTGTAGAAGAAACCAAAGATGAGAATATGACCGTGATAAGCGGCATTCCGTCTTGGGTACAGATGTATTTTGAGCGCTTACGGGCAAAGACCGGAAAAGATGTAGGTGACCTCTTTAAAAACTTTCAATTGTTTATTTATGGAGGTGTAAATTATGAACCATACAGAGCAAAGTTTGAGTCTTTAATTGGCCGAAAAGTGGACAGTATAGAGCTGTTTCCAGCTTCAGAAGGTTTTTTTGCTTTTCAGGATAGTCAAGATGCCAACGGGATGTTGCTATTATTAGATTCAGGTATTTTTTACGAGTTTATTGAAGCAGAACATTTTTTCGATGAAGACCCGAAGCGCCTTACTATTGGTGATGTTAAAGTTGGTGTTAATTACGTAATGATTGTTTCTACCAATGCTGGGCTCTGGGGGTATAATGTGGGTGATACCATTCAATTTACATCAACAAATCCGTATCGAGTAATCGTTTCAGGAAGAATAAAACATTTCATTTCGGCATTTGGCGAACACGTGATTGGAAAAGAGGTTGAAATGGCTATGAAAGAAGCAATTGAAACTCATGGTTTTTCCATTTCAGAATTTACGGTCGCCCCACAAACCAATCCCGAAGAAGGGTTGCCCTATCATGAATGGTTTATTGAATTTGAAGGTGAGCCAGAATTGCTCGAACAAATCGCTAAAACAATCGATACAGCGATGCAACAACAAAACTCTTATTATTTCGATCTAATTGAAGGGAAAATATTGCAACCTTTACAGATTAAACAACTTAAGAAAGGCAGTTTTACGGAGTATATGAAATCGCAAGGAAAACTAGGCGGCCAAAACAAATTACCAAGGCTCTCAAATGACAGAAAAATAGCTGAAAAGCTACTTTCTTTGCAAGATTGAAATTAATGTATATTTGCAGCAATGAAAAAATTAAAACCACATAGCAGAACACGTGCTCAAGAAAGCACTAGCGCTATAGAAAGATTGTACATAACTATGCGTCATCTTTTTAATCGTGGTTTTTATAAGCCCATGGGAGTTTCGGGCGAAACATTGAGAGAATCCCTATTAACACTCAGGCCCGAAATTTACGGTTCCATTTCAGAAGAAAAAATTGAGCTACAAGGTCTGCTATATGTTATAGATAGGCTTCCCACGGGGATTGAAGAGTGTCGCTTTATTAATTTAACCAGTGACGAAGGCTATAAAGATTCACATTTTAAAACCATTATACCTTCAAAAAGACGCAGAAATTGTTACCGTATTGATGAAGAGCAGATGAACATTGAGGTAACGCGTGGTCGATCTGAAATATACGATGTCCTTACTCACCTTACATTTCTATATATAGAATCCCATAAAATCATGAAACAAATCATGATCGATGAAAAAGGAAAGGTGATTCGAGATTGGAAAAAGCTGGAAAATGCAATTCAGAAAAAGGATGAATTAACGAAAGAAGAAAAGGAAATAGCCCTTACGCATACAGCAAACTTTTTAGGTAGAACGTTTGAAGAGGTCAAAGAGGTGTATCCGCAGTTTGCAAGCAAAGACAATCCACACCGCTTTTTAAACATTATTTATTATTTAGGGAAACTAGCGTTGGACGAAGTGGTGAACAACAATAAACGCATTATCACCTTTAGCCCTGTATTGCGAGAACGCTTAGGGCACCATATTCACGGTGAAAAATGGGCTTTAAAAATAAAGCAAACCCTTGAAGATAAAAACCTGTTGCAAAGGCCCTTGCATATAATAAGTGCCAATATGCACAGCGTGATGAATACCCTTTTTGCAAACTCAGCATTAACTTCTGAAGCAAAAAAGAAGCAACCTTTAGAACTTTTTGAGTCTTTAAGTAACCCAGCCAATGGTAAATTACGGGATAAAGTAACCAAAACAGCTTTAAAGAACGGAATGACGTTTATAAATGATGATAGCGGTGCCAATATAGATGTCCAGGTTTTTGACTCAGATAAATTCCCTAAGTCTGTATATGCTTGTGAAGATATTGAAACCCAAAATAAGCCCGTAATCATTGTAATGGACTATGCTTTTGGAGAACAAGCGTATGAAACGATGGACGAATTATTAAAACCATACGGAGATAGTAAGGGAAATTCACACTTTTTAAATGTAGCTTCTGTTTCAATAATGGGTAAAGCAGGTATTTTAGAGGGCGGAAAAGGTGATATTATGATTCCTTCGGCTCACGTTTTTGAAGGGACGGCAGATAATTACCCCTTTGATAATAAACTGAATATTTCAGATTTTAAAGATGAAGATGTGAATGTTTGTACAGGTACTATGATTACAGTACTAGGAACATCACTACAAAACAGGGATGTACTAAGGTTTTTCCACGAATCTACATGGAATGTGATTGGATTGGAAATGGAAGGAGCCCATTACCAAAAAGCGATACAGGCAGCTTCTAAAATTCGAGGTAGTATCAGTTCAAAAACACAAGTGCGGTATGCGTATTATGCTTCAGATAATCCATTGGAGACGGGGAGCACATTAGCCTCTGGAGGATTGGGTACAAGTGGGGTAAAACCCACCTATGTAATCACCGAAAAAATGTTAAAACAGGTATTAGATTAAACTAAAAAAATATTTTGAAAAACAATAAAGTCTTATTATCCGGGGGCGCAGGGTTCATTGGGTCCAATCATGTAGAATATATTCTTGAAACAACAGATAGTGAAGTAGTAGTTCTAGATAAGCTCACTTATGCTGGAAATATGGACAATTTAAGCTCAGTAAAAGACCATAAAAACTTCTCTTTTGTAAAAGGCGATATTTGTGATGAGAGCCTTTTAAAAGAACTTTTTGAAAAACATCAATTTGATCAAGTAATTCATTTTGCCGCAGAATCTCACGTGGATAATTCCATTACGGGCCCTGCTGCTTTTATTGAAACCAACATTGTAGGTACTTTTTTATTGATTCAGCAAGCCTATAAAACGTGGATGGATGGCCCAGGAAAACTAAAAGATGCGTTTAGGCATGCCCGTTTTTTACATGTTTCAACAGATGAGGTATATGGAACCCTTGGCGAAACAGGTTTGTTTAGTGAAACCACACCGTATGCTCCCAATAGCCCTTACAGTGCTTCTAAAGCATCTTCAGACTTCATCGTGCGCAGTTATTTTCATACATACGGAATGCCGGTAGTTACTACCAATTGTTCAAACAACTACGGACCTAATCAGCACAACGAAAAGCTGATTCCAACTATAATAAGGAAAGCTGTTTCTGGAGAACCTATTCCTATTTATGGAGATGGAAAAAACGTGCGCGATTGGTTGTATGTAAGAGATCATTGTAGTGGTATTCAATTAGCATTGGAAAAAGGAAAGTTAGGTGAAACTTATAATATAGGAGGCAGAAACGAACGTGAAAACCTGTACATTGCCCACGCTATTTGTGATATTTTAGATGAATTGAAGCCAAAAGAAGAATCGTACCGTGAACAAATAACTTTTGTAACCGATAGACCAGGACACGATTTTAGGTATGCAATAGACGCTTCAAAAATTGAAAGTGAATTAGGTTGGAAAGCAGAAGAAAACTTTGAAAGCGGAATAAAAAAGACTATAAAGTGGTATTTAAACAATAACGATAGATTATGAAAGGAATAATATTAGCAGGCGGATCAGGAACTAGACTACACCCATTAACTTTGGCGGTAAGCAAACAGTTAATGCCAGTTTACGACAAGCCCATGATTTATTATCCTTTGTCAACACTTATGTATGCTGGCATACGTGAAATATTAATAATTTCAACACCACAAGACTTGCCTTTATTTGAAAAGCTACTCGGTGATGGGAAAAAACTTGGCTGTGATTTCAGTTATGCTGTTCAAGAAGAGCCAAATGGACTGGCCGAAGCTTTTATTATAGGAAAAGAGTTTATAGGAAACGATAAAGTAGCTTTAATTTTAGGAGATAATATTTTCTACGGAAGCGGATTAAAAGAATTGCTTCAATCCAACAACAACCCCGATGGTGGGATTATCTATGCGTATCACGTACACGACCCTGAACGCTACGGAGTGGTAGAGTTTGATGATAACGGAAAAGCTTTGTCTATAGAAGAAAAGCCTAAAAAACCAAAGTCCAACTACGCCGTTCCTGGAATTTATTTTTACGAGAACAGCGTAGTGGATATTGCTGAAAACATAGAGCCTAGCCACCGTGGAGAGCTTGAAATAACCGATGTTAACAATGTATACTTACAAAAAGGAAAGCTTAGTGTAAGCATACTGGATAAAGGAACAGCTTGGTTAGACACCGGTACGTTTGCATCACTTATGCAAGCTGCACAATTTGTTGAAGTAATAGAAGAACGCCAAGGGTTAAAAATTGGCGCTATTGAAGAAGCAGCATACCAAATGGGATATATAGACAAAGCCCAACTAAAAAAATTAGTAAAGCCGTTATTAAAAAGCGGTTATGGAAAACATTTAATACAATAAGAAGAACGTCATTTTGGAAATACAACAAACACACTTAGAAGGCTGTTTCATTTTAAAACCTCGAGTTTTTAAGGACAATAGGGGTCTTTTTAGTGAAACCTACAATAAAAAAACCTTTACCGAAGTTACAGGACTAGATATTGACTTTGTTCAGGATAACCAATCCTTTTCAAGCTATGGAGTGGTAAGAGGCATGCATTTTCAAACTGGCGAAATGGCACAAGCAAAACTTGTTCGCGCAGCTAAAGGGAAAGTTTTAGACATCGTTGTAGATGTTCGGAAAGGTTCAAAAACTTTTGGTGAACATGTTTCGGTTATATTGGACGATGTAGAGCAAAAACAATTATTTGTTCCAAGAGGTTTTGCACATGGTTTTGTAACCCTTTCAGAAAAATCTGTTTTCGCTTATAAATGTGATAATTACTACGATAAAGCTTCAGAAGGGGGAATAATTTACAATGACGCAACCTTAGCGTTAGATTGGCATCTTTCTGAAAAGGATATTATAGTTTCAGAAAAAGACAAAGAACTTCCAACTTTTGCTGAAGTATTTAAACAATAATAAAACCTACTATATTAATGAAGCGAGTATTGGTAACAGGAGCAAACGGACAATTAGGAACGTGTATTAAAGATGCTGCTGTAGGTTTTACCAACCTTGAATGTGTATTTGCCACAAAAAGTGAATTGAATATTGCTGATAAAGATTCAGTAGAAAACTATTTCGAAAAAAATCATTTTGATTATTGCATAAACACAGCAGCCTATACTAATGTTGAAAAAGCCGAAAGTGAAGAAGAGCAAGCTTTTTTAATCAATGCTGAAGCGGCTAAGCATTTAGCCAAAACCTGCAAAAAACATGATGTAGTTCTTTTGCATGTTTCAACCGATTATGTTTTTGATGGCACCAAAAACGAACCGTATATTGAAACCGATATCACTAACCCAATAAATGTTTACGGTGCTTCAAAATTAAAGGGCGAAGCGTATATTCAAAAACTTTGTGAAAAACACTTTATCGTCAGGACTTCTTGGTTGTACTCTCAATACGGCCATAATTTTCTGAACAGTATGATGAAATATGCAGAACAAGGTAAGCCATTGACCATTACAACCGAACAAACGGGAACACCAACAAATGCTAATGATTTGGCCCAAGTTCTTTTAAAATGTGTAGATTCTAATAAAGATGGATATGGTCTGTATCACTTTAGTAACAGTGGGAAAGCCACATGGTATGATTTTGCAAAAGAAATTTTAGAACAAACTGGCTTAATTGAAAAAACAAAACTTGCACAAACCGACTATTACCGTACTTTTGCAAAGCGTCCGGTATATAGTATTTTAAATACGAGCAAGATAGAAAACGTTGTTGGTGTAAAAACAATAGACTGGAAGGAAAGCCTTAAAGCATTATTAGCACCAAAAAATAATACATTGCATTAAACCAATTATAAAAATGGCACAAAACAATCAAGATGAAATAGATTTATTGTTCTTTATAAAAAAGCTAAACCAGTTTTTTAAGAAAATGGTTGTATTGCTTTTTAGAGCATTGGGGTTTATACGAAGAAACTGGATAATTATATTAGTAATCATCGGTTTGGGTATTGCCTACGGGTATTATGTACAGTCTAAAACCGTCCATTCAAAAACTGCAAAAGTACTGTTGCGCATTAATTTTAATACAGTAAATTATGTGTACAGTACAATTGAAAATTTAAACAATAGCCTTGCAGAAGGCACAGTTGAGGGTGAAAACGTAAAGGAACTTTACAAGGTAAAATCATTAGATATTAAGCCAATAATAAACCTTAAGGACATATTAGATAAATATGAACTTAATGACCGAAGGCTTGAGTCGTTATTAAGGAGCATTGATTATGAGTTTGAAGAAGAGGATGAATTTTCACAAATTTCCGAAACCTTTAGGAGTGAATATAAATATCATACTTTAAAAGTTGTACTCTCCAATGGAGCAACACAAGAAACCTTAACCGCTCTAATTAATCATATTAATAGTAATAAGGTTTTAAAGGAAATTAAAGCATCGTCTGTTAAAAGTTTAGAAGAAAGAATTGCTTCAAACGAGGAGACCATACAGCAAATTAACACCGTTTTAGAGAAGTATAAAACAGATGAGGTTACGTCTGCACCTTCTTCAGCTCAATTATATGTTGTTGATAATTTTGATATTTCAGAAATCTTCACTTCTAAAGTCGAATTACAAAAAGAACTTGAAGAGCTTAAAAGAGACTATGTGTACGCAAATGACGTTGTGGTTAATGTAAACAAACCTTCATTGTACAGTAATATCGGCTTTTTTAGTAACAAGGTCTTGCTTTACCCTATATTGTTTGTATTTATATTCTTTATGCTCGCTCTTATAAGGACAATCTATTTTGCTCTTAAAGAAATTGCAGATGAGTAAAATGAGACTATAAAACAATTTTTAAGACACATAAATTGCGTAGGCTAAAACCAAATCAACTTCTCAAAAAAGCTGGTGCAGTAACTATATTAAGAATATTGGGTATGCTATTTTCATATTTAGCAATACTTTTTATATCTAATAATTATGGTGCTGAGGTTTTTGGCCGTTTCTCTTTACTACAAACTTTATTACAATTTTCTATAGTCGTTTTTTCTTTAGGGTTATCGACCTTAACGGTTAAGCTTACCGCGGATACTAACTTTTTTAGTGGTAATAAACCATTAAATTCATATTTAAAGAACTCCTTAATTATTTTATTTGTTTCCAGCTTAGTGGGTACAATTTTATTTTGGTTGTTCAAAGATATCATTGTTATAAACATATTTAATGATGCTGGACTTTTAGACTATTTTAATTATCTAATCGTGTTTTTTGTTTTTGCAGTATTTCACGATTATCTAACCGAATTCTTAAAAGGACGACATCGGTTTATCTTATACGGTGTTTTTAAATTTGTATTGCCGTCACTAATTTTTATTCTTTTACTTTTATTATGCTATAATTTAAATGCAGCAGAAAACTCAGTCTTCTTGTCTTATATATTGGGTTTTGCTGTTTTGGTAATACCCCTGTTATTTTTATTTCCTATAAAAAAGTTAAATACTGAACACAAGCACAGTTCAAAAAGCTTACTATTGGTATCATACCCAATGATGTTTAGTGCAGCTTTTTTATTCTTATCAAATTGGACAGATGTTTTTATGCTAGGGGCAATGGCTTCAAAAGAAGATGTGGGTATTTATAATGCAGCTTATAAACTGGCTATTTTGGCTCTTATAATAATTAATGCGGTCAATACCATTTTGGCGCCTAAAATTTCAGAATTATATAGCCAGGGCAAACACCAAGAAATTAAAAAAGAAGTACAAAGTGCTACCAAATTGATTACTTATTTAACTACTCCGGTGGTTTTAATATTGATTTTTTTCAGAAAACCTTTATTACAACTATTTGGTGAAGAGTTTGTAGTAGGGGAAACAGCATTGATAATAATTGCAATAGGTTTATTCTTTAATGCATTATCGGGCAGTGTAGGTCAAGTTTTAAACATGACGAAACATCAAAATGTTTTAAAGAAAATCACTATCATAAGTGTTATAGCAAATATTTTACTAAATTATATTCTAATAAGTAGAATGGGGTTTTTAGGGGCTGCGGTAGCAAGTCTTATCTCAAATATTTTATTGAATACACTTTGTGTAATAGTTATAAAGAGGGAGTTTAATTTTTATGCATTTTTTAATCCGTGGGCGTAATCTTACTTACATATAGAAAATTTCAACGAAAGTGGAATACCGCTATTAACAAACTTAAGTACTCTAGTATGTTGGTGGTTAAAGGCAAGGTAATTATAGACCACAGCGTGAGTATAAAGCCTTTTTTAGGGCTAAAAAACACATTAAAGGTTGAGCTTCATAACAACACACATTTAAAGCATGATATTATAATTCAAGGGACCGGTACACTTGTTCTTGGAGAAAACTCATATATAAGTTCATATAGCGTTATTGGCGTAAACGAACGCATAGAAATAGGTAAAAACGTAATGATTGCAAATGCAGTCTCTATACGGGACACAGATCATAACTTTAATGATTTGCATTTGCCAATGATACAGCAAGGGTTTAAAACACAGCCTATTTATATCAAGGATAATGTTTGGTTGGGCCATGGAGCGGTGATAACCAAAGGTGTTACAATTAACCCAGGAGCTATTGTAGCCGCAAATGCCGTAGTAACAAAAGATGTTCCCGAAAACGCAATAGTTGGCGGAATACCTGCAAAAGTCATAAAATATAGATGAAGAAGAAACTCCATTTTATGTGTGTAGGCGTTCAGAAAGCAGGGACATCAACCTTTCATGATATTCTACAGCAGCATCCAGATATAAATTTACCCATAAATAAAGAAACACATTTTTTTAGGGATCGAGATAAATTTGAAAAAGGCATTGATCATTATTTTTCCTATTATTTTAAAGATTCGCCAACTCCTTTTTGGGGCGAAATAGATCCAGAATATATTTATTTTAAAGATTGTGCTGAAGCTATATTTAAAACGTTTGGCAAAATTAAAATCATCATCATTCTCCGAAATCCGGTCGATAGAGCATACTCACATTATCAAATGACCAAAAGCAGAAGTCTTGAAAGCTTAGATTTTATAACAGCAATTAAAAACGAAAATGAAAGGCTAACGACACATTATAATAAAATACACTTCAGTTATATATCAAGAAGTTTGTATGCCGAACAAATAGAACGTTTCGAGTCATTTTTCGGAAAAGAAAACTTGAAGGTTCTATTGTTTGAAAATCTTATTAAAAATACAGACGCTACTATAAATGAAACGATGTCATTTTTAAACATCCCTTCTTATAATTTCGATTACTCAATAAAAAGTAATGTTGCTTCAGAGCCAAAAAACAAATTATTACAGAATTTCATTTATAAACCTAACAAACTTAAAAGTGCTGTGGGTAAGCTTATTCCTGTTAAGAAAATAAAAGATAAGATTATGTTGACTTTAGCAGAAAAAAATAAAAAGGCAGCTCCAAAAACAGCATTGAGCATCGATCAAAAACAAATGATTTACAACACGTATTTTAAAAATGAAATTGATACGCTTGAAAGTAAATTAAACCGAGACCTCTCTCATTGGAGGTATGAATAAACCTGAGTAAATTTTAAAACACCTATGAACAGTAGGGTAAATATCATTTCCATAAACTATAATTCTGCAGAAGACATGCTCCATTGCATTGCTTCACTGCAAAATGCTTCGTATCCTAATTATCAATTATTTATAGTTGATAATCAATCGACCGATGATAGTGTGAAAGTTATAATTGAGGAGTGCAAAGCTAAGGGGATTTCGATTATAGAAACAACTCCTAATGAACTTCAAAACGGTTATGATTCATTAGACACTAATGCTATTTACTTAATTAAAAACAATGAAAATAAAGGCTTTGCTGCCGGAAACAATACAGGATTAAAATTTTTAATTCAACATAGACCAGATGAATTGGTTGTGCTACTCAACCCAGATATAGAAATTGAACCTGATGTAATACAAGACTTAGTGTCTTTACATAACGGTAGAGAAAAATTAATCTTAGGAAATCTAATTCATTACTATAACGAAAGAGATAAGGTAATGTATTATGGTGGTTTTCAGGTTAAAAAATGGATTCACGGTATAAAAAACATTACTGAAAAAGAAAATAGTGATCATATCGATGCCATTACTGGCGCCGCCCTTTTTACTGAGGTAAAAACATTTATAGAGCTTGGGTTATTACCAGAAGAATACTTTTTATATTGGGAAGAAACAGATTTTTGTACCCTAGCAAAACAAAAAGGATATAAAATAGATGTAAATGCGAAGTCTAAAATATTTGATAAGGTAGGCTCATCAAGCAATTCTAACTTTACACGCGAGTATTTATATTTACTAAATGGACTTCGATACTATAAAAAATATTACAGCTTAAGACTTCCTATAATCCTACTTTCTACTTTTGCGAAGTTAGTTAAAGCGACACTGTTTGACTCAAAAGTTAAACAAAGAGCCATTTATTTTGGGCATATAGATTTTTTTAAACTTTGTTTGGGATCTTCAATAGATATTAAAAGTAGACTTAAAAGACAATAAATGGCCATTTCTAAAAGCACCATATTAAAAATTTTGTCGAAAGCCCCCATTGGGTTTTTGTTCAAGCCATTTTATAGTGGTGAAGGAAGTATCCTTTTTATGCATAAAGTTGTTTTAAATAAGGATAAAAACGCCTCTAGGATTCCATTAATGGCAGCAAATGAAATAGAGGTTGACTTTCTTGAAAAGATGATACTTTTCTTAAAAAAGAAAAAGTATGAATTTATCTCTTTAGATGAACTTCATTATAGGCTGGAAAACCCTGAAAAAAAATCTAAAAAATTCATAGTCTTCACTTTTGATGATGGATATAAAGACAACCTTACGTTAGCATATCCTATTTTTAAAAAGCACAATGTTCCTTTTACCATCTATTTGACGAATTGTTATCCGAACAAAACAGCAAAACTTTGGTGGTATATGCTCGAGGATATACTTCTGGAAAATACCATTTTTTCATTAAAAGTTGGAGATTTGTTTGTTGAACACTCTTGCAAGACCCAAAAAGAAAAAGAAAATACCTTTGGTAAATTACGTACTTTGATTATTTCTTCCGCTCCTGAAAAGCAAAACGAAATTATTGAAGCATTAGAAAAGAAGTATAGCAAATCTTTGCAAACTTATGTAGAGAACGAAAGTTTAAATTGGGATGAGGTGAAAAAGCTCTCTGAGGATAGTTTGGTTACAATCGGCGGACACTCTTTAAACCATTTAACCTTCAACAAATTAAATAAAGAAGAAATACTTACTGAAGTCTTAGGCTCTAAGCAGGAAATTGAAAAAAATATTGATAAAGAGGTAGCACATTTTGCGTATCCTTTTGGAACTTCAAATGAAATAAACCAAAGAGAGGTAGAAATATTAGAAGAAAACACCAATTTTAAAACAGCCACTACCACTAGAATGGGCAATATATTTTTAGACCATAAACAGTCATGCTTTGCTCTACCAAGAATTCAAGTTTTAGGTAACCAGCAAAATCTTTCCATTCTTAACCTGTACCTTACAGGGGTATTGCCGGCAATAAAAAACAGATTTAAAAAAATAGTTACTTTATAAATTACTAAGATGTCCGTAAAACCTACTTTTTTTATAGTTGGAACCCCAAAAGGAGGTACGACATCTCTTTTCAACTATTTGGAGGAACACCCAGAAGTTTTTGTTCCAAAGATTAAAGAGCCTCATTTTTTTTCTTGTCCAGAAGTTAAGAACACTTACTACAATGCTACAATTATTGATAGCTTGGAGGCATATCAAAAACTGTATAAAGAATCTAAAACTTATAAGGCAATTGGTGATTTTAGTAGTTCTTATTTAAACAATGAAAACAGCCCAAAAAAGATTAAAGATTTTAATCCCCAAGCTAAAGTAGTTATTGTATTGCGAAACCCTGTAGAAAGGGCAATTTCACATTATTTAATGGATTACAGCTTAGGGTATATTTCTGTTCCTTTAAAAGAAATAATAAATAACAAACAACAGTACGCTGATTTTTATGAACAATACGTAGAGACCGGTTTCTATGATGGACAATTAAAAAACTATTTACAGGTTTTTAAACCTTCAAACATACAAATTATTTTAAGTGACGATTTGTTTTCAGAAACTGAAAAAACCGTTTCAAACCTATTTCAGTTCATTGGGGTAGACACAAGTTTTAAACCAGATTATACAAAAAAGCACAATCAGTTTAAACAAGCAAGGTTTCCTGTAGTTAAAAAATTAAGGCAATCCAAAACCCTACAAATAATGATGGGAAATACGCCAGCCCCTATTAAGTCTCTATTGGGCAAACTGGTTTTTAATAACAAAAAGGGAAAACCCCAATTACTTGAAGAAACAGCTATTTTAAAAAGTATATATAAACCACATATTTTAGTAACACAAACTTTAATTGACAAAGACCTTAATAAATGGTTTTAAAAAACAGAACAACAGGTAAAAGCCTGAAAATTCTTGTTTTTTAATATTAAATTCGCATAAAAATAATCAGGCTTTTTTAAGCGTATGATTGGGTTTATGGGTATTTATAAAAAATTTAAATAAAATACAGGCTTGAAAGTAATAATGATAAGCAGGGCAACTTTATTTACCCATCCTGGCGGCGATACTGTACAGGTTAAAAAAACGGCTCAATACTTAAATAAATTAGATGGAATTACTGTAACTATTAAAACAGTAAATGAAAAAATAGACTTTTCTCAGTACGATTTAATGCATCTGTTTAATATATCCCGTCCGGCAGATTTATTGGGTATCATTAAAAAAGCCAACTTACCTTACGTGTTGTCAACAATTTATATTGATTATTCTGAAGCCGAAAAAAACCACCACAGCAAGTTTAGATTCTATTTAAACAGGGTTTTTAATCCAGACCAAGTTGAATATATTAAAACAGTAGCTAGGATACTTAAAAAACAAGATACACTTACTGAAAAGGGCTATCTTTTAAAAGGTCAAAAAAAATCAATCGTTGAAATAATTAAAAAAGCCAAAATGCTTTTGCCAAATTCTGAAAACGAATATAAGCGGTTAGTAAAAGCATATGGGTGTGAAAATAAGTATAAGGTTATTCCAAATGCTATTGACATAGAAGTGTTTAAAAATATTGAAACGGAGGATGTTGAAGACACTTATAAAGATGCAATAATTTCAGTTGGGCAAATAACACCAGTTAAAAACCATTTAAACTTAATAAGGGCTTTAAACAACTCTAAATATAAAGTTTTTATAATAGGAAGTCCTTCTTCAAATGCTAAAAGCTACTTTGAAAAGTGTAAAGAATTAGCCGCAGAAAACATCACTTTTATTCCATATGTTGAACAAGAAAAATTAGCTGGAATTTATTCAAAAGCTAAAGTTCATGCATTAGCAAGTTGGTTTGAAACCACTGGTTTGGTTTCATTGGAGGCATCCTATATGGGGTGCAATATTGTTATTACAGATAGAGGCGACCAAAAGGAGTATTTTAATGAATATGCTTATTATTGTGACCCAATATCTCCTGCTTCAATTTTAGAAGCTGTTGAAAATGCCTTTAATACAGATTACAATGATAAACTGAAAACTAAAATTGAGGAGAATTTTACTTGGCAACACACGGCAAATAAAACATTAGAAGCCTATAAACAAGTACTTTTACCAAAAGCATAATTAAGTGATTATACAAAAAGACATACTTTACAAATTTTTCTTGCTGTTGGTTTTTACTATTCCTATAGCGATTTCTTCAATAGAAGTCACTTTGGTGATGTGTGCCTTTATGTTAATATTCTTATTGCTTGATATACGGTTTAAATATTCTAACAGTGTTGTAAATACATTAACCCCGCTTTTCTTAATATTTAGCATTGCAACCATAAGCACTTTTTTTTATTCCAGGGAATGGTATGATATTATTAAAGATATAGCCTATTTAATTAAACCAATCCTATTCATAATTTTAGGGTATTACCTTACCAGTAAAATAAAAGATAAAGACTTTATTTTTAAAACTATTTTTTATTTAGCAGCACTTTTTGCAGCTTATCACATTCTTGAAATTGCAATGTATTTTTTCAAAAATCAATTGAGTATAAGCTTAATTCGTTATGTGGGTGGTAAAGCTAATTATATAGAGTTATTTGCAATCGTTCTATTGCATGTAGGTAAGAATACATTACCGATAAAAAAGCCCATTAAGTTTGCTTTTTTAATTAGAATCTTATTGTACATATCCTTTGTTTTATACTTCTCAAGAACAATGCTTGTTGCTTTTTTTATTCTTTTCTTAGCTATTAAAGGATATACAAAGCTAACGAGAAAGGGAGTTATTTACTTAACAATTTTTATATCATTGGTTCTATTATTTTTTGCCAGTTTGCAAACAATGGAATTAGATAGATCTAGTAAAGGTCTTGAAGGGTTTTTATATAAACTTCAAATAGCACCTTCTGAAATCTTTTCAGCAGATGTAGATATAAATAACCATGCACAACTTTGGGACCATTGGAGAGGCTATGAAGCACACAAGGCCTTTGAGCAACTAGATGAAGCCAATTATAAGTATGGGTACTTTTTTGGTAAAGGTCTTGGCTCATTGGTAGATTTAGGTTTTGAGGCTCCCTTGAGCGAAGGGGGGATTCAATATATTCCTATAATACATAATGGTTTTGCCTATATAATGTTTAAGGCTGGCTTTGTAGGAATGTTTATATATCTATTGTTTTTGGCTTACCTATATCTAACTGCCTACCATAAAAAAACCAATAGTAGTATAGTATTCTTTAATAATTTTATCTCAGGAATTTCGTTGTTTTATTTATTTACAACTCTTATTATCACAGGTGTATATAACCAAGGGGATGTTGTAACATTAATTTTGGGCTCCTTCTTATTTTTAAAATTTTACTACAACAAACAATCACAAATTAGTTTATGAAAATAGGAATATTAGGCACAAGGGGAATACCTAATTATCACGGCGGTTTTGAGCAATTTGCTGAGTTCTTTTCGGTCTATTTGCAAAAAAATGGACACGAAACGTATGTGTACTGTTCAGACAACCATCCTTTCAAAGAAAAAAAACACAAAGAGGTTTCCTTAATTCATTGTAGCGACCCCGAAGATAAAATAGGTACAGCAGGTCAATTTATATATGATTACAATTGTATTAAAGATGCCCGAAAAAGAGATTTTGATATTTTATTACAACTTGGTTATACCAGTAATTCCATTTGGTATAAACTCTTACCAAAAAAACCTATAATAATTACTAATATGGACGGCTTGGAATGGAAACGTTCCAAATATAATAAACAAGTAAGACGTTTTCTTAAGTACGCAGAATCATTGGCTGTGAAAAGCAGTGACTATCTAATTGCAGACTCTATAGGCATTCAAAACCATTTACAAGAATCTTACTCCAAAACTTCAAAATATATCCCTTATGGAGCGGTGGTTTTTTCAAACCCTGAAAAAAAAGTACTGAAGGAATACAATGTTTCTGAATATGGTTATAATATGTTGATAGCAAGGTTAGAACCCGAAAATAACATAGAGACCATTTTAGACGGTGTCGTTGAATCATATGACGACAAACCCTTCTTAGTGGTAGGGAAGCATGATGTTAATAAATATGGATCATACCTTGCCAAAAAATTCAAAAGCCATAAAAATATTCGCTTTTTAGGCGGAATTTATAACCAAAACCACTTAAACAATCTCCGGAATTTTTCAAAGCTATATTTTCACGGGCACACTGTTGGAGGTACAAATCCATCTTTGTTAGAGGCTATGGCATCAAATGCATTGATTGTGGCTCATAACAATGAATTTAATAAGAGTATCTTAGGAGAGGATGCCTTTTATTTTTCTGATAGCAAAGAAATAAAAGAAACCTTAATCAAAATAAAGGATAAAAATAATTGGACTACGTATCTTGAAAACAATAAAGTTAAAATAGCGAATACTTACTCATGGGAGACAATAAACAATTCGTATTTAGAATTTATGAAACATACCTATGAACAGAATACGTAATCTAGTAACATCTCAAAAAACGTACGTAGTACTCATAAGTAGTTTGCTTATTGCCATACCCCTGCAATATGGATATAGCACAGGAATTCTTATCGCTTTATTAGCAGTCTCTTTACTTTCTTTAAAATACCATAAACCAGAATGGAATTATGCATATGCAGTTCCTTTTGGACTCTACGGATTAATGGCGCTATCACTTTTTTGGTCCATAGATATAAAAGAATCCATAAGAGGCTTGGAAAGGGAGTTAGCATTGCTGATAATTCCTTTGGCCTTTATTTTTATGCCAAATATTACTAAAAAAACATGCAATAATATCCTTTACTATTTTTCGATGGGTATAGCTGTCTTTGCTATTTTTTTTATAACAGCCGCAACAGTAAAGTTTTATGAAACATCTGATAAAAGCACCTTTTTTTATCATGCCCTGGTATCACCATTAGACCTTAATGCTATTTACGTTTCAGTAATAACTTCATTGTGTTTGCTTTTCTTACTCTTTAAATCCAAAAAAACAGTATTAACGATTTTGGCAATAGTACTGATGTCTGCTTTTTTATTGTTGTTAGCTTCTAAAACCATAATTGTAGTAACATTCATTTCGCTCGTTTTGGGAATTTTCCATACTTTTAGAAAAAAGACGATTGCTTTATTACTACTAGTATTTTCAGCAGTAGTTGTTGCATTAATTGTTTTTTCAAACCCTGTAAAGGAGCGATTTAACCGGGAAATTGAAGATTCAAATATAAAAGAAGTACTAACTTGTGAGCGGTTTACACGTGTTTATGATTGGACAGGTACGACCATCAGGATATTTCAAGCACGTATTTTTTATGAAATGTTAGACGAGGATGATGCTTTTATAACGGGTTATGGCATTAATAACTCACAAAAAAAAATAGTAGAAAAGCAAAAACACTATAACCTATATAAAGGTTTTAATGCCTATAATTTTCACAACCAATATTTGCAAGCTTGGTCAGAAATAGGAATTTTAGGGTTCTTGTTTATAATTCTATTTTTAGTACTACTATTTAAACAATACCTTGTAAACAAAGAAGTGATGCTTTTGGCTTTATTTTTAATTATGCTAGCCGTATTTGTTACAGAATCCTATTTATGGCGGCAAAGAGGATTGTATCATTTTCTACTTTTGTTTTGTTTGTTTTTTAAAACGGAAAAAAGAGAACACACACTAAATAAAAAATGAGAATATTACTAACATCTATATACCCTTACTTTTATTTACTATTGTTCTTTACGATACCCTTTGACGATTATGTGAGAGCGTTGCCAAATATACTATTGGCTGTTTTGGTTTTGGCGTTCCCTTTTGTTGTAAAAAAGGATGATTTTAAAAAGATAAGGACTGTCCCTATTTTGATTTTTGCAGGTTTTTGCCTCTACCTTGTTGCAAACTCATATTTTTCTGGGAGACTAGAAGAAGATTTCACCGTTATAAAGAAAGTGATGCTTGCTATTGGGTTAGTTGTGCTTTACATCCCTATTCAGGATTTCGAAAAAATTAAAAAGGCCATTCTTTTCTCTTCTTTTGCTGCAATCGTGTTTTCGGTTATTAATATTGTTGTTTTAACCAATACAATAAGCGAATTCCATTTTGGCAGCTCTCCAGAGGTGATTGAGTCATTGCTCATAGATAGGTTGTATCTTGGGTTTTTATGTGTATTGAGTATCTTGGTTTCTTATAACTTGTTAAAACCAAAATTCCATCCAAAAAACCGTTACTACCTAGCTAATATTATTATAAACATATTGTTTTTGTTTTTAATAGTATCTAAGATTTCCATTCTGCTTCTTGTTTTTATTCTCTTACTTCGACAGATGTATGGAAAGCATAAAAAAATTCGTATCCCTTTATTGTTACTAACCGCATTAGTAATTGTAGGGCTATATTTCTTTGGGACAACAGGGGTTGGAGGTAAAAAGAACCCTACTGCTTTACAAAATTTCATTACCAATACAACAACCTGGGAAGTTAGGTCCATAACGTGGGAATGTGCTTTTAAAACTATAGAAAATAATACGATCAATTGGAAAGGTTTTGGGTTTTACGGAACAAAAGACAACCTGGTTTCATGTTATCAGGAAACCATACAAGACACACATAAAAAAGATCGATTTACATTAGAGAGATATAATACACACAATCAATTTTTAGATTTTTATTTAAGCACGGGCATAGTGGGGTTTTTATTATTTGTAACTTTTTTATTAGTGCTTTTCATTAAAAACAAAAACAGCTTTTTTTATACCGCCCTTCTAGCGTCTTTAGCACTCTACTGTATGTTTGAAAATGTATTTCAAAGACAAATGGGTGCATATTATATTGGGTTTATACTCATTATATTACTGTCTAATAAAAGCGTTGCCCAAAACAAAACCATAAAAGAGGTATAAAATGATAGCAAATTGTATTTTTGCACTCTTAAAATTAAGCTATTAAAACATGAAAATAACAGTTGTAGGAACAGGTTATGTTGGTCTCGTTACAGGAACATGTCTTGCCGAAACCGGAAATGAAGTTGTTTGTGTTGATATTGATAATGAAAAAGTCGATAACATGCGTAAAGGGGTTGTTCCTATTTACGAACCACATTTAGATGTTCTTTTTGAACGAAATATAGAAGCTAACCGCCTTCAGTTTACAACATCATTAGATGAAGGGCTAGAACATGGTGAAATTGTGTTTTTGGCTTTGCCCACTCCAGAAGATGAAGACGGTTCTGCCGATCTTTCTTATGTTTTAAATGTTTCTTCAGAAATTGGAAAGAAGATAAAAACCTACAAGGTAATTGTTGATAAAAGCACGGTCCCTGTTGGCACTGCAGAACAAGTAAAAGCAGTAATTGCCGAAAACGCCAATTGCGAATTTGATGTGGTTTCAAATCCTGAATTTTTAAGGGAGGGGTTTGCTGTGGACGATTTTTTAAAACCAGAACGTATAGTTATTGGATCGAGTAGTGAAAAAGCAACCGAGCTTATGCAGAAGCTCTATGCTCCATTTGTACGCTCTGGGAATCCAATTATTGTAATGGATGAAAAGTCTGCTGAATTGACCAAATATGCAGCCAATTCCTTTTTGGCAACCAAGATTACATTTATGAACGAGATTGCCAACTATTGCGAAAAAGTAGGCGCAGATGTAGATAAAGTACGTGTAGGGATGGGTACCGATTCCCGTATTGGCAAGCGGTTTTTATTTCCAGGCATTGGCTATGGCGGTTCTTGTTTCCCAAAAGATGTGAAGGCATTACAAAAAGCTGGGAAAAATGAAAACTATGATTTTAAAATATTGAATTCGGTTATTGAAGTGAACAAAACACAAAAAACAATCTTACTTCCAAAAATTGAAAAATATTTTAATAATGATTTAAAAGGGAAAAGGATTGCAATTTGGGGGCTAGCCTTTAAACCTGAAACAGATGACGTGCGTGAAGCACCAGCCATCGATATGATGCACGGATTGCTCGAAAACGGGGCTAAACTAACCGTTTTTGATCCTGAAGCCATGCCAAACATTAAAAAACAATTTGGCAATACATTGCAGTATGCAGATTCAATGTACAATGCATTAGAGAATGCTGAAATGCTATTAATTTGTACTGAATGGAGTATTTTCAGAACACCCGACTTCAGTAAAATAAAACAAAAATTAAAAAACCCAGTTATTTTCGACGGAAGAAACTTGTATAATGTGGAAGACGTGAAAAGCGAAGGGTTTACCTACGTTTCAATAGGAAGAAAATAAAAAATGAAAAAAAAGATATTAATTACCGGTGCAGCAGGGTTTTTAGGCTCTCACTTATGCGATAGGTTTATCGCCGAAGGTTTTAAAGTTATTGGGATGGATAACCTTATTACTGGTGATTTAAAAAATATTGAACATCTTTTTCAAAATGAGAACTTTCATTTTTACCATCACGACGTCACAAAGTTTGTACACGTTCCTGGAAACGTCGATTACATTCTACATTTTGCTTCCCCAGCAAGTCCAATAGACTATTTAAAAATACCTATTCAAACTCTTAAAGTGGGTTCTTTGGGAACACATAACCTACTTGGTTTGGCCAAAGAAAAAAATGCGAGAATTCTTATTGCATCGACTTCCGAAGTATATGGCGACCCTCTGGTACACCCACAAAATGAAGAATACTACGGAAATGTAAACACCATTGGCCCAAGAGGCGTTTATGACGAAGCAAAACGCTTTCAAGAATCTATTACTATGGCGTACCATCGTTTTCATGGCTTGGAAACAAGAATTGCCCGTATCTTCAACACCTACGGACCCAGAATGCGATTGAATGATGGCCGCGTTATCCCAGCTTTTTTAGGACAAGCATTGCGGGGTGAAGACTTAACCGTTTTTGGGGACGGCTCGCAAACTCGTTCCTTTTGCTATGTGGACGACCAAGTAGAAGGGCTTTTTAAATTATTGATGAGCGATTATTCATTACCTGTTAATATTGGCAATCCAAACGAAATAAGCATTTTAGATTTTGCAGAAGAAATTATAAAGTTGACGGGTACCCAACAGAAAATCGTGTTTAAACCCTTGCCCAAGGACGATCCAATGCAAAGACAGCCGGATATTTCGAAAGCAAAAGAAATATTGGGTTGGGAACCTAAAATAACTAGGGAAGCAGGGCTGAAAACCACATTTGAATATTTTAAGGGTTTTTCAAAAGAAGAGTTATTAAAAAGCGAACACAAAAATTTTTCAAAGCATATTAGAAAGTAAGAATGATTTTTAAAAGTGGAAGATATTCAGGCTATTTAAGGCCAATAACCTACGTGATTGATCTTTTGATCATTCATCTATGGGCTTTATACTTCTTTACTGAAACGTATGAAATCATAAACTACATAGCATTTGTAACGCTAGGCTGGGTAATACTTTCCTTAAAATCCAGTTTTTACGAAATATATCGCTTTACCCACGTAGCAAAAATAATGTCGTTGCTTGGAAAACAATTTATTATCTTTTTTTTAATTGTCTTCGCATATTTCGGAATTTTCAGTGCCGAAAGCACAAGTGCTATTTCGGTAATTTATTATGTTCTTTTAGTATTTGGTTGCATAACCGCAGTAAAGTTTGCAATATATTTCTTACTCAAAAAGTATAGAGTATTAACAGGGGGTAACCATAGAAAAGTTGTAATTATTGGTCTAAACAAAAAAACGGATCAGTTGCGCAAATTCTTTTCAGATAATCCTGAGTATGGGTACCAACTTGACAAAACATTCAACTTAAAAGGCCCCCAAAAGGTATCTATTGAAGAGTGTATAGATTATATTACCGATAATAATGTAGAAGAAATATATTCATCAGTGGCCGAGCTGAACAATAAGGAGCTTATTCAACTGATTGATTATGTCGATAACAACCTTAAAACACTCAAATTCCTTCCAGACAACAAGGAAATTTACAGTAAAAAACTAGACTTTAGTTATTACGGGGTGTTACCTATTTTGTCTTTACGGAAAATCCCTATTGATGAACCGTTTAATCAATTCATTAAAAGAGGATTTGATATAATTCTATCTATTTTTATAATTGTAGGGGTTTTATCATGGTTAACACCAATTTTGGCCATTTTTATCAAGTTAGGATCAAAAGGACCAGTGTTTTTCAAGCAGAAACGAAACGGATTAGACTACGAGGAATTTTTCTGCTATAAATTTAGGTCTATGAAGCCAAACCCGATGGCGCACCTTCACCAAATTAAAAAAGGGGATAAACGGGTCACCTGGATAGGACGTATTCTACGTAAAACTAGTATAGACGAAATGCCACAGTTTATCAATGTGCTCAAAGGCGAAATGTCCGTTGTTGGACCACGCCCTCACATGGTCAGTCATACCCATATGTATGCCGGGCGTATTGATAAATTTATGGTGCGTCACTTTATAAAACCAGGCATTACAGGTTTAGCCCAGGTAAGTGGATACCGGGGTGAGGTGGAAAACGAAAACGATATTATAAACCGGGTAAAATATGATATATTTTATCTTGAAAATTGGTCGTTGTTCTTAGATATTAAAATTGTGTTCCAAACGGTCTACAATGCAATTAAAGGTGATAAAAAAGCATATTAAAGATTATTAATTTCTTTGTGAAACGCTTTAAACTGTTCTTTAAAATTAAAGGTCTTTATTGCATTTCTCATTACATCCTCTTTAGGAAAATTACGCACCTTTTCAACATCTAAACTAATAATAAAATCTTGAAGGGCATCAAAATTTGAAACGGGAATGTTCCATCCTAACTGATGTTTTTCAACAAGATACCCACCTTCCCCACCAGCAAAATAAGCTACAGGAAGCCCCAAACGTGTATATTCAAATATTTTTGAAGGTACCGAACCATAAATCCTGTTGGTTAAAGGAATAAAAGCAATGTCATATTGCTGTAATGCCTCGTGCAGTTCATTTCGGTCTACTTCACCATGATAAATAATATTTTTCTTCTTTATATCTGAAATGATACCTGCTTCGGGACCACTGCCATAAATATGAAGTTCAATGTTATCGGGCAGTTTTAATTTATGGCATATTTCAGCCAATCCTTGTGCTAACCCCAATAAACCAGCATACACGAGTTTAATTGGTTTCTCAATAGGCTTTTTCATGATTGTAGGAGGGATAAAGTCTGGGATGTTTCGGTATAAAAAAGTTGGGGTTTTACAATGTTCATTAACATGCGAAAGAATTTCTTCAGATTGCCCTACGATCAAGCTTGATTTTCGGTAGCAAAACCGCTCCATTCTCTCTAAAATTGAATAATAAAGCCCCTTTTGTAGCAAGCCCATTTCCAATCCTGCTAACGGCCAAAGGTCGGACACGTTTAAAATTCTTTTCTTTCTAAATAACCAAGACCAAAATACAGCGGTAAAGCCTACAAATACAGGAGAATATTGGATAAAAATAGTTTTAGGATTCTTTCTGAAAAGAAAAAAAAGCGACAAACTAAAGGAAAACGAAAGCATAGAAAGTAAACGCAAAAACTTGTTTGAAGAATTACTCGCCCAGAGCCATAAGCGATGCGTTATTAAATTGTCTTCTGTCGTCTTCTTATAAAAACCGTCCTTATACCCTTCAAAAATTTGTCCTGTGGGGTAATTGGGCTTAGGACAAACAATATGAACTATAAATCCCGAATCCTGTAAAGCCTTTGCCAAAGAATACATACGGTTGGACGCAGCTCCCTTTTCAGGAGGAAAGTAATTGGTTACTAATAAAATTTCTTTAGCACTCATATAGATTTGCAATAATAGCTACTATCCGTTCAGCTGCATGCCCATCCCATTTAGGAATGGTTTTATAGGCTGGCCATTCCCCATTTTTTAAATCTTGAAAAGCATCATTTATTTTTTTAACGCTATTTTCAACTAGACGGTTTGTGCCTAATTCACAGGTTTCAGGGCGCTCTGTTGAATTCCTAAACGTCAAGCAGGGAACATTTAAGACCGAAGCTTCTTCTGTTATCCCACCTGAATCTGTCAATACAGCTTTGGCATGTTTTACAAGGTAAATGAATGATAAATATCCTTGTGGCTCTACATAGTGTAGGTTTGGAAAATTAAGGTTTGCTTTGTCTAATATAGCTTGTGTGCGGGGATGTACTGGAAAAATGATGGGCATTCCCTCTGATTGCGAAACGATCTCTTTTAATAAATCTGAAAAAGATTCCATAGCATCTACATTAGAAGGTCTATGTAATGTTAAAACATAATATTGCTTTTCTTCAAGCTTTAGATTATCCCAAAAAACAGGTTTTTTAAGATTGGGCAGGTTTTTTTTAAGTGTATCTATCATAACATTTCCCACAAAAAAAATCCGTTTTTCAGGAATACCTGCGTTTAATAAGTTGCTATTGGCAGTTTCTGATGTTGTAAAAAAATAGTCGGTAATACTATCTGTAACCATTCTGTTTATCTCTTCGGGCATGTTAAGGTCACCAGAGCGTATACCCGCTTCAATGTGGGCAACTTTTACGTGGGCTTTTTTAGCCACAATGGCGCAGGCCATAGTCGACGTAACGTCACCTACTACTAGTACAAGGTCTGTTTTGTTTTCTTCCAGTTCTTTTTCAAAAGCAACCATAATTGCTGCAGTTTGGGTGGCTTGCGAACCACTCTTTACATTTAGGTTTACAGCAGGTTTTGGGATGCTTAATTCGTTAAAAAAAGTTTCGCTCAGGTTTTTATTGTAATGCTGTCCCGTATGTACAAGCCTATGCTCTATTCCTTCCTTTTTTTCAATGGCATGGATTATTGGGGCAATTTTCATGAAATTGGGACGAGCGCCCGCAACGATGGTTATTTTCATCCGTATAAAATATTTGAGAAATATGAAGATAGAATGTCCTGATTATCTATAGTCAATTGGGTTGTAAATTTTTCAGTGGCCATTTCATAATGTGTTTGTAAATACGCTATTCAAAAATACAAATAACTTTTTCGCCTATTGTACTTAAAAGAAAACCTTTCAACTAAGTTTTGAAACAAACTGTTTTAATTTTCCGCTTTGGTTTCGTTTTAATAATGTCACGTGTTTGTATGTAATGTTGAGGTTACTCTCAACGTATTTTGATAATGCTTTCTCAATGTTTTTTATGTTACCTGCCGTTAGTTCTTTTTCTGCAACATATATAATTGTAAAAGCATCTAAGGCGGTTTGCTCTACTACAAACTCTTTTACATTTCCATCTTCTTCAATTACACTTTTTGTCACATAATAAAAAGTATGTCCTGGGACGGTTTTTCCTTCTTTTAAAACAGCATTATCATTAGATCGACCTATCAATTGCTTTAAGACAGGCTTTTTAAAAGTAGAGGTTTCATCCAGTACCCCTAAATCCCCAACATCATACCGTATAAATGGATGGGCTTTGTTGTAAAGCGAGGTAACAACAATACGACCGGATTTTCCTTTTTCAACAGGTTGGTTATTTTCGTCTAAAATTTCAATAAAAAGTGTTTCATTGTTTATCTGAAACTCATCTTCAGCACTGGTAAAAGCCAATAAATCAAGCTCGCTCGCACCGTATTCATTTACAATAGGAACTCCCAACTGTTCTTCTAAAAGCTTTTTATCACTCTCATAAAGCATTTCGCTAGTGACAATACATGTTTTTAGGGTTTGGCAAACAGATTTTAGTATCAAGTTCTTTTTCTGAAGATATTTCGCAAACAACACAATAGAACTAGTGTGACCATTGATGTAATCAAATTTTTTTCTTTGGAAAACAGATAAAAACTCTTCTAACTTTTCTTCGGAAAGATCAAAAATAGGAAACCGGTACCGGTTGCTTAACTTATCTTTTAACCGTTCTTTTTGATAGCCCTTAAAGTCCAACGGAATTCCGTAAAAACGAGCTTGATATGATGAGTCAAGATCAATACCATGCCATCCAAAGCGATTGATAATTACCGCCCATGTAAGAGCATGACAAAGTTTGTCCTTTGCATAAAACAAAGGTGTTCCGCTAGACCCCGAGGTTTTACTTGTATAAGTATTTTTCTTTGAAAAACCGTTAGAAAGCCGCTGCTTTAAAGGAATTTGCAGATTTCTTTTGGTTAAAACAGGGATATCTTCCCAATTTTTAATCGCCTTGCCATCAATAAAAGACTGATAAAAAGAGTTTTCTCGCAGATGATATTCAAATACTTTTTGTCGACTATCCTTTACATAGGCCTCGTAATCGGTTTCTGAAATCTGTTGAATCTCTTGCAACCGTTTCTTTGCTTCCTGAATAGGAAACCCCTTTAACCGTAATGTAGTTTCAAATAAATTCAACATAAAAAATTAGGGCTTCAAGTTACAAACAATTATTTTTGAAGTCGAAAAAATTCTTTCCTATGAACATCTTGATATTAGGCTCTGGTGGCCGAGAACATACTTTTGCGTATCAACTTAAAAAAAGCGAACTGTGCGATGCATTGTTTGTAGCACCCGGAAATGCCGGTACCGAAGCGATTGCGCAAAATCTGGATTTAAAAGTAACCGATTTTAATGCGATTGAAAAAGCGGTTGTAAAACACGATATTAAGATGGTTGTGGTAGGACCAGAAGATCCTTTGGTACAAGGAATTGCAGATTATTTTTCTGCTTCTGAAACTTTAAAAGACGTGATGCTTATTGGTCCTTCAGAAAGAGGTGCTTTATTAGAAGGGAGTAAAGAACGTGCTAAGGAGTTTATGGCGATGCATAATATTCCCACAGCTGCTTATGAAAGTTTTACAAAAGAATCATTAGAAGCTGGAAAAGCGTTTTTAGAGACACTACAACCACCGTATGTTTTAAAAGCGGATGGACTTGCCGCAGGAAAAGGCGTTTTAATATTGGAAGATATTGAAGAAGCTAAAAATGAACTTGAAAAAATGTTAAGCGGAAAGTTTGGTGATGCAAGTAATACAGTGGTTATTGAAGAATTCCTTGACGGTATTGAGCTAAGTGTATTTGTATTGACCGATGGAAAAAACTACAAGGTTCTGCCAACAGCCAAAGATTACAAACGCATTGGTGAAGGTGACAAAGGCTTAAACACTGGTGGGATGGGTGCGATTTCGCCTGTTCCATTTGCAGATGAAGAATTAATGCAAAAAATTGAAGACCGAATTGTAAAACCTACGGTTGAAGGACTTCAGAAGGAAGAAATAAATTATAAAGGTTTCATCTTCATTGGCCTTATAAAAGTGAATAATGAACCTTATGTTATTGAATACAACGTTCGTATGGGTGATCCCGAAACCGAAGTTGTATTACCAAGAATAAAAACTGATTTAGGGAAATTATTACAAGCAACTTTTCAGCAAAAATTAAACACGATAGACTTAGAAATAGACAATCGTGCCGCTACTACAGTTATGACAGTTTCTGGCGGTTATCCTGAAGCTTATGAAAAAGGAAAAGAAATTTCAGGAATTGAAGCCATAGAAGATTCCATTGTTTTTCATGCAGGAACAACTGTGAAAGATGGAAAAATTGTTACCAATGGCGGAAGAGTTATTGCCATTACTTCCTTAGATGAAGATTACAAAAAGGCACTAAAAAAATCCTACCAAAACATAGAAAAACTATCTTTTGACAGGATGTACTTTAGAAAAGATATTGGGTTTGATTTAAATTAAACCCTTATCCTAAATATGAATGTGAAGTGGATGAGCGATCCTCTTCGTTATTATCATTAAATATTTTAAGTTGCTTCATCCAGTAGAAAAAGGCAACAAAACCAATGATAATAAACATCCAGCTCACTATATTGGCTAACCACCAGCTGTCCAATTCTAAGCTGCGTAGCGCATGGTACGGTACAAAAAGTACGTTTTCAAATAAATCTTGAATACCGTAAAACAAATCTTTCAATTCCATATCTGTATATTTATGCCACAAAAATAGAAAATACCCGCTATGCTTACAAGCTTTTTCGGAAAATCTAAACCTATTAATTTCGTAATTTTCGGTGCGGTCATTTTTCTTGGCTATGTTTTTGGCGCATTGGTACAAGTTGAGAATGCGCTTAATTTGTCACAATTACTTATTAATTTCTTTTTTATTGGTTGGGCTATTTTTGCCATATTTTTGCTGGATTTTATAGTTCGTAAAAATGATCTTACTTATAAAAATACCTATACCGTACTACTGTTTACTTGCTTTTTGATCACCTTGCCTGTTATTTTTTTAGATAGAAACATCTTGTTTGCGAATGTATTTTTGTTAATGGCTTTTAGAAGGTTAGCTAGTCTTTCTTCGGAAAAAAATACCGAGCGGAAAATACTCGATGCTTCACTTTGGATAACCGTTGCAGCATTGTTTTATTTTTGGAGTATTTTATTTTTTGTACTGTTGTTTTTCTCCATCGTACAAAAACCTGAAACTAACCATAGGCTGTTTATCATCCCTTTTATTGGCTTTATTGCCATATTCATACTATCGGTGTCATTTCATTTATTAATGGATGATTCATTTTTATGGATAACGGAATGGATACCATCCATTAGTCTAGATTTTTCTGCATATAACAACATAAAAATATTACTTCCAGCTGCCATTATGGGTACTTTTTTAGTTTGGTCGTTGCCCTTTAGACTTGTTAAAATTGCATCTTTATCAAAAAAAGAAAAACCAAATGCTATTCTGTTGTTAGTAACCTTGGCTGTGTGTGTCTTTATAGCACTTTTAAGTCCTCAAAAAACAGGATCTGAACTATTTTTCATAATCGCTCCACTTTCTGTAATTGTAGCAAATTATATAGAGAACATTCAAGAGTTCCGTTTTAAGGAAGGATTGCTTTGGTTAATTGTTTTGTTGCCTGTAGCCTTGTTATTTATTTGAATAACTTTAACGTAAAATTCAAAAAAAATGTATCTATCTCTAACGCAAAAAAATCGATGAAAATTCAAGAAATAGTAGAAAAATTAAATACTAGCAAAAAACATATAGGGTTTCAACTTTCAAAAAGAAATGGATTATTAAACACTACTTGGTTATTGTACAAAAAAAATGAAGCGTATTATTTTTTTGATATAAACCAAAAAATTGAATTTAATGATAATTATAAATACTCTTCTTTTGAACTATTAAAAGAGTTTGAAAAATCAAATTTTGAAATAGACCTTTCTATAAATTAATTTGAAATTGAATTCTTTTATTCCTAATAATTTTTTCTAGTTCTTTTACAGTTAACATTGCATAAGAAGGTGACTTTTCATTTAAACAAACGAAACAAAACCTAAAGCTGTCACCTAATAATTCTCCAAAATTAAATTCATTTTCTGTTGCACCAAAAAAGAAACCTTTTGGATTATCTGGAAGATATTTCTTTGTGGTTTTTAATTCAACAAAAATTATTTCGTCTAAATGGGTTTCTATGAAGTCTTTTTCAAATATGACACCTTTTAATTTTGGTATATATATCAAGTCAAAAGATTGTAAATAATTATATGGGATATTGACTTTATCTAAAAGCTCTTTTTTCATATCCTTATCAATCTTGAAAAAACCAGTTTGTTTTTCAATAAGATAGTTTATTCCTTGCTTTTCTGTCACATTGTTTGATAATGTCAATATGAATGAGTGTTTTCTTGACATTATTAACTTGTTTTTATTTGATACTGGATTAATAACTTTTCTGAATCTGGAAATTCTAATAGCTTTGATATAGTTAAATTGAAAACTTTTGCAAATACTGCCATATTTGTAAGTGAAATGTTTCGCTCACCCCTTTCAATCATCCCAATATAAGTTCTGTGAAAGCCAGTTTTAAAAGAAAGTTGTTCTTGACTCAAACCTTCCTTGTTCCTTAACCCACGAATTCTATCACCAAATTCTTTCAGTAAAAAATTATTAACCATTAACCAAAACTATACTTATTGTATGTCAAGCTCAACATACAATAAGTAGCAATAGTGTTTTTTAATCTATTTCAGAACATTTAAAAGAAATAGAAAAATATATTTTAAATTTTAAACCTAACACACTGCATTCCCTTACTTTTGCAGACAATTCGCAAGCATTGAGCGATATTATTTGGGTAATACAATGAACTACATAGGCTCCAAACACAAACTATCTTCTTTTATTTTCAATACGGTTACTTCGGTCTGCGGAAATGATGTATCCCAAAAAGTATTTTGCGACCTCTTCGCCGGTACCGGAATTGTTGGCAGAACGTTTAAAAGCCATGTAAAGCAAGTAATTGCGAACGATATGGAGTTTTACAGTTATGCTTTAAACCGAAATTATATTGGTAATCATATTGCTTTGAATTCTGAAAAATTAATCGATTCACTAAATGGCCTAAAAGAGCAAAAAGGATTTATTTTCGAGAATTATTCCGAAGGAGGAAAAGCTGGGCGTTTGTATTTTACTTCAGAAAACGGACAAAAAATAGATGCTGTTCGCCAACAAATTGAAGCGTGGCGAGAAACTTCAGCGATTGATGAAAACCAATACTATTTTCTATTGGCTTCGTTATTAGAGAGTGCCGATAAAGTAGCAAATACCGCTTCGGTTTATGGTGCTTTTTTAAAGAAAATAAAAGCTTCCGCAGCAAAGAAAATGGTGATACGCCCGGCTGAATTTCAGAAAACAGAACAGTCTCACGTAGTGTTTCAGAAAGACAGTAATAAGCTTATTACAGAAATTGAAGGGGATATTTTGTATTTAGATCCGCCTTACAACGCCAGGCAATATGGAGCAAACTATCATTTGCTGAATACTATTGCAAAATATGATACCTTTGTACCTAAAGGAAAAACAGGCTTACGAGAGTATTATAAAAGTAATTATTGTAAAAAAGGTGAGGTGGTACAATCGTTCACCGAGTTGATTGAAAAAGCACAATTTAAATACATCTTTTTAAGTTACAACAATGAAGGGTTAATGAGCTGTGATGAGGTAGAAACTATTATGAAATGTTTCGGAAAATATAGCTTAGAAACTAAAAAATATCAGCGTTTTAAAGCCGATAAAACTGAAAATCGAAACCATAAAGCCAATGCAACTTTTGAGTATTTGCATATATTAGAGAAAAAATAAAAAGTAAACCCTATGTTTAGCGATAAAGCCAATAAAATATTTCAAGAAGTAATAGAAAAATATCACGAAATTGATTCAGTAGATCAAGATTTCAAAAATCCGTACGATAAAGACGCTGAATTAATTGAACACCTATTGTATAGAAAATGTTGGATTGACACTGTACAATGGCATTATGAAGATATAATTCGTGATCCCAACATCGACCCTGCTGGAGCATTACTGTTAAAGCGAAAAATCGATGCTTCTAACCAAGACCGTACCGATACCGTAGAATATATTGACAGCTATTTTCTTGAAAAATTTAAGGATGTATCCGTAAAAGACAACGCTACTATCAACACAGAAAGCCCTGCTTGGGGAATAGATAGACTGTCCATTTTAGCTTTAAAAATTTATCATATGAATGAAGAAGCAACTCGTACCGATGCTTCTCAAAAGCACCAAGCGGCTTGTAAAGCTAAGCTGAATGTACTGCTAGAACAGCGTGTGGATTTAAGCACCGCCATCAATCAACTGTTAGAAGATATTGCTAATGGCGATAAGTATATGAAAGTGTACAAGCAGATGAAAATGTATAATGATGATGAGTTAAACCCAGTTCTTCGCGGTGAAAAGTAATACTTTCCTCTTACTTAACCGAAAGAATTAAAACTCTATTCATGCCGAAACCCTCTCATATTTTAGTGCTTCGTTTTTCAGCAATGGGTGACGTAGCGATGACTGTACCGGTATTGCGGGTTTTTGCTGAAACGTATCCTGAAGTACAACTAACCGTTGTTTCAAAAAAACACTTTAAACCTTTTTTCAATACCATCCCAACAATTAATTTTATTGAAGCCGATGTATATGGAAAGCATAAAAACTTCGGTTTATTAAAGCTTGCTAACGAAGCAAAATCTAAAGGAATTGATGCGGTAGCCGATTTGCATAATGTAATCCGTTCAAAAATTATTTCGAATTATCTACGGTTGCAAGGATATAAAGTTGCCACCATCGATAAAGGACGAGAAGAAAAGAGAAAGTTAACCGCTTCAGAAAATAAAAAGTTTGCGCAATTGAAAACCACACATCAACGCTATGCAGATGTTTTTGAAAAATTAGGTTTTCCGTTAGACCTTTCAAAACACACGTTTCCTGAAAGGCAACAACTTAACAGAAGGTTACACAGTTTAATTGGGCAGCATACCAAAAAAGCCATTGGTATTGCCCCTTTTGCAGCTCACGACAGTAAAATGTATCCGTTAGAGCAAATGAAGCAAGTTATTTCAGAAGTACATAAAACTGAAAAGTATAAAATCTTCCTGTTTGGGGGTGGTCAAAAAGAAGAAGAAAAGCTAAAAGGCATTGCTTCTAATTTTGAAAACGTAACAAATGTCGCCGGACAATTGACTTTTGAAGAAGAACTAGCGTTAATTTCAAACTTGGACGGGATGCTCTCTATGGACAGTGGCAATGGTCATTTGGCAGCGATGTTTGGCATACCTGTTATTACACTTTGGGGTGTAACGCATCCGTTTGCGGGTTTTGTGCCTTTTAATCAGCCTATGGTTAATCAGTTAACGGCAGACCGTGAACAATATCCGTTGATTCCTACCTCTATTTATGGAAATAAATTTCCGGAAGGGTATAAAAACGCGATAGAAAGTATTAAACCTGAAAAAGTGGTGAATGCTGTTTTAAAAACATTTTAATTTTTACACATCATCATAATCCACAGACAAAGTGGCTGTAGTAGGGTGCGCTTGGCAGGTTAAAATTAATCCGTCTGCAATTTCATCATCGGTCAATATTTGATTTTTTCGCATTTCAGCTTTTCCTTCGGTAATTCTGGCAATACACGTACTACAAATTCCACCTTGACACGAATATGGCGGGTCTAAATCGTGATCCAGAGCTGCTTCAAGTACTGATTTTTTTTGCGGCATGGTAAAAGATTCCTCTTCGTCATCTAGCATAATGGTGACTTTGGTATCGCCATCATGTTTTTTAGTTAGTAATCCTTTTTCGGCAGTATTAAAAAGCTCAAAAAGAATTTGTTTTTCATTAATGCCGTTTTCTTTTAAAGTTGAAGAAACTTCGTCAATCATAGGCTCAGGGCCACACAGATAAAAAGAGTTGAAAGTACGGTCTTTAAATTTATTTTTCAGCAAAAGATTAACGGTAGAACGTTCAATTCGGCCAAATAATGCTTCATTTTCCAGTTTTCGGCTGTAGATGAATTCAACAAAAAGTTGGTCTTTGTACTTTTTTTGAAGTGCTAATATTTCAGAATGAAACATGGTTTCAGAAAGCGATTGATTTCCGTAGACCAATAAAAAAGTACTGTCCTGCACTTCATTTAAAACAGTCTTTACAATAGAAAGTACTGGTGTAATCCCACTTCCGGCGACAAACGCAGCGTAATGGTTTGAAATGTTGTTGGCTTCCTCATCCTTGGGGTCAAAAATAAACTTTCCTTCCGGCGGAAATACTTCAAGCGTATCGCCCACTTTTAATTTGGTGTTGGCAAAAACGGAGAAAAGACCTTTTTCTACTTTTTTTACACCCACTTTTAGTTTGCCGCTATCTGGCGCACAGCAAATAGAATAGGCACGGCGCAATTCGGTATCGCCAAATTTGTGTTTTATGGTAATATATTGCCCGGCTTTAAACGAAAAAATTTCTTTTAATTCATCGGGTATGGTAAAGGTAATCGATACAGCGTTAGGGGTTTCCTTGTTTATTTCGGAAACGGGTAGCGAATAAAAGCCACTCATAGTTTTCAATTTTTAGCAAATTTACAAAGGAAAATGATTTCAGTAATGGAAATCTACCAATTACAACCAATTTTTAACGTTATAACCCTACAGAAACCAAAAAGAACCTTATTTTTACAGCTTATTACTTGCTTTTATATACTAAAAGCAACGCTTTTAAGTTACAGTATCATAATAAATTGACACAATTTTGAAAGGCATATATAAAACTACCCTCTTTTTATTGGCTGTTATTGTTTTAGCAGCTTGTTCGCGAAAAAAAGACACTTTTTTAAGTCGTAATTTCCATGCAGTAACGGCAGAATACAATGCGTTATACAATGGAAACTTAGCTTTTGAAGATGGCAAAGAAGGATTAGCGGCTAGCTATCGCGATAATTTTTGGGAAATCCTTCCCGTTGAGCGCATCGATCTTGACGAAAATGCGGCATTACCAGGCGAATCTAAAAACCCCAACTTTAATCGGGCTGAAGAAAAAGCAACGAAGGCTATCCAAAAGCATTCGGTTTATGTAAATAACAAAGAACACAATCCACAAATTGACGAAGCCTATATGTTGCTGGGTAAAGCACGTTATTATGACGGTCGTTTTATCCCTTCGTTAGATGCTTTCAACTTTATTTTAGACCGTTACCCAACGAGTAATAACATTACCAACGCCAATGTATGGAAAGCAAAAGCAAACATTCGGTTAAACAATGAAGAAGTAGCGTTAGAGAACCTACAAGAACTTTTAGAAGATGTAGAGCGCGAAAAAATTGAAATGGACGAAGAAGAATTAGCTGATGTTGCTGCTATTATGGCCGAAGCATACGTTAATATGGATTCTATACCTGAAGCATTGCCTTATATGAAAATAGCTTCGGAAAATGTAGAGGATAATGAGCTTAAAGGGCGTTATAATTACATAAAAGGACAATTGTACAACCGTGTTGGAGAGCGAGACAGCGCTAATATGGCCTTTGACCAAGTAATCGAACTAAACCGTAAAGCACCAAGGGTATATATGATCAACGCCTACATTGCCAAAGCGAGGAATTTCGATTACGATAATGAAGATAAAACAGCTTTTTTAGAGTTGCTGAATGAATTGGCAGAAGACCGAGAAAATCGTCCGTATTTAGATAAAATTTATAATCAGATAGGTGAATATTACTATAATCTGGACAGTATAGATACAGCTGTAAAGTTTTATAACAAATCTATTCAAGAAGAATCACAAGACAGAACGTTACAGTCTAAAAATTATGAAACATTGGCAATCATAAATTTTGACGCTACGGAATACAAAACCGCTGGAGCATATTACGATAGCACGTTGACCAACCTTGAAGAGAATACTAAAAAGCACCGACGTATTAAAAAGAAGCGTGAAAATCTGGATGATGTAATTAAATACGAAGATATTGCGATTAAAAACGATAGTATTTTACGTTTTGTAAATATGACTGAGGGAGAGCGGTTAGCCTATTTCACTAATTATACTACAAAACTGAAAGAAAAGGCAATTGCTGATTCCCTTGCTAGGGTAAAAGAACAACAAAGCATCGCTAATAACGAGTTTTACCAAAAAAACACAAATTCTGGTGGTCCTTCTAACGATGGCAGCACTTTTTATTTTTACAATCCTACTACAGTAGCCTACGGAAAACAAGAGTTTAGTAAAATTTGGGGCGACCGAAAATTGGAAGATAACTGGAGACGTTCAGACAAAAAAACTTCATTGATAGAGGAAGAAGATGCTTTTCAAGCAGAGGCAATTTCAGATAATGAACGTTTTGACCCGCAAACATATATTGCAAAAATCCCAACCGACCAAAAAGTAATCGATAGTCTTGCAGGTGATCGAAACTTCGCATATTATCAATTAGGCTTGATTTACAAAGAAAAATTCAAAGAATACGGGCTCGCAACAGAACGGCTTGAAAAATTATTGACCTTCAATCCTGAAGATCGTTTAATTCTTCCGTCTAAATATAATTTGTATAAAATTTATAGCGAGATGGAAAATGAGTCGTTGGCAACCCAATATAAAAACGACATTATAACCAACCATCCAGATTCGCGTTATGCTGAAATATTGCGCAACCCGAACACTGCATTGGCGACCGATGAATCAAGTCCAGAATTTAAATATAAACAACTGTATAAAGATTTTGAAGCTTCAAAATACGAACATGTAATTGAACAAAGTGATGCGTACATTTCACAATATACAGGAACGGAGATTGTTCCTAAGTTCGAGCTCTTAAAAGCTACGGCAATTGCTCGCCAACAAGGTTTTGAGGCGTATAAAAAAGCGTTGAATTTTATAGCATTGAATTATCCAAATTCTAAAGAAGGCCAACAAGCTGAGTTTATTTACGGGAAAACTCTTCGTACCATCGAATCCAGTGATTTTGTACCTGATGAAGAAGCCAAAAGTTGGAAAGTAGTTTATAAATTCGACAGCTCAGAGACCGAAGCTGCACAAGCATTAAAAGACAAACTGGTTGAAGCCATAGATGCGTATCGATATACCAATATGAGCTCGTCACTGGATTATTATACCCCACAAACCAAATTGGTTGTAATCCATGGTTTAAACACCAAAACAGGCGGACGTAATTTCGCACAGGTTTTGAAGGAAAACAAAGAATTTAAAATAAAGAAACCTTCTTTTGAAATTTCAACGCCTAACTATAAGGTTATTCAGATTCATAAAAATTTGGATACTTATTTAAATAATGAAAATGAACCTGTAGAATAACAAAAACAAACCTAAAAACCCAGACCTATGTTTTCAGAAAAAAAAGAAAGAACCGGACAAGAGCCCAGTAGCGGACAGAACCGAATTAATGAAGGCACAACACTAGAAGGTGATGTGGTTTCACAAGGCTTTTTTAGAATAGATGGAACCGTAAAAGGCACAATTAAAACCCCTTCAAAAGTTGTGTTGGGCAAAAGCGGCTACATTAACGGAACCCTCACATGCGAAAACGCCGATATTGAAGGAAAATTTGAGGGTAACTTAGATGTTTCAGGGACATTGTCCTTAAAGTCAACAGCCCATATTAAAGGCGAAGTAGTTGCTGGAAAATTAGCCGTTGAACCTGGTGCTACATTTAATGCCTCGTGTGTTATGAAAGGCTCTCAAAAGGAAACAAAGCCCAAAACCGAAACAAAGCTTAAAGAAGACGAAGCATCAAAGCCAAGTCCGTACGATAGGCAACAACGCGCCAAAAAATCTACCGAACCCCTTAAGTAGTTTTGGCAGATAATAAAAACAATGGGCTAAGGCGATGGGCGGCGTTAAGTGCTATTGCTATTGAAATGGCTGTAGTGATTTATCTTTTTGTACGTGGCGGTCAATGGCTAGACACAGAGTATAATGACGGCGGAAAACTGTATGTAATTATCGGAACTCTTGTAGGAGTGGGGCTATCTCTTTATTTGGTAGTGAAACAAACCAACCGATTGAATAAATAAAAAATGGCCAAGAGTATTAAGTTTTTAGCTGTTTTAGCAGGTATATTAATAATAGTATTTGCAATACATTTAGCTATATTATACTACTGTAATCTCCCTCTTTTTGAAAACCGTATAATACTTTCTTACATAGTCAATTTTATTCTTGCTGGGATTATTTTATTCGTTATACAGCGGGCATTAAAAAAGAAATCTTCACAAGCTGGTTTTATCTTTATGGCAGGTAGTGGTTTAAAATTTCTTTTTTTCTTTCTTATTTTCTATCCAACATACAGAGCAGACGGAAGCATGCAGACCATTGAGTTTGTTGCGTTTTTTGTCCCTTACGCCGTCTGTTTAGCCCTAGAAGTAATGTATCTTTCCAAACAGCTTAATAATCAAGTATATTGATGGTTTTATAACCTGAAAAAAAGAATTAAAATTGTTTTTACAATAAAATATATAACTGTATTTTTGCACCGATTTTAAGGACATCACTATTTGTGTATTATGCAAAAGCCATTTATAGTTAAGATTTTATTTGTAGTAGTAGTTTTATTAGGTTTTACTACAGCCTATGCTCAAGATGTTGAAGAAAACCTTCAAACGCACGAGCTTACCGAGCAAGAAGACAGCGATAAAAAATCTGAGATACAGGAGTATATTAATCATCACCTGTTAGACTCTTATGATTTTACGTTCTTCTCTGACGAAGAAGCAGGAAAGTATTATGGCTTTCCATTACCTGTGATTATTTTTGATGATGGGTTAAAGATATTTTCTTCTTCAAAGTTCAACCATGGAAAGACAGTGGCTGAGGTAGATGGTAACTACTACAAGCTATATCACAATAAAATTTATAAAACAGATGCTGCAGGTAGTATTAACTACGACGACGAAGGTCATGCAACAAACGAAAAACCACTAGATTTTTCTATTACCAAAAATGTAGTTACTATGATATTAGTGTCTATATTAATGTTTTTCTTGTTCCGCGCACTTGCAAAATCTTACAAGAAAAACAATGGTATCCCAAAAGGGGTAGGTCGTTTTCTTGAGCCTCTAGTTTTATTTGTAAGAGATGAAATAGCAATACCTAATATAGGAGAAAAGAAATATAAAAAGTATATGAGCTTTTTATTGACAATATTCTTCTTTATTTGGTTTTTAAATTTACTAGGGATGACACCGTTAGGTGTAAATGTTACAGGGAATATTGCAGTAACCTTTGGTTTAGCTTTAATTACATTTTTAATCACAACATTTACAGCTAATAAAAACTATTGGGCACACATTTTTTGGATGCCTGGAGTACCTAAACTAATGCGAATTGTATTGGCGCCAATCGAATTGTTAGGAATGTTTATTAAACCATTCTCATTAATGATTCGACTGTATGCAAACATGACTGCAGGTCACGTAGTATTAATGAGCATCATTGCGTTAATGTTTATATTTAAAAACTGGTTAGGAAGCTCACTTTCTTTCGGGTTAGCATTTGGATTGGCAATACTAGAGTTGTTAGTAGCAGCTTTACAAGCATATATATTTACTATGTTGTCGGCGCTGTACTTTGGTATGGCAAATGAAGAAGCACATTAATTTGAACGTTTAATTTTTAATTATATATATTATGGAAATCCCAACAATTGTAGGAGCAGGTTTAATTGTAATCGGAGCTGGTCTTGGTATCGGTAGAATCGGTGGTCAAGCTATGGAAGCGATTGCACGTCAGCCTGAAGCTTCTGGTAAAATTCAAACAGCAATGCTTATTGCAGCGGCGCTTATTGAAGGTATCGGATTTGCTGCTTTATTCGCAGCGTAAATTAAATTTACAGTAGCTATAACGGTTGGTTATAGCTACTGTACTATTAAAAATTAAAATTATTTTTTTGAAATTTTAGATAATGGAAAAATTATTAGAACAATTTTCATTCGGACTGTTTTTTTGGCAAATACTTATTTTTGTTGGTTTAATACTATTGCTTCGAAAGTTTGCATGGGGACCAATTTTAAAAGCAGTTAATGATCGTGAAGAAGGTATAAAAGACGCGTTAGACTCTGCTGAAAAAGCAAAGCTTGAAATGGCAAACCTTAAAGCAGATAACGAAAAACTGCTTCAAGAAGCCAGAAATGAACGTGATAGCATGATGAAAGAAGCTCGCGATATCAAGTCAAAAATGATAGCTGATGCTAAGGAAGAAGCACAAGCAGAAGCAAGCAAAATGATTACGCAAGCTCAAACTGCAATAGAAAGTGAGAAGAAAGCTGCAATGTCTGAGTTGAAAAGTCATGTAGCCGAGCTTTCAGTGCAAATTGCTGAAAAAGTAGTTAAGCAAGAATTATCTACAGATAAAAAACAATTAGAATTGGTAGACAGTATGTTGGCCGATGCTAAATTGAACTAGTAGAAAAAATTAAACGAACCCGCTAATCTTAGGGCAAAACTATGAGCAAAAGAGCAGCTATACGATATGCAAAAGCAGTTTTACAGAAAGCTGAAGAAAACAATACACAAAACGTAATGTTTGGCGATATGCAATCTGTAAAAGCTACCTTAGACGGTAGTAAGGAGCTTCAAAATATGTTACAAAGCCCAGTTATTAAAGCTGAAGATAAAAAAGAAGCTTTGCTTAAAATTTTTAGTGGCAAATCAAACCTTACTAAAAATCTAATACAGGTTCTAGTAATAAATCAACGCTTAAACTTATTAGGTGGCGTCGCCGAAAGCTATATTAATCTTTATAATGAAGCACAAGGGGTGAAAGTGGCAGAAGTAACAACTGCAGTCCCACTTACTTCAGAGTTAAAAGAAACGGTATTAGTTAAAGTTAAAGAATTAACCGGAAGCACTTCGGTTACCATAAATAATATTATAGATACCACTATAATAGGAGGTTTTATATTACGAGTAGGAGACCTTCAATACAATGCAAGTATTGCAAATAAATTAAATAGAATTAAAAGAGAGTTTACATTAAATTAAGGATTGAAATAGAACTCAATCTAAAATCTAAATAAGATGGCAGAAGTAAAACCAGCTGAAGTTTCAGCAATTTTAAAGGAACAACTTTCAGGTTTTGAAGCATCAGCTTCACTTGACGAAGTAGGAACTGTTTTAACCGTAGGTGATGGTATTGCACGTGTATATGGGCTTGCTAACGCAGAATACGGTGAATTGGTAGAGTTTGAAGACGGTCTGGAAGGAATCGTTTTAAACCTTGAAGAAGATAACGTTGGTGTTGTATTATTAGGACCTTCAAAAGAAATTAGCGAAGGATCTACTGTAAAACGTACACAGCGTATTGCATCTATTAACGTTGGTGAAGGGATTGTTGGCCGTGTGGTTAACACACTTGGACAGCCAATTGATGGAAAAGGACCTATTGAAGGTGAAACTTACGAAATGCCACTAGAGCGTAAAGCACCTGGGGTTATTTATCGTGAGCCGGTAACTGAGCCATTACAAACAGGTATTAAATCAATTGATGCGATGATCCCGGTAGGTCGTGGACAGCGTGAATTGGTAATTGGTGACCGTCAAACTGGTAAGTCTACGGTTACTATCGATACCATCTTAAACCAAAAAGAATTTTACGATGCTGGTGAGCCAGTATATTGTATTTATGTTGCGGTTGGACAAAAAGCCTCTACCGTTGCAAACATAGCACAAGTATTGGAAGATGCAGGTGCGATGGCATATACAACAATTGTTGCGGCAAACGCATCAGATCCTGCACCTATGCAGGTATATGCTCCTTTCGCAGGTGCGGCAATTGGAGAGTACTTCCGTGATACGGGACGTCCTGCTTTGATTATTTACGATGATTTATCAAAGCAAGCAGTTGCATACCGTGAGGTGTCGTTATTACTTCGTCGTCCACCGGGACGTGAAGCATACCCTGGGGATGTATTCTTCTTACACTCAAGATTATTAGAGCGCTCAGCAAAAGTGATCAATGATGATAAAATTGCTAGTGAAATGAACGACCTTCCTGAGGTGTTAAAGCCAATGGTAAAAGGTGGTGGGTCATTAACAGCATTGCCAATTATTGAAACACAAGCTGGTGACGTTTCTGCATATATCCCAACCAACGTAATTTCGATTACCGATGGTCAAATTTTCTTGGATGGTGATTTATTTAACTCAGGTGTTCGTCCTGCAATTAACGTGGGTATTTCTGTATCTCGTGTAGGTGGTAACGCTCAAATTAAATCAATGAAGAAAGTATCAGGTACTTTAAAGCTGGATCAAGCTGCTTTCCGTGAACTGGAAGCGTTTGCTAAATTCGGTTCAGATCTAGATACTGCTACTAAGAATGTAATTGAAAAAGGAAAACGTAACGTTGAGATCTTAAAGCAATCGGAAAACACACCATTTACAGTTGAAGACCAGATTGCGATTATTTATGCAGGTTCTAAAAACTTGTTACGTGATGTTCCTGTTGAGAAAGTAAAAGAATTTGAAAGAGACTATCTTGAATTGCTTAATGCAAAGCATAGAGATGCGTTAGACACGTTAAAGTCAGGTAAGTTAACTGATGAAGTAACAGATACCTTAACGGCTGTAGCAAAAGATCTTTCAGCAAAGTATAAAAAGTAGTTAGATTTTAGTATTGAGTATTGAGAAATCTGATTTCAATACTCAATACTCAATAATTCTATAAAAGAATGGCAAATCTTAAGGAAATAAGAAGTAGAATCACCTCTGTTGGGTCAACCATGCAGATTACGAGTGCCATGAAAATGGTATCGGCTGCAAAGTTGAAAAAAGCACAGGATGCCATCACTGCGATGCGTCCTTATGCTGATAAACTAACCGAGTTGCTTCAAAATTTAAGTGCAACACTAGATGCTGATAGTGGAAGTAAGTTTTCAGATCAGCGCGAAGTAAACAAAGTGTTAGTGGTAGCGATTACTTCTAACCGTGGTTTGGCAGGTGCATTTAATAGTAATATTATCAAAGGTTCAAAACGTATCGCTTCAGGTAACTATGCTGGAAAACAAGTAGATTACGTAACAATTGGTAAAAAAGGAAACGATATCTTAAAGAAGACGGAAACTGTTATCTCAAATAACAATGAAATCTTTGATGATCTTTCGTTTGATAATGTTTCTGAAATCGCCGAAATGTTGATGCAAAAATTTGCTGATGGACAATACGATAAAATCGTATTGGTTTACAACAAGTTTAAGAATGCAGCTACGCAGATTGTGATGAATGAGCAATTTTTGCCTATTCTTCCTCCTAAAATGGATGAAGCAGAAGCACAAAAAGCAACGCCTAACTATATTTTTGAGCCAAACAAAGAAGATATCGTTGAAGAATTAATTCCGAAGAGTTTAAAAACACAATTGTTTAAAGCGATTCGTGATAGTGTAGCTAGTGAGCATGGTGCCCGAATGACAGCGATGCACAAAGCAACAGACAATGCGAAAGACCTTCGTGATGATCTTAAATTACAATACAACAAAGCGCGACAAGCTTCAATTACCAACGAAATCTTGGAGATTGTTGGTGGTGCTGAAGCCTTAGCGGGATAAAATATAATACCTACTTAGTGCAGAAAAGTCTTCCGTTTCTTTCGGAAGGCTTTTTTTGTTTCACTTATTTCTCAGTAATGGAATGCTATTTGATAGTTTTGAGAAAACAACCAAACCAAATTATATGAAATCTCAAAAATTACTTTTTAGTATTCTATTTTTAATAGCTTTCAATTCAGCGTATTCTCAATATAAAAAAGGGGATGTTTCGCTTTCCATACAAGGAGCTCCTTTTACTACAGGATATGGAATTGACGATTTTGGCTTTATAGGTTTAGCAACTTCTGAATTTTTTATCATTCCAAAACTATCTGCCGGGGTTAGCTTTTTCACATCAAACAATACTGCTTTTAAAAACAATAGCGGAACTACTATCCATTCCTACGGTGTAATTCCATCTTTGCAATATTATGCGTTCAATAAAAATAAATTCAATGTGTTTGCACAAATTGGTTATGGGTATGGTTTTGAAGATTTAACCCGTGGATATATTGAGAATAGTGCCTTGACAGTCTTTAACATAGGTATTGGAGGCAACTATAATTTTTCTGAACACTGGCATTTAAAACTGACTATTCCTTATTTTAAAGCACAAAATGTAACAATTGATGCTTCAGCTGCAGATGGTGTAACAGCATTTATCGGCGTGGGGTATAAACTATAACGTGAAGATAAATTTTTATATCTTCACATTAAAAATAAGTAGATGCGTTCATTTAAAAATATAATCGCACTTTGTGCGGTATCAATTTTATTATTTAGTTTTTCAAACTGTGGTAGCAGCCAGACAAATTCTTATAAACTCACACAAAATCCTCCCTTTAGTATTGACGATGTATTTTACCAAGATTGGGTAGCGGGTATTAAAGAAGGAGGCTCGGGCACCAACGTACATGTCACTTTTAAAGATTTTACTGAAGATGTACGGGTTGATAGTATTTATTTCAGAAATAAAATTGAAAAAGCTAAAAATTCACCTCAAGCTAAAAAACAATATATTGGGTATTTTAAAAAAGGCACAAATCGTGATATTATAATGGATAGCGACCCGAAAAAAGAAGCTAAAAATACCCCGCCAGAGCCATTTCCTTTTAAGTTAGCAGACAACGAGGCGGTTGTGAGCTATATACAAAACGGAGTAACCAACTATTACAAAATCACTAATATCCGTCGAAAAGAGATGCTTGCTTTTCCACAAAATAAAGCTCCATCAGATAATTAAGGAATCACATCACGTTTAATTGATAACGGTAATAATTTCAATACTTTTACGCTTCAAAATAGAATAGGTTGAGCGTTTTTAAAAAACTATTTAAGCAAACTTTTGTGTACGGTCTTGCTACTGTCCTTCCAAGAGCCTTGGCGGTCATTTTGGTGCCATTGTATGTTTCGGTGTTAGGAACTGAGCAATATGGTGTCTACGCTTCTTTAATGGCTTTTTTAATCTTAGGAAACGTTTTGCTTTCCTATGGAATGGAAACCGCTTTCTTTCGGTTTGTCAATAAACATGCAGAACAGAAAAACCAAGTTCAGTCTACGGCATTGACTTCGCTTACCATTTCAACGCTTTTATTTTTATCCATTACTTTGTTTTTTTATGATTCGTTGGCAACTTTTCTTCAGTTTAAAGCAGAATATGTTACGTATGGATTGCTTATTTTGGCTTTAGATGCTTTGGCTGTTCTGCCTTTTGTATGGTACCGAGCCAATGAAAAACCGATGAAGTATGCGGTCATCAAAATCTTTAATGTCTGTGTCAATTTAGGCTTTAACCTCTTTTTCTTTTTAATACTTCCCAGTTGGGCAGAAAGTGCTCCAGATTCGTTTTGGAATACAATTTATTCCGAAGAAAATAAAGTGGCCTACGTGTTTATTGCCAATTTAATCGCTAGTGCCATTACGTTGGTTGTATTGCTCCCATTGTACATTAAAATAGGTTTTGGTTTTAGTAAAACCATCTGGAAAGGGATGTTTAAATACGCTTTCCCGGTATTAATTGCTGGTATTGCATTTTCAATAAACGAAGCTTTCGATAAAATTTTACTGAAATATCTATTACCAGAAAACATCGCCGAAGCTGAAGTTGGTGTTTACGCAGCTTGTTATAAACTAGGTGTTTTTATGACGCTTTTTGCTACTGCGTTCCGGTTGGGGATTGAACCGTTTTTCTTTAACCACGCAGAAAGTAAAAACGCCAAACAAACCTATGCAACGATTACCAAGTATTTTACTATTTTCGGAAGCATCATTCTGCTGTTTGTTATTGTGTATATTGATGTTTTTAAGCGGATTTTAATCCCGAAATCTGAATATTGGGTAGCACTTTCCGTTGTACCGCTTATCTTATTGGCAAACTTATTTTTGGGTATTTATCATAACCTTTCCGTTTGGTATAAAGTTACCGATCGCACTAAATTTGGGGCGTATATTTCAGTGTTTGGGGCATTGGTGACTTTAGGGCTTAACTTTGCGTTAATACCGATAATTAGTTATCAAGGATCGGCCATAGCCACATTAGCCGCATACGGGAGTATGATGCTACTTTCGTACTTTTTTGGGCAACGCAATTATGCCGTACCGTACGATGTAAAAAGAATAGGTGGGTATTTACTGCTCGCAACGGCATTTTCAGTACTTTCCTTCTATGTTTTTGAAAGCAATTTAGTGATAGGTACTGCTTTATTATTGGTATTTTTGTTATTAGTTTTCTTTTCAGAAAAGAAAGAATTTAAAAGTATTCTGAAACGATAGTTTCTGTTAAACCTGAATTCATAATATATGTATCCATTACGAAGAAATCGAAGATTACGAACAACCGAAACTCATAGAAGTTTAGTAAGGGAAACCACTATTTCGCCAAACGACTTTTTGGTTCCGTTATTTGTAGTTGAAGGAAAAGGAGTGAAAGAAGAAATTGCTTCGATGCCTAATTATTACCGATACAGCTTAGACTTATTAGCTAAAGAGGTAAAGGAACTTTGGAGCTTAGGATTAAAATCGGTCTTACTTTTTGTAAAAGTGCCCGAAAATCTTAAGGATAATAGTGGAACAGAAGCGTTGAACGCCGAAGGATTAATGCAACGCGCCATTAAAACGGTAAAAGATGCTGTGCCAGAAATGTTGGTAATGACCGATGTTGCGTTAGACCCCTATTCAATTTTTGGGCACGATGGAATCGTTTCTGAAGGAAAAATTCTTAATGACGATACCACGGCGGTTTTAGCCGAAATGGCATTATCACACGCCAAAGCAGGAGCCGATTTTGTTGCACCCAGTGATATGATGGACGGACGTATTTTTGAAATGCGAACGCTGCTGGAAGACGAGGGTTTTTACGATACCGGAATTATGAGCTACAGTGCCAAATATGCTTCTGCTTTTTACGGTCCGTTCCGTGATGCCTTAGATTCTGCACCGGTCGATAAAAAAGACATTCCGAAAAATAAAAGCAGCTATCAAATGGATTATGCCAACCGGGAAGAGGCCATTAAAGAAACTTTGATGGACATTGAAGAAGGTGCCGATATTGTGATGGTAAAACCAGGACTGTGCTATTTAGATATTGTCCGTGACATTCGTAATGCGGTCAACGTTCCCGTGGCAGTGTATCAAGTAAGTGGCGAATATGCCATGATAAAAGCTGCCGCTGAAAAAGGCTGGTTAGATCATGATGCTGTAGTGCTAGAACAAATTACCGCTATAAAAAGAGCTGGGGCAAGTATTATTGCCAGCTATTTTGCCAAAGATGTTGCGAAGCTACTGTCTTAATAACTAGTAATTTTAATACAATTTTGGCACACTCAATTCTATTTCTGCATACCTTTGTTTCGTGAAACAATTTAAAGCACATATAAGCTACTTCTTTTTACTTGTAAGCCTGTTTTTGATTTCGGGTAATGCTTTTGCTGTTTCAAATGTATCTAATGAATCCCCAACCTCACAAGAAACAAGGTTTAGTGCCGATTCATTTTCGAAACAACTTTATTTTCACGAAATATCGGTAATTGAGGTATCCTATCAACAAACGGATGAACCTATAAATCCGTTTGTTTTATTTTATCAGCCGTTAGAACTTACAGAGGCTACTAATTATAACACTTCTAATAAGCTCGATTATTATCCGCAACGGAATTTTAAAAAGCGAATTCAAGAGCAGTTATATCCTTTTCATTTTTTTTGGTGAACGTTTCTTTTTCTGAAACAATAAACAGCCGAATTATTTAAAATAATCCCGGCAATACGTGTTTTATACTATTCAAAACACGTCATACTTTCACTAAAAATTAATTTAAAATTTTATAAAAAAATGGAAATAAGTTCCACCCTTATTGGGCTCATTATATTGTTATTATTTATGGTGCCTATAGTATTCGTAATTATTAAAAGTAGTTCAACCGAAAAAAAACTTAAAAAGAGTTTACAAAATTTGGCATCCCAAAATGGAGTAACAATAAATACTTCTGAAGTGATAGGCAATACCCTTATCGGTCTGGACGAGAACGTTCATAAATTAGTGTTCTCTTATAAAAATAAGTTGATAGACACCTTTAAAACGGTCGATTTAACCACTGTAAATGAGTGTCGGGTCGCTACATTTAAAGAACGTAAACAACCTTTATCTCGAGTTGCTTTGGAATTGAGAAGTCCATCTGCTACAGATGAAATTATCTTCTATGAAGAAAATGACGACTCATCCCCTTCAACAGATGCCGAAGTTTGCCTGAACCGAGCAAATTATTGGGAAAAGATGGTAAAACAACAAATGTAGTAAGCAGTGATTGATTGATTTTGGAAAAAGGGGCGACTTTTTGCCCCTTTTTTTATGTTATTAACATTACCTTGCCATAAAATCGCCATTAAATTTTTATTTTAGTCAAAATTTATCTTTAAAGGAATGACACTACTCATACTGTATGCTCTTATATCCATTTTCTTTTCATTTCTCTGCTCTATTTTAGAAGCAGCTCTCTTAAGCTTTACGCCCACATACATAAAAATGAAAAAAAATGAAGGGAAAAATTACGCCTTGACCTTGGCTAATTTTAAAAAGGATATTGATAAGCCTCTTATCGCTATTTTAACCCTCAATACCATAGCCCATACCGTGGGAGCCATTTTGGTTGGGGTACAAGCTGAAAAAGTATGGCCCTCTGGAGGTATGGTAGGTATTGTTTCGGCAATAATGACGGTATTGATTTTAATTGTTTCTGAAATTATCCCTAAAACAATAGGCGCTACCTACTGGAAATCCTTGGGTAATTTTACTGCTAAATTTTTAAAGATTATCATATTTCCACTTAAGTATACAGGTATTTTATGGCTTTTAATGCTTACCACGAGGCTTATTGGTAAATCTGCTCACGTTAGTACCATGAGTAGGGAAGAGTTTATTGCAATTACCGATGCTGCAGAAGAAGAAGGTGTTTTTGAAGAAAATGAGACTACAGTAATTAAAAATCTATTGGTGTTTAAATCGGTTAAAGCAAAAGATGTAATGACCCCTTTTCCAGTAGTAACGCTGGAAAATGAAGACATGTCGTTGAAAAATTTTCACTCCCAACATAAAAACCTTCGATTTTCAAGAATTCCTGTGTATCGTGAGAAAACACATAATATAACTGGTTTTGTACTTCGTGATGATATTCTAGAGCAAATTGTGGAAGAACATGGTGAAATGCAATTAATGGAATTAAAGCGGGAGATATTTGTAGTCGATGCCGATAAGCCCATTCCAGACTTGTTCGAAACGTTTATTAAACAACGCGTTCACATCGCTTCGGTTGTTGATGAATTTGGAAATACTATTGGCGTGGTTACTATGGAAGATATCATTGAAACCCTCTTAGGGCTTGAAATCATGGACGAAAGCGATGCCATTGAGGATATGCAAGTACAAGCCCGTAAAAACTGGGAACGCCGTGCTAAGCGCATGGGGATTGAGCTCAGTGATATTCCCGAAAAAGATATTAAGCAAGACAAAGAAAACACCAAAGACCAAGACCCATCATGAAAACGGCCTTTTTAAAAAGTCCGATAGGTTGGATGGAATTGAAAGGTGATGTTTCTGGTTTGGTCTCAGCAATATTTGTCGAAGACGAAATTTCTTCAAGAACAACTACTTCAGAAACACTTCCTGAACCGCTTCAAAAAGCACTTCAACAACTAACCGAATATTTTGAAGGCAATCGAAAGGATTTTAATATTCCATTAAATCCACAAGGAACGGAATTTCAACAAAAAGTGTGGAGCCAATTACAGGAAATCCCTTTTAGTAAAACCACCAGCTACCAAAAAATGGCAAATGCTTTGGGTGATCCAAAAGTGATTCGGGCAGCCGCTTCAGCTAATGGTAAAAACCCAATTTCTATTATTATTCCGTGTCATCGTGTTATTGGCAGTGATGGCTCTTTAACGGGTTATGCAGGAGGATTGCACCGTAAAAAATGGCTATTACAACACGAAAGTCCGGTTAAACAAGGGGAATTGTTTTAACTATTTTTACTTACCATTCAATTAGTTTACTAGTACTGTTTCTCTATATTTGAGAGTAAATTCTATTCTTTATGAAGAAATTCATTATTTGGTTTGTTGGTATTGTAGCGATACTTGTACTTGTTTTATACCTAACCGATTACAATTACGTATTAAAAGGCATCCGCGTGGTTTATTTTACTGGTCATACCACGGCTTTTATAGATGATTTCAAGTATTTTGAAAGTGAAACTATCTCAGCAAGTAGTAATCCACAACCTTGGCCCAAAGCCGAAAATTACAATACTGTAGGGCCAACTGAAACACTTACCAAAACAAATGAAGAATTGGGGACGATAGCATTTTTAATCATTAAAAACGACAGTATTTGGTATGAAAAGTATGCTGAAGGTTATAGCGAAACCTCACAAACCAATTCGTTTTCCATGGTAAAAAGTGTGGTTTCTGCCTTACTGGGCAAAGCAATTGACGATGGGTACATTAAAAGTTTAGACCAACCTGTTAGCGACTTTTATCCTGAATTTAAAAACACTAATTTAACAGTGGGAGATCTTTCTTCTATGGCGTCTGGCCTAAATTGGGACGAATCATACAAAAACCCATTCGGGATCACGGCTCGTGCTTATTATGATGATAATCTAGCCGAAACCATCCTCAACCTAAAAGTGGTAGAAAATCCAGGGGAAAAGTATAAATATTTAAGTGGGAATACTCAATTGTTGGCAATGGTAATTCAGAAGGCTATTCAATCTACTAGTATGAATTTATCTTCATATTTACGGGAAAGCTTTTGGGAACCAATGGGTGCTGAAAACCCAGCTTTGTGGCAAGTGGATGATGAAGATCATCGTTTGGTGAAAGCATATTGTTGTATTGGCTCCAACGCCCGTGATTTTGCACGTTTTGGAAAGTTATACAAAGACTTCGGAAAATGGAACGGGAAACAACTATTGGATTCTGCTTTTGTGGCTAAATCCATAAGGCCTCGATTTAAGGAAAGTCCAGAGTATGGTTATGGATTTTGGTTAAATAATCATAATGGGAAAGAAGTATTTGCCATGCGCGGTATTTTAGGGCAGTATGTGATTGTAATTCCTGAAGATGACGTTATAATTGTTCGGTTAGGGCATCACCGTGGTAAAAAGGGTGACGATCCTTTCAGCAAGGATTTTTATACGTATATGGAAGAAGCGTATAGTATGCTAGGTGCGAATTAGTAATTTTTTTGTAGTTTTAAATTCTCCCCGATTGTAAAATTTCAAAAGTATGCTTACACGTATAAACCCGGAGCACGTATTGTTTCTGGATATTGAAACGGTGCCTCAACACAAAGATTATAATAGTCTAGATGATACAGCTAAACTGTTATGGGAACAAAAAACACAGTATCAACGTAAAGATGAATTTACTCCAAAAGAGTTTTATGATAGAGCTGGTATTTGGGCAGAGTTTGGGAAAATTGTTTGTATTTCGGTAGGATATTTTAAAATGAAAGGCGACATCCGAAACTTTCGGGTGACGAGTTTCCATGGAGAGGAAATAAAAATATTGCGGGAGTTTAAAAGCCTATTACAAACCCATTTTAATAAACCCCACCACGTACTGTGTGCCCACAACGGAAAAGAATTCGATTTTCCCTTCATCGCCCGAAGAATGATTATCCACGGAATAAGCTTGCCATTTAAATTAAACCTTTTCGGAAAAAAACCTTGGGAAGTTCCGCATTTGGATACCTTAGAGCTATGGAAATTTGGCGATTATAAGACTTTTACATCCTTAAAGTTAATGGCACATGTATTGGGAATTCCTTCGCCAAAAGATGATATAGATGGCAGTGATGTACGAGATGTATATTATGAAGAAAATGATATAGATCGTATCATCATCTATTGTGAAAAAGATACCATTACCGTTGCGCAAATCTTCCTAAAACTTCGGAATGAAGAACTTTTAGATGAAGATGAGGTTCTGTCGGTTTAAAGTAATCTTGTAAAATACAAAAACCCCCACTCTTAATTGAGTGGGGGTTTTCTTCATTCTGGTATAAGAAATAAACTAACTAATTAAACTCTACTCTTTAATAAATCGTTCTACCAGTTCTTTCTGTCCGTCATTGATCTTAACAAGATACAGACCGTTAGAAAGTGTGTCAACGTTGATGGTTGCAGTTCTGTTTATAGAACCGTTTAATACTTGTTGGCCAAGTACGTTATATATTTTATACGTTGCTTGTCTGTTATCCAGTAATTCAACATTTAAAATGTTTTTTGCTGGATTTGGGTAAATATTAATTCCAAATGCTGCCTCAGAAGTACCTAGAGGTTGATTCTCTCCTTCACTATTAACAGTATTGGCTGTTTGTCCAATATTTACAGTATAGTCCTCTACTTCTCCATATGTAAATGATTCGCAAGCAGTTTGCGCACTATTATATTTCATGGAAACACGCATTCTAGTTTGCCCAGAAATTGCTGAAGTAGGTACTGAGAAAGTAGCACTTAAAGTTGCACTGCTACTAGAAGAACCACTTGCAATTACCTCGTTACTTTCAAACGTTCCATCTTGATCGTAATCAATCCAGATTTTCCAATATTCAGTATAGCTAGAGCTAGAGAAACCAGCACTAATATAAATGGTATTAGAACCGTAAGGAACATTGGCAGATAGGTTTGTATAATCAGCATATCCACCATCATTTCCGGTAACATTATTTAAGTTATTAAGCCTAACTAAATCAACCCACTCGTATGACGAGTTGTTTCCTTGTGAATCACAATACTCAACATTGTTCGATAGAGTAGAAACAGTAACGGTATTACTATCTGCTGAATTATTTCCTGCATCATCAAAAGCTCTAACTTTAAATGTATAACTAGTTGCAGGAGAAAGTCCAGTGATATTTGTTGATGTTTCAGTTACATTTCCTAAGCTTGTGCTTCCTTGGAAAACTTCATAGCCAGTAACGCCAACGTTATCAGTTGATGCATTCCAGCTTAATGTTAACGATGTTTGTGTAACATTTGAAGATGCTAAACTTGTTGGAGCAGAAGGTGCCTGAGTATCGGCGCCACCTCCAGTAATGTTTACTGTATAGTCTTCAACTTCTCCATAAGTAAATGTTTCACAAGAGGAAGGAATGCCATTATACTTCATTGAAATTCGCATTCTTGTGTTTCCACTTAACGCAGAGGATGGTACTGTGAAAGTTCCGCTAACAGGTGTTGTTGTTGAAGCAGCCCTTGTCCATACTTGCTCTCCACTATCTGTAAAATCTCCATCTTGATTATAATCTATCCAAGCCGAATATCCTTCAGAATATACTGTTCCGGTCCATACAGGTGTTACAGTAATAGTAGCTGAACTGTTTTTAGCTAAATCTGTACTTAGGTTTGTGAAATCTGAATAACCATTACCAGAACCAGAGGTGTTGTCAATTGATCCTATCTCAACTTGACCAATATATTCATCACTTACATTATTTCCTTGTGAGTCACAATAATTAAGCTGTACTTCTGAAGTTGTAAAGTTTACTGAAGACGAGTAGTTTGAGGTACTCCCATCATTACATTTACTACGAACTTGAACCTCATAAGCTGTTTCAGGGGACAATCCGCTTAAAGTTGCTGAAACTCCAGAAGCTGCTTGTGTTGTCCAAGAGCTAGTGCCGTCTTCAAGGTATCTTACCTCATAGGTTGCGCCAGATACTGCATCCCAGCTCACAATTGCAGAATTAGAACCTACGCCTGAAACATCTAGGTTTTCAGGTGTAGTAGCTTCACAAACAACACTTTCTTCAGTAACTCCAGTTACAATCAAGCTAAAGTTTTGACTTCCGCCACTTAAATTGCCTTTATTAGTTACTGTAATTGTATAAGTTCCTGTAGCATTTGTAACATCAACTCTTTCATAAGGATCTACGTTATTATCACCCGTTCCATTACTTGTTATAGAGGTAAGTTTGTAAGGCATAAAAGTTGAACCGCTTTTTGTAACTCTAATGTCTAGATCGTTCACTAGTCTAGGTGTTGAAGAGTTTGTCTGTGTTGTTGCAGTTCCTGGTAAATCTGTCCAAGATATAGAGGCTAATAAATCATTCACTCCATCAGCTTCTACTGTAATAGTATAGGTTTCTCCAGAGTTTAAGGTTAATTCATCAATAATAGAATTAGCACCTTCATCATTAATTGCTTCAGCAGCACGTTTTGCGTTTAACAGTCCCCAACCATATACGGCATCAGGCCCAGAAGGTCCTGCATCATCAGCTGTATGCATTGCTAAACCTTTTAATGTAGAGGCACGCATAAAGTTTCCATTTAAATCGTTGTGATGCTGTTGCAACAGTAAAAGAGTTCCTGTAACGTTAGGAGACGCCATTGAGGTTCCAGTTATACTTGCGTAGGCAGTATCACTATTTTCATAGGTAGAATAAACTGAAGTACCATTTCCAGTGATATCTGGTTTAATTCTTAAGTCGTCTGTTGGTCCTTCACTACTAGAGCTATTAATAGAAACACTTACTAAATTACCATTAGAGTCTATATTAGCATCTTGCGCATTAGCAACTACTAAGTTGTTTTTTGAAGTGGAATGCCCTGTTAATTTATCATATGCAGAATTTCCATTTAAAGGAGAGCCGTTATAATTTGTGTTTCCGTCGTTACCAGCAGCTACTACCATTAGGTAATACGGAGCGTTATACATCACTTCATCCCAATCACGAGATTCAGTTATATAAGCACCAAAATAATAATCCGGAACTAAATCAGATCGGAACCCATAACTATGATTTGAAAGAAGCATTCCGTTTGAGGCTGCAGCCGTTGCTTCAGCAATATCGTTGTTCCACATATACCCTCTAACTTTAGATTGTGGAGACATTCCTTTTGCACTAGCTTGAACACCAGAGGCAGTGATTGTTCCTGTAACGTGGGCAGCGTGAAAGTTAAGTTGTGTGCCACCTTCAGATGATGCGTCCTCCACACTTACACGATTGTTGCCTCCAGGGCCATCGTACTCTTGGTGTGTTACTCTAGCATGACCGCCATCCCAAACGTAGGCAATCATATTTTGTCCATCAAGGTTTAAGCCTAAGCCACCGCCAGAGTTCAGAAAATTAGCTCTTGTTGAAACTGCGGCATTAGCATTAAAAGTTCTATAGTAAATAGGACTTCCATCATCGGCAAAGTACTGAAGTTCAGCAAAACCTCCATCAGGTAATGTAATTTTGGTTTCTATATTTCTTTGCTGAGCTAAAGCTAAAACTTCTTGCTTTTGTTGTTTGTTCTTACTATCCAATCTTTTTTCAAGTTGGGATAAGTTCTGTAAGTCGTAACGACTTGTAATTTGTTGTAATTGACTTTGTGTTTGTGAAAAAGCCATTCCTGCAGTTAAAAGTAGCGCAAATGTAAATACGCTTCTGTTTAGGAAGTACTGAAATTTCATAGGGATTGAGATTTTAAAATGTTATAAAAAAGGTTTGCTTAGATTGAAAAACGTGTAGTGGCTTTATGGTACTTTGAAGTTTTTCTGTATAAAACCAATAACTGAAGCTAATAATAATGACGTTGCCACGGCAAGGTCTTTATAATTGTTTCTCATAATTAGTGAATATTAAGGGTTAATAATTAGGTTTGTTATTTTAAATATTTGTGGGGATACCGTATTGTGGGGCAATACGTTTTACTATGTTTTCTCGTAAGTAATCTTAGACTTTGACCAAAAAGAGTGGTACAAAAATTTTATAGGAAATATCGAATGTTGAAATAGAGGTAAAGAGAGAAAAAGAGGAAAAAAGGGATAAAGCTGAAGCGTATTTTGCGAAAAGTATGAGGTATTAAATAGACGTGGTGGTTGCTTTATAGTACGCTTCACGTCTTTAACAGAATTAAAGATATTTGCAGTTTTATAAAAAATGTACTTTTTCGTCATAAATAGTAATAAAACAGGCTAATTGTTAAAAAACTGACACGAATTAACCCAAAATATTATTAAAATCAAAATTTAATCGATAAACTACACGGCTGTAAATGTTAAAATTTGTAGGTAAAATCTGTAAACCCTACTGTTTATGTAGGATAAGAAAAAATTAGAAATAAAGTTAAAATTGGTACATTTGAATCAATGAACAACGATTTACTTCTTTCAATCACCAATCTTTCCATTTCCTTTGGACCTGCCAAACGAAAAAGTGGAAAAAACCCCAATTTAGTAGAGGTAATCCATGATATTTCTTTTTCAATTAGGAAAAATGAGATCGTTGGCGTTGTAGGCGAATCTGGTTCTGGAAAATCGGTCACAGCAATGTCGATAATGGGTTTATTGCCCGAAAAACAAACGCATATAAAAGGTGAAGTTCTCTTTCAGGATAAAAATATTTTAGAAATAGGAGCTAAAGAGTTTCGGAAGGTTCGGGGAAAAGAAATCGCCATGATTTTCCAAGAACCCATGAGCGCATTAAATCCTTCCTTAACATGCGGTTTTCAAGTTTCAGAAATTTTACAACATCATTTAAATTACTCAGCTTCCGAAGGAAAAAAAGAAACCCTTTCACTGTTTGAAAAAGTCAAGCTCCCACAACCTAAAGAAATTTATAATAGGTATCCTCACCAAATAAGCGGAGGGCAAATGCAACGCGTTATGATCGCTATGGCTATTGCTTGTAAACCTAAATTGTTGATTGCCGATGAGCCTACAACAGCACTGGATGTTACTGTTCAAAAAGAAATATTGCTGTTGTTGAAAGATTTGCAGCAAGAAACAGGAATGAGCTTACTTTTTATATCCCACGACTTAGCATTGGTTTCTGAGATTGCAGACCGAGTTGTTGTTATGTATAAAGGTGATATTGTAGAAACGGGCACCGTAATCGAGATATTCAAAAACCCAAAAGATGAATACACTAAAGCCTTATTGGCTTCACGCCCAACTTTGGAAAAGCGACTGGAAAAGCTACCTACCATTGCTTCTATTGCAGATAGCAGCTTTGTGCCAATAGTTGAAACATCCCAATCTCGTGCGAAAAAACATAAAAAAATATATACACAAACACCTTTGCTCGAAGTAAAAAACCTCGAAAAAGAATATTACAGTAATGGTGGTTTTTTTAAACCAAACCAAAGTGTGAAAGCTGTGAACGATGTAAGCTTTGCCATTTTTGAAGGTGAAACCATGGGCTTGGTAGGTGAGTCCGGTTGCGGGAAATCAACGTTGGGTAAAACTATTTTGCAGCTGGAAAAAGCCACAAAAGGGCATATTTTATATCGCGGGAAAGAGTTAACACAATTAAAAGCTTCTGAAATACGAAAACTACGCAAAGAGATACAGCTTATCTTTCAAGACCCTTATTCGTCTTTAAACCCACGTATTTTAATTGGTGAATCTATAATAGAACCGATGAAAGTACACGGCATAGGTACATCAAAAAAGGAACGTCAAGAAAAGGCAAAAAAATTATTAAGCCGAGTCGGGTTAGATGAGTCATATTATTATAGATATCCGCACGAACTTTCTGGTGGGCAGCGGCAACGTGTGGGTATTGCCCGGACGATCGCTTTAGAGCCTAAATTGGTTATTTGTGACGAGTCGGTTTCTGCATTGGATATTTCAGTACAAGCACAGGTTTTAAATTTGTTGAATGAGCTGAAAGATGATTTCAGCTTTACGTACCTTTTTATTTCTCATGATTTAGCGGTTGTAAAGTATATGGCGGATCAATTATTAGTAATGAATGAAGGAAAAATAGAAGAAATAGGCGATGCAGATGAAATTTACGCAAACCCACAAAAAGAATACACACAAAAGCTTATTGATGCTATTCCGAAAGGCATTTAAGCGAAAAAAATAAAAAAACCCGTTCTAACCTCACAAAGAACGGGTTTAATATTTGAATCATTGCAGATTCGGGGCAAAGTTATGTAGCCCGTAACTACCAATTGGTAGTATTACATGAGCAAGAAAACCTTCTTTGCTACATAGAGCACATTTTTAAGTAATGAAAATGTGTTCTTAAGGGAGTTAATTAAATTTTTCATAAGTAAGCTTTTAGTTAGTTGTTCAAATTTGGGATAGCTAATATGAAAAAGAAATCGTATTTAATCGATTAAAAACATATTAATTCGATAAAAAGCTTAAAATTTTAACATTTTGAATTCTTAAGTAGGAAATATCTTATTTTTATACTAAAAAAAGACCGATGTTTATACACCGGTCAAATTTTTAGTAATAGAAGATTTTTTTAAAATTTCATCTCAGGAATATCACCATTTACTATTAAATCGCCTTCAGTTGCTTCCTTAATTTCGTCTATACTTACACCTGGAGCACGTTCCAATAAATGGAATGCATTGTCTTTTACTTCAAGAACAGCAAGATTAGTGACAATTTTTCGTACACATTCCACACCTGTAAGGGGCAAAGTACATTCTTTTAATAGTTTTGAGTTTCCTGCACGGTTCGTATGCATCATCGCAACGATAATATTTTCTGCAGAAGCAACTAAATCCATGGCACCCCCCATTCCTTTAACCATTTTTCCAGGTATTTTCCAGTTGGCAATATTTCCGTTTTGCGCTACTTCCATAGAACCTAAAATGGTTAAATCTACATGCTGACCACGAATCATGGAAAAGCTCATCGCAGAGTCGAAAAAAGATGCTCCTGGCAAGGCTGTAATGGTTTGTTTACCTGCATTAATTAGATCTGGGTCTTCTTCGCCTTCAAAAGGGAAAGGCCCCATTCCTAAAATACCATTTTCACTTTGAAATTCTACTTGTATATCGTCCCGTACAAAATTGGCAACCAAGGTAGGAATACCAATACCAAGGTTTACGTAGTACCCGTCTTTAACTTCTTTCGCGATGCGCTGTGCTATTTGTTCTTTAGATAATGACATTATTTCTTAGGTCTTACGGTTCGTTGTTCAATTCTTTTTTCATAATCTTTTCCTTGGAAAATGCGCTGTACAAATATTCCTGGAATGTGTATTTGATTAGGGTCTAATTCTCCAGCTGGAACTAATTCTTCAACTTCAGCAACCGTTATTTTGGCGGCGCCACACATATTTGCATTGAAGTTTCTAGCAGTTCCTTTAAAAATAAGGTTCCCTGCTTCATCACCTTTCCAAGCTTTTATAAAAGCAAAATCGGCTTTAAAAGCACGTTCCATGACATACATTTTGCCATCAAATTCGCGGGTTTCTTTTCCTTCGGCAACTTCGGTTCCATAACCAGCAGGCGTAAAAAATGCCGGAATACCACTTTGTGCGGCTTGACAACGTTGCGCCAGTGTTCCTTGCGGAATTAATTCCACTTCCATTTCGCCACTTAACATTTGACGTTCAAATTCTTTGTTTTCACCAACATAGGATGAAACCATTTTTTTAATCTGATGTTTTCTTAATAACAAGCCCAATCCAAAATCATCTACTCCTGCATTATTTGATATACAGGTTACATCTTGAACGTTTCGTTTTACTAATTCATTTATAGCATTCTCAGGAATCCCGCTTAAACCGAAACCTCCGAGCATCAACGTCATGCTGTCTTTAATGCCTTCACAAGCTTTTTCAACGTTTGAAACCGTTTTATTGATCATTATTTTAATTTTTCAGAAAATTACAAAATTTGCTTCAGAAACCCTTCGGAAGCAAGTGCCATTTTTAGAAATAAAAAAACCGTTTCAAGTTCTGAAACGGTTTTGATTCTTTTTAAACTTATCTAGAAGTCAAATTCATCGGGGACATCTTCAGTGTTTTGGTTATCCTCTTTCCATTGTGAACAATCTGTTTCAATCGATAAGCGGGAAGGACGTTTAAAGTTCTCATCAGAGACATTTAACTCTTCATCGGCTAAACATTTTTTCATATAAATGGCCCAGATAGGTAACGCCATAGTAGCTCCTTGCCCGTATGAAGTATTTCTAAAATGAACAGCTCTATCTTCACCACCAACCCAAACGCCGGTCACTAAATTTGGCACCATGCCCATAAACCAACCATCACTGTTATTTTGCGTGGTTCCAGTTTTACCGGCAATAGGGTTTTTAAAATCGTATGGATATCCTGTAATGACATTCTTGTACATATGGCCACCGCGCCAAGTGCCGCGTAACCTACTACCAGAACCAGATTGTACTACTCCCTGCATTAAACTTACTGTTACATAGGCAGTTTCATCACTGATAACATCTTTAGTTTCAGGAACATTTTGAAACAAAACAGTTCCATTTTTATCTTCAATTCGTTGAATAAGTGTTGGTTTTACATAAACACCTTCATTGGCAAAAACACTATAAGCACCAACCATTTCATAAAGAGAAACATCTGGTGTACCCAGAGCAATGGATGGTGCAGCGGGCATATCTTTAGTTTCTACACCCATTTTTGAAATCAATTCGATCACGGGTCTTGGTCCAACACGGTCTATTAAACGGGCTGTAACGGTGTTGATGGAACGAGCCAAGGCTTCTTTTAAGCTAACCATGCCGCCGTAATCCCCTCCTGAATTTCTGGGTGTCCAAGGTTTTAATAAGCCATACTTTCCGGCTTCAATAGTGTATTGTGTGTTTGGTAGTGTATCGCAAGGCGACATATGCATTTGGTCTATTGCGGTAGCATATACAAAAGGCTTAAAGGTAGAACCTATTTGACGATGACCGGTCTTCACCATATCATATTTAAAATGCTTGTAGTTAACACCACCCACCCAAGCTTTTACTTCTCCTGTTTGCGGTGTCATGGACATTAAAGAAGAACGTAGAAAACGTTTGTAATACCGAATGGAATCCATAGGGGTCATTGTGGTATCGATTGCATTGTTTTCGGCTGTCCAAGAAAAGATTCGCATCTGGGTTTTCTTTTTAAAACTAGCGATAATATCTTCTTTGCTTTTTCCTTGTTGCTCCATTTCACGCCAACGGTCGCTTCGACGCATGGCCGATTTCATAATTTGCTCGGTTTCTTCTTCAGTAATATCTCTAAAAGGTGCAGTTTTATTTTTTTCGTTCTGGCTGTCAAATTCTTTCTGAAGGTTTTTCATATGCATATCGACCGCTTCTTCAGCATATTCCTGCATTTTAGAATCTATCGTGGTATACACTTTTAAACCATCACTGTAAATATTGTACTGAGAGCCATCTGTTTTTGGATTTTCCTTAATCCAGTCTGCCATAAAAGCACGGGCATATTCTCTGAAATACGTGGCAATGCCTTCATCATGGCCTTGTGGTGTATACTTTATTTCAAGTGGTAATGCTTGCAGCGAATCTTTTACACTTTCAGTAATAAAATCATACTTCTCCATTTGAGCGAGAACCACATTTCTTCGGTTTTTTACACCTACTGGATTGCGCAAAGGGTTGTATAAAGATGAGTTTTTGAACATCCCGACCAACATGGCAGATTCGGCAGTGGTAAGTTCTGATGGGCTTTTGTCAAAATAAATACTAGCAGCAGACTCAATACCTACGGCTTGATTAAGGAAATCGTATTCGTTAAAATACATGGTCAATATTTCCTCTTTTGTGTAACGACGCTCCAAACGGGTGGCAATAACCCACTCCTTTATCTTTTGAAGGCCTCGCTCTAGTTTGTTATCTGAAACCTGTTCAGTAAAAAATAGCTTCGCTAATTGCTGCGAGATAGTACTGGCACCACCTCTAGATCCTAAAAATACGGCTGCACGAACGGTTCCTTTGGCATCAATACCAGAATGGTCATAGTAGCGCACATCTTCGGTTGCAATTAGGGCGTTTACCAAATGGTCTGGTAACTCTTCGTACTTAACAGGGGTTCGGTTTTCCTTGTAAAACTTACCTAAGGTTTTACCATCTGTTGAAATAATTTCGGTTGCAAGGTTCTTTTCTGGGTTTTCAAGGCTTGTTTCATCGGGTAGACTTCCGAAGAATCCCCAAGAAGCAAAAAGGAAAACCAGGATGATCAACCCTATACCAATACCAAATATTTTCCAAAAGGTTTTAATGTGCCTTCCAGTATCGTCTTGTTGTTTTTTCGGCTTTTTTTTCGCGGCCGATTTTTTAGCTTTTTGTTTTGCCATGTTATTGTTGTTGCGATGCTTCTTCTATACTAAAGCCAACATCTGTAATGCCTTCTAGTTTGGTAACGCCCTCAACATCGCCGTTATTGCGTACGGCTTGCATGATGCGAAGTTGATATGTTCCTTCCTCTGGGAAAGTAACATCTTCTTTAAACCAAAGTTTGCTTTCTTTTAAACTTCCAATGCCCTCCCCCAGCCATGTGCCATCAGGTTTGGCCATTCTGTACTCTAATGTGTCTTGAATGGTCTTTCCATGCGGAAATTCCATCGAAACAATTAAAAAAAGATTATTAAAACGATAATCATTCGTATTCCGAAGGTGTAAAAAAACATTGTATTGTTTTAACGAGTCTAACTGCGGAATGGAAAATGCAATGGTATCGTTTTTATCCCAATAATTAGGCAACGAGTGAGTATCGCTCATAACAGCATCGGTATTGCAAGAGGCTAATAAGCCCGCTACTGCAACTAAAAAAAGATTACGCATTCTTTTTTGAATTTCTATTTTTACTTCGCTTTCTATTTTTGTTACGGCCTTTACGACGTTTGTTTCGTTTTTTGCCTTTAGGTTTATCAAAACGCGTTAAACTATCTTGCCCCACTACATTGCTGAACAGTTCTTTTTTTGATTCCTGAACCTCAACAACGTACTCTTCAAGACTCGCAACTTTAGTGCCTTTTTTATTCAGTGCAACAATTTTATTTACGTTTTCTACGGAAAGCTCTAACCAGTTCATCCCTTCTTTAACATACGAAAACCACATCAGCCCTTTAAAAATGTCGATTTTCTGACAAATAGCTGGTCCTTTTTCAGTTTGAAGTTTAACATCGTTTTTAGGAAATTCTTTTAACGCTTCCAAATAGGTGTCTAATTCGTAATTGAGACAACATTTCAGTTTGCCACATTGTCCGGCCAGTTTTAATGGATTTAATGACAGTTGTTGGTATCGAGCTGCTGAGGTGGTTACCGATCTAAAATCGGTTAACCAAGTGGAACAACATAATTCACGACCACATGAGCCAATACCGCCTAAACGTGCTGCTTCCTGACGGAAACCAACTTGTTTCATTTCAATACGGGTATTGAACGTACGGGCAAATTCTTTAATTAATTGTCTGAAATCTACGCGCTCTTCGGCAGTATAATAGAAAATAGCTTTTGAGCCATCACCTTGGTATTCAATGTCGCTTATTTTCATCTTTAAACCTAAGCGTATAGCAATTTCACGTGATTGCTTTTGAATACTGGGCTCTTTATCACGGCAGCTTTGCCATTTATCAATATCTTTTTGTGAAGCTTTTCGGTATATTTTTGGAAGCGCATCCATATCCATGCGCTCATTTTTCTTCTTCATTTGTACACGAACCAGTTCGCCGGTTAGCGTAACAATACCAATGTCATGACCTGGGGACGCTTCGGTGGCGACCACGTCGCCCATACTAAGGGTAAGATTTTCGTTATTGTGGTAAAAGTGTTTCCGTCCATTTTTAAAACGTACTTCCACTCCTTTAAAAGGTTCCATATCGGCAGGAAGTGACATATTGGAAAGCCAATCGAACACCGTTAATTTATTACAGCCATCGGTACCGCAAGTTCCATTGTTTTTGCATCCCTTTGGCTGTCCATTGGCGCCTGTGGCACAGCTTGTACAGCCCATATTGTATATATATAGCTCATTTTCAAAAGAAAACGAGACGAAGATTAAACATTCTCTTGAAAAGTAAAGATACCAATAATTGAAGAACCTACTTCTTAAACTTTAGTTTTTCTGAACGCCCTTTTTTAAAGATTTTATTGCTGTTAGGGATGCCTTTTCGAAGTCTTTTTTGTTCCTCATACGGAAGTTGAATAATCTCTTTACACTCAGTACTACAACAGGTTTCCATAGCTTCGGAACACTCTTCGCATTGGATAAATAGTAAGTGACAAGCTTCGTTAGCACAGTTTACATGGGTGTCGCAAGGTTTGCCACACTGATGGCAATTGGCGATTACGTCTTCGGTAATTCGTTCCCCTCGACGGTGATCGAACACAAAGTTTTTACCAATAAATTTATTGTCCAATCCTTTGTTTTCCACTTGACGAGCGTACTCAATGATGCCGCCTTCTAGTTGATATACATTTTTAAACCCTTTGTGTTTGTAATAAGCACTGGCTTTTTCGCAACGGATTCCGCCGGTGCAATACATTACTAGTTTTTTATCTTCTTTGTGGTCTTTTAAATCGGCTTCAATAATATCCAGCGAATCGCGAAACGTATCCACATCGGGTGTTACGGCTCCTTGAAAGTGACCAATTTCACTCTCATAATGATTCCGCATATCAACTAAAACCGTGTTGGGGTCATCGATAAGCTTGTTGAAGTTTTCAGCATCTACGTGAACGCCTTTGTTGGTTACGTCAAATGTTTCATCGTTTAAGCCATCTGCCACGATTTTTGGTCGCACTTTTACTTTCAGTTTTAAGAAAGATTTCAAATCGTGCTCAATAGCGATATTCAATCGAACGCCATTCAAGAAATAGATATCGTCGATAAATTCTTTAAAATTTCCGAAGTTCTTGGCAGGTACTGAAAGTTGGGCATTAATGCCTTCGTGAGCCACATAAATACGGCCTAGAACATCTAATTCGTCCCAAGCGATAAACAAATGATTTCTGAAAAGTTCTGGATTGCCAATCTTGGCATATTGATAAAAAGAGAGGGTCAAGCGGTCTTCACCTGCTTTTTCCAATAAATCGGCCCGCTCTTTTGCACTTAAGGTGTTGTACAGTTGCATGCTATACTTTTTTTGAGTGAAAAGAATGATTAAAAAATAATACGGCAAAAATAAACAAACCCTTTGTTTTTGACAATAAAAGAATGATGTTCGTGATTTTTTGTATTTTAGTAGAGACTTCCCTTATTTACTAACTGAACAACATTTTTTATGGTGAAAAAATTACTTTTTTTAATTTGCTTATTGACCGTTACAACTGTTTTTTGCCAAGACCCTGAACTTTCTGAACATACTTGGTATGCAAATAGCATTACGTTAAATAGTGTTACCACTGAAGCGCCTAAAAACCCAAGTATGGAAATACAGGCTACGTTTGACGGGACTTCTTCTTTAACTGATATGTGCTGCGCAGGATCTTTAAATTTCAATATTAATTATCAAGGTCAATCTACCTTTGAAATCACTGACTTTTCACCGGCTTTGGAAACTTGTGATGAAACAGACAATAATGAATTTAGGGATCTGTATATCAGCTTTTTTCAAGATGCGACTACCGATACCTTTGAATATGAAATTGTTGACGAACAAAACTATTGGGACTATAAAATACTCACCTTGACCAATGCAGATGGAGATATTGTACAGTTATATAATACGCCACATAGTATAGATACAGATGGGTATATTTTTGAAAATTACTTGGATCATTGGCATTTAACCGGTTTAAGTGATAAAGGAACATCTTATTCAGTTCCTTATAGCATTGCCAAAGAAACGGAAATCACTTTTCAAACAGATGGGAGTTTTAACAGTATTGTTTGTGGGGAAGTAAATTCAACAGTGGTTTTTAATGGAGACGAATTTTTTGGAGATTTTTACATTCTCTGTGATGATTTTAGCTTAACTTCTGGAGAATGTGACAATCAAGAAATGAGTGATATTGAGCAAGCCTACAACACGATACTTCAAAACTTTGCAAATAGCAATGCTGTTACATTTGAGCGCTATCATGCTGATTTTGTAGAAATATGTGAAATTGTCGAGGTAATTTATATTTATGATAGTATTACTAACAGTTCCATAGAATTGGTTGATTGTATAGAGTATTTATCGACAGAAAATTTTAATGAGCTATCTTTTTCCATCTATCCCAACCCGGTACAAGACAAGTTGATTTTGAAGAGTCCGAGGTTTGAAAGTTCAAAACTAAAGCTGACTATTTATACAGTTCAAGGAAAAGTGGTGGCTTCAAAAAACATTCAAATTGAAAATGAAACCTCAATAGATGTTTCTAGTTTGTCTTCAGGGGTGTATTTTATCAATGTAGAAGATGATAAAGGAGCTTCTACCACACAAAAATTTATTAAATATTGATTCAATTTAAGGTTCCGAAGTTTTAATTCATTACAGAATTCTTTCATTTCAACCCTGTTAACAAAAAAACTAGTTTCAGGGTTTTTCCTTTTGTAGTAAAAGCAAAGAAATAGTACCTTAGCCTACTGACTTATTTACAGCTAAAATACACACTATGAGCAAAGAAAAAGAAGCAAAATTAAAAGCGTTAAAGCTTACACTAGATAAAATGGATAAAACTTACGGAAAAGGTACGGTTATGAAAATGGGAGATGCCGCAGTACAAGAAGTAGACGTAATCCCAACAGGGTCATTAGGACTTGATGTAGCATTAGGTGTAGGAGGATATCCAAGAGGAAGAGTAGTTGAAATTTACGGTCCAGAATCTTCAGGTAAAACTACGTTAACTTTACATGCTATTGCTGAAGCACAAAAAAAAGGAGGTATCGCCGCTTTTATTGACGCAGAACACGCTTTTGATCGCTATTATGCCGAAAAATTAGGGGTTGATATTGAAAATTTGATTATTTCGCAACCAGATAATGGTGAGCAAGCCTTAGAAGTTACCGATAACTTGATTAGAAGTGGAGCTATCGATATTATTGTAGTCGATTCTGTAGCGGCATTAACACCGAAAAGTGAAATTGAAGGTGAAATGGGAGACAGCAAAATGGGACTTCACGCTCGGTTAATGTCACAAGCCTTGCGTAAACTTACCGGTTCTATTAGCAAGACTCAATGTACAGTTATCTTTATTAACCAACTACGTGAAAAAATTGGAGTGATGTTCGGCAACCCAGAAACAACAACCGGTGGTAACGCTCTTAAATTCTATTGCTCTGTTAGGCTTGATATTCGTCGTTCTACGCAAATTAAAGACTCAAACAGTGACGTACAAGGGAATAAAACCCGTGTAAAAGTGGTGAAGAATAAAGTAGCACCACCTTTTAAGACCGCTGAGTTTGACATTATGTACGGGAAAGGAATCTCTAAAGTAGGCGAGGTTGTCGATTTGGGGGTAGATTTTGAAATCATCAAGAAAAGTGGTTCTTGGTATAGTTACGACGAAACTAAACTAGGGCAAGGTCGTGATGCAGTTAAGACACTTCTTTTAGATAATCCAGAGCTTATGGAAGAATTAGAAACTAAAATTAAAGACGCTATAAATACCCTTAAAGAATAAAAAGGTACATTCTGCACGCAACCTTTTGTAAATTAGGGTATCTACAGTATGTAGGGCCTTGATTATTAGTATCGTTTGCACTGTAAGTAAGTAATAACCATCAATAACCACGGTACCGCAATTTGACTTTAGACGAGCTCATACTAAAATGTAAGAAGCAGGACAGTAAGGCACAGGGAGCATTGTATAAACGCTATTCCGGTATCTTGTTTTCCATTTGTTTACGGTATTCGCCCAATAGGACCGAAGCTGAAGACAATTTACAAGACGCATTTCTTACCATTTTTAAAAAAATCGAGCAGTATAAGGGCAAAGGTTCTTTTGAAGGTTGGATTAAACGTATAACTGTCAATACTGTACTTCAAAAATATCGTAAACAACGTGTTTACAATATTGAAGATGAAGCACAAATTGAACAGGAAGATGATGTGACTGTAGACACAGAAACGGTTCCCTTGGATTTTCTATTGAAAATTATTCAAGAGCTTCCAGATCAGTATCGGTTAGTGTTTACCCTATATGTTTTGGACGATTATTCGCATAAAGAAATAGCCGAAATGTTAGGAATCAGCGATGGCACGTCTAAATCTAATCTAGCAAGAGCAAGAGGTATATTAAAAACTAAAATCGACAACTACAAACCATAAAATAACGTATATAAAAGTAGAACTCCCCTCATGAAAAACAAAAAGCACATAGACGAGCTTTTTAAAGAGCGTTTCAAAGACCTTGAAACGACTCCACCTCCACACGTTTGGGATAATATTCAAGCAGAATTACAAGAGAAGAAAAAAGACCGAAAAGTAATTCCGCTTTGGTGGAAACTGGGCGGTGTAGCTGCTTTATTGGCGTTGTTGTTTACCATTGGGAATTCAGTTTTTAATACTGAAGAAACCAATAATGAAGTGGTTATTGAAGAACCTACCTCGCCCGTAAACACTAATCCTGAAACAAAAACGGAAGAAACCATTTATAATAAAACACAAGTTGCTTCAGAAACTGATGAAAAATCAACAGATAAAGAAGTTGATAATCACCTAAAGCAGGATCAAAATTCATATAAAAAGAATACTGAGAAAAACAAATTCAATTCTCAAAAATCCAATACAACAGCAGTTGCTGTAGAAAACACCTCTGAAGAAAAGGTAAAAAATAAAACCAATAAAATTTCTTCTGAAAAGAAAGGTGAAGTTGCTAAGCAAAATAATGCAATTACTAAAAGCGATGCTGTGGCTGTAACTTCGGAAAACGATGCTGTAAATTCTAAAGATAACTCAAAAAATAAAAACAATACTGCCATCGCTTCTGAAAAAAGCAGTTCAAATCTAACTGAGCAACAGAAGGAAAAAAATAATGGATTGATTAATAAGGAAAGAGTTATTTCCGAAGAAAGCAATACTGAAACAGCGACTGTCAAAAACGAAGATGAGGTTGTAAAAGAAACTGAAAAAAAATCAATTTTTGACGAAATTGAAGATGCTAAAAAAGCAGATGAGGCTGTTGCCAAAAGTAACAAACCTCAAAATAGATGGGATGTTGCTCCTAATGTAGCGCCTGTGTATTATAGTTCAATAAATGGAGGATCGTCTATAGATCCAATGTTTGCAGATAATTCGCAAAGTGGTGATATTAACATTAGCTATGGAGTACAGTTGGCATATAATATTACAGACAGATTAAGTGTGCGTTCTGGTGTTAATAATGTAAATCTTGGTTATGCAACGAGCGGTGTGGATATTGGTACTGGCCCACAGGCTTTTGGGCTTAAAACAATAAACTACAGCGGCAACGGCCCTATAGTTATTGCGGCTGATAAAGGAGGATTACAAATGAATACGCCTGGGGATGGTTTTGGTCAAATAACGCCAAAATCTATAGGCGGCAACGCACAGATTATACAAGACATCAGCTATTATGAAATCCCATTTGAATTAAAATATGCTCTTTTAAACAATCGCTTTGGGGTGAATATGATAGGGGGTCTTAGCACACTCTTCTTAGGAAATAATGAAATATCTGTAGAAGATGGTGATTTTAGAAGTGTACTGGGGGAGGCAAACAATCTTAACTCGGTAAGTTTTACTACCAATATAGGTGTTGGTCTTGATTACAAAATAAGTAAAAGGTTAAAGTTTAATATTGAACCTATGTTTAAGTACCAGCTTAATCCATATTCAGACTCATCGGTAGAGTTTAAACCTTACTACATAGGATTATACAGCGGGTTGAGCTTCAAGTTTTAGGTTAGTGTCAAGTTTTAAAGTTTAATTGACACTGTTTTTTAGTTGGTTAGGTTTGGGTGATTCCAAACATGATTAAAGAAAACCGTTCTTCGCCATAGGACGGTTTTTTTTATACAGTAGGTTGGGTAAGCTCGTCTTTAATGATTTTATGGGTTGTATGGTTTAATAAGCGTTTATCCTCCATACTTAAAATTTTAGTGGGAAGAATATCATGAACTTTTACTCTCATTTTTCCAGGACTGGCAGAAAAGAATGAATAGGAAAATCTTTTCTTGTTATCATGAAAAGTCATCGGAGCTATAGGAATATGATGTTCTATTGCCAATCTAAAAGCACCATCTTTAAATGTATCTAAAATTAAGGAAAGATCATCTGGTACACCACCTTCAGGAAAAATACAAACACTTAAGCCTTGGTTAAGTTTACTCTGTGCCCTTCTAAAAACTTCCAATCGACTTTTAGGGTTGTTTCGGTCTACCAAGATACAGGTGCGTTTATAGAAAAAACCAAATACAGGGATTTTCGCTAATTCCTTTTTACCTACAAACACAAATGGGTTTCGTGTAACGTACAACATCAACATAATATCGGCCATCGAAGTGTGATTGGCCACGAACATATAGCTTTGTCCTTTTTTGTAATTGGTTTCGCGTTTTATCTTAGGTATAAATCCCATGCCAAATAAAATGATAGTTGCCCACAACCGCGCCAAAGCAAAGAAAAACGGATACCACTTTTCACGCAAGATGCTTATCAATAAAATAGGAAACAAAACAATTATTGGCACCGTAACTAGTATATAAAACCAGATACGGTACAAAGCTATTAGGATGTATTTTAAAAATTTCACGAAGTTCAAAATTACATTTTTACCGCAATCTATGGTCTAATTTTTTATATTATCGCATTTGTATACATTTGCCAAAACTATTTTATGCGCTATCTAGTACTACTCTTTTTTTTTGTCTCTAAAATTACATACTCACAGACCGAAAACATTAAAGTTCCTATTGACGGAACGTTAATATTCTCTAGTAAAACAGCCATTGTTCCGTTGGCTAATGAAAAAACAGGAGGCTTTTCTTTCTTAAAAGTTGATAAAAACGATATAGAAGCTCATCAAATAAATGAAAATGGAACGGTTTTAAAAACAGTTGAAGCAAATATTCCTAATAAAGTAGGTTCTTTCTTAGACGCAATTCATCTACAAGATAAGTTGCGTTTATACTTTGCCAGAAAAGACAATATAGGTTTTATGGATGTTGATTTTTCAACTTCAGAAGTTCAAGAAACCATAATAGAAAATGTATTTGATAAAAAAGAAACGCTCATTGGTTATTACGGGATCAATAATAAATTTTATACCGTTTCAATAACAGAGGATTCTTCCATTTCAGTGTATGTTTTTTCTGAAAAAAAAGGTTTTGAAAAAATTGAATTTATTTCTGAAAATGATGTGTTGACAGAAAAGTATCTTTCGCAAAAATTATTCAGTAAAAATTCTATTATAAACATTCTTAAAATGAATGAAGAAGGTTCTTTAACCTTGTCTCTTAATCCAAAAAAAATATACGTTTCAGAAAATAAAATCATAATAACGGTTGATTATTATACAGACGAAGATGGCGCAGATCATATTACAGACATTATTGCTTTAGACTTAAACACCAGAAAAATAAGCTCGTACACAGTAGATTTTCCAAAAATTGCCAAACAAAGACGTTCAAAAAAAGAAATTAAATCACATTCATACATTAAAAATGATTTACTATTTCAATTGGTTCAAACAAAGAAGGAGGTAAAAGTTCAGGTAGTTGATTTTAAATTAAATAAAATATTGGGATCATATGATTTAGATGAAAATTCAAAAGGTAGTTTTAACACTCCTCAAAATTTAAAAATACCTGAATACGGCATTAAAGAGCCGGATGACTTATCTAAAAACAAAAAATTTTTAAGAAGACTTTACAGGGGAGACGCAGGGATTGTGGCATATGAAGACCAATCAAATTACACCATAAAAGTAGGGGCGATAACTATTCCTGAATCGGGACATAGAATGAGTGATACACATGATAATTACGTGCCAATTTATACAGGTTCTCCGGTTTTTGCAATTGTAACAATAAGTGTTTTAGTTGGGTTAACAATAAATGATGCTGTTCAAGCAAATCCGCCAAATTACGGTACAACCAATTCAATATACTTAAATGAAAAAGAACTAGAAGAAGATTTTACCACTATTACTATAAGCAAAGAAAACTTTGAAGTATCGGGTAAAAAGCCTATTCAATCAGTATTTGAAAGGTCAAGAAAGCACGAAGAAAGTTTACAAGAAAATAGAATACGATTGGTAAAACCATCCTTATTTAAAATAGGAGGACTATACTACTTTTCATATTTTTCAATAAAAGAAAGGTCATTTTTAATTTCGAAATTATCATCAAATTAAAGTACTTTTGCTGAAATATTCAATTTTACAATGTCAAGAATACTAACAGGAATACAAAGCACAGGAACACCACATTTAGGAAACATTTTAGGAGCGATAAAGCCAGCTATTGACATGGCAAACGACCCTAAAAATGAATCGTTTTTGTTTATTGCCGATATGCATTCATTAACGCAAATAAAAGATGCTGAAACGTTACGAAACAATACATATAGTGTTGCTGCAACTTGGTTAGCTTTTGGATTAGACATAGATAGAGTAGTGTTTTATAGACAAAGTGATGTGCCGCAAACCGCAGAACTCACTTGGTATTTAAGCTGCTTTTTTCCATATCAACGCTTAACCTTGGCACATTCCTTTAAAGATAAAGCTGACCGTTTAGAAGATGTAAATGCTGGTTTATTTACGTATCCTATGCTGATGGCAGCCGATATTTTATTATACGATGCCGAAATTGTCCCTGTTGGAAAAGACCAATTACAACATATTGAAATGACGCGCGATGTTGCTTCCCGTTTCCACGCAAAAATGGGTGAGACCTTTGTGCTGCCTGAAGGAAAAATTCAGGAAAATACTAAGCTTATCCCCGGGACAGATGGATCTAAGATGAGTAAATCAAACAATAATTTCATTAACATTTTTTTGCCTGATAAAAAACTTCGGAAGCAAATAATGAGTATTGATACTGACAGTACACCTTTAGAAGAACCGAAAAATCCAGATACGTGTAATGTGTTTGCACTTTATAAATTATTAGGCTCACCTGAGCAAGTATCTGAAATGCGCGGCAACTATGAAAACGGTGGCTACGGCTACGGTCATGCCAAACAAGCCCTTTTTGAATTAATAACCGAAACCTTTTCTGAAGAACGCACTAAGTATAATCACTACATCAATAATTTAGATGAAATTGATGAAGCTTTAAAAGTAGGAGCAGAAAAAGCAGGAAAAGTAGCTGATGAAGTATTGAAGCGCGTTCGTGAGAAAGTAGGCTATTAAACCACCTGAAACAATTTTCCGGGCAACGGACGAACAACACCTTTTAATTCCATATTTAATAAGATAGTAGCTACTTTAAAGGTAGGGATTTGACATTCTATGGCGATAATATCCAGTAACTCTTTGTCTTTTTCCTTTAAATAACGATAGACTTTCTTTTCTTCCTCGGTCAATTCGACAAAAAGCTGGGTTTGTTGTGTTTTTTTGTCTTTCTCTTGTAATTCCCAGCCTAATTGGTAAATGAGGTCTGCCGCATTATTAAGTAAATGAGCTTGTTGAGTTTTTATTAAGTTGTTGCAACCTTGACTTTGTTTATCAGTACTTCGGCCAGGCACAGCAAAAACCTCCCGGTTATAAGAATTTGCGATATCTGCGGTAACGAGACTTCCACCTTTTTCAGCAGATTCTATCACGATGGTCGCTTCAGATAATCCAGCAATGATTCGATTACGTTTTAAAAAATTGTTTCGGTCAAAAGGATCATCACTCCAAAATTCCGTGATAAAGCCACCATTTTCTTCAACTTTCGCAACATATTTCTTATGTGCTTTTGGGTAGACTTGATTTAGTCCGTGCGCTAAACAAGCTATTGTCTGTAGGCCATTGTCCATAGCAGCTTTGTGGGCAGTAATATCAACTCCGTAGGCAAATCCGGAAACGATAACGGGATTAAGTGGTGCTAATTCTTCAATTAAATTTTGACAGAAAACAGTTCCGTAAGTAGTAACTTTTCGGGTACCAACAACGCTAATTATTTTTCTGTTCTTTAAATCGATATTTCCACTATGAAAAAATAGTATTGGACCGTCCAGACAATGTTTCAGGCGTTCTGGGTATGTATTGTCAAGAAAGTAACTGTATTGAATATTTTCTTTTTCAATAAAGCGAAGTTCTCGTTCTGCTTCGCCAAGTTGTTGGTTTTCGTTGAGGTCTTTCAGCTTAAAGAAGCCAATTCCATCTACTTTCAGCAAATTGTGCTTTTTCTCTTTAAAAATAGCTTCCGCCGAACCTACGGCACGTAATAATTTTTTAGCAGACGTATCTCCCAGGTTGGGAGTGCGCTGTAAAGCAAGGGTATAAAGTAATTCTTTTTGTGACAACATAAAACTACATATGCAATCGGGGAGTTGTTAAAAATACACTTTTTTAAGTTGTTGATAAATTTTAAGCCCGGTAATTGAAATACCTGAAAAATTAATCTATGTTTGTTAGTATGCAACTAGCCACTTACATAAAAGACTTACTCTATCGGTATGAGTGTATTATCATTCCGGGGTTTGGTGCGTTTTTAACGCAATATCGTTCCGCTAGAATCGATGAAGAAACCAACACTTTTTATCCACCTGGAAAATCACTTTCATTCAACAGGCAGTTGCAAACCAATGATGGGTTATTGGCAAATTATGTTGCCTCAGTAGAAAAGTGCAGTTATGAAGTAGCTGTTCAAAAAATACGAAACTTTACTGCTAAAGTTTCCCTTCAACTTACCGAAGGTGAAACAGTAAGCATTAAAAATTTAGGTGAATTTGTATTAAATGCTGAAAAGTCAATACAATTTATCCCTTCGGAAACGGAGAACTTTAGTACTGCTTCATTTGGGTTAAGTGCTTATGTTTCAACAAAAGTAAGCCGTGAAGAATATAAAGAAACGGTTGAAACTCTTGAAGAAAAAGCACCTATCCATTTTACACCAGAGCGTCGCACGGCGAGACCGTATTTAAAGTATGCTGCAATTGGCTTGATAGCACTCACTTTAGGTGGTTTTGGAGGTATGAAGCTCTACGAAAGCCAAGTACAAAAACATAACTTTGCAGCAAAACAAGAGGCCGACAGCCGTATTGAAAACCAAATTCAAGAGGCTACTTTTGTTATAGAGAACCCATTACCAGCATTAAAAATTACCGTTCCAAAACAAACCGGTAAATACCATATTATCGCTGGAGCTTTTCGTGTTGAGGAAAACGCACAGAAAAAAGTCAAACTACTTTCAGAAAAAGGGTATACTGCAAAACTCATTGGGGCTAACAGATATGGCTTGCATCAAGTTGTGTACAGTAGTTTTGAAGATCGATTAGAAGCGCTTCGAGAACTTCGGAAGATTAAAAACACCGAAAACGAAGCTGCTTGGTTATTAGTAAAAGACCTTAAGTAGATAATAACTTCTTTCTTTATTCCATTTCATTAAAAACCAATGTACCTTTGCAAAAAATTATTTTGCAATGGAATCTAGAACATCTTTAGAGTCAAGAACTATAATTACAGACTTAGTGCTTCCTAGTGAGACCAACCCTATTGGTAACATGTTTGGAGGTGAACTATTAGCTAGAATGGACCGAGCAGCTGGTATCGCTGCCCGTAGACATAGCCGTCGTGTTGTAGTAACAGCTTCGGTTAATCACGTAGCTTTTAATAAAATGATTCCTTTAGGAAGCGTTGTAACTGTAGAAGCTAAAGTGTCCCGAGCCTTTAAAAGCTCCATGGAAGTATTTATGGATGTTTGGATTGAAGACCGCGAAAGTGGTATGCGCAGTAAGGCAAATGAAGCTATTTACACTTTTGTAGCTGTAGATGAAATGGGAAGTCCAGTGCCAATTCCCCCTTTAAAACCAGAAACAGAACTGGAAAAAGAACGATACGAAGCTGCTTTGCGTAGAAGACAATTAAGCTTAGTTTTAGCAAAAAAGATGGATCCAAAAGATGCAACTGAGTTAAAAGCTCTTTTTCAGTAAAGATGAAATTTTTGTAGAAATTAAAGAAAAACCGATTTGTTACTATTTATTGATTGTATCTTAGCTTTAATTCAGAAAAAGCGATCAATAATTACACATGAATCAATCAATTCATCCCACGTACGCTTCAATTTTTGAAAAAGATTTAATAGAAGAAATTGAACAAACTGCTGTCTTTAAACAAATTCCACAAGACACAACCTTAATTAATATTGGCGATTACGTAAAATCAATGCCTTTACTTCTCTCAGGAGCTATTAAAGTGCTTCGTGTAGATGATAAGGGCGATGAGTTATTAATGTACTTTTTAGAGACTGGTGACACGTGTGCCATGACCATGTCTTGCTGTTTAGGGCATACCAAAAGTGAAATTAAAGCAGTAGCCGAATTAGATACAGAGCTTTTAATGATTCCTGTTCAAAAGATGGAAGAGTGGACTGCTAAATATAAAAGCTGGAGAAATTTTGTTTTTGAGAGCTATCATAACCGTTTACAAGAATTATTACACACAGTAGATACCATTGCCTTTTTAAATATGGATGAACGTCTTTTAAAGTACTTAAAAGAAAAGGCTAAAGTTTCTGGTGATACAATTTTACATACAACCCATCAAGAAATTGCGTACGACCTAAACACTTCTAGAGTGGTAATATCAAGGCTTCTTAAAAAATTAGAAACATTGAAAAAAATTGAATTGAGAAGAAATAGTATAAAAATTCAAGCAATTTGATTTTTATATGTAACATAAGATACGTTTGTAAAAAAGCATTTATCCTACTTTTGCCTAAAATCATTTCAGTTTAATGGATATCACTCAAATTTTAGGATATGTTGGCGCTTTAGCAATTGGCATTGTTTTAGGTTTAATAGGTGGTGGAGGTTCAATTTTAACCGTTCCCGTGCTTGTATACTTACTATATGTCAACCCTGTTACTGCAACAGCTTATTCTTTATTTGTTGTAGGTGTTTCAGCTTTGGTGGGGGCTATTCGAAATATCCAAAAGGGATTGGTAGACTTTAAAACAGCTATCGTTTTTGCTATTCCCGCTTTTATAGCTGTCTACGCCACTCGAAAATTTTTAGTACCAGCAATACCTGATTACCTATTTGAAGTAAACGATTTTGTAGTGACAAAAAACATCGCTATCATGGTGTTTTTTGCTATAATCATGTTTGTGGCTGCCATTTCGATGATTAAATCAAACGGTAAAAAAATAACTTCTGAAACAACAGTTGTATATAACTACCCATTAATAATTATTGAAGGAATTGTAGTAGGGCTATTAACCGGGATTGTTGGTGCTGGTGGTGGTTTTCTCATAATCCCGGCGTTGGTTTTGTTGGCAAAACTACCCATGAAAAAAGCCGTAGCCACTTCTCTTCTTATTATTGCTATAAAATCGTTAATTGGTTTTATAGGCGATGTTGAAAACCTAGACATAGATTGGACTTTTCTATTAATTTTCACAACCATTTCAGTAGTTGGAATATTTGTAGGTACTTGGTTAAATAAGTTCATTGACGGTAAAAAACTGAAAAAGAGCTTTGGATGGTTTGTATTGGCGATGGCCTTATATATTGTTTTTAAAGAGTTCACTAAATAAAAAATGATGGAATCTTTAAATGAACCGTACTGGGAAAACCGTTATAAAAACAAGGATACAAAATGGGATATTGGGTATGTTTCCACACCGCTAAAAACTTATTTTGATCAACTTACCAATAAAAGCTTAAAAATCTTAATTCCTGGAGGTGGTAATTCATATGAAGCAGAATACCTTCATAATAAAGGCTTTACAGAAGTCTATGTAGTAGATGTTTCAGAAACTGCTCTACAAAACTTTAAAAAAAGAGTACCTACGTTTCCTTCTGAAAAATTACTAAATCAAGACTTTTTTAAGTTAGAAGAAACATTCGATCTTATTATAGAACAAACCTTCTTTTGTGCACTTAATCCTTCCTTACGTGACGAGTATGTTTCAAAAATGTATCAGTTGTTGAAACCAAAAGGAAAATTAGTGGGGCTGCTTTTCAACTTTCCCTTAACTGATGACGGGCCGCCTTTCGGCGGAAGTGAAGCCGAGTATAAAAAACGGTTTTCACCTTTTTTTGAAATAAAGATTATGGAAACTGCCCATAATTCGATACCAGAAAGAAAGGGGAATGAACTGTTTGTCATGCTTCAGAAAAAATAAACCACATTTCTACTGGCTAGGTAACCAATGTTACTGATAGTAATTTGCTACTTGCGTATCTTTGTTATATAATTTAAAAAATAGGTGTTATGAAAATAAAACAGTTTGAATATAAGCCACTTTCGCATTATTCCTATGCTATTATAAGTGAAGGCAAGATGGCTTTAGTAGACCCAGAACGTAACCCGACACAGTATTATAGGTTTGCCGAAGATAATAACGCACAAATTGTTGCCGTGTTTGAAACGCATCCGCACGCCGATTTTGTAAGTTCTCATATGCAAATCTATAAAGAAACAGGTGCAACTATTTACTCAAGCAAAAAAACAGCTGCAGACTATCCGCATACGTCTTTTGATGATGACGATACTGTGAAAATGGGAAACATAACCTTTACTGCTATTAACACACCGGGGCATTCCCCAGATAGTATCACCGTACAAGCTACCGAAGCTGATAATATTGCCTTATTTACTGGCGATACTTTATTTGTAGGCGATGTTGGTCGTCCAGATTTACGTGAAAAGGCAGGTCATTTAAAAGCGAAACGCGAAGAGTTAGCTAAGATGATGTTTAATACCATACAAACCAAATTCAAGCACTTACCAGATAACGCATATGTTTATCCCGCCCACGGTGCCGGTTCTCTTTGCGGAAAAGGAATGAGCGCCGATGCTTCTTCAAGTACTTTAGGTAACGAACGTATCGGTAATTGGGCTTTTAAAAATCAAACAGAAGAACAGTTTATCAACCATTTATTGAGTTCGCAACCTTTTATTCCGCATTATTTTGGGTACAATGTCGCTATTAATAAAGAGGGTGCTAAAAATCTTTCTGAAAGTATAGGCATCATTCCTTTACAACTTTCTGTTTCTGAAAAGAAAGGTGATATTTTAGTAATCGATACACGCGATGAAGCAACTTTTAAAAAAAAGCATCTACCCGAAAGCATCAATATTATGGCCACTTCAAAAACTTCTAAGTTTGAAACTTGGCTAGGTTCTATTGTTAAACCGGAAGAAGAATTTTACGTGGTTGTGAATTCCGTAGAAGAAGCAAATACATTACTCAACAGGATTGCAAAAATTGGCTATGAAAAGCAAGTTAAAGCAGTTGTAACATTAAGTAATGAAGGATTAAAAAAATCATCAGAATTTAATATTTCAGAATTTAAAAACAATAAAGAAGCCTTTACAATTGTGGATATACGCAATGAAAGTGAAGTGGAAGAAGGAAAGATTTTTGAATCAGCATTGACGATCCCATTACACCAATTGAGAGAACGTGTTTCTGAAGTTCCAACGGAAAAGCCTATTGTGGTTCATTGTGCAGGAGGTTATAGAAGTGCAGCTGGTAGTAGTATTCTGGAAACTGAACTTAAAAATACTACTGTATTCGATTTAAGTGATGCGGTAACTGAATTTAAAAACTAAATTCTATGGATTTAATATATGAGTCTTGGCCATGGTATGTCGCCGGCCCTTTAATTGCTTTGGTTATGTTTTTATTGCTCTTTGCAGGAAAGCAATTTGGCATGTCTTCAAACTTACGAACCATGTGTTCGGCAGGTGGAGCAGGAAAAGTAGCCGATTTTTTCAAATTTAATTGGAAAGAAGAGCGCTGGAATTTATTAGTTGTAGTTGGTGCCGTTATCGGTGGTTTTATTGCCTCTCAATTTATGTCTAATAATACGGTTGAAATCAATCCAGAAATAGCCGAACAGCTTTCTAATGATTACCAAATTAATAGTGCTGGTCAAGCTTACATGCCACCAGAATTATTTTCAACCGAACAATTATCAAACCCATTTGTATTAGGGGTTTTATTAATTGGAGGCTTGTTAGTAGGTTTTGGTGCCCGCTATGCAGGCGGATGTACTTCTGGCCACGCTATTTCAGGCTTGAGTAATTTGCAATTGCCTTCTTTAATTGCCGTAATCGGGTTTTTTATTGGTGGTTTAGTAATGATTCACGCCATTTTCCCCATAATATTTTAAAAGTATGAAACAGCTAGTTTATTTAAGTATTGGTATTTTCTTCGGAATTATAATGTACAAATCTGAAGCAGCTTCGTGGTTTCGAATTTATGAAATGTTTCAGTTTGGGTCTTTCCATATGTACGGAATTATAGGTTCTGCTTTGGTTTTGGGAGTTATAGGAATTCAAGTAATAAAGAAGAAGAATCTCAAGGCGATTGGCAATCAAGAAATGAAGTTAACCCCTAAAAACAAAAGTTTTGCCAGATATGCAATTGGCGGAATTATTTTTGGCTTAGGTTGGGCTTTAGCGGGTGCTTGTCCGGGCCCTATGTATGTGTTAGTTGGGTCAGGTTATATATCAATATTAGTTGTGATTGTAGGCGCGCTCTTGGGTACATTTTTGTACGGAATTTTAAAGAATAAGTTACCTCACTAATTACATTCTATAAATCCAATCTGCCGGATTCATACGTTTGGTGTTTTGGTAAATCAGAAATTTCATGGTGGTTTTTCCAGTAGCCGGATTACTAAAAACAGTTCCTAGATTTTGTTTGGTATCCACATTATCACCCTTTTTCACGGCAACGGTAGCTAAGTTGTTATATACGGTTATATAGTTGCCATGTTGTACATAGATAGCCTTGTTTGCCCCTTTTAGTTGTTGAATTTCAAGTACCACACCTTTAAAAATAGCACGAGCTTCTGCACCTTTTTCAGTTGCGATTTCAACACCGCTGTTAAAGGTGGTTACATTGGGCAATTGTGGATGCCTATGTTTACCATATTTTTTAACTACCACGCCGCCTTTGGTAATGGGCCACGGTAATTTTCCTTTATTGCTGGTAAAGTTGGCGGCTAGTTCTTTTGCTTCGGCATTTAAGGCAAAAGTGGATTCTCGAGTATTGTCTACTTTGTTTCCAGAAGCTTTATTAGACTTTGCAATGGCTTCACGAATCAATTTGTCTATTTGTCGGTCAATTTCATCGGCTTTGCTTTGCTTTTCTCGTATTTGACGAGCAAACTTACCTTCATCTTTTTTGAGTGAAGCTACAAGTGCTTGTTGATCCTTCTTCTCTTTAGCGAGTTCGTTTTTAGTTTTTCGGTTTTGAGCAATCAATTCTTCCTTTTTGCTTTTTTGAGAAATCAAATCTTTATTTAATTGCTGTAACTGTGCAGTTTTTTCTTTAATACTTTCTCCTTGCTCTTTGCGGTGTTTAGCATATTGTTTCATATACTGCAAGCGTTTATATGCTTGCAAAAAACTTTCCGAAGACAATAAAAACATCACCCTACTTTGCTGCGACTTACTTTTGTACGATTTATTGATCATCGCTGCATAGTCTTCTTTCAGCTCTTTCAGTTCGGTACGAAGGTTGTCTATTTTGGTGAGGTTGTCGTTAATTTCGCGTGTTAATAAATTAGCTTGACGGTTTGTAATGCGGATTAAATTTTCAGTTGCGCTAATACGTTGTTCCAAATCTTCCACTTGCGTCAACACCGATTTTTCTTCTTTTCGGGTCTTGAACAAAAGAGAATTAATTTGCTTAATTTCTTGAAGAATCGCCTGTCGTTGCTCTTCTAATTCTTTTTGTTTTTCAGATTGAGCAGAAAGCGTTGTTGCCACTAACAAGAAACACCCAAAAAGAAAATATGTAATAAAGTTATTACGCATTATAGTTGAATTTCATCATACCCTTCAGGAATGTTAAATGGAAAACCAATATTTACATCCAGGTCTATATTTTTATAAATAACGTCAATATTTGTTTTACTGTCTTTTTCGGTAGTATTTATTTTTATTTCTGAAGGATAAAAATCTGTTCCCACTTTTTGGTAGTCGGTATAACGAACGCTCAATAGTCTGTCATCATTAGGCTGCGACAGGCTTTCAGAAGCAATTTTGAAATTTTCAGGATTTAAAAACAACGAATGAATAAAATTTTGAGGCTGTATGTTGGGCTGCAGTTTGTATTTATTCTGAATCACCGTGGATTTATAATCTGTCTTGTTAAGATTAAAAATGGATTGCCCTAATAAAATGGCTTGTGCTTTTTCAAAATTAATTTCAGTTCCTAGCCAGTCACTCAATAGGGCGTAATTACCATCAAAATAAGTGCCGCCAATCGTTTCGTAATATTGAACCCGGTCTGGGGTAATATTGGCTTTCACCAATGTAATGCCCAGTAAAGATGCTTTTACCCAAATAGTTTTATCTTTTTCCATACGTAGACTGACCGTTACGCTTTGTTGGGTGTCATCATCTTCATAAACTACTTGAATGCGGGCAGCCATCGTTTTAAAGTTTGGCGATGCTGCTTCGTGTGAAGCGATAATGTTTTTAGTTGAGATATTTTCTTTAGCTGTTTTAGAGCCTTTTACTTTTTTGGCTGCACCACAAGATGAAAGTACAATAGCCAAGACTATAAAAATATATTTTGTGTAGGTCATGTATTAATTTGTTAGCTTAATTTGAGCAGCTTTTTCCGCATACTCAGTCGCTTTTTTAGAATCTCCTTTTAATGTGTACGCTTGCTGTAATTGCTTATAAAAATCTTGCTCCATCGTTGGGTTGTCAAATAGATAATCCAAACCGCTATTAAGACTTTCAATGGCTTCATCAGGGTTTTTAAGATTATTTTGAGCGACACCATTGATTAAATATAACAACGGTTGCGCCGGAAATATTGCTAATGCATCACTACTCAATTTTTCAGCGGTATCATATTTTTTGAAATCAATCTGAAGCAACAAGGTGTTTTTTAATAAACTGAAATTATCCGGATCACCTTCAATTCCCTTTTCATAAAACTTTAAAGCGGTTTCTTTTTGCCCTTTCGAGTTGAAGTAACCACCTAATTGCTCATAAATTTTGCCCGTATTGGTTTCGCTGAAATTAGCAACTACATTTTCCAATTCGGTTTCATATTGAGGGTTTTTCTCAACAAAACCAATAAAATCACTCAACACTTTATATTTGCTTTCCTTTTCTATTTCCGAAGCAGCAAATACAATATTCATAGATTTAAAAGCCTCTTCAGTATTGTTTTCATCCAAATAAAATTTATACAAAGCCAAGTGAACTTGTTTTGAGTTTGGCTGATTTTTCAATAATTCTTTAGCGGTAGCAAATGCTTTTTCAGTATTGCCTTCCTCACTATACAGATAAATTAACCCTAAATAGTCCTGTTCTTTCTTCGGGTTTTTATCAATACGGGTCTCTAGACTCTCTATTTGTCCTTCTGTATTACCAGTTTGCCTGTAAATTTGAGCACGAAGGGCATTTCGATAATCGCTTTCGCCCAAGGTTTCATCCAAGTCGTCCAACACTTCAATGGCTTTATCAAATTGACGTGTTCGAGAATATAAATTGGCTAAATCTTCTTTATAATCTTCATCAAACTCAATTAACTTTTGAACTAGCGGAATAGCTGAATCATAATCGTTTTTTTGATAATATAAATCGTACAACGACTCTAATACGTCCAATCGTTTTGGTTCGGTTTTTAAAACTTGCTTAAAACTTACTTCAGCTTCTTCAAATTGCTTTAGTTCGGTTAAGTTTTTGGCTTTTTCAAACGCAACGACAGCTTCTAGTTTTGGATCACCTTTAGCGGCTTTTTCTGCTTTCCGAAGCGCATCGAGTGCTAACTCATAATTCTCAATTCCTTTTTGCTTTAAGGCTTCAAAAAAGTTTTCCTGAAAGGCATCGGTCACATTTCCTAAATCGTCTGTGGGTTGTTCTTCCACGGGTTCAGTTTCTTGCGCAACAGCTTGTTTCGGAAGAAAAAGAATTCCGAAGAAAATTAAAACGATATATAAAAACCTTAATTTCAAATATTATGTCTGGTCGAGCGCAGTTGAGACCTCTTTATTTCCTATGTAAATTAGCCCCCTCGACTGCGCTCGAGGGGACTCTTTGATTTTATTTCAATGCTGAATAATCGCCAATACTAACATTTGTATACTTGCCATTATATGTTGCATGATTGCCAATCATAGCATTGTCTAAAGTAGCATTTTTAACAACCGAATGCGTTTGAATTATACTATTTTTAACGGTACTATCCTCAATTATTGTGCCTTTGCCAATTGAGGCATAGGGACCAACAGTGCTGTTTTTCAATACAACTCCTTCACCGATAAAGCACGGTTCGATAATTTCGGAATTTTCGTTGGTATGATTCTCAGCAATGAGTTTTTCTTCAGTTTTAGCAATAAAACCGAGCATTTTTTTGTTGGTAGCTACGGTTACTTCTTTATTACCGCAGTCCATCCACTCATCAACCGTTCCTGTTTTAAATACTTTCCCATCTGCCATCATACGTTTAATACCATCGTTAATTTGGTATTCGCCTCCGTGAATAATGTTATTATCCAACACGTATTGAAGTTCTTGTTTTAAAACAGCTACGTCTTTAAAGTAATAAATACCAATTACAGCTTGATCACTTACAAATTCGGTTGGTTTTTCAACTAATTCGGTGATTTCTTCTTTGTCATTCAAGTTTACCACGCCGTACGCTTCCGGGTTTTCTACTTTTTTGGTCCAAATAACGCTATCGGCTTCTTTGTCTAGGTTAAAATCTGCTTTAATTAACGTATCAGCATACGCAATTACCGCTGGACCTTCCAATGATGGCTCGGCACACATAATAGCGTGACCAGTTCCTTTTGGGTCTAACTGACGGTAAATAGTAGGTTTTGCTCCTAAACCTTTGGCTAATTCTTCTAAACTTTCAACGACATCATCCCCGAAAAATGCAGGGTCGCCCAGTATAAAAGCGATTTCATCTACTTTTTCATCTAAAATTTCAGTAATCTCAGTCACCAGACGGTGCACAATTGGTTTTCCTGCCACCGGAATTAACGGTTTTGGTATGGTTAACGTATGTGGACGAAGGCGCGAACCACGTCCGGCCATTGGTACGATTATTTTCATGATTTTTTTAGTTTGTGGGGGGATTTAGGTTTACAGTTATTTTATTATTTATTTAGTCCCGGTGCTACCAAAGCCACCGCTTCCGCGGGATGTTTCTTCTAGCGTTTCTACTTCTTCCCAAACGGCACGTTCGTGTTTTGCGATAACCAATTGTGCAATACGCTCGCCGTTTTCAATGGTAAAATCCTCGTTGGAAAGATTCACAAGGATAACGCCAATTTCTCCTCGATAGTCTGCATCGATGGTTCCGGGGCTGTTTAAAACGGTAACCCCTTTTTTTGCAGCCAATCCGCTCCGTGGTCTTACTTGTGCTTCAAAACCAATGGGAAGCTCAATAAATAAGCCGGTTTTTACGATAGCACGTTGTAACGGTTTTAGGGTTGAAGATTCTGAAACATTAGCCCGAAGATCCATTCCAGCTGAAGCTATGGTTTCATACGAAGGAATTGGATGTTCAGATTTGTTGATTATTTTAACTTTCATGGTTGATTGCTTATTTGTTTTAATTCTGAAAAATAAATCGATATTGTCTTCTGGCTCAGGGTAAACTCGAGTCGAAGGGTCAAATTACGAAATACCCAGCAAAAGTACTAAGCTGAACCTAAAAATGAACAAAGTATTGTGTTTATTCAGAAAAGTATAACAATTGAAGCATTTAGAACTTCATTTACACCCACTCTTTTGGCTTTTTTAAACACTCAAGCAGTTTTTCTTCTTCACTACCAGGCTCTGGATTATGATCATAACGCCATTGAACATGAGGCGGTAAACTCATTAAAATACTTTCAATACGGCCATTGGTTTTTAAACCGAAGAGCGTGCCTTTATCATGTACCAAATTAAATTCTACATAACGGCCACGACGAATTTCTTGCCAATCACGGTTTTCTTGAGTGTATTCAATATTTTTTCTTTTTTCAACAATTGGCACATAAGCTTCTAGGAAACTATCGCCAACTTCGGTGACAAAGCTGTACCAGTCTTCCATGCTCATCGTTTCGGTTTTCTTTAAATAATCGAAAAACAAACCGCCAATCCCTCTGCCTTCACCTCTGTGGGCATTGTGAAAATATTCATCGCAACGGGCTTTGTATTTAGGGTAGAAATTGGGGTCATGCTTATCACAAGCTGTTCTACTCACTTGATGAAAGTGTGTCGCATCTTCTTCAAACAAATAATACGGGGTAAGATCTTGCCCGCCGCCAAACCATTGATCAACGATGCTTCCTTCTTGATCGTACATTTCAAAATAGCGCCAATTGGCATGAACAGTAGGCACAAAAGGGTTTTTTGGGTGTAACACCAAGCTCAAGCCGCACGCAAAAAAGTTGGCATCTTTTACGCCAAAATAGTTTTGCATGCTTTCAGGCAATTCGCCGTGTATTTCACTAATATTTACGCCACCTTTTTCAAAAACAGCTCCGTTTTCAATCACTCGGGTACGACCGCCACCACCTTCTTTTCGAACCCAAGGGTCTTCTTTAAAAGTAGCTTTGCCATCAATGGTTTCAAGTTTTAAAGTGATCGTATCTTGTAGGTTTTTTATGTAGGTTACGAATTTTTCTTTCATATTAATTTTTTCTTTCTAATTCATATAATTCCATATCCAAAGGCGATTCATCTGGTGGTGTATATTCTTTTAGCAATGTTTTTTTCCAGATAAAACCTGTTTTTTCAGCCACGCGAATACTGGCTGGATTCGTTTTATGAACTATTATTTTTAATGTGGAGAGCTGTATTTCTGAAAAAGCAGTTTTTGAAACCTCAATAATTGCTTTTGTCATAAGGCCTTTTCCTTCAAAATTTTCTCCTATACAATACGCTAGTTCTCCTTCTTTGTTATTCCAATCTATATCTTTTAAGATAACTAAACCAGCAACTAATTGTGAAGTAGTCTCTTTTATAGCAAGGGTAAATTCAGTTTTATTTTTCTGTTCTTGGGCTTTTTTCTGAATATAGCTTTTAGCATCGGAAACAGATAAATTTTGAGCTAACGTTTTAGGAAAATACCGCTGAAACCGTTCTTTGTTTGCAACCATTAAACAAGAAAGAGACTCCGCGTCTTTTTCGGTTAAATAGGAAAGGTATGTCGTTTCAGAAACTCCCATATTATTTTTTCTGAAGTGTTTCAGCATTTTTAAGTTGCTTACTTTCTTTTAAAAGCTTCACTGTTTCAGTACTTGCAGCGGTTACAGATAGTGGTAAGACTAAAATAATACCTACAACTGGTATTAAAAGCATCGCCATAAAAACAATCCCATTTCCTAAGGCAGTGCCTTTGTTTCTTTTTACAAATGAAATACTTTCTCTGTAGGTAAAATGCCGTTCTAGCGTATAATCCATATTTCCAAAGCCAGCGTAATACGATTGTACCAAAAACAGTAAAACCGAAGTGAAAATATTTACAATCGGAACTAAACTGAGTAATAAAATAGGAATAGTAAAAAGCAGTTCCAATAGTAAATTACGGACGTTAATTCGTATGCCTCTCCAGAGTTGAGATGCATTTGTCGTGTTTCTATGCGTATGTATGGTTCCTAAAAAATGTTGTTCAATTTTTTCTGAAACGGGACTCATAAAAGGCGCACTCAACGCCATAATGATATGTTTGTAGAGAATGAGGCCAATGGCAATGATAATTAAGGCTCCCAGTACATCGCTAATGGTTCTGAAGGTTTCAGCGCCCCATTCCCAAAACCAAATTTTTGAAATAAACGCACCAATATTATCGCTCAATCCCCACGCTAAAAAGCCAATCGCCGTAGCTGTTAACAAGCTTATTAAGATAGGTACGCCAAAATATTTCCATAACTTCAGTTTTGAAATTAGTTGAAACGTTTTAAAATAAGCTTTTATGGCGCTTACAATGTTTTTAAGCATGATTTGTTTTATAAAGGTTTTTTAATAAAAACTAACTCTTCTCTAAAAACTTCAATTTCGCTTGTTTTTGTCACTTTTTGAGCATTTTCTGCTCTTTTTTGAAGTAAATCAATCATTTTCTCTTCTGAAAGATCTAAAACTTCCTCAAAAAATTGGCGACCCATCTTATTGTTGTGTAGATCCATCGCAGTTTCCAAGGGGCTGTTTGGCGCTAATTTTTCGTGTAAATCGGTCACTTTTTCTGCCCACGCTATGCTCTTTTCAACATTCTGAAATTTTCTAAACGCTGCTTTTGCTATCAAAATATTCCACATTGCATGCCGAAACGCATTAGCAGGTCCGTTTTTATGATGCGCTTTCCCATACAAATCACCACTGATTTTCATGGTTTTCTTAGTCGCATTCAACGTGGGAAAAACTAAAAGAGGTTGTTTAATAAACACAACCGATAAATGCCACAACTGTTTGACACTTAATTGACGGATGCGTTTTAGAACATTCATGAATCGGCTTTATATTCTTTAACCGCTTCAATAAAAGCACCGGCGTTTTCAATTGGAATATTAGGTAAAATACCGTGGCCTAGATTCACAATGTATTTGTCTTTTCCGAAGTCATTGATCATTTGTGTGACCATCTTTTTAATTTCAGATGGCGGACTGAACAAACGAGTAGGGTCAAAGTTTCCTTGCAAGGTAATGTTTCCTCCTGTCAACTTTCTAGCTGTTTGTGGGTCACACGTCCAATCAACGCCTAAAGCAGATGCGCCACTCGCCGCCATCGTATCCATAGCAAACCAACAGCCTTTTCCGAAAGCAATAACAGGAACATCGTCTTTTAAAGCATCGATAATCTGCTGGATATACTGCCAACTAAATTCCTGATAATCGGTTGGCGATAACATGCCGCCCCAGCTATCAAAAACCTGCACCGCATCAACTCCTGCTTTTACTTTTTCCTTTAAGTACGCAATCGTAGTATCAGTTATTTTTTGCAGTAAAGTGTGCGCTGCAACAGGTTGCGTGAAACAAAATTCTTTTGCCTTATCAAAGTTTTTCGATCCTTGACCTTGCACGCAATAACATAAAATGGTCCAAGGACTTCCGGCAAAACCAATTAACGGAATTTCCTCATTTAACTTTTCCTTGGTCATTTTAATGGCGTCCATCACGTACCCTAACGTATCTTGAATATCGGGAACAATAACGCTGTCTAGGTCTTTTTCGCTACGAATCGGGTTTGGAAGCCACGGGCCAACGCCGGGTTTCATCTCTACCTCGATATTCATGGCTTGTGGGATAACTAAAATATCACAAAACAAAATAGCGGCATCCATTCCGTATCTACGAATGGGTTGTACGGTGATTTCACTGGCAAGTTCAGGGGTTTGACAACGTGTGAAAAAGTCGTACTTGGCTTTAATTTCCATAAATTCAGGAAGGTAACGCCCTGCTTGTCGCATCATCCAAACCGGTGGGCGCTCTACTGTTTCCCCTTTTAAAGCCCGTAGAAATAAATCGTTTTTAATCATAGTTTTTTAATGTTTTAACCGTTTTAGCAATCACGCTTTCAACCGAAGTTGAATTAGCAATCACGACATTTTCGGTATATTTTTTTGCTTCTGCCGCTGTGGTTGTACCAATGCAGAATGCAGTTGAGTTTTTTAGTTTATTTTCTGAAACAAAACTTTGTACCGCACTAGGACTGAAAAACAAAATTCCATCGAATTGACGCTGAAAGTGTTTCGGGTTTAATACTGTTTCGTAAGTTTCAATTTCTGAAAACATAATATTTTCTTCTTTTAAAGCCTTTGGAATGGTATCGAGTCGTTTATTTCCGCAGAAAAAGTAAAATGTGTCATTTTTGTGGTTTTTAATCAAACAATCGGCCAATTCTGAACCATATTGAGTGGTTTTCACCACTTTTTGACCATATTCTTCTAAAAGTTCCTTTGTTTTTTCACCTACGCAAAAGCAATTTTTAATTTCAGGAATTATCTTTTTATTAGAAAAAACAGCTTTTACAGCATTTTTACTCGTAAAAATGGCATTTTCAATCTGCTTCGGAGCATTAAATGGTACAAACTCAATAGAAATGGCGTTGTATTCCACGAAAGTTAATCCAGAGTTTAAAAGCAACTCTTTTTGAGCAAGGGTAAACTTTTTTGTGGAAAGAATGGATTTCATAAAGCGTCTATTTTTCTATTTCAGACTTTATTACTTCCATTAATTCTTTTCCGCCGTTATCTAGGATTTCTTCAGCGCAGTTAATTCCTAAAGATTTGTAATCACTTTTTGAACATTGCTTGGCGACTTCTAACTTTGTTTGCCCGTCTAAAGAAAACAATACCCCTTTAAACTGAATGGTATCATCAATACACGTAGCCAATGCACCAATAGGAGCAGTACAACCGCCTTCTAATTTTTGTAAAAAAGAGCGTTCAATATAAGTGCAAATATCGGCTTCGGTATTATTTAATTTTGAAGTAGCTTCTATGCTAAATTCATCTTTTTCTAGGGCTACAATCACCATTGCGCCTTGGGCGGGAGCAGGTATCATCCAATCTAAAGTTTCAAAATTATTGGGCAATACGTTTATACGTTCCAAACCGGCTTTTGCAAAAATGGCGCCTTGCCAATTGTTATCTTGAAGTTTTTGTAATCGAGTGTTTACATTTCCGCGTAAATCGACCACGGTGTGGTTTGGATAGCGATTAAGCCATTGTGCTTTTCGGCGAAGACTACCGGTTGCTATTGTAGAAGGGTGCTCGGGATTAAAGTTGCCTTTTGTTGCTAAAATATCAGTAGCTGTTGCTCTTGGTAACACAGCAGTTTGCACAATTCTTTTAGGTAAATGGGTAGGTACATCTTTCATGCTATGTACAGCGATATCCACCGTTCCGTTGAGCATGGCAACGTCTAGGGTTTTGGTAAAAATACCCGTGATTCCCATTTCATATAGTGGTTGGTCTAATATTAAGTCTCCTGTTGATTTTACAGGGACCAATTCAGTTTTATAACCTAATTTTTCAAGTTGATTTTGGACGGTCTTGGCTTGCCATAGTGCCAATTCACTATCGCGAGTACCAATACGGATTGTTTTATTCACGTTCACTTTCTTCTAACTGAAACATGGTTTCAAGCATTTGCAAATGATGTTCGGTAGATCCATTTGCTTGTTTCAGGTGGTTTACAACTTGGGTCGTTATTTTTTGAATGATTCGGTCACTGATAATTTCAGCTTGTTCCTCATTAAAGCCTTCCAGTTTTTTGCGGTGGTAATCAATTTCACCAGCCTTGATTTCAGTAAGTTTCGATTTTAACGCCTTAACGGTTGGTATAAAATGACGGTTACGTACCCAAGTGATAAATTCAGATTCTATCTCTTGGATTATTTCTTTTGCAACCGGTATCTGCTCAGCACGGTGTTGCAACGTTTGGTTGGTAACGGAAGATAATTCATCCAAGTGCACCAACGTAACCAATTCATTTTCTTTTACATCTTCTGAAACATTTCGCGGAATGGAAAGATCTAAAATTAACAGTGGTTTTTTTATAAATAATAATTCTTTCGAAATAGTAGGCTGTTGCGCCCCTGTAGCGACGACCAAGACATCGGTCTGAGCCAATTCACTTTGTATATCGGCGTAATCTTTGACGATAAGATTGAACTTACCTGCAATTTTTTCGGCGCGTTCTTTGGTTCGGTTAATGAGCGTAATGTGCTCATTCTTGGTATGCTTAATTAAGTTTTCACAGGTGTTTCTACCTATTTTTCCTGTTCCGAAGAGTAAAATATTTTTTTCTGAAACATAAGGAACGTGTGCCATTATATATTGAACGGCAGCAAAACTCACCGACGTAGCACCCGTTGATATTTCGGTTTCATTTTTAATACGTTTACTAGCTTGAATTACTGCATTGATTAACCGTTCCATATACGCATTAAGTAATCCGTGTTTTTTTGAACGGCGAAAGCCATTGCGTAATTGGCTAATAATCTCAAAATCACCTAAAATCTGACTATCCAACCCAGTACCAACATTAAATAAGTGCGAAATTGCTTCATCATTTTTATGGATGTAAGCAACTTTTTCAAACTCTTCGATGGTACCTTGGGTGTGTTCGCACAATAATTTAATAAGCTGAAAAGGATGTTGCGCAAAACCATACAACTCGGTACGATTACAAGTTGAAATAACAGTTAATGATGGAATACCATCTTGTTTTGCCTGTTTTAGGATGTTTGTTTGCGCTGTGTCGTTAATACTAAAATGACCACGGACTTCAGCATCGGCCTTTTTATAATTAAGGCCAATAGCATAAAAATTCCCTTCAGAAGTTGATAAAGGTGTATTGTTAATTCTTTTCATACCTAACGGCGCAAATGTAAGGGCAATAATAGTCAAAAAATAACGCTTGCGGTATCAAATATATCGAACGGTGTTAATTTCTGCTAAAATATGACATTTGTCATATAAATGCCCTAATTTCGCATCGTTCGAGCGGTAATTTTATTACACTGTTTAGAACAATTCTAAATAAAGATTAAATAATTAGCTATGATTTCTGAAAAAAATGTCGCTGAAAGTTTTTATGAAGAAACACTTATTTCCGAAGGGTTTTTCATTCTAAAATTTAACAATGAAACGGATGATAACCAGACTTTTAAACGAGAAATAGGATCTAACTTTATTCAGTTTCACTTTTGCATTAAAGGGTCGGCTAGCTTTCTTTTTAATGAGGGGAGTTACACATTACCGCTTAGTGAGGAAAACTCATTATTGTTATATAACCCACAACGGGATTTGCCGTTACATATTGATGTTCCAGCCCATTCTTGGGTACTTTCGGTATTGCTTCCTATTGAAAAATTCCATGCGTTGTTTTCAACCGAAGCCAATTACATAACTTTTTTAAGTGATGAAAATAAGGGTAGGAAGTATTATAAGGATGCGAGTATATCACCATCGATGGCCATTGTGCTCAATCAATTAATGAATTACAACTTACATCCTTCGGTAAAACCCTTGTATTTTAAAGGGAAAGCGTACGAGTTGTTAAGCCTTTATTTTAATAGACCAGCAGATTTGGATGTAGAGCAATGTCCCTTTTTAGCTGATGAAGATAACGTAACTAAGATAAAAAGGGCCAAGCAGATTATTATCAATAAAATGGCAGAACCGCCCACTTTACAGGAATTGGCTGATGAAATTAACTTGCCTATCAATAAATTAAAAGAGGGGTTTAAGCAGATTTATGGTGATTCGGTTTTTAGCTTTTTGTTCGATTATAAAATGGAAGTAGCGCGACAATTATTGGCTACCGGTTCTCATAATGTAAACGAAGTAGGGTTAAAAGTAGGCTACAGTGCAGCCAGCCACTTTATTGCAGCTTTTAAGAAAAAGTACGGTACCACACCCAAAAAATATTTGATGAGTCTTTCAGCATAAGAAACACAAATAACTTTATAGTTTTTATATGTTTCAGGTGTTTGATAATTCATTTTAATACGAGTAATTTTGCAACAGAAAAATTCGATATGAAAAAAGGAGTCCTCCTTGTTAACCTTGGCTCGCCCGATAGTACCAACCCTAAAGATGTTAAAAAATATCTGGATGAGTTTTTAATGGATCCACGCGTGATAGATGTACCTCGATGGGCAAGAATATTAATTGTTCGAGGTATTATTTTAAATACCAGACCTAAAAAAAGTGCTGAAGCCTATCAAAAAATATGGTGGGATGAAGGTTCGCCGTTGATTGTCCTTTCTGAACGACTACAAGAAAAAGTACAAGATAAAGTAACGCTACCGGTATCATTAGCCATGCGCTATGGAAGTATGACGTTGAAAAAAGGATTGCAAAATTTGGTTGATCAAGGCGTTGATGAGGTTTTGGTAATTCCGTTATATCCACAATTTGCCATGGCAACTACCGAAACGATAGACGTGAAAGTAGAAGAGCTTCGAGAAGAATTTTTTCCGCAGTTAAAAATATCATCGTTACCTGCATTTTATAACAGACCAGAGTATATTGAGGTGCTTTCCAAAAGTATTCAAGAGCATATTCAAGACTTGGATTACGAACATTTATTATTCAGTTACCACGGTGTCCCAGAACGACATATTAAAAAAAGCGATATAACAAATAGCCATTGCAAAATTGATGGAACTTGTTGTGTCACCTCTTCAAAAGCACACCAATATTGTTATCGTCACCAATGTTTTGAAACCACACGGTTGGTTGCTGAAAAATTGGGCTTAAAAGAAAATAGTTATTCTGTTTCTTTCCAGTCTCGATTGGGATTTGACCCATGGCTACAACCGTATACCGACCGTACGATTGAACGTATGGGAAAAGCTGGAATAAAAAAATTGGCGGTCGTAACCCCAGCTTTCGTGAGTGATTGTCTTGAAACTTTAGAAGAAATTGCGATGGAAGGCGAAGAAATATTCCACGAAACCGGAGGAAAAGAGTTTACAACCGTCCCTTGCTTAAATGATCGGGACGATTTTGCTCAATTACTCGCTGGTTGGATCGATGAATGGCGTATTGTCGATGTAGACAAAGCGATAGCATAAAAACCTAATTTAATAGTTAATGGCATTACAAAACCGTTCGGCCAGTTTAGGTACAGAACCCATTAGTAAACTATTGGTCAAGCAGTCTGTTCCTGCTTCAATAGGTATCTTGGTGATGTCATTAAATATTCTAGTCGACACCATTTTTGTAGGGAACTGGATTGGTTCTATTGCTATTGCAGCCATTAATGTAGTATTACCTGTTTCCTTTTTTATTGCCGCCTTGGGGATGGCCATTGGTATTGGGGGTTCTTCCATTATATCTAGGGCATTGGGAGCCAATAACAAAGAAAAAGCCCTTAAAACCTTCGGAAATCAGATTACCCTTACCCTATTGATTACAATTGTAATGGCAGCCATTGGTCTTTACTTTGTAAATGAGTTAATCCCTGCTTTTGGAGGAAAAGGCGACATCTTTGAACCTGCTAAAATTTACTACCGCATTGTATTGTATGGGGTTCCTGTTTTGGCACTTTCCATGATGGGGAACAATGTAATACGTGCCGAAGGGAAGCCAAAGATTGCTATGATTGCTATGATTATCCCATCAGTAGGTAATTTGTTCTTAGATTATATTTTAATTTATGTCTTCGATATGGGAATGGCAGGGGCAGCTTGGGCTTCAACAGCATCATATGTGTTGTGTTTTCTGTTTATACTTTGGTTCTTTTTAAGTGACCGATCTGAATTACGTATCAGTTTTTCTCATTTTGGGCTCAACAAGGCAATTTTAAAAGAAATAAGCGCTTTAGGTTTTGTAACCTTAGCACGACAAGCGGTTGTAAGTATTACGTATTTATTGATGAACAATATTCTCTTTAATTTAGGAGGAGAAGCTTCGGTGACTATGTACGGAATAATTGGGCGTATGCTTATGTTCGCTTTATTCCCTGTTTTAGGTGTTACACAAGGGTTTCTACCCATTGCCGGATATAATTACGGGGCTAATAAATTTCCAAGGGTTAGGGAAAGTATCAATAAAGCCATAAAGTATGCTGGCTTAATTGCTTTAGTGATTTTTATCTTGATTATGGTCTTCCCAGATGCCATTGTTTTAGTCTTTACAACAGATGAAGTTATTTTGGCTGAAACGCCTTCAGCAATGCGTTGGGTGTTTTTAGCAATTCCTATAATTGCAATTCAATTAATAGGGTCAGCTTATTTTCAGGCCATTGGAAAAGCCACGCCGGCATTATTATTAACACTTACCAGACAAGGATTTTTCTTTGTTCCGTTAATTTTAATTTTACCTAACTTTTTTGGCGAATTAGGTGTTTGGATATCGTTCCCGATCGCCGATGTTCTGTCAACTATAGTAACAGGGTATTTTCTGAATCGGGAGGTTAGAAAGACATTGATTGAGTAATTTCAGATATAATTTTTGAAGCCTCTAAATTAGTACCTTTGAAAAATGGAATACAACTATATAAAAGCCCTGCATTTAATTTTTGTAATCACCTGGTTTGCGGGATTATTTTACATCGTCCGGCTTTTTGTATATCAAATTGAAGCTACTGAAAAAACTTCACCTGAAAAAGAAATTTTAGGAAATCAACTCAAAATCATGGCCAATCGGCTTTGGACTATCATTACGTGGCCCTCGGCAATATTGGCTATTGGGTTTGCCATTTGGTTAATTTTGTTACGGCCATTTTACTTAACCGATGCTTGGATGCAAGTAAAATTAGGCTTTGTGTTTCTTTTGATTTTATATCATTTAAAATGCCACCAAATTTACAAACAGCTTCAAAAAGGTATTGTAAAGCATTCTTCAAACTTTATGCGATTGTTCAATGAAGGCGCAACCATCATCTTATTTGCTGTCATCTTTTTGGTAATGTTACGTAATGCTGTAAACTGGATATATGGTGTTTTGGGTATTATTGCATTTTCAGTTTTGTTGATGTTGGGCTACAAATTTTACAAACGACTTCGCGAAAAATAAACTGTTGCCTTTCTTCGGAAGAAAATTGGTGCAATTATTGTTATCTTTCGTTTAGAAATACACTTCATGAAACTATTTAGGCATTCCCTGCGCAATCGTATTTTCTTTTCAATGCTCTTGTTGGTCGTTGGAGCTTCTATATTAATTGCCTTGGTAACGGTGTATCAATATCAAGAGGAAGCAAAAGATTATCATCGTGATCGATTAGAGCGTAAAGAAACTGCCATTCGTGAAAACATAAATTACGTTTTAAAAGAAACAACCTACCCAGTTGAAACTGATAAAATTCCGCTTATTTTCAAAGATGAAATCTATGAAATCAAGGAAATCCACAATCTTGAAATTTATTTATATGACCTCGACGGAAACCTTTTAAAATCTTCGAAAGCATCTTTTTTAAAAGATACATCCAATCAAAAAATGCCGGATTCTGCTTTAAAGCAATTACGAAATTCATCCAATAAACACTATGTAAAAAACTTCACTGAAGACGGACAGGAGTTTCAATCTTCTTATTCATACATAACCGATAATTACTTTAAACCCTTGGCAATACTCAACCTTCCTTATATTGAAGATGATGGGTTTATAAAAAAAGAACTGAAACAAAATTTAAGTCGGTTAGGGATGGCATACCTGTTAATGTTATTGATCGCTATTGCCTTGGCCTATTTTCTTTCAAAATACATTACAAAGTCATTAAATACCATTAGTGAAAAGATAACCGAAACCCGGTTGAACAAACGCAATCAAAAAATATTAATTGATACCACTACTGAAGAAATTTCAACTCTAGTTAACGCCTATAATGGTATGATTGAAGAACTGGAAAATAGTGCTGCTCAATTAGCAACCAGTGAGCGTGAGGCTGCTTGGCGTGAAATGGCAAAACAAGTAGCACATGAAATTAAAAACCCGTTGACGCCCATGCGATTAACAGTGCAGAGTTTTCAACGGAAGTTTAATCAAAACGATCCTAACATAGAAGAGCGGTTGGATGAATACAGTAAAACCCTCATTCAGCAAATCGATACGATGAGTTCCATAGCTGAAGCATTTTCAAACTATGCAAAAATGCCCGCTCAGCAAGATGAAACACTTAATGTGGTGAAAATAACTAAGCTGGCACTCGATATTTTTAATGAGGATTACATTGAGTTTCATTCCGAAGAAGAAGAGATCATCGCCAAGTTTGATCGTACACAGTTAATTAGAGTAGTAACAAATCTTGTTAAGAACAGTATTCAAGCTATTGAGCAAGCAAAACCAGAAATACCACTCATTAAAGTTATTGTATCTGCTGAAGATAAATATGTTTCAATAAGCATTTGTGACAATGGTTTGGGAATTTCAGAAAACAACAAGGAAAAAGTCTTTGAACCTAAGTTTACAACCAAATCCAGTGGAATGGGATTAGGCCTGGCAATGGTAAAAAACATTGTAGAAACCTATGGGGGTACAATAACCTTGAAATCTGAAGAAGGAGAAGGTGCTACATTTACCGTTCGGTTTAAGAGACAGTTATAGGCAATTTCGTATTTTTACAATAACAAAAAAACTGAAAAAGAAATATAGATTATGGATTTCGAAAACATTACCTACCAATATGATGATGGTATTACTACTATAACCATTGATCGCCCAAAAAAACTAAATGCCCTTAATAGGGACACCATTCAAGAGCTTCACGAAGCTTTTAAGAAAGCTGAAGATGATTTTGATACGAAGGTAATTATCATTACTGGAAGTGGTGAAAAAGCATTTGTTGCGGGAGCTGATATTAGTGAATTTGCAGGGTATTCCGTAGTGCAAGGAGAGCAATTGGCAGCAAAAGGTCAAGCAAAGTTGTTCGATTTTGTGGCGCATCTTTCCACACCTGTTATTGCTGTGGTCAATGGCTTTGCTTTAGGTGGAGGTTTAGAGTTAGCAATGGCGGCACATTTCAGAATTGCTAGCGATAATGCTAAAATGGGACTTCCTGAAGTTTCATTAGGAGTTATTCCTGGTTATGGAGGTACGCAGCGTTTACCACAATTAGTAGGTAAAGGCCGTGCTATGGAAATGATTATGACTGCAGGAATGATCGACGCTGCTCAAGCCTTAGAATATGGTTTGGTAAATCATGTAACCTCTCAAGAGGAAGTAATGGATTTAGCATTAAAAATTGCTGGAAAAATCATGAAAAACTCTTCAGTAGCAGTTGCATCGGCTATAGCATCGATAAACGCCGGATTTGAAGCAGGTGAAAATGGTTTTGAAACCGAAATCACCGAATTTGGAAAATGTTTCGGTACAGCAGATTTTAAAGAAGGAACGAGTGCCTTTTTAGAAAAACGTAAACCGAAATTTCCTGGGCAATAAAACCTAAACACAATGAAAAAATATATCCTATTTCTTATCGTTTGGACCGTTGCGTTTAGCATAACAGCCCAAGAAAAGGCAAAACCCACTTTTAAAGATGGCGAAGCACAGGTTGTTCCGGCTTTTGAAAACCCGAAAGACTGGATACGTGAAGACCTTTGGGTTGAAACCACCTTCGACACCGATGGCGACAATAAGCTAGATAGAATGCACGTAGGTGTAACAAGACCTAAACAAACTGAAACGGAAGGGTTGAAGCTTCCTGTAGTATATGAATCAAGTCCTTATTTTGCAGGTGTAGCACCAAATGTAGAGGGTGCTTTTCATGACGTACATCACGAATTAGGCGAGTCTGGAAAAGAAATAGTTCATCCTTCTGTAACGAGAAGGGGAGAACGACCTATTATTTCAAACTCAAAAATACGTACATGGGTGCCTAGAGGATATATTGTGGTGCATTCCTCATCGCCAGGAACAGGGCTTTCGCAAGGTTCACCAACAGTTGGTGGCGATAATGAATCTTTGGCGCCAAAAGCTGTAATCGATTGGCTCAACGGACGCGCGAAAGGTTACAAAACACCTTACGGAGATGAAGAAGTTAAGGCTTATTGGACTACTGGAAAAGTTGGGATGACAGGTACATCATATAACGGAACGCTTCCGCTCGCAGCAGCCACTACAGGTGTTGAAGGCTTGGAGGCGATTATTCCTATTGCACCAAATACTTCTTATTATCATTATTATAGATCGAATGGATTGGTACGTTCGCCAGGCGGATATTTAGGAGAAGATGTTGATGTGCTTTATGATTTTATCAATAGCGGTGATGAGTCTAAAAGAGCATATGCAGATTCTGTATATCGCGACACCGAAATACGAAACGGTATTGACCGTAAAACAGGTGATTACAACGAATTCTGGGCAGGCCGTGATTATTTAAACGATATGAAACCTATGAAGGCCGCATTATTTATGTCTCATGGTTTCAACGATTGGAATGTAATGCCCGAGCATAGTTATCGTATCTACAAAGCTGCGGAAGAAATGGGACTGCCTACAAAAATTTATTATCATCAATATGGTCATGGTGGGCCACCGCCAGTATCGATGATGAATCGTTGGTTTACAAAATATCTTTTTGGGATTGATAACGGAGCTGAGAAAGGGCCAAAAGCTTACATTGTAAGAGAAAACGACAAAAATGACAACCCAACAGCTTATGAAAATTACCCAAACCCCGATGCTGAAGATGTTACATTATATTTACAAAATGATGGCCGCAAAACAGGGTTGTTAAACACTAAAAAAATAAAAAAACAGGGTAAACAAACCTTGATAGATGATTATACTTTGTCTGGCGATTCATTGGCACAATTAGCAAATTCTGATCATCGCTTATTATTCGTTACCCCAATTTTAAAAGAAGACATCCATCTTTCTGGATTGTCAACGCTTAAAATTAAATTGGCCAGTAGCAAACCTGCAGCAAATCTTTCTGTTTGGATGGTTTCTTTGCCTTGGAACAAAGATAAAAAGGCAAAAATGACCGAAAATATCATTACTAGAGGTTGGGCAGATCCACAGAATCACAAATCGCTTACCGAGAGTGAACCCTTAAAGCTAGGCAAGTTTTATGAACTATCTTTCGACCTTATCCCAGATGATCAAGTAATTCCTGCTGGACAACAAATTGGGTTGATGATTTTTTCGAGTGATAATAAATTCACGCTTTTACCTAAACCAGGTACAGAATTGACAATCGATCTAGACGAAACCAGTATTGAAATTCCTGTAGTTGGTGGAAAGGAAGCTTTTGAGAAAGCAATCAAATAAACGGAATTATTCCAATTTAAAAAGGAATATTTCCAATAATATAATTAACTTTGAAGTATTCAATCACTTCAAAGTTTTTTTATGTCCAATTCTGAAAACCACATAAAAGGTCGCGGCGCGCAAAAGCGTGTTCACAATCGGTTTTTTGAATTAAGCCACGAAGTTCGTGACGACTTTTTAAATTACTGCGAAGCTGAAGGTGAAGAAGTCGATGCCAATAAAACCAAATACATCGATGTGTTTCCTAAAACCTTTGTCAATAAAGTAGATAGCCCCGATGTTGGGATGGGCTATTCGGCTAATCCTTATCAAGGTTGCGAACATGGTTGTGTGTATTGTTACGCTCGTAATAGTCACGAGTATTGGGGATACGGTGCTGGTCTCGATTTTGAACGCACCATTTTAGTTAAAAAGAATGCACCAGAGCTTTTAGAAAAAAAACTGAAAAGCAGATCCTGGAAACCAAAACCCATTGTCTTTAGCGGGAATACAGACTGTTACCAACCCATAGAGCGTAAACTTCAGATAACTCGAAAATGTCTTGAAGTAATGCTAAAATGGAAACACCCAACAGGTATTATTACCAAAAATGCTTTGTTATTACGGGATTTAGATATCCTGAAAGAAATGGCAAAACTGAATATTATTTCAGTAAATATTTCAATAACATCGTTGGCTGAAGAGACCCGTCGATTATTAGAGCCCCGAACGGCAAGTATCAAGCAACGCTTAAAAGCAGTTGAAGTACTTTCAGAAAACGGAATTCCGGTTCGGGTGATGATGGCGCCAATTATTCCTTCATTAAACAGTCATGAAATACTTCCGTTGGTTAAGAAAGTTTCCGAATTAGGGGCGAAAGGGGTTTCCTATACTATTGTTCGGCTTAATGGTCAAATAGCTACAATCTTTGAAGATTGGGCTCGTAAAACCATACCAGACCGTGCCGATAGAATTCTCAACCAAATCGCTGAATGTCACGGAGGCGCCTTAAACGATAGCCAATGGGGCAGACGCATGCGCGGCGAAGGAACAATTGCTACACAGGTTAAAAACACAATGGCGATTGCAAAAAATAAGTATTTAAAAGATAGAGAAATACCATCTTTAGAAACGAAACATTATTTAGACCTGAAAAACCCGCAAATGCGTTTGTTTTAAATTGGTATCTTTGAGTTTTATTGTTACAAAATTCCGTTTTTGGCTACTTACAATTTATGAGAAATTACCTATTTCTTTTTTTCGCTGTCACACTTGTGTCTTTTTCATTTTCGCAGACCGAAGAAGAGCTATCTCGATTGTCTTTTGATGCTATTAGGGACTCCATTCATAAATATGAGTTTTCTAATATGCCGAAAGCTATCAAAGCTTCTGAAGCTTATATTTTAAAAGGAAAAAGAGAAGATGATAAAACCGAAGAATGGTTAGGGATGGAATCTGTAGCCTTAATCTATGTTAATTTCAGAATGTATAAAGAGGCCAATGAACAATCTGAAAAAACACTTGCCTTTGCCAGAGAAAACAACCTCCCAAAAATGGAGATGAGAGCTCTTACATTACTTGGTGATTTGCAAAGTATAGCGACGACTGTTGATAAACAATTGTACTATTATAACGAGTTGTTAAAACTTGCAAAAGCTCAAAATAATGAACAATATAGGGAAACCGCACTTAATAAAATAGCTGGTGTTCAAGATCTAAGTGGAAACACAAAAAAGGCTATAGCCATTCGGAAAAAATCATTAAAGTATTACCAGAATAAACCGTTAGATTCAAATTTTACTCAAATAAAAAAGAACAGTGCTATTGTTTCATTATATGGGAGTTTAGCATTTTCACACATTAAATTAGAGCAACTAGACTCCGCAAAATTATATAACGAATACGTTAAACAATTTCAAGAAAAAGAACTTGACTCTTGCTATTTGGGCTTTTCTTATAGTATAGATGCAGAGATAGCTTATAAAGAAAAAAAGTTTGAAACTGCTAGAAAAGCTTATAGAAAAGCATACACGATTTGCCCTAGCGAATATGATTTAATACAACTAAACAAAGCATATGCTTTTGGTAAAATAGAGGTTGGCGCAAAAAATTATCATGAAGCAATTAGAATATTACAACAAGGTCTTGATGATTATCAAGTAACTGCTGCAGAAGAAGGTTTCATGAGGGATTATTACGAAAAGCTGGCCGAAGCCTATAAGCACACAGGTGATTTTGAAAGGGCAAGTTATTATTATGAAAAATACCTTACCACACAAGCTGAATTTAATAAATTAAAAGAAAACGCTAAGGAAAGCTTTATTAAAAAAGAAAGAGCCGCTTTCAAAAAAGATTTTGATGCTTTGGTTTCCGAAAAAGAAAAAAGCCAATCAAAACTTAACTATTTATTACTGGGAGGCTCTATAATTATTTTAATACTTCTGTTTCTGTTGCTGAAATTTTACCGAAACAAGAAAGCGAACGAAGCAAAATTTGAAGCCTTATTGGCAAAAATTAAAGCTGCCGAGAAACCCGAAGATATCATTGATACCAAGGACGAAGTACTGGAAGAAAAAAACAGTACTGATGTTCCTGAAGAAACCAAACAACAAATACTCAACGGATTAAAAAAATTGGAAAAACAAGAGTATTTTTTAAAACAGGATTGCAACTCATACAATGTTGCCAAAAAGATAAACACCAATACTTCGTATCTTTCTAAAGTGATTAATTCGCACTTCGGAAAAAACTTCAACACTTATATTAATGACCTTCGTATTAATTATACCATTGTCCGGTTAAAGGACGATGTTATTTTTAGGTCCTACTCCATTCAATCTATCGCTGAAGAAGTAGGCTATAAATCTGCCGACTCGTTTACAAAATACTTCAAAAAAGATACTGGGCTAAATCCTTCTTTCTACATCAAGAATATTAAAAATGTTGCCTAAAAACCCCTTTCACACCCTAAATTTATAAATATGGGGTTTGCATTATTGTCAGGAGTTATTATTTCTTAAAAAAGCTTACAACCCACTGTTTAAAGTATTTTACAAGTTTTTGTAGCCGCCCCAATTTCCTAAAACTGGGGTGGCTTCTCTTTTTATATTGTGCAATGTGTTGCAGATTTGTTTTCAGAAAGTAACCACTAAAACTTTTTATTATGAAAATACAAAACCAAAAAAAGAACAAGCCAGCACAATTAGTTTTAAAATTAATTATAGGAGCCGCTATTGGATTTTCATTTGGATTTGGAATAACCAAAATGGTAAAATCTAATACAAAACTTACCAATTCAATTGAAACCACACTTCAGCAAAATTGTAATTGTGAGCGTATAGAGTCTGGAAATAGTTATACGGGAATTCAATTCAGTAAAAATGATGGCATCAGTAATACTAAATTAAATTTCACATTAATGAATTGCGATTTTACGTCTTCTGCAGAAAAAGAAGCAAAAAGATTAAATGATGTTTTAAGAGACGAAGTGGAAGATTATGATTCAGTAGATTTTATCACTTTTTACTTCAAATCAGACATGAAAAACAAAACCGTAAAAATCAAGGACGGAACGATCTTATAACCCAATACATTCATTTACACCACCATTAATTATGGAAACAAAAACCAACAAACGCATTAAGCTCATCAAATTCGGAATTGGAATTGTGATAGGCGTTGCAATTTATTTAATCGTAACTTTAATATTTTAAACCAACAAAATTATGACAACACTAGTAAAATATTCAATCGCAATTGTATTGCTGTTTTTAGGAGCAACAATACAAGCTCAAAAATTAGACGGTTCATACAGTGGCAACCTTGATGTACAAGGCATGCAGATGGAATTGATTGTAAATATCACGCCCGTAGAAGACGGCTACGAAGCAACCCTAGATGTTCCTGCGCAAGGTGCATCGGGAATCGAACTTGATTCGGTAGTTTTGCAGGACGAAACTGTGACAATTAAATCTGCCAAATTACAAATGACCTATACTGGGACATTGATTGAAAACGGCATAAAAGGAACATACGAACAAATGGGACAAGAATATCCGCTAACCTTAAATAAAACTGTGAAGACAAAGCCAGGAAACACAGCATTGCCTTCAACTGATGCCGAGTTAGATAAACTCGCTGCAAAAGAAAAAGGTGAATATAAATATTCTGTAGAAGATTATTTTACAACCCCAGAAGCTTTTTCGTTTAAGCTTTCCCCTGACGGAAAATACATCGCGTATATGAAACGTAGAAAGTCTGGTGAGCGTGATCTATATTTAAAAGAAACAGCAACCCAGAAAGAAACGCTTTTGAAAAAGCAAGAAGAAGATTTAATTCGTGGATTTTCTTGGGCAAACAACGACCGTATTTTATACCTTCAAGATAAAGGCGGTGATGAAAATTATCACGTGTATGGGGTAGATGTTACAGGTGAAAACAGCAAAGAGCTAACTCCTTTTGAAGGTGTAAGGGTTAATATTATCGAAGGTTTAAAAGAAGACGAAGACCACGTGATTGTGCAGATGAATAAAGACAACCTGCAACAAGAAGAACCATACCGTCTTAATATTAATACTGGGGAAGTTACAAAACTGTACACTGTGCAAGCGGGTGATCCACCAGTTGCTGGTTATAACTTTGATCGCAAAGGAAATTTACGAGCTATTAATCGTATTGTAGATGGTGTAAAAACCGAACTGTTATACAAGATTGATGGAGAATTTAAGCAAGTTAAGCTTACTGAATTTGGCGATACGTTTGGTATTTCTACTTTTAATCCGAATACCGAAAACCCAGATGATGCTTATGTAATCTCTAATTTAGATGGTGATAAGATAGAAATTCAACTGTACGATTTAAAGAAAGACAAAAAAATAAAAACAGTTTTCAGTAATGACACATTTGATGTATCTGGCATGTCGCTTTCCAGAAAACGTAATTATGAAATAGATTACTTCAGCTATACTGGCGAAAAAGCTGTAATTACACCTGTAAGTGATACGTATAAAAAAGTCTATAAACGATTACAAAAAGAGTTTGGTGACAAGCAGTTTTTTACCGTTGGAAGAACGGATGATGAGTCGAAATATATGGTAGCCGTTACTAGTGATAAAATAGTTGGTGAATATTATTTATATGACGTAGAAAAAGACAGTGTAACCTTATTGTATAAATTACTACCACAGTTAAAAGCTGAAGATATGGCTAGTATGAAGCCTATTACTTTTAAGAGTCGTGACGGCCTTACTATTCATGGTTACATTACACTGCCCAATAACTATAAAAAAGGACAAAGAGTACCGTTAATTGTAAATCCTCACGGAGGTCCACAAGGTGTTCGTGATAATTGGGGCTTTAATCCAGAAGCACAATTATTTGCAAGTCGTGGTTACGCAACATTGCACGTAAACTTTAGAGTGTCTGGCGGGTACGGAAAAGAATTTTTAAAAGCCGGTTTTGGACAAATAGGTCGTAAAGCGATGGATGACGTAGAAGACGGAGTTGATTATGTAATTGAAAAAGGATATGTAGATAAAGACCGAGTAGCAATTTATGGTGGAAGCCACGGAGGTTATGCTGTATTACGCGGCATGACAAAAACACCAGACAAATATGCTTGTGGTGTGGATTATGTAGGGGTAAGTAATTTAAATACCTTTATGAATACCATTCCTCCATACTGGGAAAAATACAGAGAGCTTTTATATAAAATCTGGTACAACCCGAACAAACCAGAAGAAAAAGCAATAATGGACGAAATTTCACCTGCATTGCACGTAGACAAGATAAAAAACCCACTATTGGTGGTGCAAGGGGCAAACGATCCACGTGTAAATATTGATGAAGCAGACCAAATTGTTGAAAGCCTAAGAGCAAAGGGTGTAGAGGTACCTTATATGGTAAAATATGATGAGGGTCACGGATTTGGTAAAGAAGAAAATCGATTGGATCTTTACAATGCTATGATGGGCTTTTTCGCAGAGCACCTTAAGGTTGAAAAAACAACTCCTGTAAAAGGATAAACAATTAACCTTCAATGACATCTTAATGCCGGTACTTTTGTATCGGCATTATTTTTTGCCCTCCCATTCTGCATAAAACTGTTGCAGGAAAGTTTCCATAAACACGTGTCTTTCTGTGGCGATACGCTTACCGGTTTCAGTGTTCATTCTATCTTTTAGAAGCAATAATTTTTCGTAAAAGTGATTAATGGTCGGAGCAGTAGAAGCTTTATATTCTGCCGGGGACATTTCTAAATTAGGCTTTATTTCAGGGTCATAGAGTTTTCTGTTTTTAAAGCCACCATAATTAAAGGTGCGGGCAATACCAATGGCGCCCAAAGCATCTAACCGATCTGCATCTTGAACAACTGCTAGTTCTTTTGAATGAAAAGCTTGTCCTTTATTTCCGCCTTTAAATGAAATATTTTTGATGATTTGCACTACGTGTTCAATAATTTCTTCGGAAACACCTTCCGAAGTTAAAAAATCAGTTGCTTTTTTAGGGCCAACCGCCTCATCACCATTGTGAAATTTTGAGTCGGCAATATCGTGTAACAAGGCACCTAAAGCAACGATTAAAGAATTTGCCTGTTCGGTTTCTGAAATATGCATCGCATTTTTATACACACGCTCAATATGAAACCAATCGTGTCCCCCTTCAGCATTTTTCAATTCTTTTTTTACAAAGCTTATGGTATTTTCAATGAGTGTTTCAGAAGATTTTTTCATTAAACTGTGATACTGGATTTTACTTGTGTTTCAACCAAATCAATCAACGCTTCAGGCTCGTGTTCTGAAACTTTTAAGGAAGAATGTACTATAAACTCTAAACGCACACCTAAAGGAATAGGGAACATGCCATGACGTTGGAGTTTCCAGGAATGACTAATACTTACTGGCAAAACATACGCATCGGGTGCTTTTTTAAATAAGGTAAGCAATCCTGTTTTTCTGAAAGGTTTCGGGTTCCCATCTTTACTGCGGGTTCCTTCAGGAAAAATAACCACACTCCGGTTATGTTTTGAAACGTATTTAGCAATTTTAATGATTTCTCCGGCAGCTTGCCTTGGGTTTTTTCGGTCTATCAAAACACTTCCACCGTGCTTTAAGTTATATGAAATAGAGGGGATCCCTTTACCCAATTCAATCTTAGAGATAAACTTTGGGTGATATTTCCGTAGAAACCAAATAATAGGCGGAATGTCCCACATACTTTGATGGTTTGAAACCAAAATAATCGGTACATTATTAGGGATACTGCTGTTTATAGTAACCTTGAAAGTAGTTCCTACTATATTTAGGCACCGTAAAATAACCCAGTTAAAATAATCCACGCTCTTTTTATGAGCTTCGTATCCAAACACATTAAGACAAAACCATTGTATGGGATGAAAAACAATCAAGTTTAACCCAAAAAACAGGTAAAAAATCACCGAGAGCGGATAACTTAAAATGTGAGAAAGTTGTTTCATGGTTTATCAAAAGTAAAAAATCCGCTTCCAAAAATATTCAGAAGCGGAATTATTTATTTTTCAAATCGCTATATTTAGACAGAAGGGCTTAACAATGTTCGTCGTAAGCTCCTTTTAAGTTTTCAGCAATCATATCTGCCGGGCGGCCTTCAATATGGTGACGTTCTAGCATGTGTACTAATTCTCCATTTTTAAACAAAGCCATAGAAGGCGAACTTGGTGGGAATGGTACCATTTGTGCTCTTGCGGCATCAACAGCCTCACGATCTACCCCTGCAAAAACCGTTACTAAATTATCTGGTTTTTTTGCATTTTGAAGTGATATACGAGCACCAGGACGTGCATTGGCAGCCGCACAGCCACAAACCGAATTTACCACAACAAGTGTAGTACCTTCTTTTTGTAGCGCTTGATTAACATCTTCTTCAGTGAATAATTCGGAAAAACCAATGTTGGTAAGGTCTTCACGCATAGGTTTTACTAATTCCGGTGGATACATAATATGTTCAATTTAAGTGTGTAACAATTTTTTACAAAGATAACTAATTTTTAATGGGTTTACGGTTAAGTAACCCTAAGTCTGAAATACATAATAATGAATGTTAGGTTCATTATTGGGTAGTGCAGGAAATGGTTATCTTTGGTCGCAATTTTTAAAAGAAATTACACAAAGTATGATTCGTTGGTTTGCAGCTTTTATTGGCTATATGGTGTATCGATTTCCTGGTGCTATCGTAGGGTTTTTTATAGGAAGTTTATTAGATAACTATTTAGGAAGTAATAAATCTAAAGGAAGCTTTCAACGTAGCTTTCAGCAACAAGGCGGACGTGTTACCCCAGCCGATTTTGAACTGAATTTACTCTCTTTGGCTTCTTTGGTTATTAAAGCAGATGGGAATGTAAGTCAACAAGAGTTAGACTATGTACGCCAGTATTTTGTACAAGCCTACGGAAGAGAAAGAGCAAATGCTACTTTTCGGGTTTTTAATGAAGTGATAAAAAAACGTGAGATTTCTGCAGCAAAAATTTGTAGTATGTTCCGGCAGCGAATGCGGTACGAATCACGATTACAAGTACTTCACTTTTTATTTAGTATAGCCAATGCCGACGGACGCGTGAGTGAGCCTGAAGTACGGAAAATAAACGAGATTTCAGGATATCTGGGTGTTAGTGCGCGCGATTTTGAAAGTATTAAGGCCATGTTCTTTAAAAATCCAGATAGCGCTTATAAAATTTTAGAAATTGACCGAACGGCCACCGATGCCGAGATTAAAAAAGCATACCGCACCATGGCTAAAAAGTATCACCCTGATAAACTACAGCATATGGATGAGGCGTATCAAAAAGGTGCTGAAGAAAAATTTAGGAAAGTGCAAGATGCCTATGAACAGCTTCAGAAAGAACGCGGGTTTTAAGACGATAGGTCTTTAATAACTTCCATTAATTTTTTGGGACTTAAATATTCAAAAAACCGGTTGGTTATTGCGAAATCTTCATCTAGAAAAACGGTAGCGGGCAATGAAAAAGGAATGCCTTCACGAGAAGCGAAGAGCTTTGCTATATCGTGAATAGGATTTCGTTTGGTATTAGCTTCCGTGTTATTGAAAACAACACCGTCAAACGCGAATGATTTAGTTGTTTCAGCATTTAATTTTACAACGTAATATTCTGAGTTTAATTTTTTAATTATTTCAGGTTTTTTAAACGCTGCTTCCTCCATTTTTTTGCAGTACACACACCAATCTGCATAGAAAAATAACATGACCTTCTTAGGCTTAACCGAAAGAGAGTCATCCAATTGCTTAAATGTAATCCAATTGATGGCCTCCTGTTTTTGAGCTTTAATTTCTTCAGAAGAAAAAAATAAAACCAATAGCGTTATTAAAAATGTTGTCTGCTTCATTTTAATGTAGTTTTCCGAAGGTGATACCTATAAAAAAAGTTCGAGGTGCATTGGGACCATAGATGTAATCTGAATCTCTTGTAGGGCCTTTGTCAAAGTCGTCTTGATAGCTGTTAAATATGTTTTTTACTCCGGCCGAGAAAGTGGTCTGAAAATCTTCAGAAAAATCTATATGGGTGTCAAACTTGATATTCATATCAAGAAAAGGATTTACCTCATTCAATTTTAAAAATCCAGTATTACTTATTACGCGTGGCACCGTCATGACCCCAGTGTAATTTCCTGTGAGGTCTAGTCTAAACATTTCAGAAGGAATCCAAGATGCATTGGCGTACCCATACACGTTTGGGTTTCGAACAAACTCATTAATTATAATATCATTTTCGCCTGCAGTGCCGTCACTTTCAAATAAAATTTGGGGTTCTTTATATTTTGATTCTTGAACCGTTCCCCCCAATTGAAACTGCCACTTTTTTGAAGGGGAAAGCCCTATTTCAAAATTGGCGCCAAATACTTCAGCACCTGATCCATTTCGTACTTCTTCTAAAATAGACCCATTAGGCAAAGGGGTTCCTGTGCTTACAATTGTAAAAGGGTCTTTTAAGTCAGTGTAAAAGCCTTCCAGTAAAAAATCGGTTTGTACTTTATTGAAGTCTTTTGAATAATTTAAGGATGCTGTATATGCGTTTGAATATTCGGTTTTTAAGTTTTCAGAAAGGATAACAAATTGCGGCTCACCACCCACGGATGAAATGTGTAAATCTTCATTAAAAGCTTGCGGGGCTCGAAATCCACGAGCGTAACCACCTCTAAACTTTAATTCGTCTGTAAATTGATAGGCTATCGTTAACCGTGGGCTCAATGAAGATTGACTGAGGTTTACATTCCGTTCAATGGTGTTAACTTGGTAGGTCCCATCTACGGCAACGTTGTCAAATCTAGCGCCCAATAACGTGGTGAATTTATCGGTAGGCTTCCATTCGTATTGACTGTAAATGCCTATACTACCAACGGATTGGTCAATTAATCGATTATAACCAGCGATAACATCTTCGGTTGTGCTATAGTTGTATTCAGCACCCGAAGTTAAAACGTCGTCATTTTTAAATGTTTTGGTATGTTGAATTCCGTTAACAATTGCCAAATCTGTAGTATTTCCGAAGGCATTATTAGCTAGAATACTGTCTTGTTTGGTTCTTCCACCACCTAAACCACCGTAATAACTATCGCGTTGCGTATAAGATGCTGAGGTGTAGATAGCGTATTTATTAGTGTAATCTTTGCTATTTAACTCATATTCAGCACCGCCTGTAAAAGTATCGTGGTCTAATTGTTCGGTAATGTCGGTAAATTGAGGGGCTAAGTCTAATTTATTTCCGCCTCTTCTATACTCTCTGATCGCGGTTAAATCTACAGTTAACCTGCTTCGATCAGTAGGTTTTATAAACGCTTTAGCTCCTACGGTGTTATTGGTAAGCTTTGTAATTTCGGTAAAACCATCATCATTCGCATCATACGCATCGCGGCTTCTGTAATTTCCGAAAAGGGTGATACCGCTATTTAAATCGTCTGCGACTACCGAGGTATTAAAATTAACCACGCGATCTGGTTGTTCACCATTAATAAGAGAAAGCGAACTCCCAATCTCCCAAGTGTTTAAAACCGGGTCTTTGGTAATAACATTTACCGTCCCGGCAATCGCATTGGACCCGAACAGAGCTGAACCGCCGCTTCTAACAATTTCTACACGCTCAATGGTGTTTGTCGGTATTTGTTCCAGTCCATAAACCCCCAAAAGAGAGGTGAATATTGCTCGACTATTCACTAATATTTGCGTATAACCACCGTCTAAGCCATTAAGGCGAACCTGCGTAAACCCACAGTTTTGGCAGTTTGTTTCTACGCGTACGCCTGGTGCATAGTTTAAACCATCGGCAAGCGATAAAGACTGGGTCGCTTTTAATAATTTAGGGTTCAACGTAGATACAACAACTGGGGCTTTTTTGCGGTTTACTCTGTTTCGAGTGGCACTCACGACTATTTGCTCTAAACCTAAAAGGTCTTCTATAAGCGTAAAAGACTTTTCGTTGATACCTTCTGAAATATGAATCTGTTTAGAAATGGTTTTATATCCAACTGATGAAATGGTTATTTGATAAGCACCTTCTTTAAGTTTTATTGAATATGTACCGTCTTCATTGGCGTTTGTTCCAACAGTTTCTGAGCCTTCTAATTGAATGGTTGCGAACGAAAGCGGTCCGGATTCAGTATTAATTTTTCCTTTTAGTGTTGCTTTTTGAGCTAAAGTACAAGAAGTGATCATTACAAATAGTATAACCCTCATAATTTTCATGTATGCTAATTTTAATTTGCGCAAAGTTAAAATTAAATTTTAGATAAGACTAAAATATTGTTTATTAAATTTAAAAATGTATTTTTGTTTTATGAAATACAGTCTTTCAGAAGAAAATTATTTGAAGGCAATTTATCATTTAGAAAAAATTGCTGCTACAGGGGTTGCTACCAACGCTATTGCTGAGCAAATGGAGACCAAACCATCTTCAGTAACAGATATGGTAAAAAAACTTTCTGAAAAAGATTTGGTGAACTACATTAAGTACCAGGGTGTTACATTAACGGAAAAAGGAAGGAAGACAGCCTTGACCATTATTCGTAAACATCGTCTTTGGGAAGTTTTTTTGGTAGATAAATTAAATTTTCACTGGGATCAAGTTCACGAAATTGCAGAACAATTAGAACATATTCATTCTGAAGAGTTAATTTCCAGGTTAGATAAATTTTTAGGTGAACCCGACTTTGACCCTCACGGAGACCCTATTCCCGATAAACATGGAAATATTAAACGTACTGAAAAGAAACTGTTATCAGATTTAGACAAAAACCAAGGAGGTGTTTGTGTTGGAGTGAAAGAATCTAGCGCTGAATTCTTACAGTACTTAGATAAGAAAAAAATAACCATCGGTACAAAAATTAAGGTACTGGGGAAAGAGTTTTTTGACGGCTCTATGGTTATTTTGGTTGGAAAAGACCAATCCTTTATTTCCAAAAAAACTGCTGAAAACCTATACGTACAAACGAATTAATATATGGAACAAATAATAGACTATTTTGAATCAATAGACCCCATTTTAGCGGCTTTATACGCTACTTTGTTTACCTGGGGCTTAACAGCATTAGGAGCTTCTTTGGTGTTCTTTTTTAAAAACATGAACCGTGTGGCGTTAGACGGTATGCTTGGTTTTACAGGTGGCGTTATGGTAGCGGCAAGTTTTTGGAGTTTATTGGCGCCCGGCATTGAAATGAGCCCTGGCGAAGGATTTGTAAAAGTAATTCCCGCGGCTGTAGGATTTTTATTAGGCGCTCTATTTTTGTTTGGGCTGGATAAGGTTTTACCTCACTTACACATAAATTTTAAAGAATCTGAAAAAGAAGGAATTAAAACGCCTTGGCATAAAACAACGTTGTTGACTTTGGCCATAACCCTACACAATATCCCAGAAGGATTGGCTGTGGGAGTGTTATTTGGAGGGGTTGCTGCTGGGTTTGACGGAGCCACTATTGGAGGTGCTGTTGCATTAGCAATGGGGATTGGTTTGCAAAACTTTCCCGAAGGTATTGCCGTTTCCATGCCATTACGAGGTATGGGTATGAGTAGAAAGAAAAGTTTTATGTACGGACAATCTTCTGCGATTGTAGAACCTATTGCAGCTGTTTTAGGGGCTTGGGCAGTACTGACGTTTCAGCCTATTTTGCCATATGCACTGGCTTTTGCTGCAGGAGCTATGATATTTGTTGTTATCGAAGAAGTTGTTCCTGAAACACAACGAGCCGGTAACGCAGACATCGCAACCCTTGGGTTTATTGGAGGATTTATAATAATGATGACATTAGACGTAGGACTTGGCTAATCTATTTGTCATTATGTTTCTTTACCTTTAAAGTTGAAAATAGAATTACTATGAAAAAAATAGTTGCTTTATTACTTTTAGTCGTTACAGCGACGGCTTTTTCACAAGAAAACACAGATAAACCTTTAGATGTACCAAAAATCGTTATAAAAATACAATTAGGTGAAACAATCGAAACCAATGGTTACTCTGTGACTTTTTTAGAGGTGTTGGAAGATTCCCGTTGCCCAACAAGTGCTACTTGCGTTTGGGAAGGTAGGGTAAGGATAAAGGTTAAAATCGAAGAAGAGGGAAAAAAAGCAGTTGAAGAAACTATAATTTTTGGAAAAACACAGCCTAAAGAACAGAAAAACCATACTTTCTTTACTTCTTCAAAAGTTAAGCTAGAAGGAATAAAGGTAACTCCGTACCCAAATACAGAAAAGGATAAAAAAGAAAATGGATATACGCTTTTGGTTTGCGCGTATGATAATTAGTGGCAGCCACAATCGTTTTTACCACATTTAGTGTTGCCTCCATCGAGCGTGCCCGCAGTGGTTTGCCTTCTTTTTTCAGTTAAAGGGTTCCAGACAAATTTTTTCAGCAAATAGCCTGCTGCGATTAAAAATGTTATAAGTACCAATATCGTCTGCATAATCTTTATCGTATTTTAATTTTTAATAGCATTTTTTGGTCGAAATCTGTTTTATAACCTAACATTAGGTGAATTTTTCAATTATTTCAATAGTTGAAAGGCAGCCAATGCCAATACATAAGCGATACCACTCATAATAAACAATTGATACATAGGCCATTTCCAACTGTTGGTTTCCCGTTTAACAATAGCCAAGGTGCTCATACACTGCATTGCAAAAGCATAAAACAGTAATAACGATACACCACTCGCAAAATTGAACAACGGTGTGCCTAAAACAGGGTTTGTTTCGGCGGCCATTCGGTTTTTTATAGTTTCTTCTTCTTCACTACCTACACTATAAATAGTGGCAAGTGTCCCTACAAATACTTCACGGGCAGCAAACGAACTCACAATGGCGATTCCTATTTTCCAGTCATACCCTAAAGGTCTTACGGCAGGCTCAATGCCTTTACCCATCATACCAATATAAGAATTCTCTAACTTAAAGGAAGCTATTTTAGTGTCCAGCTCTTCTTGTGTAAGGTTTTGCCCACTACTTTCAGCAGTTACAATTTCTTCAGCGTTATTAAAGTCCCCCGGTCCATAAGATGCTAACACCCATAATATAATGGAAATAGCTAAAATGATTTTACCAGCACCTAAAACAAAGGATTTGGTCTTTTCAACAACGGTAATCAATACATTTTTAGGAAGCGGAATTTTGTAATTAGGCATTTCAATAACAAAAAACGAGCGGCCAGGTATTTTAAGAAATTTATCCAATAACCAAGCCGAGCCAATTGCGGCGCCAAACCCAATAAGATACATAATCATCAAGGTGATTCCTTGTAAACTGAATATTCCTAATACCCGTTCATCGGGAATTACCAAAGCAATAATAATAAGATACACTGGCAACCGGGCCGAACATGTGGTAAAAGGGGTAACCAAAATAGTGATTAACCGTTCTTTCCAGTTTTCAATGTTTCGGGTAGCCATAATTGCCGGAATAGCACAAGCAGTACCCGAAACTAAAGGAACGACACTCTTACCGCTCAATCCAAAACGGCGCATAATTCGGTCCATTAAAAATACGACACGACTCATGTAACCAGTTTCTTCTAAAATGGAAATAAAGAGGAATAGAAAGGCAATCTGCGGAATAAAAATGACAATTCCACCTATTCCAGGGATGATTCCTTCGGCAATCAAATTAGTAAAATCGCCTGGTGGAAGCGAATTTTTTATCCACTCGCTCAAAGAAGCGAAAGTGCTATCAATAAAATCCATTGGGTAGCTGCTCCAATCAAAAATAGCTTGGAAAATAAGCATGAGGATGGCAAAGAAAATAACGTAGCCCCAAACTTTATGGGTAAGGACTCGGTCCATCCGGCTTCTAAAATCTTTCGCATTAGCCGTATCAACAGTAAGCGTTTCTTTTAACACGCTGTTTATAAATTGATAGCGGGCAATGGTTTCTTTTTGCTGAAGTCGTTTCAGGTTGCTTTTCGATTCTGTTTGAAAACTAGCTACACCTTTTAATTCGTTTCTAGTTAATGTTCCGAAGTTAACATCTTGGGTGATGACCAACCACAGTTTATACAATTCTTGATTAGGGAATGCTTTTCGTAGCCTTTCAAAGTATTCAGGTGCAATTCGGGAAGCATTTACACAAGGCTTGGTGGAAAGTTGTCCATAATTTGTAATAAGCTCTTTAAGGTTGTCAAAGCCTTCATTTTTACGCGAACTTACTAAGGCAATTTTGGTTTCCAGTTTTTGTTCAAGTGCTTCAATGTCTAAAGAAATAGCCTTGCGTTTCATTCTATCGGCCATATTAATGGCGAGAACAGCTGGAATGCCTAAATCTTTTATTTGGGTAAATAGAAGCAGGTTTCTTTTTAAGTTTTCTACATCGGCCACTACTACTGCAACATCGGGGAAATCCTTATCGTTTTTGTTGAGTAGTAATTCAATCACTACATTTTCATCAACTGAAGAGGCATTTAAACTGTAAGTTCCGGGAAGATCAATAATATGAGCTTTTAAACCACGATCCAACTTACAAAGGCCTTGTTTTTTTTCAACGGTGATACCTGGATAATTCCCTACTTTTTGATTTAATCCGGTTAGACGGTTAAAAACAGAAGTTTTTCCTGTGTTAGGGTTTCCAATAAGAGCTACATTAATTTGTCTAGCCATAGATTACAATAATTCAATTTCAATAAGTGCAGCAGTTTCTTTTCTAATGGCTAAATGGCTTCCATTAATATTGAGGTACATAGGGTCTTGAAAAGGCGCGGATTGTACCAATGCCACTTCGTTGCCGGGCAAGCAGCCCATTTCAAGTAATTTAAGCGGAACGTGTTCTACCGAAAACTCTTTGATGATAGCCCGTTGCCCTTTTTTAAGTGTGGCGATTGTACCCATTATCTTTATTTAGATTGATTTTAAACAACGCAAAAATAAGGTAATTAGGATTGCTTTGCAAGGTTTTAAAGTGATAAAGTATTCTTTTAGAAGCGCTTTAAACGGATGTGTTATTTTTCTTTTTCCAATATTTCAATATCATCCATTAATTCTTCAATGGCTTCGGGGTCTGTGCCGTCATAAAACCCGCGAATACGTTTCTTCTTATCGACCAATACAAAGTTTTCGGTGTGGATTAAATCGTACTCATTGTAAGGCGTGTCTTTTGCGGCGAGGTATGATTTTCGAGCCAAATCGTAAATCTCTTTTTTATCACCAGTGACTAAGTTCCATTTTTTATCGTTTACCCCTTTTTCCAAAGCATATTTTTTAAGCTGTGCTACGGTATCTATCTTTGGGGTAACCGAGTGTGAAAGCAACATAATGTTGGGATCGTTTTTCACTTTTTCCTGAATTTTAACCATATGATCCGTCATTATTGGGCAAATGGTTTGGCAGGTAGTGAAAAAGAAATCGGCTACATAAATCTTGTTTTTATAATCTTCTTGGGTGACGGTTTGCCCATTTTGATTGGTCAGTGAAAAGTCTGCAATTTTGTGGTATTTTTTAACGTGCTGCACTGTTGTGTCAACCAGCTCAGCTGTCACGTCATTAGGCTGATAGACAGGTAATACTTTCCCTTCATCAATGGTGTAAACATTATAAATAATCGTGATTATAATAGCTGAAAGAACAAGCATTACAATGCCAAAAAACTTATACTTTGCAAAAAATTGAAGCATATTCTGTATTGATTTTTGCAAAATTACTGCCTAATAAACAAATGGTAAAGCTCTAAGCGTTAAAAGTTTTAGAAGATGTTTCTACAAGTTTTGCATTAATTTTTATAAGCGGGTATAAAAGATTACTTTTGTACGCTAATTTTATAAAGTAATATGAGTCCATTTGCCGTTAAAGCAATCCAGCTATTATTAAGCTTATCTATATTGATTGTATTGCACGAACTGGGGCATTTTATCCCAGCGAAGTTATTTAAAACCCGTGTTGAGAAGTTTTTCCTCTTTTTTGATGTAAAATTTGCCCTTTTCAAAAAGAAAATAGGCGAAACCGTTTACGGTATTGGTTGGTTGCCATTGGGCGGATATGTAAAAATATCCGGTATGATCGATGAGAGCATGGACAAAGAACAAATGGAGAAACCACCCGAACCTTGGGAGTTTAGAAGCAAGCCAACTTGGCAACGATTGATTATTATGTTGGGCGGTGTGACTGTTAATATTATCGTTGGATTTGTAATTTATATGGGAATTCTATTTTTTAATGGAACCACAATAATTACAAATGATGATATTCCTAGAGGTTTTGCAGTAGCCGATACTTTTAAAGAAATGGGCTTTCAGGACGGTGACCATATTTTACAAGTAAACGGAAAGGATTTTGAAGATGTTACTTTAATAAACAAGCATTTATTTTTAAGGGATGTTCAAAATATTACTGTTGAACACAGCGATGGAACAACAGAAACAATTGCAATGCCTGAAGATATCGGGACAAAAATGTTTCAGCAGGATGTGTTACGTCCTTTCAACCCGATGCGAAATGCGGTAATTGACACCGTAGCAGCGGATTATCCAGCGATGGCAGCCGGTTTTAAAAATGGAGATAGTATTGTTTCTGTTAATGGAACCAAAGTTGGACATTGGCATCAGTTTACCTCATTGGTAAAAGCAAATAAAGACACTGAAAACACAATAGTGGTTTCAAGGAATAATACACTAGAAACTCTTACCGTAACACCAAACGAAACTGGGCAAATAGGTGTAAATAACTATGCTAAAGAATTGGCTGGTAATGGCACTAAAATAAAGTATGGTTTAGGAGAAAGTATTACTGGCGGAATAAGCTATGGTTACAACGTTTTAACAGATTACGTTACACAATTTAAATATGTTTTCACCGCAAAAGGCGCCACACAAGTTGGTGGGTTTGGAGCGATAGGAAGTTTGTTCCCCGATACTTGGAATTGGTTAAGCTTCTGGGAAACCACTGCTTTAATCTCTATCATTTTAGCGTTTATGAATATTCTTCCAATCCCAGCATTGGATGGAGGTCATGTCATGTTTTTGTTATATGAAATGATAAGCGGCCGCAAACCGGGCGATAAGTTTATGGAGTATGCACAAATGGTTGGTTTCTTCCTGTTAATAGCATTGGTGCTGTTCGCAAACGGAAATGATATTTACCGTTGGCTCTTTGAGTAAAATAGTATCTTGCTTTGTGTTCCTTTTAATCATTGAAATTCATTAAAAAAATTTTCAGATTTATTTTGATGAAATTAAAAATTAGGTATATTTGCACCCGCCTAACAATACTTACCAAAGTTTTAGTTAGGTAAACGTTCAAAAAAGACATAAAAATTAAATTCCTCCTTAGCTCAGTTGGTTAGAGCACCTGACTGTTAATCAGGGTGTCCTTGGTTCGAGTCCAAGAGGAGGAGCAAAAAACCTCTCTGTTTTCAGAGAGGTTTTTTTGTTTTCTTCTATACTGTATCCTATACAAACGGTTTTATAACAAATCATTAGGTTAATTGCTCTATTTTAATACGTATTTTTGATTTCCTTCTAAAACGTAATTTAATTATGCATTCGTTGTCTAAGCACATGAATAAAATAGTAGCCTTTCTTGCTGTTGTAATAATCGCTATATCTTTTTTGTTTTATCATTTTTATAAAACCCGTATCGAGAAAAAAAGAGTTGCGCTGGATTCTACACAAGAAGTGGTTGAAAGCTGGGAATTACCCAGTATTCTTGAAGAAATATCAGGAATCGTATGGCTGGAAGATGGTCGCATCGCGTGTATTCAAGATGAGGTGGGAATTGTCTTTTTTTACAACCTAAAAACTAAAAAACTGGACGGTCAAGTTAAATTTGCGGGAGATGGCGATTATGAAGGATTGGCCTTGATGGGTAAAAATATGTATGTGGTACGAAGTGACGGTGAAATTTTTGAATTGCTTGATTTTCTAGGTGAAGAACCTGTTTTTAATCAATATGAGTTGCCTCTTTCAGAAAAACACAACATCGAAACGCTTTTGGCCGATCAAAAAAACAACAGACTTTTACTAATGGCTAAAGATCATGAGCCTTTTGATAATGACGGTAGAGGGATTTATAGTTATGATTTAGAAACCAAAAAATTACTAGAAAAACCGGTATTATTAGTTACTTCTAAAGATGCAGAGATACAGAAAACGTTAAAAAAAATCCGTCCGTCAGATATTGCCATTCATCCTAAGACTAAAGAAATTTATATCCTTCAAGGAACAAAACCACGCATTATTATTGTAAGTCCAGACGGTACTGCTAAACAAGAATATCCATTAAATAACAAAGTGTTTTATCAACCAGAGGGGATTACGTTTTCCCCAGACGGGACATTATATATTTCAAATGAGGCAACAGGGGGTGTGCCTAGTATCTTAAAAGTTGAACTAAAATAAAACTTGATAGGATATATGAGTAACAACGACATTGATTCTTCAAAAAGCAAAGGACGCTTGCCTTTGTATGTTTCAATTGCATTAATAACTACTTTGGTTATCTGTTATTTCACAATCCCTTCGGTTGAACAGTTTTTTAATAACGCTTGGACGGTTCTCACTAGTAATGATGAAAAGCGAATAGAAGAATGGGTTTCCGGCTTTGGTTGGTTAGGCCCAGTGGTGCTAATCTTGGCGATGGTAGCACAAATGTTTTTAATTGTAATCCCTTCTGTAGCATTAATGGTAGTTTCGGTATTGGCCTATGGTCCTATATGGGGAAGTCTAATCATTTTACTTTCAGTATTCACAGCGTCTTCAGTTGGATATGCTATTGGTAGTTATTTTGGTGAGATTTTAGTTGAAAAAATTATAGGAAGTAAAACTGAAAAGAAAATTGAGGGTTTTATTGAAGATTACGGTTTTTGGGCGGTTGTGGTCACTCGTATTAATCCGTTTTTGTCTAATGATGCTATAAGTTTCGTTGGCGGAATATTAAACATGGGGTACTGGCGTTTTATTGGTGCAACGATGTTGGGCATTACGCCGCTTACTATTTTTATTGCCATTGTAGGCCAAAATACCGATAGCCTAAAAAATGGACTGTTGTGGGGCTCTTTAGTTTGTTTAATTGCTTTTGGCGCCTATGTTTATTGGGATAAAAAAAAGTAGTGTTATTTTGGATATACAAAAGGCCTCGTAGTTCAATGGATAGAAGCTTGTGCTGAGCTTGTCGAAGTGATTCTTGGTGAGGCTACTAAATGATAATTGTTTTTTATATAGTTGCTTTACGTAAGCTGAACAAAACTTTATGTACATTGAAAACCTAAACGAAGTATATTATGAAACGCTTTTTTATTCTGACATCCATAACCTTATTTTCTTTAATTAGCTCACCTCTTTTTGCTCAACAAACTGATTTTGTTAAGGATTACTTAGAGCGATTGGAAAATTCAAAAAAGTATTTAATTCTTGTAGCAGAAAATATGCCAAGTGATAAATATAATTTTAAAGCAACACCAGAATCAAAGAGCTTTGCAGAAAATTTAATGCATATAGGCTGGGCAATGGATTGGCATAGTCAGTCCTTATTGGGTGGACGTGAACCAAGAGACTGGAAAAATGACACAGAACTTAGGCCGAGCAATAAATCTAAAGAAGAGATGATTGCTAAAATTGACGAAACTTTTGATAAGACAATAAAGCTAATTACAGAATTTGATGTAGCTGAACTCGATGACGAATTGGATTATTTTGGATTAAAAAGGACGAAAAGACAAATTTTATTACTGCTTGCTGACCATATAACACATCATAGAGGACAAATGCTTGTTTATTTGAGATTAAACGGATTTGTTCCGCCTAGATATGTTGATTATCAATAACACAAATTGAATTCAATAATTAAAAAACTTTCATTAAACTAAACCAGCATACATTTTATTGAATTCATTTCTCATTTCAATGTTTCCGAGCATGACTATTTCAGCGCCTTTTGGAAGTAAGGTGTTAGCAGATAATAGCGTAACGACTTTTGAGTTTTCTTTTATGGCAATAACAGATAATCCTGTTTTTGCACCTATGCCAGACTCTGCAAGAGACTTACCTTCTAATGATGGGGGTGTTGGAATAATAAATAAGTTAATGCCCTCACCAAGAACAGTTAATTCCTGACCTTTAGAGATTGATAAAACTGCTTCAGAACCCAGCGTGGAATAGCTCAATACAAAATTAGCCCCTGCTTTATGAATAATATCAATGTTTCGAGCTTCAGAAATACGGCTTACTATTCTCAATTTTTTGTTCAATTGGCGGCAATAGGAGGCAAGATAGATATTGATGGTGTCATCATGGGTAGACAGTAAAACTGAAGGAGCTTCCAGAATTCCAGCTTTTGTAAGTAATTCATAATCTGATGCATCTCCGGTGAATACCTGATTACAAAAAGGGCTTACTTTTTTACAAACTTCAGGGTCTTTGTCAACTACATTTACCAAAACGCCATTTTCATGTAATGATTCTGCAGCAGCCGATCCTACTCTGCCCCCTCCTATTAATAGCACTGGATTAGGGTTTACATTGTAATCAAGGAAAAGCTCATCGACGCTATCAAGCTGTTTTTTGTTCCCTATTATGACAAGAACGCTATCGTGTGTTAGTTTTTCATCACCGGCTATAGATTGCAATATGCCTCGCCTCCAAATACCTACAATACTAACTCCAAACTTTTGCCTTAATCCGGCCTCCTTGATTGTTTTCGAAACCAAGGGTGTGTTATGGATGGGCAATTCTGCGATTAAAAGGTCTTCATACTGTCCTATAGGATGAGATTTTGCATGTTGTGCATTTACCCTATTAGCCAGTTGTTCACCAAGCCATTTTCTTACGGGCAGCACGTGGTCGGCACCGCTCAGTTGTTGTACATCTATAGATTCAACATCAGTGGCTATGGCAACAATAGGTACATTGGGGGCAATATCCCGTATGGTAAGAATAATTTTGGTATTTACAATGTCATCTCTATTGACCAAAACCAGTTTTGCATCCTTAATATTGGCGCGGATAAAGGTTTCCTCGTTATCCAATTCTCCAAATAGTTCAGGAATGTGGTCATCATGATTTTCAAGTGCTTTTTCCAGATCGTTCTCAATAACGTAATAAGGAGTGTTCTCCTGTTTCAATCGCTCCATAAGATCTCTAGCTATAACATCATAAGAACATATCAAGACGTGGTCTTTAGTTCCGGGAGGGACTTGACGGGGAACCTTATTTTTCTTTTTTGACTCTAAAAGAGGGACATAAAAATGCCTTATAAAAGCGAATGGCAAAACAATCAATAGCATGACAATCCCTGAGAGTAGTACTAGGATACTGAAAGCACGACCAATATCAGATTCAAATGTGATATCCCCAAAACCAAGAGTACTCATAACGGTAAGTGTCCAATAAAAACCGGTAATCCAAGAATGGTTTTGGCCTTCAACCTCCATTATAAAATGGAAAAGGATAGAATAAATTATGACAACAATTCCTAAAAGGGCCAAATATTTGAGTAGTACCTTGGAGTTTCTTTTAAACTCTCTATCGCTCAAATAGTATGCTAATTGACTACCAACAAACTTCATAATCTACATTTTTAAATAGAATTTATAATTTCGTCATTTTAGATCCTTAATCTATACAATTTACGGCACGTTTTTCTTATTTCAATGAGAAGATTTCATTTATGATGTTCTAAAACAACAAAATGCACTGTTACCTATTTAGAAAAGAGGTTCGAAAAACTGTGCCTCTAATCAACTAAAACAAAAATTAAAATAAACAATCAATCAGCTTTACCTCGATTTCTGAAATGTATATTTTCTTGGCCTAATTTGTAATTACAAAGCTGATAAATAGATTATTACTGATGGCAAGACGTGAGTCTCTCCAGCCAATCCTTTCCCTTAAACATCGTCATAGGAAGTATACGTAATGTAAAATAAAGATGACCGATAGTACAATAAAACAAAACATCCAGTAACACTTTTAAAATAAAACTAAATACTGTATGTTTCCGGCCTATCTAAAATGAAAATAATGAAAGAGGATAAAATGCTACATTACATAAAAGAGGTATTGGAAAATATGCCAACTGATTGGTTGCGCCTAACAACCCATCGACTGGATATTTATAATGAAGAATTGGCCAAAAAACAGTTTTTAGAAGAGTTTGAAAGCTTATTCAATGATAATAACACTGAAACATCGGCACTCAGCACATTGCCCACTGCGTACGATTATATTCGGTTAGGGCACCCTTTATCTTCTATATTAGAATGGGGAATTGCTAACCTGCATAAGCTAAAGCCAGAGAATGTAATTAGTTTTCAATCACAGACGATTCCTGTTTTGGCCATTCTACGGAAAAACTTATTAGACAATAAAAGCACTCAAATAGTTTATACAAATGAATTACCAGAATATTTTGATGCCGAAGTTGTGAAACGTGTATATGGGTATGAATTTGAATTAAAGAAAGTTGACAACGTAGCAGATATTTCCGAATTTAACGGAAGCACCTTTTTCATTTCAGAAGATGATAAAATTTCCACTGCAAAACTTTCAAAAAATATAGATTTTGCAATCAATCTCTATGGCGATTTAGGAAGCGTTTTGGTAGTAAACGGCGAGCAGAATGAACCTTATATTTCAGCCATTCAGCATGTAAGAAGAAGAGAGACGATTGCCATGACACCGGACAATTGTTATACGGTCTTAAAATCGCTAGTGGCACAATCTCCTTTTGAAGACAAGAAAAATAATACTCAAACAAACAAGTCAAGTGTCATAGATTCCATTAATACTATTACGGGTACAACTACAAAGGCATTAGTTGCTTCAAGTGGGTTGTCAATGCAATATGCGATTATGATGGGGCTAATTCACGATGCATTGGAAAATCACAAAGGGAAAGACATCAAATTTATTGTTCCCCCAAATTGCTACGGAGGAACAAATGACCAAGCAAGACGCGTAGCCGCTTGCCTTGACAATGTTGCGGTGGTAGATTTACCTGTGGATGGTGATAACGATATGGTTACAAGTATTGATACCGTTTTAACTAAAATAGCTCAAGAAGATGCGGTTCCGTATATCATTGCTGAAATCCCTACAAATCCAAGGGTTGAAGTTCCAGATCTTCAAAAATTAAAAGAAGTTTTAAGTGCTGAACGTAAAACGGCAACAGGTGAAACAGCAATCGATCCCGTTTTTATTCTCGATCAAACTTTTTGTCCTAATTTTCAATTTTTAGGCAAAGGCGAAATACTCTCAACAGTGCGGACTATCTCGTATGTTAGTGGGTCCAAATTTCCGAGTGGCGGAAAATGTACCGCTGGTTACTGTGTAGGAAACACAAAAACAGGAGCGTTGATTGAAAAAATAGAAAAGCATTTAAATCTTTGTGATAATGAGGCTACAGCACTTCAATATGAAATATTAGCAAAACAAATGCCTTCTATGAACCAACGGATTAAAGATGCATATAAAAACACACGTGAGTTTGTAACTTTCATCCAAGATGTGTTACCAGAAGCGAAAATTAATTTTGTTTCAGACGAGCTGGCAGATGAAGGATTTACACCGTCCGTATTTTCATTAGACCTTCCCACAAAAGGAAATACTGCCGAAGAAAAAGAAGCACACAAAAGAGCTTTGAATTTAAAGCTAATCAATTTAATGATTACAGAAATTCCCAATGAAAGTAAGTTTTGTGTAAGTTACGGACAATTAAAAGGATGCTATTGGACCATTCCTGCAACTTCAACCCAAGGAACGACCAAAGAAGGCGATAAGGATTATATTGTCCGCGTATCCGTTTCTGGTAATTTAGATTTGGAACGCCATAAAAAGGTGTTTATGGAGTTTGTTGAGAGTATGTAGTGTTGGGAGGTGAATCTGTGCTGTTTAGCTGAAATTTGCATGCATTACCAAGATTTGGTATATTTGAGTAAAGTATAATCAAAAATGGGAAAAAACACATCAATTTCACTCGGAGATTATTTTGAGGAATTTATTAAAGATGAAGTAAAATCTGGAAGGTATAATTCTGTTAGTGAGGTAATTCGTTCCGCATTGCGATTGTTGGAACATGAAGAAAAAAAAGAAAGAGAACTCATAAAAGCACTTGAAAAAGGAGAACAAAGCGGATTCATTGAAAATTTTGACCCCAAACAAAACCTAGAGGAGTTACACCGTCAACACTCATGAGTACAAACAAATACCGAATAAGCAAACTAGCAATAGCGGACTTAAATGATATTTGGGTATATACTTTTCACAAATGGTCAAAACAAAAAGCAGACCGATACTACGATTTATTAATTGGAGAGATTGAATTTATTGCAGACAATTATTTGGCTGGTAAATCTGTAGAACAAACCCGAAAAAACTATCGCGTAACAAAACTCAAATCACATCTTATTTTTTACAGAAAAGTTGAAAATAGCACTGTTGAAATCGTTAGAATACTACACCAACGAATGGATATTAAAAAAAGGCTTAAATAGAAAAAGCGATGAGAAATAATTGGTCAAGAGAAGAAACCATAGTTGCTTTTAATGTGTATTGTAAAATTCCATTTAAGAATAGTAGTAAAACACACCCAACTATAGTTAAATATGCAAATATTATTGGACGTTCGCCGTCAGCCCTAAATATGAAAATTGGCAATTTAGGACGATTAGACCCTGAATTAAAGAAAAAGGGAATTACAGGTTTAGTCAACGGAAGTAAATTGGAGGAAACAATTTGGAATGAGTTTCATGGTAATTGGAATGATTTAGCTTTTGAAAGTGAAGAAATAATTGCAGAATTGCAAGGAAAAAATATTGAAAACAAATTTCAAAAAGAAAATTTCCCAGAAGGTAAAGACAAACTTCAAATAGTAAAAACTAGAGTTAACCAATCTTTTTTTAGAAGTTCGGTTCTTTCAGCCTACAATTTAACTTGTTGTATTACGGGAATTAAGGTTCCAGAATTGTTGATTGCAAGTCATATAATTCCTTGGAAAGAAAATAAAGAAAGAACCAACCCTCAAAATGGACTATGTTTAAATAATCTTCACGATAAAGCTTTCGATAAAGGCTTATTGAGCATTGATACTGATTATAAGATTTCAATCTCTAAATACCTTCTGGACTACGAAAAAGAAAGGGCTGAGTTATATTTTTCCAATTTCGACAACAAAAAGATATTTCTTCCTGATAAATTTTTTCCGAAGCGAGAATTTCTCGATCATCATTATTCAAAATATAAAAACAATGAATATAATTAATAATTGCACTGTAGACTATATTACAGCAAGTCGTACACTTGAAACAGTCAGTTTAAAAAATACTGATAGACTTTTTTACATTTATAATTATGAAGGAAATTATTTTAGGGTGTTCACAGAATTAATAGACTTAATAAAGTTCTTTCAATTCGGTACAGAGCCAAGACAATCATTTTCAAACGAGAATGATTTGGATGATTTTATAGAAAACTATAAGTGGTTTTAATCCACTCAAACTTTCACGTTTTACCGATTAGATTAAAGCCATCACAAAACAAGTAGGTCCTACTCATACTCCCCCTTTAAGTTCGTTAACATTTTCTCTGTCATTTCATCCAACGAATATTGATGCTGCCAACCCCAATCATTACGGGCTTTGCTGTCGTCAATACTACTGGGCCAACTATCGGCAATAGCTTGTCTAAAGTCGGGTTCGTAGCTAATTGTAAACTCAGGAATGTGTTTTTTGATGCTTTCCGTCATTTCTTCCGGGTTAAAACTCATCGCCGCCAAGTTGTAAGAGCTCTTTATTTTAATGTCTTTTTCATCTGCTTCCATAATGCCTACGGTTGCCCTAATGGCATCTTCCATATACATCATAGGCAAAGTGGTTTCAGCATTTAAAAAACAGATGTAGTTTTTGTGTTTTAAAGCTTTATGGTAAATATCAACCGCATAATCGGTAGTACCGCCACCAGGAAGGGTTTTGTAGCTAATTATACCAGGATACCGAATGCTGCGAACATCGACTCCAAAGCGTTTGTTATAATATTCACACCAACGTTCGCCGGTTTGTTTGCTTATTCCGTATACGGTAGAAGGTTCCATAACCGTGCGTTGTGGTGTGTCTTGTTTTGGAGTTGTGGGCCCAAAAACGGCAATACTGGAAGGCCAAAATACTTTGTCCACTTTACCTTCTTTGGCGAGGTTTAAAACGTTGAAAAGTGAATTCATATTCAGGTTCCAAGCCTTCATAGGGAATTTTTCCCCAGTAGCCGAAAGCATTGCAGCCATTAAATACACATCGGTTATCTCATAATTAATCACTACGTCCTGCACGGCATCATAATCCATAGCGTCCAACACTTCAAAAGGGCCACTTTCCATTAATTCGTCATCCCCTTCACGTATATCGCTAGCGACTACTTTATGAGAGCCAAATTTTTCACGTAGAAAGTTGGTCAATTCGGTTCCTATTTGCCCGCAAGCACCTATAATGAGAATTCTTTTTTTCATAGTAGCATTTTTAATCTTATTCAAGAAGCGCAAAGATACTCATTATACAAGGGACTTCTTTAACAGAAAACTAACTTAATTTTACAGATTAGCCTTATCTTTGTCTGTAATAGAGAATTGCAGAATGAATCAATTTTTATCTTTTTTTTTAGTCGTTTCGGCTAGTATACTCTTAACTAACTGCGGAAACGAGGAAACACAAAACGAAGTAGAACAGGAAATAGAAGAAACGAACTCGCGCTACGGAAATAAAAACGTTTCTTTTCCTCAACTTTCCGAAAAAGTACGGACTTATACCAGCCAATGGGGAGCTTTTGAAGACTTTGAAGCCGAGGCAAAAGCCATTAATAACGCTACGATATCCGAATTGAAAAACCGCACCGAACGCTTAATGAATTTTACAGATTCTATTGCTAAAAAACTTCCTGACACCTTAGCTGTACAATCCATAGAATCTCGTGTTATGGTGGCACAGACAAGAGCACACTTATTAGATCAATTAGTTCATAGAAGTACAATTGATTCGGCAAAGCTTCAAACCTACATAAACGAAATGAATGCAGCTACCAGTAATTTGTTTGTTCAATTAAACGATAAGTTTAAAAAAGATGCCATAGACCAACAACGCATTGATACCGAGAAAAAAGAAATTGAAGAACAAAAAAGAATGCGAGACTCCATATTTCAACAAGAAATTGAAGATAAAAACCAACGATAATTGTAACAATATCAATTTTTTGATACTTATATAAATAACATAAACTTTAAAAAAGTACTAATTCAATAACCAAACAATGAAAACAAGTATGCTAAAATCTGTTTTTGCTGTGGCGGTACTTACTGTAGCTGTAAGTGCATGTGACAACAAGGACAAAAAAATGGCTCAGGCCGAAAAAGAAGAGCGCGGGATTATCCTTTCAAATATGGATACAACCGTTAATCCACAAACCGATTTTTACAATTACGTAAACGGAACATGGATGGAAAACACCGAAATTCCAGACGATCAGGTACGCTGGGGTGGTTTTGGTGTGCTAAGAAAAAAGACCGACCAGGATATGTTGTCCATTTTGGATAAAGCAAAAGAAAGCGACAAGTATGCCGAAGATACAGACCAAGCCAAAGCATTAATGATCTTTGAATCAAAGTTGGATACTGTAGCTCGTGATGAAGCTGGCGTAACACCTTTACAACCGGCGTTAGATAAAATTGCAAGCATTTCTTCTGTTGAAGACCTGCAAAAAGTAATGACCGAGAACGCGACTATGGTAAGTCAGCCGTTTTTTGGTATTGCAGCATTTTCAAATCCAAGTAACAGTGCGATGAACGCTGCTTATCTTACACCTGGCGGATTGGGACTTCCAGATCGTGATTATTATACCAATACAGACCCTAAATCGGTTGAAATACGTGAAGAATACGTAAACCATATTACTCGTATGCTTCAATTTTTGGGCGATAGTGAAGAAGACGCTAGAAAACAAGCTGAAACCATTTTAGCTTTTGAAACAAAACTGGCAGAACCAAGATTGGATAAAGTGGCGAGTCGTGATTTCAGAAACTTTAATAACCCACGTTCTATAGAGCAAGTACAGAAAATGATTCCAGCTATTTCTTGGGAAGAGGCTATTAAAGACCTTGGCGTGACTAAAGATGTTGATACATTAATTGTAATGCAACCTAAATATATGGATGTTGTTCAAAACACCTTAAAATCGGGTAATGTTGATACTTGGAAAACTGTAATGCGTTGGGCAACACTAAACAACTCTGCGGGAATGCTTACTACTGAAATTGATAAAGCAAACTGGGATTTTTATAGTAAATACCTTAACGGAAGTAAAAAACAAAAACCAGCAGACGAGAGAGCGTTAAGTACAGTAAATGGAACAGTTGGAGAAGCTGTTGGTAAATTGTATGTTGATGAAATGTTCCCACCAGAAGCAAAGGAAAAAGCAGAATCTATGATTACAAATATCATAGCTGCTTATAAGGAGCGCATCAACAAACTTGAATGGATGAGCGATAGCACTAAAACAAAAGCTATTGAAAAACTGGATAAGTTTACCGTTAAAATTGGATACCCAGATAAGTGGGAAGATTATTCAACAATGGAAGTAAAGCCAGGCAACAGTTATTACGATAACATGATCGCTGTTGGAAAATGGAACTTAAAAGATAATTTAGATAAAATTGACGAGCCTGTAGACCGTACAGAATGGGGTATGTCACCACAGACCGTGAACGCATACTTTAATCCATTTAACAATGAGATTGTATTCCCAGCAGCTATTTTACAGCCACCTTTCTACGATTATAAAGCAGATGAAGCGGTAAATTACGGCGGAATAGGAGCTGTAATTGGTCACGAGATTTCTCACGCTTTTGATGATAGTGGTTCTCGTTTTGATGCCAATGGAAACTTAGTGAACTGGTGGACAGATAAAGATCTTGAAAACTTTACCGAAAGAGGAGATAAATTAGCTGAACAATACAGCAACATTGAAGTATTGGATAGTGTGTTCATTAACGGTAAGTTTACTTTAGGTGAAAACATTGGTGACTTAGGTGGTGTTTTAGGAGCGTATGATGGTCTACAGCGTTTTTATGAAAAGAACGGACGTCCAGGAAAGATTGATGGGTTTACCCCAGAGCAACGTTTCTTTATGAGTTGGGCAACTGTTTGGCGTACTAAGCAACGTGACGAATCTTTGAGCGAGCAGGTTAAAACAGATCCGCATTCGCCAGGTCGTTACCGTGCAACACAACCTTTACAAAATGTAGATGCTTTTTACGAAGCGTTCGATATTAAAGAAGGTGATTCTATGTGGTTAGCACCAGAAGACCGTGTAAGAATTTGGTAATTTGCACCTCATAAAACAATAATAAAAAAAGAGCCTTTCGAGGCTCTTTTTGTTTTCTATAAAGCTAGTAAAGTATTAAGCAAGTAACTAAAACAACTTCACAAAAGTTATATTTTTCTTCTTCTAGGCTTTCTTGAGGACAAATACACACCTAAAAAGATTAATGCTGCTGCAAGGATTCGCAAAGGTGTAAGAGTGTCGGCACCTACCAAAACAGCAAATAAAACTGCTAAAACAGGTTGCAGGTAAATAAAAGCCCCGATGGTTGATGGGCTAAGCTGTTTCAAGGCGTAGATGTTGAACAAATATGTTAAAAAGGTTGTCCCGACTACGACAAAAGCCAATTTCCAAATGGCATCGAAAGGTAAGTTAAACCAATCAACCGCTACAAATTCTGAATAACCAATGGGTAAGTTTATTATAATGGCAAACAGGAAAAATAGTTTCATAAGGGTGATAGAACTATATTTTGCAACCAAAGGTTTTACGATAATCAGATAGATAGAATATGAAGTAGCGTTGATGATAAACAACAGATTGCCCAATGGAATATTGGGAGCGTTTGGTTGAATTTTTAGTCCGAATAGAATCAACACCAAAGCCCCTGCTAACCCCAAACCAATACCTATAGATTTTCGAAGTGTAATTCGTTCTTTTAAAAAAATAGCTGAAAGAATAAGCAATAATACCGGTGAAATCGTAATAACAACCGAGCTGTTTATAGGCGTGGATAAGCTTAGCCCTTTAAAAAACATAAGCATATTGATGACCATACCAAAACAGGCGCAAGCTATAATCCTAGGCCAATCCTTCTTGTCAATTTTTTCCGAACGGTAAAAAATGCTTATCAACCAAAAAAGAATAGCCGCTCCACCTACGCGCAATACAATAAAACCATAAGGCTCAATTATGTTGGGCATTAAGCCTTTTGCAATGGTATGGTTCAATCCATAAATAGCACTAGCAGCCGTAGCTGCTATTAAGGCTAACACGCGGCTGCTCATGTGTTGTTGTGGATTGAGTTTTTAGCGGCCTCGACTGTTTTTTTACTGTTTCCAATAAAAATTTCGTCATTATTAACAATAACAGGGCGTTTTAAAAATGTATAATGTTCTAACAGCAAGTTTTTAAAATCATCTTCTAGCAACTGTTCATCTTTTAAATTTCGTTTTTTATACAATTGCGCACGTCTGCTAAACAAATTCTCATAAGAACCTGCTAAGTTATATAGCTCTTCCAGTTCATCCTTTGTAATACCTTGTGCTTTTATATCTTGAAGCTGAAAAGATTGTGGAATTTCAATTTCTTTCATAATACGTTTACAGGTATCGCAACTGCTTAAATAATATACTTTTTTCATACTGTTGGTGTGTTAATTTATTCAACTAAAAAGGTCAAAAACTCTTTGGTATTTTCTATGGGTATCTTTAGCTCAATTGGTCCATCGGCATAGCTGGCAATGTCGTATTGATTATAAATAATGATAATGTTATCTTTGGTGAAACCAACAGTTTCAGGAAGGTAAAATGTATCGTTTTCAAACCAAAACCCTGTTGAGTTTATTGATTCTTCTTCTGAAATATTATGTTGTTTTCTAAACGCTGTTTCAGCAAAACGTTTAAAACCCTCCACATCATTGAACAAGTCTTTTTGTTGAAGCAACTCGCCTGTTTTGGGATCAAAATTTGAAAAAGTAGTACTTCCGTAACCGTGGGCACCACCTGTAAATTTATATTGCTGTAATTCAACCGAAAGAATTTCCGGAGTGTTCAAACTTTTACGCACGTTAATTTCAGCAAAATATTCTGCTGCCATATCAGGAAACTCGGCACTGTGTTTTCGGTAGGTTTTTATAAAATTTGATGAAGCTTCGTCAATACTATTGGTTTCAACAGGATTTTCACCTATTTGCAGAGAAGAAACAATGAATCTTTTAAGCTCAGCATTAATTGCAGTTGAAACCGATTCTTCTCCAGAAACAGTAAAGTAATTAACAGTAATTTCTGGGCAACTTTCTGTTTTACAGTTAGTAATTTCTTTTTCAGAAAAATTTTCAGAAGAAAAAGAAAGTGATTGTTCTTTTTTACAACCAAAGACCGAAACAATGCAGATAAAAAGAACTGTTAGTTTGTTATTCATACGTTAAAAAATTGATGGGATTATCTTTCCAAGGGGAAACCATTACCTTTATACTTCAAAAGTACTAAGATTAAAAAGAGCGACTGCAAAAATTATATTAAAAGGCTAAAAACCTATAATTAAGGTGAAGGATATGAAATTTAATACAAAAACAATTCATGGGGGGCAGCACGATGTAGATCCAGCTTATGGATCGGTCATGCCACCTATTTACCAAACAACTACTTACTCACAAAGTACTCCGGGAGGACATAACGGGTTTGAATATTCCCGCAGTGGAAACCCAACTCGAAGTGCTTTAGAACGTGCGATTGCCAGTATTGAAAATGGAAATTACGGAATGGCTTTTGGAAGTGGCTTGGCAGCAATTGATGCGGTTATTAAACTTTTAAAACCGGGTGATGAAGTAATTTCTACCAACGACTTGTATGGGGGAACATACCGTTTGTTTACTACTATTTTTGAAGATTTTGGAATTAAATTTCGGTTTATTGGAATGCAAAATGCCGATAAAATTCAAGAATACGTTACCGATAAAACAAAACTTATTTGGGTGGAAACACCAACCAACCCGATGATGAATATTATTGATATAAAAAAAGCGGCTGCTGTAGCTAAGAAGTGCAATGTTTTATTGGCTGTAGACAATACATTTGCCACGGCATATTTACAGCGTCCATTAGATTTGGGGGCTGATATAGTTATGCACAGTGCAACTAAATATTTGGGCGGTCATAGCGATGTAGTTATGGGAACCCTTGCAGTAAAAGATAAAGAACTGGCTGATAAATTATATTTTATTCAGAATGCAAGTGGAGGTATTGCAGGGCCACAAGATAGTTTTTTGGTGCTACGCGGGTTAAAAACGTTGCACGTGCGCATGCAGCGCCATTGTGAAAATGGAAAAAAAGTAGCTGAATATCTTTCTTATCATCCAAAAATTGAAAAAGTGTATTGGCCAGGGTTTAAAGATCACCCTAATCATGATGTTGCCAAAGAACAAATGAGCGATTTTGGGGGGATGATTTCTTTTACAACTAAAGGGAACAATTATAATGAAGCCATTAAAATAGTAGAAAACCTAAAAGTATTCACTTTAGCCGAAAGTCTTGGGGGAGTAGAAAGCTTAGCAGGACACCCTGCGAGTATGACGCATGCAAGTATCCCAAAAAAAGAACGTGAAAAAAATGGAATTGTCGATTCGTTAATTCGGTTAAGCGTAGGTATTGAGGATGGGGAGGATTTGGTTGCCGATTTAAAACAAGCAATAGGATAAAAAAACCTAAAAGTATATCATATAAAGGAAAAGCCCGGGATGTCTATCACGGGCTTTTTTATTTTATAATAACATCGTTTTTTAATCTAAGTAATATATATACCCAATGTTTATCCAATAAATCCAATCATTGGATTTGTTTTCAGGCACGGGTCTCACTTCATTTTGGTCAATACCAGGGTTAAGCCCATCTACCCAATCGCTAAAATAATATTGCCAACGGCTGTCAAGCATAAGGTCACTTAAAGGGGTGAGTTTGTAACGAACCCCAATACTTCCTACCATAGAAAACGTAGAGGCAGCTTCTTGCTGAAAAGCATTTATATATTTTACAGGTGTAGAAACAGGGTCGTTTAAAGGACCTCTACTCGATGAAGATTCGGGATTAAAGTTAACATAGTGCACACCTAGACTAACGAAAGGAGCAAGTTTATAACCTCCAGCGGCAAAATCACGTATACTCAATGGAAAATACTCTAGTTGTGAACCTATATCAAAAACTGTTGTGGAGCCCTCCATAGCACGTAATTGTTGTGCAAACTCTGAATTATCATCAGGGTCTACCCATCGCCCCATATGCTCAAGATTAGTTTTGTGGTAATCTATTTCGTTACGTATTTTAAAGTGATCATTAAAATAAGTATCTCGTGTATAACAGTTACAATCTGCCCTGTAAGAAAAGTTAATGTAATGGATCAAACCTACACCAAAACCCACGTTACCAACATTGGTTTCAAAATCGTTTCGTTGTCCATAATCTGAATAAAATGTAACAGGGCCGGTAATTACACCTATCTCGTGAGAGAAGCCAAACTGGCTATAAATTTCCTGTTTAGCGGAAACTAGAAGTAAAAATACCAACAGCAGGTTTCTGGTATTCATTGTCGATTGGGTTTAGTTTGAATCGTAACAAATATATAAAAACATATCTAACAGTGAAATATATTGAAGATATTTAGCTTATTTGTAAAAAATTAACGTCCTTTTTTTTTATAACGGTTATATTTGCATTTTAATAACGCAAACAAATAATTTAAAGTATTTCAGGGTTAAATAAACTATTTGCAAAGCACTACAAATCACTTTCTTATTCTGAAATATTTTCACCATAAACAATAAAAACCCTCTCTACAATGAAACAAAGTATTCAAGATTTCATTTCAAAAGTTGAAGAATTAAATCCTAATGAACCGGAATTTATGCAAGCTGTAACAGAAGTTGCAGAAACGGTAATTCCATTCATTGAAAAAAACGAAAGATACCAAAATAAAATGCTATTGGAGCGTATGGTTGAACCAGAACGCACCATTTTATTCAGAGTACCTTGGATAGATGACAATGGCGATATTCAGGTTAATAAGGGATACCGTGTAGAGTTTAATTCTGCAATTGGCCCATATAAAGGTGGATTGCGTTTTCACCCATCGGTAAATTTGAGCATATTAAAGTTTTTAGGGTTTGAACAGGTTTTTAAAAACAGTCTTACTACGCTACCTATGGGTGGTGGTAAAGGAGGGTCTAACTTCAACCCAAAAGGGAAAAGTGATAATGAAGTAATGCGCTTTTGTCAAAGCTTTATGACTGAATTGGCTAAACACATTGGTCCAAACACAGATGTGCCCGCGGGTGACATTGGAGTTGGAGGACGCGAAATAGGTTATATGTTCGGTCAGTACAAAAGACTTCGTAATGAGTTTACAGGAGTATTAACAGGTAAAGGACGCTCATACGGAGGTTCTCTAATCCGTCCTGAAGCAACAGGCTATGGTAACGTGTACTTTGCAAAAAATATGCTTGAAACCCAAGGCGAATCTTTTAAAGGAAAAACAGTTGTGATTTCCGGTTCTGGTAATGTTGCCCAATTTGCTGCGCAAAAAGCAATGGAATTTGGTGGTAAAGTGGTTACTTTTTCAGATTCATCAGGATTTATATATGATTCAGAAGGGATTGATGAAGAAAAACTTGCTTTCGTAATGGAACTTAAAAATGAAAAGCGTGGTCGTATTAAAGAATATTTAGACAAGTATCCATCAGCAGAGTACCACGAAGGAAAACGTCCTTGGAGCATAAAATGCGATATTGCGTTACCGTGTGCAACACAAAACGAATTAGATGCTGATGAAGCTAAAACATTGGTTGATAATGGTTGTATTTGTGTGGGGGAAGGAGCTAATATGCCTTCTACACCAGAAGCTATTGAAGTATTCCAGAAAGCTAAAATATTGTTCTCACCAGGAAAAGCATCAAATGCTGGAGGTGTTGCAACATCAGGCCTAGAGATGTCTCAAAATGCACTAGGACTTAGCTGGCCAGCCAAAGAAGTAGATGAAAAATTACATGCCATTATGAACGATATTCACGCCGCTTGTGTTAAATACGGTAAAGATGGTGATGGATATGTTGATTATGTAAAAGGAGCCAATATTGCAGGATTTGTAAAAGTAGCAGAAGCCATGATGGCTCAAGGCGTCGTGTAATTCTGAAATATTTTTTTGATAAAGATTATAAAAGGTTGATGATATAGTTAGTAGTAATATCATCAACCTTTTTTCATTGAAATCCTGCAATAAATAGTATTTTAGCGTGTTATATTTCTGAAAAAGTATTCTCTATGAAGTATGTTGTAACAACGATTCTGTTTTTTCTTACCTTTTACAGTAATGCCCAAAATTTTGAAAATTCTTGGTCGGGGTATTTCTCATACACTTCAATCAAAGATATTTCTCAAGGAAATGATAGGATATATGCAGCTTCAGAAAATGCTGTTTTCACGTATGATTTAACTACGAATGAAATTGAAACCATTTCGACTGTAAATGGTCTTTCCGGAGAACTTATTTCTACGATTCATTATAGTGAAGCACACAATTTATTAGTAATTGGTTATGAAACGGGACTTATTGAAATAGTTCAAGATGGTGAGGAAAACATATTGACGGTTGTTGATATATTGGACAAGCAAGTAATACCGCCAAACCAAAAAATGATCAACGACTTTTATGAGTATAACGACCTTGTGTACATTTCAACAGGGTATGGTATTTCAGTATATAATTTAGCCACTCTAGAGTTTGGTGACAGTTATTTTATTGGGGCTGGTGGGTCATTGATAAATATTTATCAAACAACTGTAATGTCCCAATTTATATTTGCAGCAACAGAAAATGGTGTAAAAAAAGCTCTTGTAAACAGCGAAAACTTAATAGATTTTCAAGAATGGAACACTATTCAAAATGGTGATTTTAGAGGTGTTCAAAACTTAGCTTCAGAGTTATATATTTTTAACGGTAGTAACAATGTATTTAAGCTCAACCCTGGAGGCGGGGTAAATAACGTAGCAGGTTTTAACAACACCATAGTCGATTTTCAAACAAACAATACTTTACTTACAGTTACTACTAATAAATCAATACAAACCTATAGTGAAGGCTTTCAGCAAGAAGCAAGTGTAACTTCATTGCCAGAGTTTGATTTTCAACTACAATCTGGATTTGCTTTTAATAACATATTTTACCTGGGTACTACAGAGAATGGAATACTTGCCGTGCCATTTGACAATGGACAAGCTCAACAAATTTTGCCAGACGGTCCCATATCAAATCAAAGTTTCAGTATAGATGCGTCACCAGGCCAGCTTTGGGTAAATTATGGAGATATTACGGTTAATTTTGACCCTAATCCCAGAACCTTTAAAGGTGTTAGTAATTTTAGAGAAGGTGAATGGGCTAATATTTCTTACGAAGATTTAGCAGCACCGTTTAATACTGAGGTTAACGATTTGGTTCGGGTGAAAATAAATCCTAATAATTTTGAAGAAGTTTTTATGACTTCCTATGAAAAGGGACTGTTGCAAATTGTAGATCAACAACCTATAACCTTGTATAATGAAACCAACAGTCCGCTTGAAATAACTTCTAATTCAAATGGTAACATTGAAGGAATTCGTTTATTTGGTATGGACTATGACAACCAAGGTAACCTTTGGTTTACACAATCTAGAATAGCTGAAGGGCTCATAAAAAGAACTCCCGAAGGTCAATTTCAACGAGTTGACGTAAGTTCTATAGTCACTACTGACAGTGAATTGGCCTTAACTGAAGTGGAGACCACCAATCAAGGATATATTTTTTTTGGCACCTTGCAAAGTGGGTTGGTCGGCTATAACATAAGCCAAAATAAGTTTAATAGAATTTCCGAAGGCGTAGGAAACGGTAATTTACCCGATGTGAGTATACGTGCCTTGGCATTAGATAACCAAAACAGGCTTTGGATTGGTACTTCTGAAGGGCTACGCGTACTTTTTAACACAGGTGGTTTCTTTGAAGAAGACGCAGATGTTGAAGCCCAAGAAATTATCATTCTTGAAGATGGAGTGCCACAAGAGTTGCTTTTTGAGCAGTCCATCGCACAAATTGTTGTTGACGGCTCTAACAACAAATGGATAGCAACAGGTAACTCTGGGGTGTTTTATGTGTCGTCCAATGGACAGGAAACCCTATTGCGATTTACCAAAGACAATTCACCTTTACCATCCAATAACATACAAGATATCGCTATTGACGAGTTTAGCGGGGTGGTTTACATTGCAACCAATAAAGGCTTGGTTTCATATAATGGTACAGCAACAGCTCCACGTGAAAACCTTGATAATGTATATGCTTACCCTAATCCCGTAAGGCCTGGTTTTAATGGTAATGTGACCATAGACGGCCTCACAGCCAATGCCACAGTAAAAATAACTGATATTGAAGGGAATTTAGTTTTTGAAGAAACCAGTGAAGGCGGTAGTATTTTATGGGACACGAAAGCTTTTGGCGAGTATAAAGTAGCTTCTGGGGTCTATTTAGTTTTAATAAGCACTGAAGATGCGTTGGAAACTAAAGTAGCTAAAATTATGGTCGTCAGATAATGCTCGTTTCCACCAAAGCCATTGTAATTTCTTCCTTGCGGTATTCAGAAGCCGATTTAATTGTAAGCTGCTTAACAGAAGTCGATGGTCTAAAAAGCTACATGCTCCGTAATATATTAAAGTCGAAAAAAGGGAAACTTCGTACTTCCTTCTTTCAGCCTTTAACACTACTCGATTTAGTTGCCAACCATAAAAATAAAGGTACGCTTGAATATATAAAAGAAGCGAAAATCATCCAGCCGTATCAAACGCTGCATAGCGACGTTTATAAATCATCACTCGTTATGTTTCTTTCTGAAATTTTAAAAAGTACGATAAAAGAAGAAGAAAGCAATTCGCAATTATTTCAGTTTTTAACGTATTCTTTTCAATGGTTGGATTTGCATGAAAACTATGCCAACTTTCATATACTTTTCCTATTAAAATTATCTCAGTATTTAGGTTTTTATCCAGACACCTCAACTATTGAATATCCATATTTTAATATCCAAGAAGGAACTTTTGAACAACATTTTGATGATCATTTTTCAGTAGAAGGAGAAGAGATAGAGGCGTTAAAACTGTTTTTTACTAAAGAGTTTGACAGTTTAACTGAAATAAAACTCCATAAAAAAACGAGAACGGCAACTTTAAATTTACTTCTTAATTATTATCAATACCATTCGCAAGGCTTTAAAACACCTAAATCCCTAGCAGTTTTACAACAACTTTTTAATTAAAAAAGCACAATACAAATTTGTGCACTGTGCTTTTTCGTATAAATAATTTTAAAAATTAACCGTCACTTTTCCTCTTATAAAAAACGGGGTTCCTGGTGTAAAATGAATCTCTTCTACTGGTTCGGCTTCGTTAAATAAGCGGCTTTCAGTGGCAAATTGTGTTTCATTCCATTCGGTATCAAGTAAATTTTCAATGATAACTCCAAACACGAAATTTTTGTAGGTGTAATTAATATTGAAATCGGTTACAAAATAGCCTTCAGCAACAATACTATTATCCTCGTTTGCAGCACGATCTTTAATATATCTATAATTTAATCCACCTGAAAAATCACCGATGTTTTCAAAAGCAACACCTCCCGTTGAGGTTAAATCGGGTGCTAACGGAATGTAATCTTCGCCTTCTGGGGCTTCTGTACTTCGGGCGTAGGTGTAATTTATATCACTAAAGAAGTATAGCCAATCGGTTGCTTCGTACCGAGCGCCAAAGTCAACACCTAATCGGCGTGTTTTTCCGCTAGGCTCTACAATGGCGGCATCCCCCACATACACAAATTCCTGATCTAAAAACAGCGACCAAAGAGCGGTATTCAAAATCAAGTTATCTGTTACTTTATAAATTGCTCCTAAATCTGCTCCATAGGCTGTGGGTAAAATATCTTCTCCACTATTGGCTACTACAACCCGACTGTCGTTTGAGTGAAACCCAATTCCTGTTTTTGCGAATAATTGCAGTTGACGGTTTGGGCTGTATACAAAATTCAGCTTTGGACTGGCGAATACTTTGCTTTCGCTTTTATTATCATATGTTTCAGTCAAGAAATTTTCGTAATCGAACTTAAAGTAATCCAATCGTAACGCTGGATTTATTTTAAAGTCACCAAAATCAAATTCAGTATTTACAAACCCGAAAGCGTTCATTTGGTCTACATTTCCAAAAGCTAACCGCTCTAATATTTCATCTCGATTTTTAGTTCTGGAAAGCTGAACATCATTTACATCATCATATCGAACACCACCACCAGCAGTATATTCAAAATCGAAAGCATTCGCTTTTAATTTTTCAGAATAAGCAGTTTCAAAACCAAACAAGTTACGGTCTTCTTGTTGCATTATTTGATCGCCATTTACGGGGTCTTCTAAAAAGAACGTAAAGTTAGAGTACAACTCAAAATCATAATGCGTAGCGTAAGCCGTGCTTTTAAGCTTTTGCGTTGGGGATAGGATTTTCGTATGGTTTATTATTAAATTGGAACGACTGGTGTTGCCACCTTCGGTGTCGTCGATAGCACCAAAACGATCAATTAAGCCTGAGTCTACAGCACGTTGAGGTATTTGCCCAGAGGCGTCCCATTTACTTTGAAAGTGCGACGCGCTTATAGACATATGTTGGTCGCCAGGTAATTTAAAATTAAACTTCCCCATTACATTATATCGATTAAAGTTTTGGGGAGAATCGTAAGGACCATCAAAAGTATTTAGAGTAGCTGCAATGTACGCGTTGCTTTTTTCGGTTTCCAATACCTTGAACATACCTACCGTTCTAAACGAATTAAAATCACCATATTCCACCGAAATCGAGCTATTGTCTAATTTGTTCTTTGTTTTAAAATTCACATATCCAGCTGTGGTGAAATCACCTTCCTTAGCGTAATAAGGACCTTTGCCAAACTCGATATTTTCAATGGTTTCTGGTATTAAAAAGTGTAGATCGCTGTAGCCTTGACCGTGAGCGTGCGACACCATATTTACTGGCATCCCATCTACAGAAAGGCTAATATCGGTACCGTGGTCAATATCGAAGCCGCGAAGGAAAATCTGCTCAGCTTTTCCACCACCAGCGTGTTGGCCAATGATAAGTCCGGGGACTTTCCTTAAGATTTCTTGCGACGATTTTACTGGGTCGGTTTCTAAATCTACATCGGTAATTTGGTTAAGGGTGTTTACTTCAGGAGAGATTACAATTTGTTGTAAACTCACGGAAGATTCTTTTAAAACAATGTTTGTTTCCGAAGAGAAACTTTCTGAAGTTACTGGAAAAATAACTGTTTCAAACCCTAAGTGAGAAATATAAATTTCATCATTTTCGGTGTTGTTTTGTAATGTAAAAGCACCCGAAGCATCGGTATGCGTATGCTCTCCTGAGTTTTTATTAAAAACTGCAACGTTTTCAACAGGAGAATTAGTTTGGGTAACCACTTTACCAGTTATGGTTTGCGCGTACGTAACTACACCACTTAGTAGTGTTACCCATAAAAATATAGGTTTCATAAAATTTTAATTTTTTGAATAAATAGATGTTTCAGAAAAAAGTAATTCTGAAATTTTAAAACGTGTTATGAAACGCTCGTTTGAGGAGGAGGGGTTTGAACGGAAAGTGAAGTGTTGTAATTTCCGAAATTATATAAGAATACGTGTTTTGTATGGATAGAGTGTACGGGGTTTAATTTAAAATATTCTTGGGTAAGGTGTTTATCATATTTAATCTCTAATAACAATGCTTCTTTATCAGAGTCTGTATCATCTGCAGAAAACAACTCGTTGAAAAAAGCAATCGCTTTATGTTCATGGCTGTGATCCCTGTTCAATTCATGGTCTAACTCGTGATCATGACTTGCACTTGTGTGTGTCAATGCGTGGGATAGCTTGTGAAAACCTTCCAATAAGGATTGATGTAATGGTATTAATAAGTATAATACAGCCAGCGATAGTAGAAGTCGCTTTTTTAAAACTGAAATAAAGGCTGTGTTAAACATAGGGTATGTTAGTTACTATAAAGTACGTAAAGAAACATAAGAAAGGTTTTTTAAAAGGGTTTGTTTAACCCTTTCTTAACAAAATTTCGTAGATTATAGGAAAGAGAAACTACAAAATAGCCACTATCTTTGAACTATGGCAGAAGCTTCGGTACAGCTACAGATTTCTACACTCCCCAATTCGCCCGGGGTGTACCAATATTATGATAAAAATGAAAAGTTACTGTACGTTGGCAAAGCCAAAAATCTTAAAAAACGGGTAGCTTCTTATTTTACGAAACAGCACGACAATGCCCGTACTCGCTTATTGGTCAAAAAGATAAAGACCATAAAGCATATTGTAGTAGCTACCGAAACCGATGCATTATTGCTGGAAAACAATTTGATTAAAAAATACCAGCCCCGCTACAATGTTTTGCTTAAAGACGACAAATCCTATCCGTGGATTTGTATAAAAAACGAACGGTTCCCAAGGGTTTTTCCTACTCGCCGGTTAATAAAAGACGGTTCGGAATATTTTGGTCCTTATACCAGTATGAAAACCGTTCATACCTTGCTAGATTTAATACGCGGACTATATCAGCTTCGAACCTGCAATTACGATTTAGCCGAAGAAAAAATACGAAATGATAAATATAAAGTCTGCTTAGAATACCATTTAGGTAATTGTTTAGGTCCCTGCGAAGGCAAACAAACCGAAGTCGATTATAACGAAAACATTCAGGCAATCCGAAACATCATAAAAGGAAACTTTAAAGATTCGCTCAATCAGTTTAAAAACCAAATGAAGCAATATGCGGCCGATCTTAAGTTTGAAGATGCACAGCGTATTAAAGAAAAAATTGATGTACTAGAAAACTACCAAGCAAAAAGCACGGTGGTAAATCCGAAAATTAACAATGTAGATGTTTTTTCTATTACTTCAGATGAAAGCTATGGATATGTAAATTTTCTTCAAATTTCCTTCGGAAGTATTATTCGTTCCCATACGTTGGAAATAAAAAAGAAATTGGATGAAAGCGATAAAGAGCTATTAACCCTTGCAGTAATTGAACTTAGGCAGCGATTTAATTCGCAGTCCAAAGAATTGTATTTGCCTTTTAAAATTGAAACCGAAGAAGGTTTAAAAGTACACATCCCAAAAGCGGGCGATAAAAAGAAAATACTCGATCTATCGCTTCGTAATGCTAAATATTACCGGATGGAGCGGTTTAAGCAGGCAAAAATTGTTGATCCCGATCGCCACGAAAACCGAATTATGGCGCAGATGAAAAAAGACCTTCGGTTGAGTGAAGAGCCTCGTCATATTGAATGTTTTGATAATAGTAATATTCAAGGGACAAACCCGGTAGCTGCGTGCGTAGTTTTTAAAAATGGAAAACCCAGTAAAAAGGATTATCGTAAATTTAATATAAAAACCGTGGAAGGCCCTGACGATTTCGCCTCGATGGAGGAAGTAGTCTATCGTCGTTATAAAAGATTAAAAGAAGAAGAGCAACCTTTGCCACAACTCATCATCATAGATGGGGGGAAAGGACAGTTGTCTTCAGCCTTAAAAAGCCTTGATAAATTAGAATTACGCGGAAAGATTGCAATTATCGGTATCGCAAAACGACTAGAAGAACTGTTTTATCCTGATGATCCTATTCCGTTGTATTTAGATAAGAAAAGTGAAACCTTAAAAATAATTCAGCAATTACGGAATGAAGCGCACCGTTTTGGGATTACCTTTCATCGCGACAAACGTAGTAAAGAGGCCTTGGATACTGTATTAGAAACCATCCCGGGAATAGGTGAAAAAACCGTGATTCAGTTATTAAAACAATTTAAAAGTACCAAACGAATAAAAAACGCAAGCTTTGATGAATTGGCAGATGTTGTGGGGACAAGCCGGGCAAAGAAGATAGTAACACATTTTTCAGCAAACTAAATGAAACAAATTATAATCATGGTATGTATGTTGCTTTCAGGCTTTCTTGTTTCTCAAGAAAAAGAGAAACAAGAAGACCTTAAAGTTGGTTTGGTGCTAAGTGGCGGCGGTGCTAAGGGCTTGGCACATATTGGTGCGTTAAAAGTAATTGAAGAAACAGGTATTCGAGTAGACTATATTGGGGGAACAAGTATGGGGGCCATTATTGGGGCGTTGTATGCTTCAGGATATTCAGCTAATCAACTGGACTCCATTTTTAATATGGTCGATTTTAATACTTTGATACAAGATGATATTCCGCGAAGCGCCAAAACATTTTACGAAAAAGACGAATCTGAAAAATATGCCATTACCTTACCGTTTGATCACTTTAAGGTAGGCTTTCCTTCCGGCCTTTCAAAAGGACAGAATGTTTATAACTTGTTATCACAACTTACCCTTCATGTGAGTGATATTAAAGATTTTAACAAACTTCCAATTCCATTTTTTTGTGTAGCGACCAACGTAGAAACCGGAAAAGAGGTTATTCTTGATAAGGGGTATTTACCAAGAGCCATAACTGCAAGCGGTGCTTTACCTTCTTTGTTTTCACCTGTAATTATAAATGATACAATTTATGTGGATGGTGGTGTGACGAATAATTATCCTGTAGATGAGGTGCGAAGTAAAGGCGCCGATATTGTAATTGGGGTAGATGTTCAAGATAGTTTAAAAGGTAGGGAAAAATTAAAATCTGCTTTCGATGTCTTAGTGCAAATTAATAATTACCGTACTATCGAAGATATGGCCGAGAAAAGAGATCGGACAGATATCTATATAAACCCGAATATTGAAGATTTCACGGTAGTTTCATTTGATGAAGGCGTTAAAATAATTGAGTCAGGAGAAGAAGAGGCTAACGCATTGAAAGAAGAACTTCAAGAAGTAGCCAAACGTCAAAAAGAGAGACCTAAACAGGAAGTAGATTTCTTCAAAAAGAACTCAATTTATATTAATACTGTTGAAATTGAAGGTAACGAGAATTACACAAGAGCTTACGTTATGGGTAAGCTAAAACTGAAATTACCAGCAGAGATTACTTATGATCAATTTAACGAAGGGGTAAATAACTTATCTGCAACCGGAAATTTTCAAGACATCAACTATCGGTTAGTGACCAATGAAGATAATACCTATAAAATTGTTTTCACTCTTCGTGAAGACAAATCAAAAATGTTCATGCGTCTTGGAGCTCACTATGACGATCTATACGGGGCTGCTGCATTAATGAATGTAACACGAAAGCGGATATTTACAAATAACGATATTGCTTCATTAGATTTTGTAGTTGGGGATAACCTTCGGTATAATTTTAACTACTATATCGATAAAGGTTTTTACTGGAGTATCGGTTTAAATTCACAGTATACTTTTTTTGATAAAGATGTTGGAATTGATTTTTTATCCCCCGAATTACCACCGGAAGAAAATTCACAACTTAACAAATTAGATCTCGAATATGGTGATTTGACAAATAGAATTTACGTCGAAACACTTTTTAAAAGAAGCTTCCTGTTAGGTGCGGGTATTGAGCATAAATGGCTAAAATATTTATCTGAAACTATTGGAGTAGATGAAGATGGAATACCACGGACAGTTTTTGAAAACACAAATTATGTGAGTACTTATGGCTATTTACGGTACGACACTTTTAATAATAGTTTCTTCCCTACTAAAGGATTCTTTTTTAACGGGGATTTTCATTTATATCTTTTTGCTGAAGGTGATAACGAAGATTTTGAGCAATTTTCAATCGCCCAAGCTAAATTTGGTTATGCTCAATCATTTTCAAGTAAACTTTCAGCAGTAATATCAACTGAAGGAGGGTTTAAAATAGGAGGTGACGGAACGCGTTCGCTTGATTTTTTCATGGGAGGATATGGTTATAAAGAGGTAAATAATTTAAAGCCTTTTTATGGGTATGAGGCATTGAGCCTTCGTGGGGATACCTATTTAAAATCTTCCTTGACCATAGATTATGAAATTTTCAGAAAAAACCATATAAATATTGCAGCCAATATTGCTAATGTAGGAGATGATCTATTTACAGATGGAAAATGGATAGACGGTATTGATTATAGTGGTTTTGCTCTAGGATATGGAATGGAAACCTTTTTAGGTCCACTTGAAGTAAAATGGGCTTTTTCGCCAGAAAGGGACGAAAGTGAATGGCACATTACAGCAGGGTTTAGGTTTTAGCATAACCTTAAAACAGAAACAGTGATTTTTTTCCGATATTTGTGTAGAAAACAAGCACAATATGCCATTCTATCATAAATTAGGAAAAATACCTCATAAACGTCACACGCAATTTCGCAAACCAGACGGTAGTTTATATTCTGAACAACTGTTCGGCACCATTGGTTTTGACGGTATGTCAACTAATAGTTATCACGAACATCGCCCTACCCAAGTAAAGGAAATAGAGAAGCAATATAGCGTTGCGCCAAAAATTGCAAAGAAAAATAATTTGCAGTCCTATAAATTTAAAGGGTTTAACATACAACCAGAAAAAGATTATCTGGAAAGCCGGAAAACAGTATTGACCAATAGTGATTGCAGTATCATTCTCGCTGCCCCGCAAGAATCCCAAAAAGATTATTTTTATAAAAATACGGATGCAGATGAATTGATTTTCATTCACAAAGGCAGTGGAAAATTACGAACCCACTTAGGTAACCTCGACTTTAAATACGGGGACTATCTGTTAGTGCCTCGAGGTATCATTTATAAAATAGATTTTGATACCGAGGACAACCGTTTGTTTATTGTAGAATCCAGAAGACCAATTTATACCCCAAAACGCTACCGAAATTGGTTTGGGCAATTATTAGAACACTCTCCTTATTGCGAACGTGATTTGCGAAGACCAGAAGAATTGGAAACACACGATGAAAAAGGAGACTTTTTAATAAAAATAAAAAAACAGGATGATATTTTTGAAATGACCTACGCGACACATCCTTTTGATGTAGTAGGCTATGATGGCTATAACTATCCGTACGCTTTTTCCATTCACGACTTTGAACCCATTACAGGCCGAATACACCAACCGCCACCTGTACACCAGACATTTGAAACCGATGCTTTTGTAGTTTGTAGTTTTGTGCCACGATTATATGATTACCACCCAGAATCAATTCCGGCACCTTACAACCATAGCAATATTGACAGTGACGAAGTATTGTATTATGTAGATGGAGATTTTATGAGCCGAAACGATATAGGAGCAGGGTACATTTCATTACATCCAGCGGGAATTCCTCACGGACCACACCCTGGAGCGACCGAACGAAGTATTGGGAAAGTGAAAACAGATGAATTGGCCGTAATGGTCGATACCTTTAAGCCATTACAAGTAACTGAAGATGCTTTAAAATTGGCCGATGGCACATATTATCAATCTTGGCTTGAACATGACTAAAAAACCAAACTTGTGAGAAACTTAGCTATTTCAGCACAAATGCGTGCTATGTGGTAATTATTAAAAAGAAACCAACAAACACCACTTATTAAAAAAGAACGCATTAATTAAAAAGATAAAATAATGAGCAAAGACGTAAAATCAGTCGATTATGGACTGGAAAAAATATTTGAAGGAGCAGAAGACTTTCTTCCGCTTTTAGGAACCGATTATGTAGAATTCTATGTAGGAAACGCCAAACAGGCAGCACACTTTTATAAATCTGCTTTTGGTTTTCAATCGTACGCATACAGAGGATTGGAAACAGGTAGTAAGGACAGTGTTTCTTATGTGCTTAAGCAAGATAAAATACGCATTGTACTTACAACCCCTTTAAGTTCAAAAAACCCTATCAATGACCATATTGTAAAACATGGTGATGGTGTAAAGGTGGTAGCGCTTTGGGTAGAAGATGCCCGCAGTGCTTTTGAGGAAACCACTAAACGCGGGGCTAAGCCATTTATGGAGCCCACTGTTGAAAAGGGCGAACATGGCGAAGTGGTGCGTGCAGGTATTTATACCTACGGAGAAACCGTACATATGTTTGTAGAGCGTAAAAATTACAACGGAACCTTTATGCCAGGTTTTAGAGAGTGGAAAACAGAATACAACCCAGAACCAGTAGGTTTAAAGTATATAGATCATATGGTAGGTAATGTAGGCTGGAATGAGATGAATACGTGGGTAAAATGGTATGAAGATGTTATGGGCTTTGTAAATTTCCTTTCTTTTGACGACAAGCAAATCCATACTGAGTATTCAGCTTTGATGAGTAAGGTGATGAGTAATGGAAATGGAAGAATAAAATTTCCTATTAATGAACCTGCTGAAGGAAAGAAAAAATCTCAAATTGAAGAATATTTAGATTTTTATGAAGGACCAGGGGTACAACATATTGCCGTAGCGACGGACGATATTATTACAACAGTTTCTAAATTAAGAGAACGAGGAGTGGAATTTTTATCCACACCACCAGAAGAATATTACGCTGCTGTTCCAGGTCGTTTAGAAGAATTCGATCATAAATTGAAAGAAGATATTGAAAGATTAATGAAGCTGGGAATCATGATTGATGCAGATGAAGAGGGTTATTTATTACAGATTTTCACAAAACCTGTAGAAGATAGACCAACCTTGTTTTTCGAAATAATACAACGAATGGGAGCGAGAGGTTTCGGTGCAGGTAATTTTAAAGCCTTATTTGAAGCCATAGAGCGCGAACAAGAATTAAGGGGGACCCTTTAAAATGTAACAAATGTAAGGCTCCATCGTTTAATAGATGGAGCCTTCTTTTTTTGGAACAGAAGTTGTATACTTCTTAAATAATTAAAACCCCAAATAATGAAACAGGTACTTTCTCTTTTCTTTTTATTCAGTTCTATTGTGCTTATAGCGCAAGACAAGGCCTATGGTGATGGAGAGTGGTTTAAGTTCCGGGTGCATTATGGTTTTGTTACAGCTGGGTATGCCACCCTCGAAGTTAATAATGTTAACCTTGAAGGTAAAGAAGTGTATCACGTAAAAGGGGAAGGAAGAACTGTAGGTCTTTCAAAAGTGTTTTTCAATGTTGAAGATTATTATCAGTCCTATATTGATAAAGAAAAAGATATTCCGTACCGATTTATTCGAAAAATAGACGAAGGAGGCCACACCAAGGACATTCAGATAGATTTTGACCATTCAACAGGTATTGCGCATATAAACAATAAAAAGCATAATAAAAAAGAAGTGGTTTCGTTTCCTAAAGATGCTCAAGATATGGTTTCGGCCTTTTATTACTTGCGTAATAATTTAGATGTAAGCACCATACAAAAAGGCGAAACAATAGATATGAATATGTTTTTTGATAAGGAAAATTATAAGTTTCGTTTAAAATTTTTGGGTAGAGAAGTGCTTGATACAAAATTTGGTGATGTTCCGTGTTTAATATTTAGGCCTTATGTACAAGCAGGAAGGGTTTTTAAAGAAAAAGAAAGTCTTACTGTTTGGGTAACCGATGATGACAATAAAATGCCCATGCTTATAAAAGCAGACTTAGCTGTTGGTTCATTAAAAGCATCATTATCAGAATTTAAAGGTCTTAAACACTCGTTTAAAATTCTAGTTGATTAACTTTACGTGAAGAAAAGATTATTTTTATAAAACAAAACCTGAAATTTCACGTTAACGAGAATACTAGGGTTAATGAAAACTGTTTTCTAAAAGCAGAAGTGCTAAAAAACAGGCTATTAGTGTTAAAATAAGGCTGTTAGGACATTTTTTATAGTAATAAACTTTTTAAATACTCTTTTTTTATTAATATTTGACTCAAATTTTGAAAATGCTGTGGTTTCCCAAAGATCACTGCAAAGAATAAACCCCAATTAAAGCTCTAAACGATTGAAGAAAATACTTGTATTATGTTTGTCGGTTTTGCTCTTTGTAGCGTGTAAATCTGACAAAAAAAACTTAGCCGAAGTAGTAAAAATAGAAAAAGCGCCTACCTTAATTAAGGAGTATGGTTATATTTTAAATGATTACAATGTAGTAAGAGATACTATCCGTTCAGGTGATACTTTTGGCGATATTCTTGATGCTAATGGGGTTTCACAGGATAAAATATTTAAAGTAGCCACTAAATTTAAAGATAGTTTCGATGTCCGTAAGATTGTAGTGGGAAAACCTTATGTACTTCTTAATTCAAAAGATTCTTTGAATACTACCCAAGTTTTTATTTACGAAAATAACAAAGTAGACTATTCTGTAGTAGACTTTAGGGATGATCTTGTAAGCTATACAGCGGAAAAACCGGTTACATTTAAAGAAAAATCTGCTGGGGGAATTATTGAAAGTTCATTGTCACAAACAATGAGTGATCAAAATTTAAGCCCTTACATGACAGATAAACTTTCCAATATATATGCTTGGACAGTAAATTTTTTCCATCTACAAGAAGGAGACCGTTTTAAAGTAATTTATACTGAAAAATATATCAACGATACAATCCCAGCTGGTTTAGGTGAAATTAAAGCAGCTTATTTTGAGCATCGTGGCACACCTTTATATGCTTTTAATTACGAGACAAAATTAGACAGTACAACCGTAATAGACTTTTATGATGAAAAAGCAGATAACCTACGTCGTGCTTTCTTGAAAGCTCCGGTTAAATTCAGCAGGATTTCTTCTCGATACAATTTAAACAGAAGAATAAAGTACTACGGTTATAAGTTACGACCACATAAAGGAACTGATTTTGCAGCACCTATTGGAACCCCTATTCTTGCTACAGCAGACGGTACTGTGATAAAATCTGAATACCGTGGTGGTAATGGTAATTATGTAAAAATTCGTCACAATGGTACTTATGATACTCAGTACCTACATATGAAAAAGCGTAATGTACGCGTGGGTAATTTTGTACGTCAAGGTGATGTTATTGGCTGGATAGGAATGACAGGTAACACCGGCGGCCCTCACGTTTGTTATCGTTTTTGGAAAAATGGAAAGCAAGTAGATCCATTTAAGCAAGATTTACCAATGTCCAAACCCTTAGAAGAAAAATATAAAGAAGATTATATTTCTTATATGACGCCTTTGAGGTCTCAATTAGACTGTATTGAATATTAATTTTAAAGATTTTTTAACTTGTTGAAAACCTGTTACTAACTAATATTCAGAAATTCAGTAACTTACACTTTTCATTGTATTTTTATTTTAGAAAAATTTGTTAGCGTTTTCTTAACCTTTATAGTTTAAAAAAGGAAAAAGGAGACGTATATTTGCAGAAATTTTTAAAAACAAACTTCATTACAATGAAAAAATTATTTTTATTTACTTTCCTTTTGATAGGCTTTGCTGCCTTTTCGCAAGGGACTATTACAGGAAAAGTTCTAGATGGAAATACAAACGAACCTTTATTGGGTGCAAACGTTGTTGAAACTAATACAAACAACGGAACGACTACCGATTTTGACGGTAACTTCTCGTTGAACGTTTCAGCTAATTCAGGAAGCGTAAACATTACTTATGTAGGTTATGAAACACAAAATATTTCATATACACTTAGTAATGGTTCTGCCAATCTTAAAACAATAATCTTAATGCCAGATGACAACGCGTTGTCTGAAGTAGTTATTACAGCTGCTGGGGTGTTGGATATTGCAAAAGACAGAAAAACACCTGTAGCAGTTTCAACCATTGGGGCTGAACAAATTCAGGAAAAATTAGGGTCTCAGGAATTTCCTGAAATCTTAAGTAACACTCCTTCTATCTACGCTACAAAACAAGGTGGTGGATTTGGAGATGCACGTATTAATATTCGTGGTTTTGATACTCAAAACTCTGCAGTAATGATTAACGGTGTTCCCGTTAATGATATGGAAAATGGTCAAGTATACTGGAGTAACTGGGCTGGTTTATCTGATGTTGCTTCGGCAATACAGGTACAACGTGGTTTAGGGTCTTCAAAGCTTGCTATTTCTTCAGTTGGGGGTACTATTAATGTAATTACTAAATCTTCAGAACGTAAAGAAGGTGGTTTCTTTTCTGGAGCAGTAGGTAATAATAATTACTTAAAGAATGTTGTTTCTTATTCAACTGGGTTAAGCGAAAGCGGATGGTCTGGTTCATTCCTTTTCAGTAGAACAGCTGGTGATGGTTACATTAACGGTGGTAAATTTGAAGGATACAACTACTTTGCTGCGATTGGATACAAACCTAATGAAAATCACTCGTTAGAGTTTACAGTAACTGGAGCGCCACAATGGCACCACCAACGTTCAAGAGGAATTTCAATTGAAAACTTCCTTAAATATGGAAATAATGGTGAGCCAAACATTAAGTATAATGATGAATGGGGATACAGAAATGGAAGAGAGTTTTCATTTAGAAGAAACTTCTACCATAAACCAGTACTTAACTTAACTTGGGATTGGGATATAACCGATGCTACAAAATTAACTACTACTACATATGCTTCATTTGGCCGTGGTGGTGGAACTGGAGAAATTGGTGAAATTAACGGAATGAGACAATTTGCACTTCCTAGAACCGATAGAGGATTAGTTCGTGTTGATGATATTATTCGTTATAATAGTGGTGGTTTTGTTCCAGACTTTAATGACCAAACAAGAGACCAAGTAAATGGTTTATATTTAAATAACAGTGATAAAAATGATAATGCCGACAACACAAACGGTATTACACGTAGAGCTTCTATTAACTCTCACAACTGGTACGGTATAATTGCAAACTTAAATACTGAATTAAACGAGAACCTTGTGTTAGATTTCGGTATTGACTTAAGAAGCTATACAGGTTTTCACTACAGAAGAGTTAATGACCTTTTAGGTGGAGATGCATATCAACAAACAGATGATAGAAATAATCCTTTAGGCGAAGGAGAAACAAATATATTCTATGAAACATACGATGCTGACCAACCGTGGTGGGTATTCGGTGATATTGATGATGAAGAAAAAATTGATTATTATAACACAGGCCTTGTTAACTGGGCAGGTGTATTTGGTCAGTTAGAATATACTATTGATGAAGACATAACAACATTTCTACAAGGGTCTTTAGCAAACCAAGGATTTGCTCGTGAAGAATTTTTTGGCGAGACTCCTCCAGAAAAAACAGACTATGAAAACATTTTAGGTGGAAACATTAAAGGTGGTGTTAACTGGAATATAGATGACAATCATAATGTATTTGCTAATGGAGGTTATTACTCTAAGCAGCCTTTATTTGATGCTGTATTTATTAACTTTTCAAACACAGTAAACCCAGATTTACAAAACGAAAAAATTATAGGTATTGAAGCAGGGTATGCTTACAGAAGTAGAAAATTGAGAGCGAATGTAAACCTTTACAGAACAAGCTGGGCAGATAGATTCGAATCCGTTTCTGCTACTTTTAACCAAGGTGAAGAAAATGAGATAAGAGGTAATGCTAACATTACAGGTATCACTCAAATCCATATGGGTGTTGAAGCAGATTTCAGATATAAATTAACGAATGGAATTACATTGCGAGGGATGCTTTCTGTAGCAGACTGGCAATATGAGGATGATGTAACTGCAGCTTATTTTGACAACGATCAATCTCCAATTATTGTTAATGGTGTTCCACAAGTAGAAACATTAGAATTAGAAGGAGTAAAAGTAGGTGATGCTGCACAGTTTACAACATCAATTGGAGCAGACGTAAACATCTTGGATAATTTAAGTGTAGATGCAAACTATAGATTCCACGATAATTTATATGCAGATTTTGATGCTACATCAGTAGGGCCAGAAGGAGCTCTTAAATTACCTTCTTATGGTTTAGTAGATGCAGGAATGTCTTTTGATTTTCCTTTCTTGAATGATGAAAGAGTTGAGTTTAGATTAAACATCAATAACCTTCTTGACGAAATATATATTTCAGAATCTGATACTAATAACTTTGCAGAACCAGGAGACAATACTTACGATGGTATTGCAACTTCTAACCGTGTATTCTTTGGATTTGGAAGAACTTGGAACGCTAGTTTACGTTTCAACTTCTAAGAAATAGTATTTAATTATTTAAAAACCGCTTCATTAATTGAAGCGGTTTTTTTATGGAATAATCGCTACCTTTGAAATTCTAAATAGATAACTATGTACACTACTATTCAATTTGTTCACTCCTACTGGGCATACCTTGTTTTGGTCGTTGTTGTATTGGCAACTTTAAATGCTTTAATAGGTTTTTTTTCCAATAAAGAGTATTCACCTAAAGACTTCAGGATTTCGTTGTTTGCTTTAATTGTGACACATATTCAACTGTTGATTGGGTTAATACTTTACTTTGTATCTCCGTTAGGTTTGCAGTCTTTAACAAACAATGGTATGGGTACTGTCATGAAAGATTCTATGCTGCGCTTAAATGCCGTTGAACATCCACTTGTAATGATTTTAACAGTAGTCTTTATTACAATTGGCTATTCAAAACATAAGAAGAAATTGGTTTCAAAACCAAAATTTAAAATGCTGGCCATATTTTATACGATTGGCCTTATTTTAATGCTGAGCAGAATTCCTTGGGGCCAATGGTTTTAATAAAAAAAAGCACTCATCTAGAGTGCTTTTTTTATTGTAAAATATTTCAAGATATTTATTCAGAAACTTCCTTTATTAAATAAATATAAACAGGAAAGTGGTCACTATAACCACCGGTAAAGCCTCCTACAAAACTTCGGTAGGGATAGCCTTTATACCGCCCTCTGGGATTAGCTAAATAGCTTTTGTTGTATACCCCTGCTTTATAAAATCGATAAGAAGAATAATCTTTTTCTAATAATTCTTTTGAAACAATCACTTGGTCAAACAAATTCCAACTGTCCCTCCAGGCCAGTGTTCCAATACCTTTATTGTACATCTCTTCCATAGGGTTATAAAGTTCTTTTAACTTAACATCTTCCCTATTTTCCTTAGCTTTTAAAACGTCCTTTACACTTGGACTGGTTGGGTCGTCGTTTAAATCCCCCATTGTAATGATTTTGGCGTAAGGGTCTTCACTAAAGAGTGAATCGATAATGCGTTTGTTTAATTTTGCAGCTTTTATCCGCTTTGGACGGCTTCTGGCTTCCCCGCCACTTCTTGAAGGCCAGTGGTTTACTATTAGGTGTATCTTTTCACCGTCAAGCATTCCGCTTACCAATAACTGATCTCTAGTATATACGCGTTTGGTTCTGTCGTTATTATCATATATCATAAGTGGATGCGCTTTGTAATGAGTAGGGATAAAAAGCTTTTTTTGGTATAATAGTGCTACATCGATTCCACGCCTGTCTGGAGAATCAAATTGAATAATTCCATAATCTTTTTGTAAAAGGGGCTCTTGGTTAACAAGGTCTTCCAATACCTTTCTGTTTTCAATTTCGGCAACACCAATTATGGCAGGGCTTGTGCCAGTAACATCTTTTCCAATTTCAGCAACCACTTTCGCCATATTGGAAAGCTTTTGTTTGTAAACACCTTCTCTTAGGTCTTCTCCCATTTCCATTATTGGGCTAGCTTCATCATTTCTTGTCGTGTCATCTTCGGTATCATATAGGTTCTCCAAATTATAAAAAGCTATTGTATTTACTTTGTAAACCTTTTCTTCTTGTGCATAAAGCGACACAAAAAATATGTTAAAGAAAAGCAAAAAATAGTGCCTAAATTTCATAATTATAGTGTGTTATGTTTGTGTAAAATTATTCCAAATTCGAGGCCAAAAGTAGGTATTTCATTTAAAAAATGTAGTTTTGCCCCGCATTAATAATATTAATTTAATCTTTTAAAACAACTAACTATATAATGAAACAGTTCATTTTTACCTTATGGATTGGTTTATTGGGCAGTTCTTCTTTATTTGCCCAAGATGCAATTGTAAAGGGTAGGATTGTAGATACTAATTCTAGCGAGCCGTTACCAGATGTAGAGGTGCGTATTCAATCCAGTGATTTTAATACAGTAACTACTTCCGAAGGGATATTTTCAATTACGGGAAGTGATTTACCACAAGGGGAACAGGTACTTTTGGTTACTAAACCAGGTTATATTAACCAACGTATTCCTATCATTATCCAAAATGGGGAAACCATAGATTTAGACCCTATTTTATTGGAGGTTGATCTTACCGAAATAGAAGCTCAGATAGGGGTTATTAGCCTTTCAGATAATGAACTGGATCAAGATGATGGTACTTCTTTTAATATTTCAGGTCTTTTGCAGGCATCAAGGGATGTGTTCTTAAACGCTGCCGCTTTTGACTTTAGTGCTACATTTTTTCGCCCTAGAGGACTGGACAATGAAAATGGAAAGGTGCTCATTAATGGTATAGAAATGAACAAACAGTATAACGGTCGCCCACAATGGAGTAATTGGGGAGGTTTAAATGATGCGCAGCGTAACCGTGAGTTTTCAATGGGGTTAACCCCTAACGATTATACTTTTGGCGGTATTGCAGGGACAACCAATATTGTTATGAGAGCCTCACAATACAGAGAAGGGGGGCGTGTTTCATATGCTATGGCAAACCGTAGTTATAGTGGCCGTGTAATGGGGTCTTATAATAGTGGGCTATTGAACGACGGCTGGGCATATTCCGTGTTGCTTTCAAGACGCTTTGGAGATGAAGGTTACATAGACGGAAATTTGTATGATGCCAATTCTATATTTGTTTCTGTAGAAAAACAATTAAACGAAGACCATAGCTTAAATTTTTCGGCTTTTTACACCCCTAACAGAAGAGGTAAGTCTACAGCTATTACCCAAGAAATGAAAGACCTAAAAGATAGAAGGTATAACCCAAACTGGGGGTATCAAGAGGGTGAGAAACGTAATAGCCGGGTTCGAGAAATTGAAGAACCCGTTATTATGTTGAACCACTACTGGGATATTTCAGATAAAACAAAGCTTAATACCAATTTGGGTTACCAATTTGGAAAAATGGGAAATACCCGTATTGACAATGGCGGTACAAGACTAATAAACATAGATGGTGAAGAGGCCTATATTGGTGGTGCACGTAACCCATTGGGCAACTATTACCAGCGCCTTCCCAGCTATTTTCTACAAGATGAAAACCCAACCCCTGTAGATTACCAAAATGCTTATTTAGCAGAACAAGAGTTTATAAATGACGGTCAATTGGACTGGGAATCGTTATACAGAGCCAATGCTATTGCAAGAGCAAGTGGAGGAAATTCAATTTATGCCATACAGGAGGACAGAACAGATGATACACAACTTACTGCAAACACTATTTTAAATACCAGTTTTGCAGACAACATACTTTTTACCGGTAGTGTAAACTATCGTAATTTAAAAAGTGAAAACTTTGCTGAGTTAAAAGACCTTTTGGGAGGCACTGGTTATCTTGATGTTGATTTCTTTGCGGGTGAAGATGCACAAAACCAAGAGATAAGCCTTGGCGATGTTGCGCAAAGTGACTTGCAAAACAGAAACCGCATTGTTAAAGAAGGTGATCGCTATAAGTATAATTATGAGATTAATGCCGATGTGCTTTCAGGTTTTGCTCAAGCTCAGTTTAAATACAATAAAGTAGATTTTTACACAGGCGCCGAAATTTCAACAACTAACTACCAACGTAACGGATTGTATGAAAACGGAAATTTCCCTGGAAACAGATCGTTAGGCAAAAGTGAAAAAGTGAGTTTTACCAACTTTAAATTTAAAGGAGGGGCAACCTATAAAGTAACTGGCCGTCACTTGGTTGACCTTAATGCTGGTTACTTGACTAAAGCCCCGAGTATTCGTAACACTTTTAGTAACTCACGCCAAAACAACGATGTGGTCATTGGTCTGGAAGATGAAAAAATAACAAGTGCTGATCTTAGCTATATATTTCGTTCACCTATCGTTAAAGCAAGGTTGACAGGTTTTTATGCAAACATTAAAGATGCAACAGACATTGGTTTTTACTTTACTGAAAACCTAACGGGTCTTGGTTTTGAAGAAGGTGCTTTTGTGCAGGAAGTGGTTACCGGTATTGAAAAAAGACATATGGGAGCCGAATTGGGTATAGAAGCACAAGTAACTCCGACAATTAAATTAAAGGCTGCAGCTTCGGTTGGGCAATACATTTATAACAACAATCCAAATTTATATTTAACAAGTGATGATTTTGAAGGCCCATTGACCTTTGGTGATGGTACAACCAATTTAAAAAACTATCACATTGCAGGAGGACCTGAAAGAGCTTACCAATTAGGATTTGAATATCGTGACCCCAATTTCTGGTGGGTGGGTGCAACAACCAATTATTTTAGCAATGCATATATTGACGTAAATAATTTAGCAAGATCGGCTAATTTCAGTACAGATTTTGACGGGCAGCCTTATTCAAATTACGATCCAGAAGTGGCTAAAGAATTACTTCAGCAAGAAGAATTTGGCGACTACTTTTTAGTTAATGCAGTAGGAGGAAAATCTTGGAAAGTGAAGGACTATTATGTAGGTTTCTTTGCTGTGATCAATAATATTTTAGATCAAGAATATAAAACAGGTGGTTTTGAACAAGGAAGAAAAACTACCTATCCAGACCTACAGGAAGATCAATCCAGAGCAAACGGAGCTATTTTTGGCCCTCGCTATTTCTTTGGGTATGGGACCACTTATTACTTAAATTTTTACGTACGATTTTAAATAAAACCGAATAAAATAAATACACACATAAAGATGAAAACTTTTAATTTTTACAAACTGATAACCCTGTTCCTACTAGCAGTAGTGGCTACATCTTGTGTTCAGGATGATGAATTTGATGTGCCAGATAGTGACACAGCAGTTGTTGACCTTGAAGGAGATGTTACTATTGACCAGCTTAGAAACTTATATTTACAAGAATTGAACACAAACGAAAATGAGTTTTTAACCTTTTCTGAAACCGATTCGTACGTTACGGGTTATGTTATTTCAAGCGATGAAGGAGGAAACTTTTTTGAAGAGTTAATCCTACAGGACAGTCCTGCAAACCCTAAAGCCGGGGTAAAAGTCTTGGTAGACGTAAACCCATTGTTTACAGTATATGAGTTTGGCCGTAAGGTACATGTTAAATTGGATGGTCTTACTGTAGGGTTAGACAGTGGTGTGTTAACATTAGGGATTAGAGATGGAAATGCTATTGAAAGCATTGCCGAATCTCAATTTGATGAATTCCTAATAAGGGATGAAGAATTAGCTGAAATTGTTCCGTTACCAATTAGCATAACAGAGTTTGACGATTCAAAAACCAATCTATATATTCAATTGGAAAATGTTCAGTTTAATAGTAGCGAAGTGCTGGGCGACAACAGAAAAACATTCGCCGGTGAACCTGAAGATAGCTTTGATGGGGAACGTATTTTAGAAAGCTGTACAACGGGAATTAAAACGGTGTTCAGTACCAGTACATTTGCAGATTTTAAATCACTGCTTTTACCACAAGGCAAAGGCTCTATGGCTGCTATATTGAGCAAAAGTTTTAACGCAAGTACATTTATTGTTACAGTAAACGATCCCTCTACCATAAACTTAGATGGAAATGACCGTTGCGACGCTTGTGGTTTAGCAACCGAAACTGGTGAAACAGAATTGTTCAGGGATTTCTTTGAAACCCAAACCGAAGGTACTCCAATTAGCGGAAATGGCTGGACCAATTATGCTGAAGCAGGTACCCAATTGTGGGAAGCTTATTTTGATGATAGTAGCAATGCATCATTAGGAATTTCAGCAAGGTTTAGTGCCCGTAACACAGGTGACAACTCTTCAATTGGTTGGTTGGTCACTCCAGAAATCGATTTTAACGCACAAAGCCAAGAAACGTTAAACTTCAAAACATCAAACAGTTTTTCTGATGGAAGCTATATGGTAGTCTTATACTCCACTAATTGGGATGGTAGCCCAAGTAGTATCCCTTCAGCAAACTGGTCACCTATTCCAGAAGCTAAAATTGTTGCAGATAGTGACTTTTTTGGTGATTGGATAGAGTCTGGTAATATAGACCTATCTTGTATAGAAGGTAGCGGTCACATTGCATTTAAATATGTTGGAAAAGATGAAGAAGACTTTGACGGGACATATGAGCTTGATGAAGTTGTTATAAACTCTGAAACTACAGATGGAGGAGGTAATTCCGATGGGTTGGACTGTACTACACCAAGTGGTGGTGGATCACCGTTCTTTACTGTAGATTTTGAAGAATTCGATGCTATTGAAGACTATGTAGGCGCAGGATGGACCAATGTAAACGTTACAGGCGGTAGTACTGTTTGGGAAATTGGAAACTTTGAAGGTAGCAACTATGCCCAAATATCAGGTTTTGATTCTGGTGAAAACGATATTGAAACCTGGTTGGTGACTCCTGAAATTAATATGGATAGTACAACAGGGGAAGAACTGAGTTTCGATGTACAAGCCAGCTTTGACAATGGGACAATTTTAAGCGTTTTAGTCTCAACAAACTTTACAGGCGATGTTACCACTGCAGATTGGCAAACTATAGACGCTAGTATCCCAACAGGGCCAAGTGGTGGCTTTGGTGAGTTCCAGCCAGTCGGTCCTATAAATATTTCTTGCTTAGACGGCTCTGTTCATTTTGCATTTTTATATGAAGGTTCAGATCCAGATGCAACAACACGGTATCACGTAGACAATATAGAAGTAACTGGAAATTAATTTTCAGTACTTTTTAATAGGTATAAAGGGCTTCTTTTTAGAAGTCCTTTTTTTATGGCTGAATAAGAATGGCCATAAAATTCTATTCTAAATTTTACCATTCTTGGTAAGCGTTCGTTAAATGCGTGTAAATTACAAAAATCTGAAGCAAAAGCTTTTGTATCTTTGTTTCAGAATTAAATATATGATTGAACAAACCAAAATAGAATACGAAAAAACCATACTCATTGGTTTAATAACTCAATATCAAGACGAAGAAAAGTCTCAAGAATATTTAGACGAACTGGAGTTTCTTGCTTATACAGCAGGAGGTGAAGTGTCTAAACGCTTTACACAAAAAATGGATTCCCCAAATCCTAAAACCTTCATAGGAAGTGGAAAAATGGAGCAAGTACGGGAATTTGTTGAAGAAAACGATATCGGTACCGCTATTTTTGATGATGAATTATCACCCGCTCAACAAAAAAACATTGAAAAAATATTGCGGTGTAAAATTATAGACCGAACAAATCTTATTCTCGATATTTTCGCACAACGTGCCAAAACCAGCTATGCTCGTACGCAAGTAGAATTGGCACAATACGAATATTTATTACCTCGATTGGCTGGTATGTGGACGCACTTAGAGCGTCAGCGTGGGGGTATTGGTATGCGTGGTCCAGGTGAAACCGAAATTGAAACTGACCGCCGTATCGTTCGAGACCGTATTACGCTTTTAAAGAAAAAATTAGAGAAGATTGATAAGCAGATGGAAGTGCAACGAGGAAACCGTGGTTCTTTAGTACGAGTTGCTTTGGTGGGATACACCAATGTTGGTAAATCAACCTTGATGAACAGTATTAGTAAAAGCGAAGTGTTTGCCGAAAACAAACTCTTTGCTACGTTAGATACCACTGTTAGAAAAGTAGTGATTGGTAATTTGCCATTTTTATTGACCGATACCGTTGGGTTTATCAGAAAATTGCCTACACAGTTGGTAGAATCGTTTAAAAGTACACTGGATGAGGTTCGGGAAGCTGATTTATTATTACACGTAGTTGATATATCTCACCCTTCTTTTGAAGATCATATTGCTTCTGTAAACAAAGTATTGGACGAAATTGAAAGTGCCGATAAACCTGTGATTATGGTTTTCAATAAAATTGATCAATACAAACCGGAAGTAATAGAAGACGACGACTTAGAAACCGAAAGAACAACGGCGCACAATACGTTAAAAGATTGGAAACAAACCTGGATGAACCGAGAAGAGAACGCCATTTTCATTTCAGCATTGAATAAAGATAATTTTGAAGAGTTTAGAAAACTGGTGTATGAAAAAGTAAGGGATATTCACGTTACCCGTTTTCCTTATAATAACTTTCTGTATCCAGAAAAATATTTATATGAAGAATAAAAAAAACCGGCAAATTGAACTTGCCGGTTTTTTATAATTTTTTCTATAAGTACTAAAACTTATAACCTACTCCTACACCAAGGGTTTCACGTATTTGAAAACCTTGTACTGCATTATCGTCATATATAGCTTGAAAGGTGCCATTGGCAGTAATCCAATCGTTTACTTTCAAAACTAAGTTCATCGTGTAATCAATATCTACATTTTGTGGGTCTTCAAGATAGTTTGAGTACAATCCTAAAATGTTTTCCATAGAAACATTCTCCATTAAGCTAACTTTGTAGTATGCATTTACAGAAGCACCAAATTCAAATCGAGTCGTTTCATTTGCTTCAACTCCAAAATAACCACCAGCATCATTAAAAGCTTCTACTAGAGCAGGATCGAGAGTGGTAAACTTTTCGTTTACAAAGATAAAGCGTGCGGTTGCAGGGGCTATATTTACTTTAAAATTATCATCTTTTTTCCAAAGCATACCTGGTCCAAATTGTAAATAACCTGGGGACATAAAACGAGTCGTTTCGGTACGTATTTCGTTACCATCGGCATCTTCACCAAATTCATATCCTTTAGCAAATTGGGTTCTAAAGTTTACAAAAAAGGAATAAAACCAATTACTTTCCTGTATTTGACGACCTACAATTGAATTTAATTCCAACCGGTCATTCGTTTTTCTTGAAAACTCTTCGTCTTTAATCTTAGTGATTCCGTAATCTGCAAGGATACGGTTATCCCACGTTAGCTTTCCTTGACGGTAATTAAAATCATACGTAAAATTAAGGTTGGCAGCATAATTGGACGTTCCTCCACCAGTCCACTCTTCATTAAAAGCGGCTTGATTAAAAATTAAGGAAATATTTCCAGATTTTGTCCAACCGTCTTTAGGTTCTTCGGTTTCTTCATCTTGAGCCATCGCAATAAATGGTGAAATGAATAGAAGGAAGATTAAAATTTTTTTCATAATTGTTAGGTTTATTTTTTTTGCAAATATAAGGTATCTGGCCTATTTAAAAAGCAGTTGAATTTTGAAAAGGAATAATTTCGATATATGGAAAACTATTTTCGATGAGGGTTACTTTTTCCGCTTAAATAAAGGAACAGAAGAGCAGGCTTCACCATACATCACGCTTTTAGCAACCTCCTGAAGTCTTTGTGCAAGCAGAACATATGCATTTTCCGGGATTGGCTTGTTAGCACAACCTTTAATAATAATAGGTTTATCTTTATATTCTGAAATATCTAAGGTGTGTAAAATTTCAGAAAACAAAATACTTTCAAGTGTTTCTGAAGTACCAACTACTGTTTTTTTAGCGTAAGGTGCTAATTGAAGTGATAGAAACATATATGCCCAGCCCGGGATAATAGCGTCGGTAGAGCAAAAAAGATTTACAAAACAACCATCATATTGTGACCAATCGTGCTCTTTTACATCGTTTCGAAAGTCTTTTTCACGCAGTACAATACCTTCTAATAACCATTGTGAAATATCAATTGAAACCCGTTTGCCTTCTGGGTAAAAATCTTCCAGGTTAAAGGTAATAAGCTTACTGTTCGCTACGCGGTTTACTATTTGTTCTTCCATAGATAATTTTTAAAATCCGGGGTTTTTGGTATTATGTTTATGAATGACAAAACATAACAATTAACCAATAATATACTACCTACTGAGTTTACAGCATGCCCAATTCCAGCTTCGCTTCTTCGCTCATTAAATCTTGGCTCCACGGCGGGTCGAAAGTAATCTCAACTTCGGCATCTTTTACCATTTTTATGGATTTCACTTTGTCCTCAACCTCTTGTGGCAATGATTCTGCTACTGGGCAATTGGGTGTGGTAAGTGTCATTAAGATTTTTACTTCATGGTCTTCATTTACAAAAACATCATAAATAAGTCCAAGCTCGTAAACATCTACAGGGATTTCAGGATCGTAAATAGTTTTAATCACTTTTACGATTTTATCGCCCAATTCAGTTGTATTTATAGTTTCAGTGCTCATAATTTTTAATTTTTTAGTTGTGCTTGGTAGGCTACGGCATACAATTTTAATTGTTTTACCATAGAAACTAAACCATTGGCACGAGTAGGAGATAAATGTTCTTTTAAACCAATTTCATCAATAAACTTTGTGTCTGCTTCAATAATATCCTCAGGTTTTTGGTTTGAAAACGCTCGGATGAGTATAGCAATGATTCCTTTTGTTATCACGGCATCACTATCCGCAGTGAATACTACCTTGTCATCTTTTATTTCAGCATTAAGCCAGACACGGGATTGACATCCTTTAATGAGTTTATTTTCGGTTTTTAGTTCTTCATCAATTAAAGGCAACGACTTTCCAAGTTCTATCATATATTCATAGCGTTCCATCCAATCATCGAACATGGAAAACTCATCTATTAAATCGTTTTGTATCTCTTGTATGGTCATTAATTTTCTTCTTTGTCTTTTGTAGCGGTTATTAATACACTTTGGTCGCTTTTGGCATATAATGTTAACACGTTATCTTGAATACGGTAGCCACCTACATTGTTCATCGCTTCCAAAAATTGATTTTCAACTACCATTTGTCCTTTTGGACACATTTTTTTAGTTACTGCTAGTTCACCAATTGTGAGACTGTTGACATTTGTAGAGTAATCGCCAAAATAGGTGTTACATCCAGCATTTCCTGAAACCCTTCCACTTAAAGCGGCAAAAGTAATGGTTGGCTTTGTTACCCCCAATGAATTACCATCAACGCTATTGACGGTATAATCTCCAGATAACTGAACATTTCCAGCAACATCAATTACTTTTTTTGTTTCATCACAGCTTGTGAAAACAAGGGCGAATACTAATAAGCTAAGGGTGGCAAGTGATTTCATAATTTTATAGTTTAGGTTAACATTGTTTTTGCTTTTTTCACAGCTTTAACTAATGCATCAACTTCTTCTTTTGTATTATAAAACGCAAAAGAAGCCCGCACAGTACCAGGTATTTTGTAATAATCCATAATAGGTTGCGCACAATGATGCCCAGTACGAACGGCTATACCCAGTTTATCAACAATGGTACCAATATCATATGGATGAATTCCTTCAATATTAAAGGAAATTACCGATGTTTTGTCTACACCGGTTCCGTATATTTTAAGACCTTCTATTGTTGTTAATTGGTCAGTTGCATACCTCAATAACTCATGTTCGTGGGCTTCAATTTCATTAAAACCGATACTGTTAAGATAATCAATTGCAGCACCAAAAGCAATACCGCCTGAAATATTAGGCGTGCCGGCTTCAAATTTATGTGGAAGCCCTGCATAGGTAGTTTTTTTAAAAGTAACTTCGGCAATCATCTCACCTCCGCCTTGATACGGTGGAATTTTGTTAAGCCATTCTTCTTTTCCGTAAAGTATTCCCACACCTGTAGGACCGCACATTTTATGAGCTGATGTTACATAAAAGTCAACATCGAGTGCTTGTAAATCGGGTTTAATGTGCGAACAAGATTGTGCTCCATCCACCAAAACCGCTGCGCCTTTTTCATGTGCTTTTTCAATAATTTCAGCAATTGGATTGATAGTTCCTAATGCATTGGAAATATGATTTACAAAAACAAGTTTCGTGTTTTTTGAAAGTAATTTTTCATATTCAGAAAGAATTAAAACCCCCTTTTCATCAATAGGGATCACTTTCAATTCAGCTCCTGTGCGTTCGCACAACATTTGCCAAGGAACAATATTGGAATGGTGTTCTAACGCCGAAACAATAATCTCGTCGCCTTTTTTCAAAAATTTATTGAAACCATTCGCCACCAAGTTGATACCGTGTGTAGTCCCAGCGGTAAAAATAACTTCGTGCGCATGTTTTATATTGAAATGTTCTTGGATTTTTTTCCGCGCACCTTCGTATGCATCGGTAGCTTCTTGCGATAGGCTGTGTACACCACGATGAATGTTTGCATTATAATTTGAATAGTAATCTACAATACAGTCAATCACTGCTTGTGGCTTTTGAGCCGTAGCTGCATTATCCAAATAAACGAGGGGTTTGCCATTTACTTCACGTTGAAGAATGGGAAAATCTTTTCTTATTTCCTGAACGTTAAAGGCCATGGAAAACTTATTTTGGTGTGTGATTACAACTGGAAACCCAAACTAACGCCAATTTTTTTGGCAATCAGTTTGTTGATGCGTTGTTTTAATTCTGGAATTTTTACGCTTTCTAATACGCTGTTAGCGAATGCATACATTAATAATGCACGAGCTTCTTTCTTAGCAATACCACGAGAACGCATATAAAACAATGCTTCTTCATCTAATTGACCAATGGTACAACCGTGAGAACACTTTACATCGTCTGCAAAAATTTCTAACTGTGGCTTTGAGTTTATGGTTGCTCGATCGTCAACTAAAATATTGTTGTTTTGCTGAAACGCATCTATCTTTTGAGCAATTTTATCTACCAACACTTTACCGTTAAACACACCCGTAGACTTATCAGCAAAAATCCCTTTGTAATCTTGGTGGCTCTCACAATTAGGAGCGGTATGGTGCACTAGAGTGTCATGATCTACGTGCTGTTTATCTTCGATAATGGTAATACCGTTTAGCGTAGAATTGCAACGTTCTCCATATTGATAAAAATGGAGGTTGTTTCTTGTTAATTTTCCACCAAATGAGAAAGTATGTACTCTACAGTTACTTTCACGTTCTTGCGAAACATAGGTGCTGTCAATTAATGAAGCAGAAGGGTTGTCGGTCTGCACTTTATAGTAATCAACATAAGCTCTTTTTTCAGCAAAAATTTCAGTAACGCTATTGGTAAATACAGCATTTTCCGAAAGACTTTGGTGTCGCTCAATAATCTGAACGTGTGCATTTTCGCCTACTACAATTAGATTACGGGGCTGTAACATAACTGCTGCTTCATTACCCGTTGAAAAGTTGATAATCTCTATCGGTTTTTCAACCTCTTTGTTTTTAGGAATATGAATATATGCTCCTTCTTTGGCAAATGCCGTGTTTAAAGACGTAAGGCTATCTTTTTTGGCAACCTTATTAAAGTACGCTTCAATAACTGCTTGATACCTTGGTTTGTTTAAAGCAGAAGAAAGCAAGCATACGTCAATGGAATCGTGAGTAGTTTCTGATAAAAAAGAACTGTAAACACCATCAATGAAAACGATTTTATACGTATCAATATCGTGCAAGAAATATTTTCTTACATCTTTCAATTCCGTGTGCTTTTCCTGTTGCTTCGGAAAAATACTATAATCCGTTTTTTCAAGTGATTTTAAAGAAGTGTATTTCCAGGATTCTTCTTTTTTGGAAGGGAAACCTTGTTCTTCAAAAACTTTCATGGCTTTATTACGAAGATCATGAATAGGGGAGTCGGGCTCCAAGTGATCTTCAAAAGCGATGTATGATGAAACTAATTTATCTTTTAAACTCATTTTTTTTAATTCAGAATTCAAAAATTTAATTTCTAATATTCAAGACAAGTAATGTAAAAACTGTCTTGCGTTTCGAACTTATTTTTTGAATTATTTAAACTAATTCTTCTTTAATCCAGTCGTATCCTCTTTCTTCAAGCTCGTGTGCCAACTCTTTACCGCCAGATTTTACGATTTTTCCTCCCATTAATACGTGAACGTAATCTGGGATAATATAATCTAGCAATCGCTGGTAGTGTGTAATTACAATTACAGCATTGTCTTTGCTTTTTAACTTGTTTACGCCATTGGCAACAACTTTTAAAGCATCGATGTCCAAGCCAGAATCCGTTTCGTCCAAGATGGCTAATTTTGGTTCCATCATGGCCAATTGGAATATTTCGTTACGTTTTTTCTCACCACCGGAAAACCCTTCGTTTAAGGAACGGGATAAAAACTTGCGGTCTATTTCAAGCATATCTGCTTTTTCCTTAATTTTCTTAAGCATTTCGCTAGCTGGCATATCGTCTAGCCCTTTTGCTTTTCGGGTTTCGTTAATTGCCGTCTTAATAAAGTTTGTTACGGTTACACCGGGAATTTCAATAGGGTATTGAAAAGATAAAAACAATCCTTTATGAGCGCGCTCTTCAGGATCTAATTCAGTAATATCTTCACCTTCAAAATTTATTTCACCTTTTTGAAGTTCAAACTCTTCTTTTCCTGCAATAACAGAAGCCAACGTACTTTTACCAGAACCGTTAGGCCCCATAATAGCGTGGACTTCACCAGCATTAACGTCAATGTCAACACCTTTTAATATATCTTTTCCTTCTACACTTGCGTGCAGATCTTTAATATGTAGCATAATTAACTTTTCTTTTCTTCAATTTTTATATCAGTTTTAGCGGGTTTGTCGCTAACATGTAAAATATCTTTAATGGTAAGAATCTCTTCCCAAACTTCTTCGGTTTCGGCTTTTGGGTTGGGTTTAACAACGCCAGTTACAATTACCGGAACCATATCGTAATCATCTTTTTCCACTTTTGAAACCTTATCGGCCAACTCTTGGCTTTTATCATCTATGGTAACACCGTAGATAAAATTGTTTCCTTTTAAAACCGCAGCATCGTCCGTGTAAATAAATTCCCCTCTAAAGGTTTTCACGTTCATATCAGCTGTGGCAGCTGTTTTTCCTTCTGTTTCCTTTTCAGTCTCTTTTTTTGTGTTATTACAGGAAACTACTGAGGCTATAATTAATAGCAGCAAAAGTGTTTTTTTCATTTTACTATTTATATTTAGGTTTTTATTATTTCAGAAAAATTATCCTACGGATCCTTCTAATGAAATCTCCAATAGCTTTTGTGCTTCTACAGCAAACTCCATAGGAAGCTTATTCAATACTTCTTTACTAAACCCATTTACAATTAAAGCAATAGCTTTTTCGGTATCGATACCACGTTGATTACAGTAAAATATTTGGTCTTCCCCAATTTTACTAGTTGTGGCTTCATGCTCTACTTGTGCCGTCTTATTTTTTGCTTCAATGTAAGGGAAGGTGTGCGCCCCACATTCATTGCCCATTAACAGTGAATCACATTGTGAAAAATTACGGGCATTTTCAGCACGGCTATTTATCTGTACCAATCCACGATAACTATTCTGAGATTTTCCAGCAGAAATACCTTTTGAGATAATAGTACTCTTGGTGTTCTTACCTAAATGGATCATTTTGGTACCAGTATCTGCTTGCTGAAAGTTATTGGTAACCGCAATGGAATAAAACTCTCCAATAGAATTATCGCCTTTCAATATGCAACTTGGGTACTTCCACGTAACGGCACTTCCGGTTTCAACTTGTGTCCAAGAAATTTTTGCATTCTTTTCGCAAAGCCCTCTTTTAGTCACAAAGTTGAAAACTCCGCCTTTTCCGTCTTTACTTCCAGGAAACCAGTTTTGAACTGTGGAATATTTTATCTCCGCACCGTCTAAAGCGACAAGTTCTACAACAGCAGCGTGCAATTGGTTTTCGTCACGCATTGGGGCGGTACACCCTTCTAAATAACTTACATAGCTATCTTCATCGGCAATAACCAGTGTGCGCTCAAACTGTCCTGTTCCTGCTTGATTGATCCGGAAATAGGTTGAAAGTTCCATTGGGCACCGAACACCTTTAGGAATGTAACAGAACGATCCATCACTAAATACAGCACTGTTTAAGGCTGCGTAAAAGTTGTCTTTCTGCGGAACAACCGAACCAATGTATTTTTTCACAAGTTCTGGGTGCTCTTTAATCGCCTCAGAAATGGAGCAGAATATAATCCCTTTTTTGGCCAAAGTATCTTTAAATGTTGTGGTAACAGAAACAGAGTCCATTACAATATCTACAGCAACTCCTGCCAATTTTTTTTGTTCATCCAATGAAATGCCTAGCTTATTAAAAGTTTCCAATAGTTCTGGATCTACTTCGTCAAGGCTGTCGTATTTCGGTTTTTTGTTAGGAGCCGAGTAATATGATATATTTTGAAAATCTGGTTTTTCGTAATGTACATTTGCCCATTCTGGCTCTATCATTTCTTTCCAGTACCGAAAAGATTCTAAACGCCATTCGGTCATCCATTCGGGCTCTTCTTTTTTCTTTGAAATGGCACGAACTATATCTTCATTTAAACCAACAGGGAACGTATCAGATTCTATATCGGTATAAAATCCATATTCGTACTCTTTTGTTTCGAGTTCTTTTTTTAAATCGTCTTCAGTAAACTTAGCCATTGTAGCTTTTATTTTTTTCTTTTTCCGCTTTATTTATTTCAGAAATAAAACGAAGCAAGATTTTTTTTGTAAATAATTATAATTAAAGCGAAAAACTTTCGCCACAACCACAGGTGCGGTTTGCATTAGGGTTATTGAAAACAAACCCTTTGCCGTTTAATCCACCGCTATATTCTAAAGTGGTTCCTACTAAATAGAGAAAACTCTTTTTATCGATAGCAATCTTAACCGACTCATCTTCAAAAAGCTTATCGTTTTCCCCTATTTTGTTATCAAACTTAAGGTCGTAGGACAAGCCGGAGCAACCTCCGCTTTTTACACCTACTCTCACAAAATCGTTTGCTATATTGAAGCCTTCTTCAGACATCAATTGTTCCAACTTCGATTTTGCATTTTCACTAACTTTTAGCATAAGATAAATTTGTTCTTATTAGACTGCAAATATACGGTAAATACAGATGGTAGCCATAGTTAGGTGTCAATTTAAACTTATGGCGTTATAGTTTTAAATAATAATTAACAAAATAGCCTGTAAAGACTTAAAATTGAGTAGGATATATAGGCTTTTTAAAGAAAAATCTAAGGTTTTTGAAAGTCTGGGTCATTTATAAAACTTTCATCAGATAAAGAAAGTAAAAAAGCTTTGAGATCTTGCTTATCCTTTTCAGTAAGTTGAACCCCACCTTCACCGACAGTTTTCATTAAAGGGTCTATAGTTTCAGAATACACCAAACCTTCACTGTAATGGTCAATCACTTCTTCTAGCGTTTCAAACCGCCCATCGTGCATATAAGGTGCGGTATAGGCTAAATTACGTAAAGAAGGTGTTTTAAATTCTCCAAATTCCCTTGGGTCGCCTGTTACACCTCCGCGACCTAAATCTTCAAAAACTTTATCTAGGCCATTATTATGAAAATCATTGTCTGTCCAAAGAGGATTGTTAGGGTCTCCATGACAATGAAAACAATCACCTCTGTTTTCATCTTCAAAAACTTGAAGTCCATTTCTTTCAGATTCGGTTAGCTCTATTTCTCCCCGTAAATATTGATCGAACCTTGAGTTGCTTGAGATTAGTGTACGTATAAACTGAGCGATTGCTTTAGAAACTAATGTAGAATCTATGTTTGATGTACCAAAAGCCTTGGAAAAAAGCTCTGGATAGTCTGATGTTGCTTGCAAACTCGAAACAGCATTTGGCCAAGTATTGTGCATTTCAACAGGATCTACAACGGGTTGCAATGCTTGATTTTCTAAAGAAGAGGCACGACCATCCCAAAAAAAGTTTTCTTGGTAATTCCAAGCAAGATTAAATAGAGGCATAGAGTTTCTATTCCCTTCAATTCCGTCTATACCAGGGCTAAACTGTCTCGAATCTGAAAAACCTTCAGCTGGGGCGTGGCAACCTGCACATGCTAAGGTGTTATCTCCCGAAAGAATAGGATCGAAAAAAAGTTTTTTTCCTAACGCAACACCTTCTGCTGTTTGAGGATTGTCTTGAGGTATAACAGGAGGAGATATTCTTTCTTGAAAAATAGGTGGTATTTCTAAAGATAAGGGGGTGGGTTCGTACCCTTCGTCTTTAGGAGTATCTTCTCCATCTTTAGCACATGAGGTTATTAAAAAACAACTAAATGCTACATAAAAAATTATATATGTTTTTCTGAAAAAAATCACCTCGAGTATTTGTTATTCTACGGTTCCTAAACTGAAAACACTTTTTCCGTTAGCAGAAATCATTCTTTGTGCTTCAGCATTCATCATTAGGTTACTGTTTAATTCTTTTAAATCCCATTCATTTGGGTTTTTGAACCATTCAGCAACATTCATTTTAATTTCTATGGTAGTGTCTTGACTAATTGTAACGGTTCCTAATTCTGTTTCAAATGAAGTGTCTTCGGTTTCTGGGTTTTCTCCAATTACTGTCGCAGCTCTAATGGCGTGATATAGGTATGGAGTCTGTGTGCCAGTATTGTCTGCAAACATTCCTTCTAAACGCATAAAGTGGTAACCTCCGCCTAACATTTCGGGCACACCCCAACTCCAAGGGTTTGAGTTTAATTCTGGGTAAGCACCATCAATATTATCCTCGTCGTCAAAACCAAAAGTAAAGCTTACGGTATATTCGCCTTCTGGAATTTTTCTGCTAGGGCTATACTGTGTGTTTACACCATCTCTAGCATTCATAATGTTGTATCCTTCAATAACCGTTTTTTCTCCATCTTCATCAGTGAAAGTAATATTAGAAATTAAATAATCTAATTTTGAAATAGTTAGTTCTTCACCATTTGCATTTGTGTATACGGTTGTTTGATAGTCTGGATTTGTGATCTCTTCACCGTCCCAATTTTGAGTAAAATTGAACGTCATATTGTAGTTTGTAGTTACAACTTCGTCCTCATCTACATCTTTGCAGGCAAAAAGTGTTGCTGTAATTGCAAATAATAATACAATCTTTTTCATTTTAATTTGATTAAGGGTTATTTTAATTTAAATAGTAATAGGTCTTCTATGCCACGGTTTTGCGGAATATCTTTATCACTACTTTGTGTGCTTCCAGCGATTACAAAGGTATTGTCTTCTGCTTCAATTGCGTCTCGGGCGAAGTCGAAATTTGAACCACCAATTGTTGCTTGAAATTGAAGGCTTTCCTTATTGTCTATGAGCATAACTAAAGCATCGTTTTGACCATTGTTGTTTGTAAAGTCACCATCTATACTTCTTGTATTACCTGTAATGAGGTAATTTCCATTTGAGAGGTTAGTGATGTGTTTAGCGGTTTCAAATTCGCTTCCTCCGTAGGATTGTTGCGATAGTAAAGCTCCTTGCTCGTTTATTTTAATGCCCCATATATCCGCTTTTCCAAAATCGCTTGTTACGTCTACATCGTCACTTCGAGTATCGCCAAATAAAAGAAAGTTACCATCTGTTGTTTTAGACGCGGCATAAACATTTTCAATTTGGGTTCCGCCATAATTTTTTTCCCATAAAATTTCTCCATTTACGGATACTTTTACAACCCAAAAATCATAAGTACCAATATTTCCTGAAATGTCTACATCATCACTATCTGATGTTCCTATTACTAAATACTCACCATTACTTGTTTGTAAAACATCATAGGCAGTATCGGTAAAAGCACCCCCAAAATAGTTTCTCCATTGCATCTGTCCCGTTGCAGAAAGTTTTATTACCCAATAATCACCACCTGCATGTTGAATGGACCTATTCGCATCCTGATCAGTGCTATTTAAGCGTAATCCTCCTTCTCCTTCGCTAGCAGTAACATCTAAAACCCCTGAAACGATATAGCCACCATCTTGAGTTTGTCTGGCCTTATAGGCTTTGTCGCTTCCTGGAAACCCGAAGCTTTTCTCCCACTGTAAGTCGCCTGAAGCTGAAAATTTCACCACCCAAAAGTCATGAAACCCTTCGTTATTACCAACATCACCACCGGCACCTCTACTATATCCAGATGCTATATAGCCTCCGTCATTTGTTTTTTCAAGGCTAGAAGCAGTATCATCTTCTGGGCCACCATAGGTTTTACTCCAAAGAATATCTCCATTGGGTTTAACTTTTAAAAGCCAAAAATCCTCATCTGAGCTGGATTTGTCTATAATATCGCCATCTGTACTTTTTGTAGAGCCTAGAATAACATAGTTTCCATCATCGGCCAAGACGATGCTTACGGCTTTATCAAGGTCACTACCGCCATAGGTTTTAACATACTCTATTTCACCTTGAAATTCTGTTTCTTCTTCAGCATCATCTATAGGCGAGTCTTCTTTTTTACATGAAAAAAAGCCAATTAGAAAAAATACCAAAAGTGTTTTGTAGGTTATAGTGTAAAGCTTCATTTTCTTAATTTACTATTAATCTTTTAGTAGTTAGGTTGTTAATTTTAACTAGATATACTCCAGCCTGCAAAGATGTGATGTTGATCTTTTCTTCAGTATTGATATTTGGGAGGTCAAACTGTAAAATACGTTTGCCTAAAACAGAGTATATTTCAACTTGGTTCAAAGGGGATGAAGGCGAGGCGATTGTTATGTTCTTTTTTGCCGGATTAGGGAATAATGCAAAATCGTTAGGGGCCAATTCGTCGATATTAAGTGGATTGCTATCTTTTACTAAGGTGAAACCACCTTCACCACTTATAATGATATTTCTACTTTCAAAAAATGGGTACACATTCCAACTACCGCTAAAACCGGCACTGTCATCGCTTGGGAACGTATCAAAATAGCCGTATTGTGAAATATTAGCGTTTTCAATATCGCTGATATCTAAAACATTTAGTCCAGCGGCATAATTTGCAAAATAGTATTTGTCCCCTAAAACATATCCGTTATGATCTGTTGCTGAAGTTGGCCCAAAAAACTCAGTATGAAATTGAGGATTGTCCAAATCTGTAAAGTCAAAAATTACGGTTCTTGTATTAAAACCAAAACCAAGTTCATCGGTTTCGTCTCCTAACAAAAAATATTTTTGATCTTCTGTAAACCATCCTTGGTGTGTATATCCTACATTGTCATAACTTATTGTAGCAATACCTTGCGGATTACCTTTATTTGTAATATCAACTATGACTACTTCGTCTACATTACTGCCTATTAATATTTCTTTTCCTGCGTAATCTGTATCTGGGCCTGTATATGTTACGACTTGGGCATCGTGGCTGTAACTGTCCATAGAATAGCCTCCTTCTCCAACTGGATTTAAAGGGTCTTGAATGTTTATAAAATGAGGGCCACCGTTAAAAGTACTTGTGCCTACAGCATAAGCATACCCAGTATCTTCGTTAATGACAATATTATGAGCATTACCAAAACCATCATAATGGGTATCTTCTGTAAACGTTTCAGGGGGATTAGTTACGTTTCGCAATCGGGTTAAATCGAAAACCTGCATGCCATGCCCAGAAGCTTCACTTACAATAAACGCATAATTATTGTACACTTTTATATCTCTCCAGGTACTTGAGTCGGTATGTGTTGGTAGTTTGCCTAAGTAAACAGGATTAATGGGGTCAGATATGTCAATAAAAGCAGTCCCATTATTTAAACCCACCAACGCATATTCCTTACTATCTTGTGGGTCTGTCCAGCCCCAAGAGTCATTTCCTTTTGTTGCATTCATTTCATTTAGGGTTATTTGAGATAGAAGGTCAAAGTTCTCACAAGGAAAGCCTGAAGCCGTTCCATTCTCACATGGCGTTTGCGCTACAGCAATGGTGCTGAATATTGATAGTAAAAGGAAGTAAATGTTTCTCATTAGATTTTTTTAGTATTGTTAATGTATGGGTTTGAAGCTCTATTTCCTAACGCAAAAGGTTAAAAATTAGTGTGCTGTCTAAGGTATTATGTCTTATTATGTGTCGTTACATTACAAGACCCCCTATTTTTTTATGATTTTTTTAGTTGCTTTATTATTGATAGATAAAAAATACATTCCGTTTGAAAAGCTTGAGATGTTTATAGTTTTCTCTTTAGAGCTGATATTGTTTTCTGCAAACACTTTTTTCCCCATTAGATCATAAATCTCAATAACTTTTATTGATTTGTCTTTTGAAGTAATGTTTATTTCATTTAAAGCGGGCACAGGGAAAACTTTTATACTATTTTCAAAAGTTATGTTGTTATTAGACAACACTTCCATAACGGTTAACTGAAAGGAACAATTTTGACTATTCCCTTCACTATCTTCAGCTTCAAAACTTATTGTATATGTTCCTTCTATAAGTTCTGTTCCGGCAACCGGAGTTTGAACAATAGTTGGGTTTTCGGTACAATTGTCTGAAGAATCTACCATTTCATTTAATACATAATCAGGTAAAGTGTAAAAAGCATCTCCAGAATTATACCCAACCGATGTATCATCGGGACAACTTATTGTGGGCATTGTTGTGTCTTCAACGGTAATAATGGCAGTACAAGTGTCGGTGTTACCTGAAGGGTCTGTAACAGTTAGGGTAACAGTATTACTCCCAATATCTGAACATGTAAATGTATTTTCACTCACTGATAACATGAAAGAACCACTATCATCACTCGAGCCTCCATCTAATAGATTAGGATCAATAATAACTTCACCATTTGAATCTAAAGATACACTCGTGTTTTGGCAAACAGCAACTGGATCTGTGTTATCTGAAGCCGATGATTTCACCAAAAAGAAACCATTACTTATATCACTCAAAACTATATTTCCGCTCCCAAAATAAGGGTATACATTCCATAGACTTGATGTGCTAGCGTTATCATTACTGGGATAGGTGTCAAAAAATGCTTCTTCAACAAAATTTTCCCCTGCTATATCGCTTATATCTATAATACGTAAACCAGCTCTATAATTTGCCAAGTAATATTTTTGACCCAATACATATCCATTGTGGTCGGTTGCTGAGGTTGGCCCTGAATACTCAAAATGTAATTGTGGGTTGTCAAGGTCGTTTAAATCAAATATTAATGTACGAGTATTGAAACCAAAATTTATTTCGTCTATTTCATCACCCACTATAAAATAGCGTTCATCTTCTGTAAACCAACCTTGATGTGTATATGCTACATTAGAATAACTTATGGTTGAAATACCTTGCGGGTTTGACTTATCAGTAATATCAACAATAACAACTTCATTTTCATTGCTGCCAACTAAAATTTCCTTGCCTGTATAGTCTGTGTCTGGTCCGTTATAGGTAATAACTTGTGCGTCATGGCTATAAAAATCCATAGAATAACCACCTTCCCCAATAGGATTTAGTGGGTCTTGTATATTCACAAAATGGGGGCCACCGTTAAATGTGCCAGTACCTACAGCATAAGCATACCCAGATTCTTCATTAATAACTAAATTATGAGCGTTTCCAAATCCATCGTAATGAGCATCTTCTGTAAACGTTTCAGGTGGATTGGCTACGTTTCGCAATCGGGTTAAATCGAAGACTTGCATTCCATGACCAGAAGCTTCACTTACTACAAAAGCATAATTGTTGTACACTTTAACATCTCGCCAACTACTTGATGACGTATGGGTTGGTAATTTTCCTAAATATATAGGATTTATTGGGTCTGAAATATCAATAAACGCAGTGCCGTTATCCAATCCCATAAGGGCATATTCCTTTCCGTCTTGAGGATCGGTCCATCCCCAAGAGTCGTTCCCGCTTCCTGCATTCATTTCATTTAACGAAATATGGGATTGTAAATCAATACCATCACATGGGTATGGTCCAGCCATTCCATTATCACAGGGTGTTTGAGCATATATTTGTAAGAAACCAAAAATTGAGAAAAGAAGTACTATTTTTTTCATGAATAAAGACTTAAAAAGAGTAATACGGTTACGAATATTGCATTAAAAGAGTATAGTTAATTAGATAGTCATAAAAATGCGTTGCGAAGCTACAAAAATTATTTGTACAGAGAGCCGTTAATTAACTCATTCTCAATACTGAGTTTTTAAAGCTAAAGGTAACTTGTTTAAACCCTAACCCTTATTTTTGCACTTTAAAACTTTCTGTATATGTTCGATAACAAAGACACTTCAAAAACAAGTATTTCACAATTAGGGGAATTTGGGCTGATAGATCATTTAACCAAAAACTTTAAAATAAAGCAAGAAACCACGGTTAAAGGAATTGGCGATGATGCAGCTGTTATTTCTTCAGAAGAAAACAATCAAATAGTTGTTACTACTGATATGCTAGTTGAAGGTGTGCATTTTGACTTGAGCTATATGCCTTTAAAACATTTAGGGTATAAAGCAGTTGTGGTCAATCTGTCCGATGTTTATGCTATGAACGCAACAGCAAAACAAATTACTGTTTCAATTGCTGTTTCTAATCGCTTTCCAGTAGAGGCTTTGGAAGAACTATATGCAGGTATCGAAACGGCTGCGAGTATCTATAATGTTGATGTTGTTGGTGGTGACACTACTTCATCCACAACAGGATTGGTTATAAGTGTTACAGCTTTGGGTCAAGTAAATAAAGAAGAAGTTGTATATAGAAATGGAGCCAAAGAAAATGATTTGTTGGTTTTAACAGGTGATGTGGGCGCTGCTTATCTTGGGCTTCAAGTTTTAGAACGTGAAAAACAAGTATTTAAGGTAAACCCGAAATCGCAGCCCGATCTTGATAAATATACGTATATAATTGAGCGTCAATTAAAACCTGAAGCACGACAGGGCATTTCTGCACTTTTAAAAGATTTAGATGTTAAACCAACCTCTATGATTGATATTAGCGACGGACTCTCTTCGGAAGTGATACACATTTGTAAAAACTCGAAAGTAGGCTGTAATCTATACGAAGATAAAATTCCGTTAGATCCTCAAGTTATTTCAACTTGTGAAGAGTTTGAAATGGATAGCACCACAATTGCCTTAAGTGGCGGTGAAGATTATGAGTTGTTGTTTACTATTTCTACTGATGATTTCCCAAAAATCAAAGGAAACCCACATTTAACGGTAATTGGCCATATGACGCAAGAAAGTGAAGGGATGCATTTAATAACACGTGCTAATACAAAAATTCCATTGGTTGCAAGAGGCTGGAATTCAATGCAAGAAGATGAGTAAAGTTAAACGGTAACTCTTCTTTTTTTTCTTTCAAAAAACTCGGCTACATTATTGTTCACCTGTCTCACTTTATTGGTAAGTAGTTCGATTTTACCAGTAGAGTTTTCAGTTACTTCACGACCACAGTGTTTGCATTTGTATTCGTGAATGTGGTTAGTGATTTTTCGTGTTTCAGTGTATTTATGACCGATGGTCTGGCACACGATACTTCCTACCGAAAATGATGACTTAGAGGAATTGCTCATATTTTCTACGTTTTTTTGTTGTGATAAATATAGAAAAAAGTTTTAAAAAAACGTTAAAACGCAAATTTATTCGATGAAATGCAATATTTTATGTATTTCATCGGTGTTTTCCAACCAACTCATATGTCCTCCTTCTAGCTGGATTAGTTGGGTATTTGTTTTTTCTGAATTTTTTTTTGAATCTGAAATAGACATAATTGGGTCTTCATTACCGCAAACCATTACTTTTTCTTTATCAAAATTTGCTAACACGTCGGTTCGGTCTTTACGATCAATCATCCCGCGAATGGCTGCTTGTATACCAGCTACTGGAAACTGAAGTGCTTCTTTTTTTAATGCTTCAATTTCTGAAGTAAATTTCTTTTTTGAATTTTCAGAAAATAGATTCATAATTGCCATACTTATAAAAGCTTCTGCATTATGATCCAGTACTTTTAAAGCGCGTCTTCGGTTTTGCTTACGTTCTTCAGAATCTGCTGTAGGTGTAGAATTCAATAAAATTAACTTTTCAACTTCATCCGGAAACAATTCAGTATAAGCTAACGCTACATAGCCGCCCATAGAATGACCAATAAGAATTGCAGATTCAATATTTAATTCATTTAAAACACTTTTCACGATTTCGGCCATAAGTTGCATACTATGTGTTTCAGAAACGATTTCGCTTTTTCCGTGCCCAGGGAAGTCTATAGTAATGACAGTATGTTTTTCAGAAAGGCGAGAGGTGTATTCATTCCAAATAGTTGAACTTTCTAGAAAACCATGCAATAAAACCATTGCCGGACCGCTTCCGGTTACATTATAATATATAGGAGTGTTTTTAAAGGTATGTGTCATTATATAATGGTATAAAAAAACCGGCATAGTGATTAATTTCTATACCGGAATATATCTAAAAACGTCTAAAACGTTTATTTGTTCATGATTTCTTCAATCTCATCTGCTTCAATCGGGATGTTGCGCATCAAGTTATGAGGCTCCCCATTTTCCTGAATTACCACATCGTCTTCCAATCGAATACCAAAACCTTCATCTGGTAAATAAATTCCTGGCTCTACAGTAAACACTTGGTTTGCTTGCATCGGCTCCCACAGAATTCCGTAATCGTGTGTATCCAGACCAATGTGGTGGCTGGTACCGTGCATAAAGTATTTTTTGTAGGCAGGCCAGTCTGGGTCTTCGTTTTTCACATCAGCTTTGTCAAGAATTCCCAATCCAAGTAATTCTGAAGTCATTAATTTTCCAACTTCTTCGTGGTATTCTTTCCAAAGCGTTCCAGGCACGAGCATTTTTGTCGCATCGTTCTTTACACGGTTTACAGCGTTGTACACTTCTTTTTGTCTTTTAGTGAATTTTCCACTCACCGGAATCGTTCTAGACATATCACTACTGTAATTAGCATACTCAGCACCTACATCTAATAGTATTAATTCGCCGTCTTTACATTGCTGATTGTTTTCAACATAATGTAATACACATGCATTTTTACCGCTAGCAACGATTGGGGTATAGGCAAAACCACGTGATCGGTTGCTTAAAAACTCGTGCATAAGCTCGGCTTCAATTTCAAATTCCCAAACACCAGGTTTTACAAAATCTAAAATTCTTCTAAAGCCTTTCTCAGTGATGTTACACGCTTGTTGCATAATATCCAATTCGATCGGGTCTTTTACAGAACGCAACCGTTGTAAAATTGGATTGCTCTTTGCCCAGCTATGCGCCGGAAACTGTGCTTTTGTTTTTTTAATAAAACGGTCTTCACGGGTTTCGGTTTCAACATTCGCGCGGTAATGCTCATTAGTGTTGAAGTATATGGTGTCGGCTTGGGTCATTAATTCAAAGAAAATTTTATCAAATTCTTTTAGCCAATACACAGTTTTTACGCCAGTTGTTTCGGTTGCTTTTTCTTTGGTTAGTTTTTCACCTTCCCAAACGGCAATATGGTCGTTGGTTTCAGTTAAAAATAAAATTTCACGGTGTTTTTCTTCTACAGCATCGGGAAATAATAATAACATACTTTTATCTTGATCTACACCACTCAGGTAAAATAAATCGCGAGATTGTTGAAACGGCATCGTGCTGTCTGCACCAATGGGGTAAATGTCATTACTATTAAATACCGCAAGGCTTTTTGGCTTCATCTGGGCCATAAAATTTTTACGGTTTTTTACAAATAAGTTGCTGTCAATTGGATGATACTTCATTGTGTTTTTTTCTGAATTTTTTCAAAATTAATAGAAATAAAAGCAAAGGCTGTTAATACTAAAATAAAATTTTGCCAAAGCGGGGACATTTCAGTAATTTCAACCCTTAAAACCATTTCAAATGAAGCAATCCTTACTTTTTTTATTCTCTTTCTTTTTTATTTCGGCATTTTCTCAACAACCGGCAACTTCAAAAGCCGAATTAGAAAAAGCATTACAACAGAAGGAGCAACTTTCGCAAAATTCACTGGTTAAAAACCTTCCTTTCAAAAATATTGGTCCAACAGTAATGAGTGGGCGTATTGTAGATTTTGCCGTAAACCCCAATAATCCAATTGAATTTTACGCAGGCTATGCCAGCGGCGGTGTTTGGTATACCAATAATAATGGTACTTCCTTTACGCCAGTTATAGACAATACTCTAACCCAAAACGTAGGGAGTTTAGCCGTTGACTGGAAAACCGGAACCATTTGGGTAGGAACTGGCGAAGTGAACGCTTCCCGATCGTCGTATGCTGGAATTGGCTTACTGAAATCTACCGATAAAGGCAAAACGTGGCAAAATATGGGGCTGAAAGACAGTCATCATATTAGCAAAATATTAATCAACCCTGTAAATACTGATGAGGTAGTGGTAAGTGCTGTTGGGCATTTATATTCTACCAATGAAGAACGTGGGGTGTATAAAACCGTAGATGGTGGTAAAACCTGGAACAAAACCTTGTTTGTAAATAACGAAAGCGGGATTATCGAAATGGACCGCGATCCTAACAACTTCGACTTAATCTATGCTTCTTCTTGGGAAAAAGACCGAAAAGCGTGGAATTTTACCGGAAGCGGTGAAGGGAGTGCAATTTATAAAAGTACTGATGGAGGCGATACTTGGAAAAAAATGTCTGTTTCCGGAAGCGGTTTTCCAACGGGTGATGGCGCCGGACGTATAGGTTTAGCAGTTGTCGATGAGAACACAGTGTATGCCATTATCGACAATCAGGATCATCGCAAAAAAGAAAAAATGGATACTGATAGCGATGCTTTAACCAAAGACGTATTCAAAGAAATGAGTGCTTCAGAATTCTTGGCGTTGGACAATGATAAGCTAAAAAAGTTTTTACGCGCTAACGGTTTTCAAGAAAAATATAAAGCCGAAAACGTAAAAAACATGGTGCGTAGTGGAAGCGTAAAACCTGCTGATCTTGCTAAATATTTAGAAGATGCTAATACGCAATTGTTTGACACTCCAGTTATTGGTGCTGAGGTATATAAAAGTACAAACGGTGGAAAAAGCTGGAAAAAAACGCACGAAGGCTATATTAATGATTTGTACTATTCGTACGGATATTACTTCGGAAAAATACATGTAGACCCTTCAAATTCAGATAAAATTTACATTTATGGTGTGCCTATTTTAAAATCGGCTGACGGTGGGAAAACCTTCGAATCCATCAGTGCAGAAAACGTACACGCAGATCACCACGCTTTATGGATTAACCCTAAAAAACCGGGCCATTTAATTGATGGGAACGACGGTGGTGTTAATATTAGCTACGATGATGGTAAAACGTGGATTAAAAACAATGCCCCAGCGGTTGGGCAGTTTTATACTGTGAATGTTGATAATGAGGAGCCTTATAATGTGTATGGCGGCTTACAGGATAATGGTGTATGGGTAGGGCCGCACAATGCCAAAATAGACTACGGTTGGCAACAATCTGGACAAAACCCATATGAAAGTATTATGGGCGGCGACGGAATGCACGTTCAAATTGACAACCGAAATAGCAATATCGTATATACCGGTTTTCAGTTTGGAAATTATTTCAGACTTAATCGTGAAACTGAAGAACAAATGTACATTCAGCCGAAACATGAATTAGGGGAAAGCCCTTATCGCTTTAATTGGCAAACGCCTATTTTATTAAGCCCGCACAATCAGGATATTCTTTATTTGGGTGGAAATAAATTAATGCGAAGTATGAATCAAGGTGACAATTGGGAAGCAATTTCAGGTGATCTTACCAAAGGAGGAAAGCCAGGAAATGTTGCTTACGGAACGTTGACAAGCATTAGTGAGTCACCTTTTACATTTGGGTTGTTATATGCTGGAAGCGATGATGGCGTGTTACATATTTCAAAAAACGCAGGTGGTAATTGGATGGATGTTTCAAAATCATTTTCAAAAGATTTGTGGGTGAGTAGAGTAATTGCTTCAAAACATAAAAAAGAACGGGTTTATGTTACGTTGAATGGCTATCGCTGGGACGATTTCAAAACCTACGCATATGTAAGTGAAAACTACGGACAAACGTGGAAAGATATTAGTAGTAATTTACCAGCATCCCCTGTAAATGTAATTAAGGAAGATCCTGAAAATGAAAATGTATTATATATAGGTACTGATAATGGAGCCTATGTTTCCTTTAATAAAGGAGATTCTTGGGAAGCATTTTCAGAAGGTTTACCAAGTGTGGCGGTTCACGATTTGGTGATTCAAGAACGTGAAAAGGATTTAATTTTAGGAACACACGGTCGCTCTTTCTATTTAGCTGATGTTACTTTGCTTCAGCAAATGAATGCTGAAAAAATGAGCGATTTAATTCTCGCGGAAATTGAACCTATTCGAGCATCTCGTCGTTGGGGAAGTAAATATGGAGAGTGGTATGATGTAATAGAACCTTCAGTAACGCTTCAGTTTTATAGCCCTTCTGAAGGAAAAGCAATCATTACTGTTGAAACTGAAGATGGAAGCGAGGTGCAGAAACTTACAACTGATGCTGTAAAAGGAGTGAATATTTTTAATTATGATGTTACAGTTTCAGAAAAAGGAAAAAAAGTATTTGATAAAACCGATGCTAAAGTGAAAAAAGCTGATAATGGTAAATTTTATTTGCCAAATGGTATTTTTAAAGTGATTGTAACTAAAAATGGGAATAAATCCACACAGGCGTTTGAGATTAAGTAAGCTTTGTATTTAAAATAGTTCTAAATAAACAGGAAAACAATTGATACTTTTTGCTGATAGGTTTTTCAGTGGTATTTTTGTCTACCTTAATTTTTGAAAATTAACCAATAATGGGAATATTATCCGCTTCGATCGCCAAAAAAGTGGCGATGGCCCTTTCAGGTCTATTTCTTGTATTTTTTCTTGCACAACACTTTACAATCAACTTTTCTTCAGTTTTTTCGGAAGAAACGTTTAACAGCTGGTCTCATTTTATGGGAACAAACCCGTTAGTACAATTTATTTTACAGCCCGTATTGATTTTTGGGGTTGTATTTCACTTTGTAATGGGGATTATTTTAGAACTTAAAAACAATAAAGCTCGAAAGATAAGCTACAAGTCCTATAAAGGAAACACCAACTCTTCGTGGGCATCTCGGAATATGATTATTTCAGGAGCTGTGATCTTAGCATTCTTAGGGTTACACTTTTACGACTTTTGGGTTCCAGAGATGGTACACAAATATGTTGAATCTAATCCTGATGATTCATTTCGTTACTATGGCGAGTTAGTTCATAAGTTTGAAAGCCCAGTACGAACTGGAATTTATGTTCTTTCGTTTGTGTTATTAATGTTCCATTTATGGCACGGGTTTGCTTCTTCCTTCCAAACTATGGGTTGGAACAACAAATTTTCAAAAGCGGTTAAAGGATTTACAAAACTGTATGCAATTGTAATTCCGTTAGGCTTTATCATTATTGCCTTATACCATCATTTTAATCAAATTTCCCACTAAACAGCAAAAGCTATGTCGATATTAGATTCTAAAATACCAAAAGGACCCTTAGACGAGAAGTGGAAAAACCATAAAAACAATATTAACCTTGTTAATCCAGCGAACAAACGAAATATCGATGTTATCGTTGTAGGAACAGGTTTAGCCGGAGGAAGTGCCGCTGCAACGTTAGCCGAACTAGGGTATAACGTAAAAACATTTTGCTATCAAGATTCCCCTCGTAGAGCACACTCTATTGCGGCTCAAGGAGGAATTAACGCTGCAAAAAACTATCAAGGAGATGGTGATTCTAACTACCGTCTTTTCTATGATACAGTAAAAGGTGGCGATTATCGTTCTCGCGAAGGGAATGTATATCGTCTTGCCGAAGTATCTGCTAATATTATTGACCAATGTGTGGCACAAGGAGTTCCTTTTGCTCGTGAATACGGAGGTTTGTTAGATAACCGCTCATTTGGTGGTGTGTTGGTGTCGCGTACTTTTTACGCAAAAGGACAGACAGGACAACAATTATTATTAGGAGCGTATGCTGCTATGAACCGCCAAATAAACCGTGGTAAAATTCAGCCGTTTAACCGTCACGAAATGCTAGATTTAGTAATTGTTGACGGAAAAGCACGTGGGATTATTGCCCGTGATTTGGTTACTGGTAAACTAGAAAGACATTCAGCACACGCGGTTGTTATTGCATCAGGAGGATACGGAAACGTATTTTTCCTATCAACGAATGCGATGGGAAGTAATGTGACTGCATCTTGGAAAATTCATAAAAAGGGCGCCTACTTTGCAAACCCTTGTTACACACAAATTCACCCAACCTGTATTCCAGTTTCGGGAGATCATCAGTCTAAATTAACGTTGATGTCTGAATCCCTTCGGAATGACGGGCGTATTTGGGTTCCGAAGAAAAAAGAAGATGCGATTGCTATTCGTGAAGGCAAAAAGAAACCAACAGAACTTTCTGAAGAAGAACGCGATTATTATCTAGAGCGTCGTTATCCATCATTTGGTAACTTAGTACCTCGTGATGTGGCTTCTCGTGCTGCAAAAGAGCGTTGTGATGCTGGATTTGGTGTAAATAAAACTGGAGAAGCCGTGTTCTTAGATTTTGCTTCTGCGATTGAGCGTTACGGAAAAGAGCAAGCGGTAATGCACGGAAATCACAACCCGAGCAAAGAAGAAGTTATAAAACTAGGAACAGAAGTCGTTGCTAATAAGTATGGTAACTTGTTCGAGATGTATGAGAAAATTGTGGATGCAAATCCATACAAAACCCCGATGATGATTTACCCTGCCGTGCACTACACGATGGGTGGCGTTTGGGTAGATTACAATTTACAATCAACCATTAAAGGATGTTACGTTACTGGAGAAGCTAACTTTAGCGATCACGGAGCTAACAGACTAGGTGCTTCTGCCTTAATGCAAGGTTTGGCTGATGGTTATTTTGTATTGCCATATACAATTGGTGATTACTTAGCCGATGATATTAGAACTGGAGAAATTTCAACCGATCTTCCAGCTTTTGAACAAGCAGAAAAAGATGTTCGTGAGCGCTTGGAAAAACTGATTAACAACAAAGGAACCAAGTCTGTTGATGATATCCACAAACGTCTAGGAAAGATCATGTGGAACAAGGTTGGAATGTCCAGAAATGCGACAGGCTTAAAAGAAGCTATTTCAGAAATAAAAGCCTTACGAGAAGAATTCTGGAAAGAAGTAAAAGTACCAGGTTCGATGGACGAAATGAACCCAGAACTTGAAAAAGCAGGTCGTGTAGCAGATTTCTTAGAATTAGGAGAGTTGTTCGCTAAAGATGCTCTGCACCGTGAAGAATCTTGTGGTGGTCATTTTAGAGAAGAGTACCAAACCGACGAAGGTGAAGCAATGCGTGACGATGAAAACTTTATGTATGTAGCTGCTTGGGAATATAAAGGCGAACCAAGCGAAGCGGTATTGCACAAAGAAAATTTAGACTACGAGAACATTGAAGTGAAAACTAGAAGTTATAAATAATATTTAAAGCTTAACTTATGAAGCTTACTCTAAAAATATGGCGTCAAAAAGGCGCTAACACAAAAGGAAGTTTACAAACCTACCCTATTGACGGGATAGATGGTGATATGTCTTTTTTAGAAATGCTAGACGTTTTAAACGAACAGTTAATTGAAAAAGGAGATGAGCCAGTTGTTTTTGACCACGATTGTCGTGAAGGTATTTGTGGATCTTGTTCCTTACAAATTAATGGAAAACCACACGGACCGCAGCGTCACACTACGACGTGTCAATTACACATGCGTAGCTTTAATGATGGCGATACGGTAGTGATTGAGCCATTTAGAGCAACTGCTTTTCCTGTAATTAAGGATTTGGTGGTAGATCGTAGTGGTTTTGACCGTATTCAACAAGCCGGAGGTTATGTTTCAGTAAACACCTCTGGAAATACAATTGATGCAAATGCTACACCAGTAGAAAAAGATAATGCAGATGAAGCTTTTAATTCGGCAACATGTATAGGTTGTGGAGCTTGTGTGGCAGCTTGTGTTAATGCAAGTGCCATGCTCTTTACTTCGGCTAAAGTAAGTCAATTTGCTTTATTACCACAAGGGGAAGTTGAGGCAACTCGTCGAGTGCTAAACATGGTAGAGCAAATGGATAAAGAAGGTTTTGGAGCGTGTAGCAATACCGGAGCTTGTTTTATTGAATGTCCGAAAGATATTTCATTAGAAAATATTGCACGTATAAATCGTGAATATTTAAAGGCAAGTGCTGAAGGATAAACATTAAAAAATATATTGTTTACAAAAACCCAAATCAAATAAAGATTTGGGTTTTTTTATTCTTCTTAGTGTCTTAAATGAAATAAATATAAGCTATTTGTGTTTCTGAAGTAATATTGTTAAGTCCGAAAATACTAAGGGCTAAACAAAGATAAGTTCTTAGTGTTGTAAATTATTCATACATTGAAAGTGTATGTCCTATGAAGAAAAGAAAATAAAAGTACCACGGTTTAGCGAAGAATCCGGGTTTTATACCACAAAAAAACGCTCTAAAATTATGAGCAAGATACGTAGCAAAAACACTAAACCCGAGATGCTATTCCGAAAAGCATTATGGGCAAAGGGCGTTCGGTATCGTGTGGATTCAAAATACTTGCTAGGCAAACCCGATGTGTCCATTAAAAAATACAAGTTGGCAATATTTATTGATGGTGAGTTTTGGCATGGTTACAATTGGGAGGAGAAAAAAGAAACCATAAAAAGCAATCGCGGATTTTGGATACCTAAAATAGAACGGAACATGCAACGTGACCGCGAGGTAAATAAAGAACTTAACGAAATGGGCTATACTGTTTTCAGGTTTTGGGAGAAAGAAGTGAAAAACGATTTAAAAAAGTGCATAAACGATGTATTGGTTTATATACAGACAGGTTACAATATATGACCTTTAGCTTCTAGATGTTTCAAAAAAATTGTGGAGCCATATTGCCAGAATAAAAAGCGGTTAAGTTCCGTAAGATAACTTGTAAAAACTTGTTCATATCATAAGGTTTTACAATGATGTCGTTCATGCCACTGTCATATATTTCAAAGCGAAGGTCTTCTACTTCAACTGCTGTTAACGCTACAATTGGAATAGTAGAGTTAAACATACGGATTTTCTTGGTCGCTTCAAGTCCGTTTAATACAGGCATGTTAATGTCCATCAAAACCAAATCGAAAGTGTTTTTCTTTACCTGTTCAATAGCTTGTTCGCCGTTTTCGGCAATGGAACAGATTACTTGATTCTTCTCTAATATTTTTTTTGTAACAGCTTGGTTTATCCGGTTATCTTCAACTATTAAAATACGCTTTTTTACCAACAATTTTTTGTTCAGTAAGCTGTCTTCTATTTTAGTAGCTGCTTTTTCTACTACATTAAACTTTAAGGTAAACCAAAACTCAGAACCTTCACCTTTTACACTTTTCACATTTATTTTCGAGTTGTAATGTGCCAATAGCTTTTTTACAATGGTTAGCCCTAGCCCAGTTCCTTGATAACTATAATTTTCAGTATCTACCTGTGAAAATTCATTAAAAATGCGTTCTTGATCTTTTTCCGAAATACCAATACCCGTGTCTCTAATGTAAAAACATAATAGAGCTTCTTCGGGGGTTATTTTTTTTGGACTTATATTAATTGTTATTTGTCCGTTTTCTGTGAATTTACAGGCATTCCCTACTAAGTTCATTAATATTTGAGACAATGCGATAGTATTACCTTGAAGCATTTCAGGGATTTTTTTTGAAATCGTGACATCTAGTTTGTTTCTATTCTGAAGACGCATATACTCAAAAGAAGCAGTTATTTTTTGAATAAAATCGGGAAGATGAAACGTAGTACTATGCTCTTCCAGTTTATTGGAATCGATTTTATTTATTTGAAGCACATCATTAATCAACGCTAACAAGTAATCTGCCGAAAACTTTAAGGATTTTAAATCGTTTTTATGCCCTTTTAAAGAAGGGTCTTCCAATAAAATAGAACTTAGGCCTATTACGCCATATAATGGGGTGCGTAATTCGTGGCTCACCGTTGAGAAAAATTCGGTTTTCGAACGGGACATGTTTTCGGCGAGTTGTTTGGCCTCTAAAAATTCCCGGTTTCGTTTTCTAAGTTTCATTACTAATTGTTTCCTTTTTCGGTAGGCTAACATGAAAATGATAAACAACAATAGTAGTACTGCCGATATTATGTAAAGTATAGTGTTTAATGTGCTTTTGTTTCTTACAATTTCGGCTTGCAATTGGTTTTTTAGCTCAGCGGCTTCAATATCTTTTCTGTACTCTGAAACTTGAAATTTAGCTGAAACAGTTTCCTTTTGAGCTTGGTTGACATTACGAAGGTTTGTTTCTAGGTATTTGTCAAACTCCAATCTGGCTCTGTAGGCTTCATCATACCTTTCTTGTAGATAAAGGCTTTTGCTAAGGGCTAAATAAGCAGATTCTAATTCTAATGTAAGGTTTTCCTTTTTGGCCTCAATTATTGCCTTATTTAAATAACTGTCTGCTAGTTTGTAATTTTCTTTTTCTATGTGGTATTCACCTGTTAAAACATCAACCCCTATAAAGTTAAAATGATTTTTGTTGAAACGGTTAAGCTTTCTAGCCTTTAAAATATTTACATACGCTTTTTTATAATCTTTTGCTGCCATTGCCGTAAGAATGGTATTGTAATAGGCATCGGCCATTCCAGCGGAATCTTTTAGCTTTTCAAAAAGAGAGTTAGATTTATCGTGGTATTGTAGTGCTTTTTTATAATCTAAATCTAATTCAGCATATGCATTTGCTAAATCCATATACGAAAGGGCAGTTGCGGTATCGTTCTTGGAGAGCTTTGCATACTTTTCAGCTTTTTTAAAACTTTCCTTTGCTTGAAGACTGTCATCTAACTCTAGATAATCATAGCCTAGATTTCGGTAGCCTTGGTGTATATAGTTATTGTTTTTTTCTTCTAGGCCTTTTTTTAATAGTTCAATATTAAGCTTTAAGGATTCCAGGTATTCTCCTTTATTGTAATAAATATTGGCATTTTCCTTTAGCTCACTAAAAGTTGCTTTTTTATATAATGGGATTGAGTCTAAATTTTGAGCAAAACCAGATATACAAATAATAGAAAAACAATAAAAAAGTAATTTTTTACACATAAAAAACTTTAATAAAATAAACAAGTTACATAATTCCGTAAAAACATCACATTTTTAAAAAAGGAAGTTTTTGGAGAGCTTAAACGATACTCTTATATTTATAGCATGACTTCAAAATTGCCCAACACAAAAACCTCCATTTTTAGCATAATGAGTAAAATGGCGGCAGATTTTAATGCCATAAATTTAGCTCAAGGCTTTCCTGGTTTTGAAAGTGACCCTGTCTTGATTGACCTGGTTGACAAAGCCATGAAAGATGGATATAATCAATATGCCCCTATGCCTGGGGATAAAAAATTGCGAGAGGTTATTTCAAAAAAAATTGAAAGCCTTTACTATAAAAAGTATAATGCCGATAGGGAAATTACCATTACAGCTGGTGCTACACAAGCAATTTTCACAGCAATAGCTGCTACTATCCATAAAGATGATGAGGTGATAATTTTCACACCAGCGTACGATTGTTATAAACCTTCAGTTGAACTTTTTGGTGGAAAAACCATTGCGGTACAACTTGAAGCTCCTAACTATGAACCAAACTGGAATGAAGTAGCGAATAAAATAACATCTAAAACCAAGATGATTATTATTAATACTCCACACAACCCTAGCGGAATGGTGTTTACTGAAAACGATATGCTGCAATTGCAAAAAATTGCCGAAGAACAAGACCTTTTGGTATTAAGCGATGAGGTATATGAGCACATTGTATTTGAAGACGAAGAACACCAAAGCGCAGCCAAATACCCACAATTGGCCAAACGTGCTTTTATCACTGCCTCATTTGGAAAAACATTCCACAATACTGGGTGGAAAATGGGGTATTGTGTAGCGCCAAATCATTTAATGAAAGAGTTTCAAAAAGTACATCAATTTAATGTGTTTTCGGTAAATCATCCTGTTCAAAAAGCGTTGGCAACGTATTTGCAAAACGAAAATAACTATTTGTCCTTACCCTCTTTTTATCAAAAAAAACGAGATTATTTTTTAGACTTGATTAAAGACTCCCGATTTAAGTATACTCCATCAAAAGGAACCTATTTCCAGTTGCTTGATTTTTCTGAAATTTCAGAAGAAAGAGATGTCGATTTTGCTGATCGACTTACAAAGGAGCATAAAATTGCGACCATTCCCACTTCAGTATTCAACAAAAACGACCAAGATTTTAAACAAATACGAGTTTGTTTTGCCAAAACAGATGAAGAATTAAAGAAAGCTGCAGAGATTTTAAATTCGATATAGAGAATAGATACTTAAGAAACATAAGTATAATTTTTTCTGATACTTTAATTGTGTATTGAAATCATAATTTTGATTGTTAGTGGTATATAATTGGTAACTTTATAGCTATATATAGCCTAAAAAATCAATTACATTATGGATGACAAGAATAGCAATAACCATGGAGAAGCATGGGAAGTTAACGAATCTACAGCAAAATGTCCTTTTTTAAACGGTAGTTTACACAGTACTACTGGAGGAGGAAGAAGTAATAGGGATTGGTGGCCAAACCAATTGAACTTAAATATCTTACGTCAAAACTCTTCATTAACAGATCCTATGGATGAAGGTTTCGATTATGCAAAAGAATTTAAATCGCTCGATTTAAAAGCAGTAAAAGAAGACCTATATAAATTAATGACCGATAGCCAAGATTGGTGGCCTGCAGATTACGGTCATTATGGACCGTTTTTTATACGAATGGCTTGGCACAGTGCAGGTACATACCGTATTCAAGATGGCCGAGGAGGAGCAGGAACAGCCCAACAACGTTTTGCTCCTTTAAATAGTTGGCCGGATAATGCCAATCTTGATAAAGCAAGACTTTTGTTATGGCCTATTAAGAAAAAATATGGTAAAAAATTATCTTGGGCAGATTTATTGGTGTTAGCAGGTAATTGTGCACACGAATCTATGGGGCTTGAAATGTTTGGTTTTGCTGGCGGAAGAGAAGATGTTTGGGAACCCGAAGAAGTGTACTGGGGTTCAGAAACCGAATGGTTAGGAAACGAAGATCGATTTACAGAAGATCAACTTGAAAAGCCTTTAGGGGCAGCACATATGGGATTAATTTACGTAAATCCTGAAGGGCATAATGCAAATCCAGACCCAGTAGATGCTGCACATTACATTCGTGAAACGTTTGGCCGTATGGCGATGAATGATTATGAAACCGTTGCGTTAATTGCAGGAGGGCATACCTTCGGAAAAACGCACGGAGCCGCAGATCCTGAAGAATATGTAGATGCAGAACCCGCTGCAGCAGGTTTGGAAGAACAAAGTATGGGATGGAAAAATAAATTTGGAACAGGGAAAGGTGCCGATACCATTACCAGTGGATTAGAAGGAGCTTGGACTAAAACACCAATACAATGGGATAACAACTTTTTTGAAACCCTATTTGGGTATGAATGGGAGTTGTCTAAAAGTCCTGCGGGCGCTCATCAATGGAAGCCAAAAGATAATGCCGGTGCAGGAACAGTACCTGATGCACACGACCCTAATAAAATGAACGATCCGTTTATGTTAACAACAGACCTTTCATTACGAATGGATCCAGATTATGAGAAAATTTCAAGACATTTTTATGAAAACCCAAAAGAGTTTGCCGATGCTTATTCACGTGCTTGGTACAAACTTACACACCGTGATATGGGACCAAAAGAACGATATTTAGGTCCTGAAGTGCCACAAGAAGAGTTAATTTGGCAAGACCCAATTCCTGAAGTAAATCACGAATTAGTAAACAGTCAAGATATTTCAGATTTAAAATCTAAAATCTTAGATACCAATCTCTCTATATCAGAATTGATTTCAACCGCTTGGGCATCTGCTTCCACTTTTAGAGGTTCAGATAAAAGAGGAGGAGCAAATGGCGCACGCATTCGGTTAGCACCACAGAAAAACTGGAAAGTAAATAATCCAAAACAATTAGATAAAGTTCTAAATACGCTTGAAAGTATTCAGAAAGACTTTAACGAAGCACAATCAGGAAATAAAAGAATCTCGTTAGCAGATTTAATTGTTTTAGCTGGGTGTGCTGCAGTTGAAAGAGCTGCTAAAAACGCGGGACATGATATTAATGTTCCTTTTACACCAGGACGTGCAGATGCCTCTGAAGAACAAACCGATGCCGAAGCATTTGACGCTTTAGAACCACTTGGAGACGGTTTCAGAAATTACGTAAAAGATAAATATAAAGTTACTGAAGAAGAATTGCTAGTCGACAAAGCACAGCTGCTTACCTTAACTGCACCAGAAATGACTGTTTTGGTTGGAGGTATGCGTATGTTGGGCGCTAATTACGACGGTTCTAACAAGGGTGTGTTTACAGATAAAAAGGATCAACTTACAAACGACTTTTTTGTAAACCTACTTGATATGGGTGTTACGTGGAAATCAACTTCAGAAGAGGCTAATCTATTTGAAGGTAGCGACCGTAAAACCGGTGAAACCAAATGGACGGGAACTCGAGTAGACCTTATTTTTGGTTCCAATTCAGAACTTAGAGCCCTTGCCGAGGTTTATGCTTCAGAAGATTCAAAAGAAAAGTTTGTAAAAGACTTTGTGAATGCTTGGGACAAAGTGATGAACTTAGATAGATATGATCTTTCATAACAAGGTAAACTTTTGTTAAACCCATAGCGGAATGGTAACTTTATCATTCCGCTTTATTAATTTAGATGTTATATGAGTACTATGTTATTTGATGCCATTCGAAAGGGAGAAACTGAAAATGTAAAAGAATTTTTACAGCAACATCCCGAATGGATAAACGAAAAAGACGCGAGAGGTTCTACCCCTCTTTTGTTAGCGTGTTATTACGGGCTTGAAGATATTTCCGAAGTGATTTTAAAACACAATCCCAATATCGATGCCCAAGATGCATCTGGCAACACCGCTTTAATGGGTGTTTGCTTTAAGGGTCATACTAATATCGCAAAACTGTTACTAGATAATGGCGCTAATGTAAACGTGACAAACTTTAATGGTGCCACAGCTTTAATTTATGCTGCTACATTTGCTAAAAAAGATATTGTAAATCTTTTGCTTGAAAATGGCGCAGATATAACTATAAAAGATGATCGCGGCAACACAGCCATGGACCATGCACAAATGCAAGACGCAAAGCCAATTATTGAGTTGCTCGAAAATAAAAAGTAGAAACTTAAAATAAAAACATTTTGAATTCTGAAACTTTAAACGTCACACTAATTCAGTCACAGTTGCATTGGGAAGATGCCGAAGCGAATAGGGATATGTTTTCAGAAAAAATAAATTCTATTTCTGAAGAAACCGATTTAATTATCCTCCCAGAAATGTTTCCCACTGGTTTTTCTATGAATGCTTCAGCCCTTGCTGAAGAAACAAACGGAACAACCCTGAATTGGATGATTACTGAAGCTAAAAAGAGTAATTCAACCATAACTGGAAGTGTTATAGTTTCAGAAAATAATAATTTTTACAACCGGCTTTTCTTTGTCCTTCCAGACGGTAGTTATAAAACTTATGATAAAAAACACACGTTTACATTAGCTGGAGAGCATAAAACTTACAGCAAAGGAACCGAACGGCTTATCGTAGATTACAAAGGCTGGAAAATTTGCCCGTTAGTTTGTTATGATCTTCGTTTCCCAGTTTGGGCACGTAATACAGAAGACTACGATATTTTATTGTATGTAGCTAATTGGCCCAAAAAACGAACTTCAGCTTGGGATGCTTTATTAAAAGCGCGAGCCATTGAAAATATGAGTTATTGTATTGGGGTAAACCGTCTGGGTTTTGACGGAAATAATCACGAATACAGTGGTCATTCAGCTGTTTATGATGTTTTAGGAGAACAGATTTCCACGCAAGATTTTGAAACAGAATTTATTGAAACCGTATCCTTAACTAAAGAACATATTGCTGCTACTCGGGGTCATCTAAAGTTTCTACAGGACCGGGATCGTTTTCGGTTAGAATAAACGTTTCGTTTAGACTCCAATTGGCTCGAACTTCCAGTTGTGTGGGGTAGTATAAAATGCGTTCTGGTTGTTGGCGAGTTAAAAAATTACCTGTATCCCAGATTCCATTTTCGTTTTCATCATATATAATCCGAACGTAATATTTTCCAGGGTTTATGTTTTCAAACAAGACAGGTTTTTGTTCGGTTATATATTCTTCTAAAGTTACATTGAATTTACTATCCACCAATTGAATAATTACAGGAAGCTGATTTAGATTTTCCAACGTAATATTCAACGTGCCATAATCCGAAACTGCTTTTGTCCGTAAAGTATAATTTAACGTGTCGTTGGTTGCTTCATAAAAGTCAGTAATGGCACCGGGCAACAATTGAACTTGATAGGTTTGTTCTACATCTTTTGGGAAAAATAATTGGGCAATATTATACTTTTTGTTAATGGCTATTTTAGGGGAAATGTTAATCGAATCGGTATCTAAGACGGTTATATTTTCAGCGTTAATTGATTCGATTGGGGTGTTTGCAAGTAGCTTTAAAGTGTCTTTTGGTAGGACTGTTCCAGCATTTAAAGATGAAATCCTTAAAGAGTCGCTATATAAATCTTTAATCCGAACGTTTAAGGTATCAAGAAAACCTTTGTTTCTTGCTAAAAACACTAAAGAATCATTTTCAATAGCAGGTTTAAACCAATAATGCAGGGTGTCTTTTTCGTTATCCCGATAGGTTCTGTATTCAAAATCGGCGGGAACTTGAGAGGTTAATTCTAATTGTAAGCTATCGGCATCACCTTCATATCCAAATAATATATGGTTTTTGGTTTCGTGCTTAGGTCGGGCGATAAAATATTCTGGTGTTTCTTTAAAAAGCGTCAGTGTATAACTGCTGTCTGAAGGAAGTGTGATGAATTTTTCAGCAAAACCAATTTTATCATTTACAGGTTGAAAGGTGTAATCATTATTGTTTTCTTTTAAGGCCATTAAAAGATACTTTCCTTCTTTTACATTGGTAATTTCAAAAATACCGGTGCTATCTTTTGTTGTGGTGATGTAAGTGGGCTTTTCTGAAAAAACCAAAGTGTCATTAAACGCTTCGTCAACTTCATAAAGCATAACCGTTGTTGGTATTTCTGGACTTGGCAATAGCGCATCTTGCGCGCGTCCTTTTACTTTAAGGCTGTCAATATAGCTTCCGGTGGAGAAGACATATTTATAATATTCAAAAGGGTTTTCTTCGTTGTTGTCCACTATACTTTGACCGAAATTAATAGAGTAGGTTGTATTTTCCTTTAAGGTGTCATCAATTTGAATACGCAATGTTTTTGATGTGCTCAGCGGGGTGATGTTGGGCGGATATTCAAGCGGAGGAGAAATAATTAAATTTTTCTGAAGATCTTTCAGTTTTATATATTCATCAAAATAAATACTTATCTCATCTCCGTCGAAGTTCGTAGTATAGTTTTCAGGAACACTCCTAACGATTACAGGAGGAATAGTGTCACGCTCACCACCAGAAGGAGAGCCTTTTTTGGCACACTCTACAAACGATAGAGAAAACAATAATAGAATGGGAATATATAATAACCTACTTTTCATCAAGGCAAAAATAACGATTCTTTATTATGCAATTGCAATAGTTGCGAGGCTAAGTTTTACATTAGTTGCTTTTAGCAGTTGTTGTGCACAGGTTTCGAGTGTGGCGCCAGTAGTAATAATATCATCGACCAATAAAACATGTTGGTTTTCAATAGCTTCTTTATTCTGAAGAGAAAAAACGCCCTCTTCTTTCCAAGCAGGGTTGTATCGTGAAAATCGTTCTTTAAAAACTTGTGACTTTGTTTTTGAAAGTTTCAGTAAAATATCATCGCGATACGGAACCTGTAAAGCCCCTGCAATGGCTTTACCAAAACCTTCCACTTGGTTATAACCTCTTTTTTTTAGTTTTTGTTTATGTAGCGGAACGGGAATGACGATGTCTATGTTTTTATATTCTGAAATTTCAGCAAGTTCACTTCCAAGCCATTTTCCGAAGAAACCACTAATCTGTTGTTGATTTTTATATTTTAAATTATGTAGTATATTTTGGGTAACCCCTCTTTTTTGAAACTGAAGCAAGGCAGTAGCTTGCTCTAAAGGGAATCGACCATAAAAAATATCAGAAAATGCGGTATTATTATTTCTATGATGACAAGCCAATGGCAAATCAAACCTACACGTAGCGCAGAGTATTTTTTCGTCTTTTAAAAGTAGTTCATTACAACCGTTACAAACTCTCGGAAACAAAAGATTTAACATAATTTAAATTTTTTTACCATTTTGTAAACGTTTCGGTTATTACTACCTTAGTACTTTAGCATTTAAAACCAATTTGACATGAGCTCAGAAACAAATGGAACCAAGTTTAAAATACTCATAGGAGTGTTATCTGTATTGTTGATTGCACTTGCCGTTTACACCGTTTCTCTTTACAATGATAGTAAAGATAAGGTAACCGGCCTTGAGCAACAAAAAGAAACAATTGAAAATGAATTGGAAGAGTTGATCGCTAACTACGATGAGGTAATCCAAGATAACGAGTTAAAAGACAAAGATCTTTTGGCAGCTCGTGACCGAATTGAAGTACTATTAGACTCGGTTAAAGATGCTGAGGCGAACGTGCTTTTAATTGAACGTTATAAATCTGAAGTGGGAAGGCTGAAAAATGAACGTAAAATGCTTTTTAAACGAGCCGATAGCTTAATAGCAGTTAATAAACGTATTGCTATGGAGCGTGACAGCACAACCTCTGTGTTAAATGAAACTATAAAAGTGGTAGACTCTGTTAATGAAGAAAACACGTCTATGGCCGAAACCATTAAAAAAGGTTCAATTGTAAATGCAACCGACTTACGAGGAGAAGCTGTAATTATCCGTAATAGCGGTAAGGTAGTAGATACTCGAAGAGCCAGTAGAGCAGATAAAATAAGGGCTTGCTTTACTTTAGCACCAAATGCCATCGCACAAAGTGGTGATCGAGAATTATTTGTTCAAGTTATAAACCCTAAAAATAACTTATTGGGTGATAAAGAAACCATTAGTTTTGAAAATGGAGACATTTTAAACTATAGTGCTAAAACAAGTGTTTTTTATGAAAATGAAGAGTTAGACGTTTGTGTATTGGTAAATGCTACCGAAAACAATTTGATTGAAGGACGTTATGTAGTGAATGTGTTTGATGGTGAAACACAAGTTGCTACTACAACTATGGAATTAAAATAATAACAACAATAAATTTATTAAACCGCTACGTGTTATCGTAGCGGTTTTTTTATTTTTGCGCTATGGCAAATAACGAAGATCATTTTAAGAAGGTAGTTTCCCACGCAAAAGAATATGGATATGTTTTTGCGTCCAGTGAAATATATGACGGACTTAGTGCCGTGTATGATTATGCACAAAACGGAGTAGAGTTAAAAAAGAATATCCGTGAATATTGGTGGCGAAGTATGGTGTATATGCACCAAAACATTGTTGGGATAGATGCATCTATACTTATGCATCCAACTACTTGGAAAGCCTCTGGTCACGTTGATGCCTTTACGGATCCTTTAATAGATAATAAAGACTCAAAAAAGAGATATCGAGCAGATGTGCTGATAGAGGATTATGCTGAAAAATTGGAGCAAAAGGCTCAAAAAGAAATAAAAAAAGCCAAAAAACGCTTTGGTGACGATTTTGATGAAGCCGAATTTGTAGGTACGCATCCACGCGTTGTTCGTTATCGAAAGGAGCAAAAAGAAATTTTAAGTCGCATGGCAAAATCACTTGCTGCTGAAGATTTAAAAGATGTTAAAGCCCTTATTGAAGAATTAGGAATAGCATGTCCTGAAACCGGAAGTAAAAACTGGACCGAAGTACGACAGTTTAACTTAATGTTTGGTACTAAGTTAGGAGCTTCAGCAGAAAGTGCAACCGATTTATATTTACGTCCCGAAACAGCACAGGGTATTTTTGTAAACTTCTTGAACGTTCAAAAAACGGGCCGTATGAAAATACCGTTTGGTATTGCTCAAACTGGTAAAGCTTTCAGAAATGAAATCGTTGCGCGTCAGTTCATATTCCGTATGCGGGAGTTTGAGCAAATGGAAATGCAATTTTTTGTTCGCCCCGGTGATGAATTAAAATGGTACGAATACTGGAAAGAAACCCGTTTAAAATGGCACATGTCGTTAGGAATGGGAGAAGAAAACTACCGGTTCCACGACCACGAAAAATTGGCCCATTATGCGAACGCCGCAGCCGATATAGAATTTAATTTCCCATTCGGATTTAAAGAGTTGGAAGGTATCCATTCCCGAACCGATTTTGATTTAAAAGCACACGAAGAGCACAGTGGTAAAAAACTTCAGTTTTTCGATCCTGAAATGAACAAAAATTACGTTCCTTATGTAGTTGAAACATCAATAGGTCTAGATAGAATGTTTTTGGCCGTGTTAAGTAATTCTTTAGAAGAAGAAGAATTAGAAGGAGGCACAACCCGAACCGTTTTAAAAATACCAGCCATATTAGCGCCTACAAAAGCAGCTATTTTGCCGTTGGTCAAAAAGGATGGGCTGCCTGAAATTGCACAGAAGATAATCAATGAGTTACAATGGGATTATAATGTAAGTTACGATGAAAAAGATGCCGTGGGAAGACGTTATCGTCGTCAAGATGCTGCTGGAACACCATATTGCATTACAGTAGATCATCAGACAAAAGAAGACAACACGGTAACCATTAGAGATCGTGATACGATGGAGCAGGAGCGAATTGCTATTTCAGAACTATCAGAAAAACTGAAAAAGAGCATTTCTTTTAAAGCTTGGCTTCAGTAAAAATAAGATTAAAATAAAGTGTAAAAAAGAGTGGAATGTTATTCTGCTCTTTTTTGTATTTCAGAAATGCTAACAGGATTTGCTTTTACACAACGATTCATTCTTCTTAGGCCATTATATTTAACCCAAACTTCGGTACCACCTGCTTTATAAGATTCTTCTAAATTAATAGGATCTAAAAAATTACCGTTTTCTTCAATTTGTATAGTATAAGGACAGTCGCCTTCTTCTTCTGAAAACACAATAGTTCCTTTTTTAAATCCGGCTTCCATCATTTTTTGTTCTGTTTTATTATTTTCTGAAGACATTTCATTGTCATTGTTAGATGTTGTGTTTTTAGAACTGTTACAAGCTAAAGCTAGTAATAAGAACAAGCTAAGGCTGGTTTTTAAAAAAGTCATGATTTAAATTTTGAGGGGTTATAAACATTGAAGATACAAATAATGTATCTTAAAAAGTATAGGGAATTCTTAATTTTTTCAGAATGTGTTGAAAGCTTTTAATACATAAAAACTAGACATCTAAGCATGTTTTAATAAAATGTTGAATAAAATAGTTACAGGAATCTTTACTTTAAACTTTAACGAACCTTTTATTGTGTTTTCTTAAATGCATTGTATTTTTATCAAATTAAGAAATTATTAACTAAAACTAATAGAATGAAGTTAAAACTATCCCTACTAGTGCTTTTTGTACTGACTGTTTTTTCAGTAAAGGCACAAGACAAGAATGGAGAAAAACCCACGTTTATTGGAAAAGCGATTTCCATGCAACATGTTCCCTCCATAGCATCACAAACCAATCTTCCACCCGCTAGGGTCAAAGAAGAGGAAATGAATGATGCCCGAGCTTCCAAAAATAACGTGGTACCTGGAAAAGATCCTCAAACAGAAAACGATTATTTTGTGCGTAACCCACATAGATTAGCTGGTAAAATACCTGGTAGAGAACCAAGTTTAGTATTTGATGCTGCTTCTTCAAACTCACAACCTACCGATCCTGCACTAGCCGTTGGACCTGATCACGTTTTTGTGGTTTTTAATACGGGTTTTATAATTTATGATAAAGACGGTAATGCATTAACACCACAAACAGCTCCAAATCCTACAATTTTTCCAAATGGGGGATGTTGTGATTTAACTGTTTCATATGATAATGCGGCAGATCGTTGGGTAATAACCTTTTTAGGTGGCGGTGCTCAAATAGCTGTGTCTGATGGCCCTGACCCAATAAATGATGGTTGGTACACTTATACAATACCTTCTGTAAATGATTATCAAAAACTTTCAGTTTGGAGCGATGGCTATTACATAACAGATAATACTTCAAATACTAGTAACCGTATTTATGCTTTGGAACGTGACGCTATGTTAGCTGGTGACCCTAATGCACAAATAATTGGGTTTCCACTTCCTGGTATAGCAACTAGTGGGTTTTATAGTCCACAAGCAATTAACGTTACTGATGACAACTTACCGGCTACCGGTAGTGCTCCTATAGTGTATCTTCAAGATGATGCATGGAGTGGTGTTTCAGAAGATCATATAAAATTATGGACTGTCGATGTGGATTGGGATACCCCAGGAAATTCATCCATTTCTCAACCTAACGAAATTACAACAACTCCTTTTATCTCTGTTTTTGACGGAGGGAGTTTTTCAAACTTAACACAACCAGGTGGTGGTGCTACAATTGATGCACTACAAGCAACAATTATGAATCAAGCACAGTTCAGAAAGTTTTCTGGTCATAACTCTGCTGTTTTTAACTTTGTTGTTGATACCGATGCTTCTGGAGGAGAGTTGGCTGGAATTCGCTGGTTTGAGTTACGTCAACCTGCTGATGGACAGCCTTGGACCATTCACCAAGAAGGGACATATACTGCGCCAGATGGTAGACATGCTTGGCATGGAAGTATGATGATGGACCTTCAAGGTAATATAGGTATGGGTTATACATCTATGGCTGGACCAGATACACCAAACCCTACTGACTTTAGAGTGAGTTCTTATTATACAGGTAGATTTACTAGCGATCCAGTAAATACCATGACAATTTCAGAAGAGCTTATTGCTGCAGGTAACCAAAACATACCAAGTTTTAGATATGGTGATTATAGTAAAATAGACCTTGACCCTGATAACGATAAAGAGTTTTGGTTTATCAATGAATATATGAATAGTGGTAGAAAAGATGTTGTTGGTGTATTTCAAATTGCACCTGATTTTGACAATGATGTAGGAGTTGTAAGTATAGATTCTCCTGTAGATGGTGACTTGTCAAATGCTGAAGAAGTTACAGTTACGATATTTAATTTTGGTGAGAACTCTCAGTCAGACATTCCAGTTGAATTAGTTGTTGATGGAACAACAATTGCAAATGAGACTTTTGCAGGACCTTTAGCTTCAGCTACAACTGCACAATACACATTTACGCAGACGGTTGATTTATCTACGGAAGGACAAACCTATGAAATTGAATCATCTACCAATTTATCTGGAGATGAAGACAATACGAATGATGCAGTGATTTCAAATGTTACGCATATACTTTCTAGTGATATTGGCGTTGTGGAAATTACAAGTCCAATGTCTGGCGATGGTTTAAGTGATGAAGAAGTTACAGTTATTATAGAAAACTTTGGTACTGCTGAACAGTCTAATTTTGACGTTTCTTATATTAAAGATAATAATCCAGACAGAATTACAACTGAAAATATTGCAGGACCTTTAGCGCCAGGAGAAACACTTACATATACATTTAATGGACTTGTAGATCTTTCGTCAACGCGTCAACATAACATTTTAGTTAGAACAGAACTAACAGGTGATGGCGATCCTAGCAATGATAGCCAGGCAGTAAGTATAGAGAGTTTCCCTTGTAATTCTACTACCAATGACGATAACCAACCTATTGGTCCAGGTTCTGGTGAGGTAACCGAATCTGTTATTACATTAGCAGATAATTTTATCATCAATGATGTAAACATCACATTGAATTTAGAACATACTTATACAGGTGATATAGATATTAAAATAGTAGGACCAGACGGCACTGAAGTAGAATTATCTGATAGAAACGGTGGTTCTGGCAATGATTATTCAAATACCACTTTCGATGATGATGCTTCAGATCCAATATCTTCGGGTACACCTCCCTTTACAGGCTCATTCTCACCTGATGGTAATTTATCAGATTTTAACGGTTTAACTTCAGCTGGAGATTGGACACTAGTTATTACCGATAATGCTGGAGGTGACGGCGGTCAACTTTTAGATTGGACGCTACAATTATGTAGTGACGAATTATTAGGTGTAGGCGAGGAATTTGAAGATGGTTCTGAATTAATTGTTATCAATCAAGGTAATGATCAATTTAAAGCTCAATTGTTAACAACTAATATAACAAACAAGTTGGCCATAACGGTAACTAACATGTTGGGACAGACTTTAACAAGCCACCTTTTAGAAAATAACGGAAAAGGTTATGAGTATACTCTTGATATGTCCTATGTTGCTTCAGGAGTTTATATTGTAAGAATAGGTAATAACAAATACGAAAGTGTAAAACGAATTATCGTTGAATAAACACTCTATTTTAGTTAAATATAAAAGCGGAGCCGACGGTTCCGCTTTTTTTTATGTTTTTAAAAATAAGCCCGCAATTGCACACTTCCTGTATGTACAGTCTTCGAAGTTTCACTTTTTCTTCCAAAGTAAGACAAATTAGCATCTAAATACTTCGTTATTCTTTTCTGAAACAAGACACGCCACTTAAAGTTAGTTCCCGGCTGTAACCCTTCAAGCATTTGATAAGCTACGGGAGAAAAAGCACTTCCCGTAAAATCGTTGGTAATGTAATTAAACTCCCCGTTCATTGATATTTTTTCAGCATTGCTATACGCAAACGAAGCACCTAATTTTTGTTGATTTAACTCTTCCATATTTCCCAATACATTATCCTTATTCGCAAACTGATAAAACACATCAAAACGTGTCTGTCTATCCAATAAATAGGAAACTTTAGGTTGAAATTCATAAGTGTCTAACTTGAAGTTTCGAGCTGGAAAATTTTCCGAAGTACTTTTATTATTTCCTAAAGCACCATCCAAATTAAACAACCAGCTTTCCCACACTTTGTGGTTAAACTTTACTTGGTGACTTTGCAATGTGTTTTTCTGAAGCCCCACCGACAGTAAATTGTCACTCGAAGAAGAAATATAGGTGTAACTTGTGGTATAGCGCTGTTTGCCACGGTTGAAAAACAACGCATTCCTGAAGTTGAGGTTTAGGCCTAATTGATCATCTCCGCCATCTTCAAAAGGATTAATATTAAACCCATCATTATCGCGCCTTACTTTTCGGTCAATTACATAAGATGTCTGATTATAAAATTGAGAAAGCACCTTAAAAATCCCTTCTTTATTAGACCATTGCTGCGGATTAAGTGTCACAATCTGGCTAAACTTATTCTGCCGTATTTTCACAAAAATCTGGTTGGGCAACAACACACGGACGTATTCTGCTTGATCTTGAAACTGCGCTACTTCAAATTCTTCCAGATCTTGAATGCCATTGTTGTTATAATCGTTCCAGGTATAAACACCTTGCCCTGGATCTACTTTTACATACGTAAATTCCTGTTGTGGTACCACACCGTTATTAGATTCAAGTGTGGTATTAAGGCGTATTCCATTATCTAACAAAGATTGATTGTAGATAATTCGGGAGTTCAACGATTTTTCAAATTGCTCTTCACGATTCCTTACGATAGGATTTATATTTGTTGTTAATCCTGTAGTGTCAGCACTTTCAATAGCTTCTCGTTTTAAAACTCTATAATTAGCAAATACAGAAAGTTGCGTGTTTTCGTTACTTATAAGTTTCGATTTCAAAAAATATGTGTTCGAGCTATTTACCTTTTTAAGCTCAGCATTACTAATGCTATCGTTAATTTGATGTCTATACCCAGCTTCTACAAAAACATTTGTGCTATCACCAATACCTGCAAAACCTTCATACGACTGAAATTTTTGACTTACTGGCGTTAATTGATCGTCTTCAATAGTGCGTACTTGATTGTCTTCGTAACCTACTTTTCCACCCACCCAGCTTTTATTAAATGAATACGTTGTAGTATTTGCAAGCCTCGTAAACTTACTGTCCAATGAATCGCTTTTACTATTTAACAAACTTGCATTGGTTTGTATACGAAGTTTTTTTAATTGAATGGCTGAAGAAACAACGTGTCTTACACCGCTAAAGTTTTCAGAAAAATCTAAATTCTGAAATTCATATGTTGCGCCACCGATTTCGGGTTGAAAAAACTCTAAGCCAGAAGTTATAAAACGTTGATCACCCACTGGATTAATCAAATTCCAATCACGGTTAAATTCAATATTATACAAACGTTCAATGGTCCTGAAATCACGATTGATGAAATCTAACGTTCCGTATCCGTTTATCTGCAGCGTATCTTGTGTTTTTAATAATTGCTGTTTAGCTGTTAAACGACCTGCAAAACCATCGTTGTCACCATCATCAAGATTTGAAAAAAGGTTAAGATCATTCTTACTTCCGGCAACCTCAAACCCAATATCTGTTTTTTCCGAAGGGCGGTAATTTCCGTTTAAACCACCAATTTGCAGTTTTGTCGGGGCATTTAATTGAATAATAGGCTCATAATTACCTTGCGGAACACCATTTATTGGTTGCACATATTCAAAAATTCGGCTAATGGCACTTTGATTGCTAATTACATAATTACCCTGATTGTCGCCAACCAATGTAAAACGAACGCTGAATAATTCATCATCCGGATTGGTAGAAAAGACAAACACCTCTTGTCCATTAATGATTTCTTTTCTATATAAAATTTTATTTTCTGAATACGAGTCTGGAACAGCCGAAGGGGCTGTCATTGCGTCCATATCATCGCCAGCAGCTTGTAAAATAGCAACTTGCTCTTCAGATAAGTTTTGTTGAAGGGGTTGGTTTTTAGCATCATTTTCAGAATATACATACGTACCAATGTCCAACTTTTCGCTGCTGTAATTTCCGCCTCCATACCCAATAAAGCGGGTAAAATTTCGGTCTGTATATTGATATTCAACCGAAATACGCATATTCGCCGTAATGGGATATGTTGAATTAAATGTAATTTCCCCAGCGTTGTAATCAATTACATAATCATTGTTTTCACCCCGCTGCAACAACAAACCGTTTACATATACCCGTTCACTTCCCGAAACAATTAAAATGAATAATTCACCATTGGGTCCCACTAATTTGTAGGGACCTTGATTTCCTTCCTGTCCTGTAAATTGACTTCGTTGAAAAACCCCGCGAACAATTGCACCACTGGCAAAAGCTGACGTTTTAGCGCCATTCTCGTGATCAAAAGTTCCGCCAAGGGCAATTCCTTGCACTTTTTTGTTAAAACGGCCAAAGTAACTGTTGTTGTTTTCAAGATCTACGTCACCGGCTCGTATTTTCCATTTGTCGCTATATAGTTCAATAAAAATTTGGTCAAACTCATCCAAACTTTGCGAATAACCGCCTTCCTGAGTAGGAATGTTAGCGTCTTGTATTGATGCTCGAATGGAAACTTTATCACTTAGCTTCCCAGTAATTTGAAGATCTAATTGGGAATTTAGTACTGCATTTTGATTGTTTCCTATGGTGATGCCTCGCGAAATACTTCCCACGGTATTTAACCCATCAAAAGGCGTAAAGGTGTTGTCAGCGGTACTTTCATCTAAAGAATATAATTTCTCAATTGCACCAGTGTTTTCTACGATTAAATTTTTATCAAATGTATAATACTCGCGGGTTAAAAAGAGTGGATAGCGAAGGTATTCAATGGTAACAGAATCTTGAGCTTGTTGCATTTCTTCAGAAAAAACAACTGTTCCATTTTCATAATCAACTGTATAGGAAAGCGAATCGATAACCGATCCTGTTTTATCCAACACCCGAAAACGAGACGGATTAATGCTAAAGCTATCAACCACAACAGTATCGGTTATAACTGCTTTTTTGGTTCGGTAATTAGATAGCGTATCCTGCGCAAAGCCAACTGCGGCCATAAAAAACGCGAAAAGAAACAGATACAACTTCATTACCTATACAACTTACTACAACTCTTTTTATTTTGTGGACTATTTTAAGAAAACCTTTCAGGTATTCCGTAGGGTAAAAATGCAATGTTAGTTATTTTAGCGGTTACTTTTGAAAAATCACATACATGAAAATAATTTCTTACAACGTAAACGGAATTCGAGCTGCCATTAGAAAAGGGTTTTTAGACTGGATACAAAGTGCCAACCCAGATGTTATTTGTATACAAGAAACCAAAGCGATGAAAGAACAAGTAGATACCGATGCCATTACTGAAGCTGGCTATCCCTATCAATATTGGTATAGTGCCGAAAAGAAAGGATACAGCGGTGTGGCTATATTTTCTAAAACAGAGCCTAACCATGTAGCCTATGGAACCGGTGTTGATTATATGGATTACGAAGGTAGAAACATACGTGTAGATTTTGATGATCTTTCGGTGATGAGTTTATACTTACCCAGCGGAACCAACATCGCCCGTTTAGAGCATAAACTTACGTATATGGACGATTTTCAAAAGTATGTTAATCAACTTAAGCAAGAAATCCCCAATTTGGTTATTTGTGGCGATTATAATATTTGTCACGAAGCAATTGATATTCACGATCCCGTGCGGAACAAAAACGTGTCAGGGTTTTTACCGGTAGAGCGTGAATGGATAGGAAACTTTATGGATAGTGGATTTATAGACTCGTTCCGTCATTTTAATAAAGAGCCAGATAACTATACCTGGTGGAGCTATCGCGCTAATGCCCGTAACAATAATAAGGGGTGGCGTATAGATTATAACATGGTAGCAAAACCATTACAAGAAAACTTAAAAAGAGCCGTTATATTACCCGAAGCCAAACACAGTGACCATTGTCCTTTGTTAGTTGAGCTCGAATTTTAAAATAATAATACCAAATCGATACAGAATATGCTTAAAAAATTGTTCTTCGGAATTTTTATTGCTGCAATGACTACTTCCTGCGTTTCTTCAAAAATTTATGACGATTTAAAAGACCGATATGCGGCTTTAAAATCTGAAAACGAATCCTTAATGAATCAATTGGATAATACTTCATCAAATGGGGAGGTATATTCTGTGGCTCAATTACGGGAAGAAATTGAAAACTTAAAAGCCGAAAAAACCCGTTTGGCAATGGATTTGGCTGCTTCAGAAAAAAATTACAACCGCTTGCAAGAATCGTATGGTGCGTTGGAAGCAAATAGCTCATCAGCACTAACTGAGAACTTAGAACGTAACCGAAAGCTCTTAACCCAATTAGAAGAAAAAGAACGTGCTTTAGCCGCAGAAAGTCAGCGGTTGAACCAACTTCAAAAAGATTTAGCTGCCCGCTCTAAACGTGTAGATGAATTGGAAGGAATCATTGCTGCAAAAGATGCAAAAATGAAAGCCTTAAAAGATGCTATTTCTGCTGCTTTGACGAATTTTGAAGGTAATGGTCTTACCGTAGAACAGCGTGACGGGAAAGTATATGTTTCCATGGAAAATAAGTTACTTTTTGAAAGCGGAAGTTGGGCAGTAAACTCAAGAGGAAGACAAGCTGTAGTTCAGTTAGGGAATGTACTAGCTCAAAATCCTGAAATAGCCGTTTTAATTGAAGGACACACCGATAATGTGCCGTATGGTGGCAACGGACCTTTAAAAAACAATTGGGATCTTTCAACAAAACGAGCCACCGCAATTGTAAACATTTTGACTGAAAATGGTTCGATACCAAAAGATAATCTTACAGCTGCCGGACGTGGAGAATTTGCACCAATAGCAACAAACGCAACATCTGAAGGAAAAGCAAAAAATCGCAGAATTGAGGTGATTTTAACCCCAAAACTAGACGAAATATCTAAATTGCTGAATGAAATATAATTAGAGTTTGCAAAGTAACTGGTCAAAAAAGGAAAGATATTTATGTTAAATAAACTATGGTTATTTATTTGTATAGTTAGTACTGCATCATGTCAGTTCCAGGCTGATAAAAAATATGCTGATGATTTGAAAGGGTGTCTAACGGACAAGGATGTGAAAATTTTAAATAAAGCCACTTATCTATTTGAACAAAAATTGAAAGAACACTATGAAAATTCTGATAACAATACGAACTTTTATAAATACTTAAACGACTTAGGTTCGATACAAACTTTAAGTAGTTTTAAAAAAGACTTCTATCTAAATGATGAATCAATTCAAATAATAAATGAACTGGAAAATAAAGGAACATTTAATAAGATTTGGATTGAATTTATTGATGATGATGAAAGTGATGAAATACCAATAGCTGTTCTGCCTGAATATGAAGATCCTAAAAAAGAAAAGATTGAGATTTATAGTTTAAACCCTAATGGGGATTATTTAAATTGTATTAATAAAACTAATAAAAATGAAGCGATAAAGGAGATTTTAAATTCACAGTCAAATTATGGGAATATTGCGCCTTCTATAATTGCAAGGGCTATGAAACAAAAGATAAATAAAAATGACTTTAATGTTGGGTTAAATAAAGTTATCGTAGCAGTAGGATTTTACTACGATACTGTAAATTTATTGAACAAAAATCCAAGATAAAAAACTTCCTTTAGCTTAATTCTCTTTTGTTCTTAACTCACAAAAGCACTATACCCGGTAATCGCCCTACCCACAATAAGTGAGTTTATTTCTTTAGTACCTTCATAACTGTAAATAGCTTCCGCATCTGCAACAAAGCGGGCTACATCGTGTTCTAGTAAAATACCGTTACCACCCATAACTTCACGGGCTCGGCTTACCACGTCACGGGTACGCATACTACAAAATACTTTAGCAAGTGAGGCGTGTTCATCGGTTAATAAATCTTCATCTTGTAATTCAGAAAGACGGAAACACAATGTTTGCATAGCGGTTAAGTTTGAAACCATCTCAACCAAATGATTTTGTATCAATTGAAACGAAGCAATGGGTCGCCCAAACTGCTCACGTTTCTTGGTATATTTTAAGGCACTTTCATATGCGCCCCTAGCACAACCTACGGCTTGCCATGCTACAGCGGCACGAGTCATTTTTAGCACTTTAGCAGTATCCTTAAACGATTCACATTTTTGTAATCGATCACTTTCGGGGACACGGCAATCTTTCATGGTAATCAAGGCATTTTGTACGGTTCGCAGCGCCATTTTGTTTTCCATTTTTTCGGCTTTAAAACCGGGGTTTCCTTTTCGCACCAGAAATCCTTTGGCTCTGCCACTATCTTCATCACGTGCCCATATAACAATTACGTCTGCAAAGGTGGCATTCCCAATCCATTTTTTCTGTCCGTTGAGCACCCATTCGTCACCTACTAATTTACATGTAGTTCCCAAGCCTCCTGCCACGGCTGAACCTACATCGGGTTCGGTTAAACCAAAGGCACCAATTTTCTCCATCCGTTGCATTTTGGGCAGCCATTCTTGTTTTTGTTCCTCGCTTCCGCATACGTAAATAGAACCCATTGCTAAACCACTGTGTACGCCAAAAAAAGTTGAGATAGAGACATCAATTCGAGCCAATTCCATAGCGATAATGCCTTCCATTAAAAAACTTTGTTCATCGGGGCCAATGCCTTCGTAGGCAATTCCGCAGATATCCAGTTTGGCCATTTTAGGGATAATTTCAAAAGGGAATTCTGCCTTGTTCCAATATTCATTGGCGATTGGCTTTATTTCCTTTTCCATAAATTGGCGGACTTTTAATTGTATTTCACGCTGTCGTTCGGTCAATTTTAAGCTTAAATCATAAAAATCACCATCGATGGGCGGTAATTTGTGTTGTCCTTTTTTGCCTTGGCTTTTTAGCATTTTCATTAACCCTTTTAATTGGCGATCATCTAATTCGCCAACGGCAGTCATCACTTCTGGTAAATCCACTTTTTGTGATAATTTTCCTAAAGCATCAAGATCGACATCTTTTAAAAGTGAGATGGTCTGTTTTATTTTTGAAAAAAAGGACATAGCAATATTTTTACGATTGAATCTTAAAGATACCGTGTCTGTTTTAGTTTACTGCCTAAAGAAGTGTTAATTTGAGGAAGTAGGTCTCAGCAGGGATTGATGCATAAACCCTTTTAGTGTATCATTTTTTTGAATGTGAAACCAGCTATTGTTTTTTCCCAGAATGGAAACCGAGTCATTTCTTTTTAAACTAGCTATTTGCTGAAATTTGGTGGAGGAGCCTAATCGCAATTCGGCATTATTGCGAGTTACTTTTCCAAAAGAATTGGTATTGGCATTTTTAATTTCAGGAACTTCTTGTTTTTTAATAAAAGGTAAGGGATTGATGGCCCCGGAATAGCCTTTATAAATTCCGAAATGTAAATGCGGGGCAGTGGTTTTGGCATTACCGGTATTACCTACAAAACCCAAGGTGTCACCTCTTTTTACACGTTTTCCGATAGACGTTGCAATACTATCTAAATGTGCATAGTAAATAGAACTCCCAAAAAGTCCATCTCGAAGCCAAACCTGCTTCCCACCTAAACCGCGATTGCCTGTTGACGAAATGCGGCCGTCGGTTACAGCAACAACGGGTGTGCCTCGTTTTGCGAAAATATCGACTCCCTCGTGTGAGCGTTTTCCTCCATCTCGAGTGGCTCCCCAAAAACTTTGTATGTTTTTGTTTGTGGCACCGCTCACTGGAAAACCATAGGTAGGAACGGAATAAATTTTAAAAGAAAAGGAAGTGTTTGCTATTATTTCTGGCTGAATAATAACTTTTATGATTTCATTTTTACCGCTCTCATAAGTAATTGATTTCGTTTCCGGTTCGTTACTTATTTTTGGTTTTTCGTGAAATACAGAATCGTTTTTCTTCTGAAATAAATCGATAAAAACAAAGAGTGAATCTGTTTCCATTTCAGCAGAAACAATAAGTTTTTCGCCCTCTTGCACAGAGACTAAATAACTGTAAATAGGATTGTTTTTGTGATTGAAAATACCGGTTTCAGTATAAGGAAGTTCAATTTTTAAACTGTCGTTAAGCGCTCGATTGTAGGTGTTTTTCCACTGATTAAATTGTGTGTTTTCATCATTAAAATCACGCTCATACACCTCTCTAGCGGTAGGTTGTGTAACTACATCGGTTGCTTTTTGTATTTGTTTACATCCCATTAATGCAAGGAATGTAACTATAGCGAATATTTTTATTTTCATAGTTACTTGATACTGTGCAGAAACTGTACCAAAAATTAGCCAAACAGATGCCTTACAACATCGTGTACCTTCGCCACTTTTATAATGTTGATGGTGAACTTTTGCTTCGGAAATTTACAGTGTTTGGAAACGATAATGCTACCAAAACCTAATTTTTCAGCTTCCAGGATGCGTTGTTCTACCCGAGTAACAGGTCTAACTTCACCAGCTAATCCTACTTCAGCCGCAAAACAAAGTGATTTATCAATAGCTACATCAATATTTGACGAAAGCACAGCTGCAACCACGGCAAGGTCAATTGCAGGGTCGTCAACCGAAATTCCGCCTGTGACATTTAAAAATACATCTTTCGCACCCAGTTTAAAGCCGGCGCGTTTTTCTAGAACAGCGAGCAACATATTTAGGCGTTTGGCATTATAGCCGGTTGCACTACGTTGTGGTGTTCCGTATACCGCTGAACTTACCAAAGCTTGAATTTCAATCATCAATGGACGCATTCCTTCTAAGGTTGCTGAGATAGCTGTTCCGCTGAGGTCTTCTTCATTTTTAGAAATTAATATTTCTGAAGGATTGGACACCTCTCTAAGTCCGCTGCCTTGCATTTCGTAAATGCCTAATTCGTTTGTGCTTCCGAAGCGATTTTTATGAGAACGTAATATTCTGTAAACATGGTTTCGGTCACCTTCAAATTGAAGCACTGTATCGACCATGTGCTCTAAAATTTTTGGCCCGGCAATGTTACCGTCTTTAGTAATATGACCGATTAAAATAACAGGGGTAGCCGTTTCCTTGGCAAACTTTATGAGTTCGGTAGTGGTTTCTCGTATTTGCGAAATACTTCCGGCACTACTTTCAATTTGGTCTGTGTGTAAGGTTTGAATGGAATCAATCACCACGATATCAGGCTCGGTCTCTTCAATATTTCGGAAGATATTTTGCGTTTTTGTTTCGGTAAGGATGTAGCAATTTTCTGAAACCGGCTGTATGCGTTCGGCCCGCATTTTAATTTGTTGCGCGCTTTCTTCCCCCGAAACATAGAGCGTTTTATAGGGCAATTGCAAAGCAACTTGAAGCATTAATGTACTTTTCCCAATACCCGGTTCACCGCCCAAGAGTGTTAGAGAACCAGGAACCAAACCGCCGCCTAAAACTCTATTTAGCTCGTTATTTTTTGTGTTTAACCTAACTTCGTTAGTTGTAGATATTTCAGAAACACGTAAGGGTTTTGCAGCTCGTTTTGCCGTGGCTGCTGATGGTTTCCAACTTACCTTTTCGGCTTTTTGTATTACTTCTTCGGCGATGGTGTTCCATTCGCCACAAGAGGTACATTTCCCTTGCCATTTGGAATATTGTGCGCCGCAGTTTTGACAGAAAAAAGTGGTTTTTGTTTTTGCCATAATCGTTTCGCTAAAATAAGTATATTTACCTAAGTAATGGCGTTCCCCATGAAACAACTTTTACTTCTTTCGTTTTGTGTACTATGTTTATCGGTTTCAGCTCAAGAAACGGATGAAACTATAGATGAACTCACTCAGAAAATTAATGCTTCGGAAAAGGTAGAAAAGTTAAAATGGATGGATAGTTTGTCAACGTATCTAACCTTTGAAACCAATCGAAATCCAGATTCATTAATTACAAAAACAATTGAATTAGCGTTACAATTAGATTCACTGAATATCGCTGTTTTTCAACTTTCCAACAGGATGGACTATTTGAATAACAAAGAGGGAGCCCCGGAAGAAGCATTGCAAGCCTATGAAAACCTAAAGCATAAAGTTAAATTATTGGACAAACCTGCTACGCTAGCAAGATTGTATTTAAATATTGGTGATAGTTACTATTATTTAAAAGACTACGAAAAGTCCATTAACTATTATGACACGACCCAAACATATGCAAAAAAAGCAGCTACTAAAAAGCTTTTAGGGCTTGCCAAAATGTATAAAGCGGGATCTCAAAGCCAGATGGGCGAGTTTGCCAAAAGTTCACAAGGTCTGCAAGAATCTATCCGAATATTTCAGAAATTAAAAGATACTTTTAATATCATCAGTGCCAAAAACTCGCTTTCTATTTTATACAGTCAAAACAGTTTTTTTGAAGAAGCTAAAAAGGAAAGGGATGAAGCCATAAAAATTGCAAAAGCAAAAAATAGCCATGCGCAATTGGTTTCATTTTACTACAATGCCGCAACAGATGCCAACAAAGTAAATAACCAAAAAAGCCGAATTGCAAATTTAAAACTTGCCAAAGAAGCTGCTGAGAAATCATGGCATGCCGACTTTTACAAACCGACGATGCTTTCAAGTCTGGTTATTGCTTTTGCACAAACAGACAGCATTAAAAAAGCGGAAAAGCATTTTAACGAAATTAAGTCTGGTCTTGAAACCTATAGAACGGGTACAAATAAGGAGAACTATATAGAAGCCTTAAAACATCTCTGGTATGCTAAAAAAGATTATCAAAAAGCATTACGGTATGCAAAAGAGCATGTAATAATAAAAAGGCAAAACTCCGATTATGAGGACCTTATGAATGCTGAAAAGTTTTTGGCAAATGTATATGATTCATTGGGAAACAGTTCACAAGCTTATGTTCACTTTAAAGCCTATGAAGCCATTAAAGATTCTATTTCTAACGTTCAAAAAGTAAAAGCATTAAGCTATTACCAAACGCTGTATGAAACCGAAAAAAGGGATGCTAAAATTGAAATGCAACAAAGCGATATTGCGCTGCTTGATGCTGAAAATAGACTAAAAAATCAATGGTTGCTTTTTGGCGGGCTGGGGATGCTAGGGCTATTTGGCGGAATTGTATTAATACGTTCCCGTTCTGCCGTAAAGAAAAGGCAAAGATTACAAGAGAAATTCTCTCAAGATTTAATAAAAGCCCAAGAAGAGGAACGCACCCGAGTGGCCCGCGAACTTCACGATAGCGTAGGGCAAAAATTAATGTTACTCACAAAAAAAACTAAAAGCACGGGCGACCGCGATATGGAATCTTTAGCAGGAAATACCTTGGAAGAGCTTAGGAGTATTTCAAGAGGACTGCATCCGGCAACTCTTGAAAAACTGGGAGTAACAAAGGCAATTGAGACCATGATTAACGAGGTAGATGCCAATACCAACATATTTTTTACCAATGAAATTGAAAATATCGATAGCGATTTAAATCCGGACCAAGCATTGCATTTATATAGAATTATACAAGAAGTGCTCAACAATATGGTAAAACATGCAGAAGCGAAAGCTGCTTCGGTAAGTATAGTTAAAAAAGGAGCGACAATTGAGGCTTTAATTAAAGATAACGGTAACGGTTTTGAATATTCAGAAAAACTGAATACTGGTGAAAGCCTTGGTATGAAAACCTTATTGGAGCGTGCCAAAATTATTCATTCAAAATTAACCATTCAAAGTGCACACTTAAAAGGAACATCTATTTTATTACAAATACCAACCTAAGATGATTGATAAAGATTTTTCGATAGTAATTGCAGACGATCACCCTATGTTATTGAGCGGACTCCATGAAGAATTAACCCGTAACGGATATAATGTTGTTGGTCAGGCCAATAATGGTAACAAAGCGTTGAGTTTAATTTTACAATTAGAACCTGACATTGCTTTATTGGATATTGACATGCCTATGATGACAGGGTTAGAAGTTATAAAATCAGCTAAAGAAAAAAACACCGAAACCAAATTTATAATTCTTTCTTTTCATAGAGAGCCGGAATACGTGGTACAAGCTAAGGCCCTTCAAATTGATGGTTATTTGCTTAAAGAAGACTCTTTTCAAGAAATAGGCGACTGTATGGAGTCTGTATTAAACGGCAGGGAATATTTTAGTAAATCTTTTGATAGCGATTCCTTAAATACAGCTTCAGAAGAAATGATAAAACTAAAAACACTCACCCCTTCTGAAGTTACTATATTAAAATTGATAGCATTACAAAAAAACACTGTGGAAATTGCCGACGAGCTCTGTGTTTCTACTCGTACTATAGAAAAACACCGAAGTAATATCATTGATAAACTTCTTATTGAAAAAGGAACCAATGCCCTTACCAATTGGGCGTTGGTTAACCGTGTGGTTATCAGTAAAATTTAATATCCAAAATCTGCTTTTATTTTATCGGCACGGTCCAATAGCATATCTACGGTTATAAAATCGGTTTCTTCTTTATCAAAAGCACCTTGAAAGGTTCGCATGGCTTTTTTAGGCTCCCCGATTTCTTCATAATAGCGGCCTAAATAATAATCGCTCATGTTTTTATCTGGATATTGTTTTTTTGCCAGCGTTCCTATTTCCCTAAGCGATTCCCATTGCTTCAATTTTTCGGCAGCTGTGGCTGTGGCGATAAAGTCGTTCACTCTTATAAGGTTGGTAAGGCCAAACAGTGTCTCTATGGTATTATACTTTTCTTCTAGATATTCATGAATGGGTGTTTCCATTTTTAAAAGAACATCGGTATACTCCTTTTTACTAATGGGACGATAGACCGAAAATATTTTTTCCAAAGCATTGGGGATCCCTCGGCTTACAAGAGAATAATGAGTGGCGCCATCAAAATTGTCATAATAGTATTCAAAATTATCCTTATCAATCTTCTTTAAGGGTTCGTTGAGTAATTGTGTAACTTCCATTAACGACTTGATATCGTCCGTGCCTGTGGCCAAGTAATAGAAAATTTTAGATTCAATTTCGGGAATTCGTTGTGGAATTCGTTCGTCTAGCAACGGAGCTAAATCGGGGCTTAAACTAATATAACCGTTAAAAAGAGGGGGGTCTTTAAAAAGATAATAATTGATGAAGTTTGCTGTAAAATCATGTCCTACGGCAATGGTGAATTTTGCTGTACGGTAGTTGTTGTCAATATATGGTAACAATTCAAGGCCAATAAATTCAAAAAAATCGGCGCCTTTTTCAGCTGGAAAAAAATTGGTGTCATCATAATTACAGTCGTCATAGCGCGATTCGCCTTGCATAACGCCTACAACAATGCTTTCGGGCATGTCTTCCCAATAGCTAAGGTAATCTACATTTCCGGCAACGGGTTCAAATAAGTAATCTGCATCGAGCACTACAACAATGGGATATACTTTTTCAGTATTTGTGTCATAATTTCGAGGCAGTTGAATTTTTAATTTACGTGTTTCTTGTAATTTTTCTGAGTTGAACTCTTCATAAAGTATTTGTGCGGAAGTTGAAAGAGCCGTTAAGAAACAAAAGGCCAAGAGTATGGTTTTTTTCATAAAGGTTTCGATTTAGGATGGGAAAGATACTAAAATTTAGAAATACTGATATGAGAAAAAACAGAACTTACTTTTTTCCTCTATTATATATAGGAAGGAATAAAAACGATAGCCCGCCTAAAAGTACAATAGAGCTTATGTTCGAAATCCACACAATCCATCCAAAGGCAGTTCCGGCTGTTTCTGGAATACCAAAAACGGCCATGATTGCGGCCACAAAAAATGGATACGTGCCAAACCCGCTATTGGTAAATGCAAAAGAAAAACTACCCACCACAAAAGTGATGATTATCGTTCCAAAAGGAATGGAAGCGGTATCATCAAGTGCAAGCATGGCTGTATAAAACGAAAGCAAGTATAATCCCCAAATTAAAAAGGTTTGAATAATGAAGGAAAACTTTTTCTTCATATTAAAAATACTGAAAACACCATCCTTTAGGCCAAGTAAGAATTCTTTAAGCTTCTGTGTTAGTTTTGATTTTGAATATTTTAGAAATAGAAAAAAGATAATACCAAGAGCTATAAGTCCTGCAAAAGCAAGTATCAATTTTGAAGGTTTAATTATTTCGGTTAAAAAACCATATAAGCTATCAAACTCAAGAAAAAGTGCTAAAGCTGTAAAAGCCATTAAAAAAATTAAATCTACCACCCGTTCTGAAATGATAGTGCCAAAACCTTTGTCAAACGGGACTTTTTCATATTTGTCAATTACAATTCCTCGTGTGATTTCACCGCTTTTTGGAATAAACATATTCATTAAATAGGCTACAGAAATAGCCATAAAATTATTAAGAACACTAGGTTTGTAGCCCATTGGGGCTAATAATAAATTCCACCGGACAGAACGGATTATATGGCTTATTAAGGTGATTACAACCGATAGAACAACAAAGGTGTAATCTGCTTTTTTAAAGTAAAAAGCAATTTCGTCCAATTGTTCTGGAGTAAACTTTGTATAGGAGTAATACACTAAAAAAATGCCCAAAGCCAATGGCAGGGCAATTTTAAGGAACTTTGTAAGTGATTTTTTCAAATTACTTTAAAAGATTATTCTCTTCATTTGGAAAAACCAAAGCAGGTTTAAATTGCTTTGCTTCTTCTATATCCATCATGGCATAGGTGATGAGAATTAATATATCCCCAGGCGCTACTTTTCTGGCGGCGGCACCATTTAAGGTTATTTCTCCACTATTACGAGGGCCAGGAATGGCATATGTTTCTAGTCGTTCGCCATTATTATTGTTAACAATCTGTACTTTTTCGCCTTCAATGATATTGGCGGCATCCATTAAATCTTCATCTATGGTAATGCTACCGATATAATTAAGGTCTGCACCGGTAACTTTAACTCTGTGAATTTTAGATTTTACTACGTGTATTTGCATTTTGCAAAGGTATTAATTTAGAGCCATATTATCTATTAATCTAATTTCTCCTGCAAAAACAGCTATAAAGGCTCTATACTTCTTGTTTTTAGACTTTTCTGTTGCTGTTTTTAAGGTTTTTTCGTTAGCTATTTCAAAATACTCTAACGCTAATTGGTCGTTTTTATCAAAAGTTTCTTTCACAAAACGATTTAATTCTGAAATAGTATGCGAGGAATATTGTTGTTTTACTTTTTTGAGTGTTTTTGAAATTAGCACGGCTTCTTCCCGTTGTGTTTCAGTAAGACGCTCATTTCGGGAACTCAAAGCCAGGCCGCTTTCTTCGCGAACAATGGGCACACCGACTATGTTTACAGAAAGGTTTTCTATTTCAACCAACTTTTTTACAATTTGTAGTTGCTGAAAGTCTTTTTCACCAAAGTAAGCATTGTCTGGTTCAACGATTCTGAAAAAAATATTTAAAATAGTTCCTACTCCATTAAAATGTCCCTCTCGGTGCTTACCCTCCATTTCGTGCTCCAAACCTTGAAAATCATAGTCAGTAGCAGTAATTTCATCTCCATATAAATCGGATGCTTCCGGGGCATAGATAATTATATTTTCGCCTAACGATTTCAATAAAGCCACATCAGTGTCTAAGTTACGAGGATATTTATCTAAATCTTCGGCATTGTTAAATTGGGTAGGGTTTACAAAAATGCTCACCACAACACAATCGTTTTCTTTTAAGGCTGCATTCACAAGGGTTAGGTGTCCTTGGTGGAGTGCTCCCATAGTAGGGACAAAACCAATGGTTTTAGTCTTCCGCCAAGGTTTGAGAGTAGCTAAAAGCGATTCTCGGTTGGTATATACGCTCATGATTTTAAATTGAGTGGCGGCAAAATTAATAGATTATGAGCAATCTACATAAATTTTCGTAATTTTGCACTTTCAAAACAAGTAAGCTATTAAAGTAAAAAATATATGAAAGATAAAAGAGTCTTGTATGTGTCTTCAGAAGTAGTTCCATACCTGCCGGAGACCGAGATTTCTTCCATGTCGTTTGAAGCCCCTAAAATGGTTAATGACAATGGTGGTCAAATTAGAATTTTTATGCCACGTTATGGCAATATAAATGAAAGACGCCACCAACTGCACGAAGTTATACGTTTAAGCGGAATGAATTTGGTCATTAACGACCTTGATATGCCATTGATTATTAAAGTTGCCTCCATTCCAAAAGAGCGCATGCAGGTATATTTTATTGATAATGATGATTACTTTAAGCGAAAAGCAACTTTTGCAGACGAAGATGGTAACTTTTTTAAAGATAATGATGAACGTGCTATATTTTTTGCAAAAGGAGTAATTGAAACTGTAAAAAAATTAAACTGGTCACCAGATATAATTCACGTACACGGCTGGTTAGCTTCTTTCCTGCCATTATACCTTCGAAACTACTACGGAACAGAACCATTATTTGAAAATAGTAAAATAGTTACCTCTATATACAATCAAGGCTTTGATGGAACGTTAAATGATAACGTAAAAGAAAAAATATTGTTTGACGGTATTGAGGAAGAGTCAATTGAAGAACTAGATGACCCTAATTATGTTAATATGATGAAGGTTGCGGTTAAAAACTCTGATGCAGCTATTATTGGATCTGACGAACTGCCTGAAGAATTGGAAAATTTCCTTAACAACTTGGACAAACCGGTGTTAAAATATCACAAAAAAGAAGAGTTTTCCGAAGCATATTTAGACTTTTACCAGTCAAATTTATTGTAGAAAAAGAATACCCGTACACATTTAAAATTGCTTATGAAGATTAAGAATATGTTGCCAAAATTAGCAACGGTTTTACTGTTGGTGGTTGTCTTGGCATCTTGCGAAGAGGATATAGATATAATAGGATCAGAAATTGTTGGGGAAAACACCTTTATTGAACCCGATCAAACCAACTCTGTTATAGCATATAGCCGAAAACTTTTACCCATTCAAACCAATGGGCTGTCCGCATATCAATTAGGGATTAATAATAATCCTATTTATGGAAAATCCACTGTTAACCTACTTTCTCAGGTAACATTGGGCGCCACAGAGCCTACATTTGGGGAAAACACGAGCTTGGATAGTGTTGTGCTTTACATTCCATTTTTTAGCGAAAGTGAAACAGTAGGAGAAGATACCCTTAATTATACCTTAGATTCTGTATATGGTGAAGACCCAATAAATATCTCTATGTTTGAATCTAATTATTTTCTGAGAGATTTAGACCCTGAAACAGGTTTTCAAGAGACTCAGAACTACTATTCAGATTTAGGGAGGGTATTTGATAATAATCCTAGTTTACTGGGGGATTTAATTTTTGAGATAGAAGATTTTGTTCCCAGTGATGAAGGGTTTTCTTTTACAACCAATGAAACTGGCACCGATGGTGATACTATTGTAGAAACTTTGGGCCCAGGGTTACGGGCGAATTTGCCTGTTGAATTTTTTCAACAGAAAATCATCGACATGGAAGGTTCACCTGAGCTTTTGAGCAATAATAACTTTAAAAACTTTTTTAGGGGCATATATTTTAAAACAGCATCCGCAACAGAGAACGGTAACTTGTTCCTTTTCGACCCTTCAGAAGCGAACATTACCCTATATTATTCATTTGATGATGAGGACGATGAAGATGACGGAAGAGATGAAGGTAGTTTAGAGCTAAATTTTGGAGGAATAAACGTTAGCTTGTTTGAAGATGAATTACCACAGAATATCCAAACTGCCATCGCAAACCCCGATGTAGAAAATGGTGATGAAAACTTATATGTAAAAGGAGGAGATGGTATTGCAGGGGTAATTCAGTTATTTGGGAGAGAAGATCTTTTAAATGCAAATTTAGAATCTGGACCTAACGGTGTACCAGATGAGTTGGATATTTTACGAGATCAAAAACCATTGATAAACGAAGCCAACTTGGTTTTTTATGTAGATAAAAATAAAACTTCAGCATTGGAGAATGAACCAGAGCGTGTCATAATTTTTGACGCAACCAATGGTACCGTGTTAATTGATTATGCTTTGGACCCAGCCAATACAGAACAACCTCTTACACATAAAACCAATCACTTAGGGACTCTTCAGAAAGACGGGAGCGACAACGGGGATTTCTATAAAATACGATTGACAACTCATGTTAGTAACTTAATTAACAATGACTCTACAAATGTTCCGTTGGGTCTTTTAGTTACAGATAATGTTGTGCAACCCAACTTTCAAGACCTTCAAAACACTCAATCCCCAGGTCTTAAAGAAGTTCCAGGAACAAGTGTGTTAACACCAAAAGGAACCGTTTTACATGGAAGTAACTCCCCAAATGAAGAAAGAAAGTTAAAATTACAGCTTTTTTACACTAAACCTAACTAAGTAATATGTGCGGAATTGTAGGATATATAGGAAAAAAACAGGCCTATCCCGTTATTTTAAACGGATTAAAACGATTAGAATATAGAGGATACGATAGTGCTGGAATAGCATTGTTTGATGGTTCTGAGATACAGCTGTGTAAAACACAGGGTAAAGTAGCAGATCTAGAGGCCAAAGCAGAAAAAAATATTTCTTTAAACGGAAGTTTAGGAATTGGCCACACAAGATGGGCAACCCACGGAGTTCCTAATGATATTAACTCACATCCACATTATTCCAATAGTGGGGATTTGGTTATCATTCACAACGGAATTATAGAAAACTATGCCTCTATTAAAAAAGAATTAATTAATAGAGGGTATACGTTTACTTCAGATACCGATACTGAGGTATTGGTAAATTTAATCGAAGAAGTAAAGAAGCAAGAAGATGTAAAACTTGGTAAAGCAGTGCAAATCGCATTGAACCAAGTTGTGGGCGCTTATGCAATTGCTTTGTTTGATAAAAACAAACCAGATGAAATTGTAGTTGCCAAATTAGGAAGTCCACTTGCTATCGGTATTGGCGATGACGAATTTTTTGTAGCCAGTGATGCTTCTCCGTTTATTGAGTTTACGAACAATGCTATTTATCTGGAAGATCAGGAGATGGCAATTATTCGCCGTGGCCGTGATGTAAAGGTGCGTAAAATTAAAGGTGATAAATTGGTTGCTCCTTATGTTCAAGAGCTTCAGCTTAATTTAGAACAGATTGAAAAAGGCGGCTACGACCACTTTATGCTGAAAGAAATATACGAACAACCTTCTGTAATTAAAGATACATATAGAGGTCGTTTGTTGGCAGATAAAGGAATTGTTCGTTTAGGAGGACTAGAAGACCATATAAAACGCTTTACCAATGCAGACCGAATTATAATAGTAGCCTGCGGAACTTCTTGGCATGCTGGTTTAGTTGCCGAGTATGTGTTTGAAGATTTAGCAAGAATACCAGTTGAGGTGGAATATGCCTCAGAGTTTAGGTACAGGAACCCAATTATTACCGAAAAAGATGTGGTAATCGCTATTTCGCAAAGTGGTGAAACTGCCGATACATTGGCGGCCATTAAACTAGCCAAAGAAAAGGGTGCTTTTGTATATGGAGTTTGTAATGTAGTTGGTTCAACCATTTCTAGAGAAACACATAGCGGTACTTATACTCACGCAGGACCAGAAATTGGAGTGGCTTCAACGAAGGCTTTTACAACGCAAATTACAGTATTGATGATGATTGCCCTTAGATTGGCAAAATCTAAAGGAACGTTGTCACAAAGTGATTATATGTTACACCTTCGTGAATTAGATATGATTCCCGGAAAAGTAGAAGAAGCTTTAAAAAGCGATGAAAAGATCAAGGAAATTTCAAAAGTATTTAAAGATGCTGCTAATTTCTTGTATTTAGGAAGAGGCTACAACTTCCCGGTTGCCTTGGAGGGAGCTTTAAAATTAAAAGAAATTTCATATATACACGCAGAAGGGTATCCTGCTGCCGAAATGAAACACGGTCCAATTGCTTTAATTGATGAGCAGATGCCAGTAGTGGTAATTGCCGTTAATAGCAATCATTACGAAAAAGTAGTAAGCAATATTCAGGAAATTAAATCCAGGGCTGGAAAAATTATCGCTGTAGTGACCGAAGGCGATACTACAGTAAAAGAAATGGCCGATTATATTATGGAAGTCCCAAACACTCCTGAAACGCTTTCACCGTTAGTTACCACAATTCCATTGCAATTATTGTCATATCACATTGCTGTTATGTTGGGTAGAGATGTGGATCAACCACGAAATTTGGCAAAGTCTGTTACGGTAGAATAACACAGACTCAATAAAATTATAAAAAGCCTTCATAACTTATGAGGGCTTTTTTATTTTCAGATAGTCTCAGTGCTTTTAAGTTTATTTTTTGCTGTACTTTTAATGCTTTATTCCTGAAATTACAAGAAAATTATATGAGCGTGATCAACCTTATTTCCGGTCCCAGAAATTTGTCAACAGCACTTATGTATGCTTTTGCACAACGAGACGATTTCAATGTATTGGATGAGCCTTTTTATGGATATTATTTGAAAAACACAGAATCAGAGATAAACCACCCTGCAACAGCCGATATTCTAAGGACTATGGATTTAAAAAGAGATGTTGTGATAAATAGTGTCCAGTCGCTTTCAGGGTTAAAACATGTATTTATAAAAGGAATGGCACATCATTATATTGATAAAAAACCTGACTTTATTCTGAAATGGGACAATATTATTTTAATTCGCCATCCCGAAAAACTGCTTATTTCTTTTTCAAAAGTGATTGATAATCCAAAATTGGACGATATAGGGTTAAAAAAAGCAGCAGAACTATTTTTATTTCTGAAAGAAAACGAGGAAACGCCAATTGTGATAGACAGTGATGAATTGATGATTGATCCAGAACGATATTTAAAAAAAATGTGTGAAAAGCTGGATATTCCTTTTTCTAAGAACATGCTCAGTTGGCAAAAAGGGGGTATTCCAGAAGATGGCGTTTGGGCACCCTATTGGTATGCAAACGTTCATAATTCCGAAGGGTTTCAGAAACAAAAAAGAAGTCAAAAAGAGCTTCCGAAGCATTTAAAGCCAGTATTGGAAGAAGCCATGCCTTATTACAATACATTAAAAAAACACATTCTTAAAAACGACTAATATGTTACAACAGTTTGACGAACGCAACCGCGATATTCAAGTATTTATAAAAGATAAATTATACCCTAGAGACGAAGCCAAAGTGTCGGTTTTTGATAGTTCAGTGCAAGGCGGAGATGCCGTTTGGGAAGGATTACGGGTCTATCCAGAAGGAATTGTTTGTTTAGATAAACACCTTACCCGTTTGCATGAAAGTGCTAAAACTTTGGCGTTTGTTGATATTCCTTCAAAAAAACTTATAAAAGAAGCGATACAAAAAACACTCGATGCTAATAACATGAATGACGATGTCCATATTCGGTTAACGTTAACGCGTGGAGAGAAAATAACCAGCGGTATGGATCCGCGTGTTAACCAGAACGGATCTTGCTTAATAGTTTTAGCAGAATGGAAACCGTTAGTATATGATAATAGTGGTGGTATTAAAGTTCTAAGCTCTAGTCAACGCCGTAACGCACCACAATTTTTAGATAGTAAAATTCATCATGCGAACCTACTTAATAATATCCTTGCAAAAATACAAGCAAATGTAGCTGGTAAAGACGCTGGATTAATGCTGGACGAACGCGGTTTTGTAGCCGAATTAAATGGAAGCAATGTGTTTATGCTTAAAAATAACACCATTTATACGCCTTACGCCCATGCATGCTTACCGGGAATAACAAGGGGCTCGGTTATTGAATTGTGCCAAAAGAACAATATTCCAATTGAAGAAGCAGACCTTACACTTTCACAATTTATGAATGCTGATGCGGTTTTTGCAACAGGAACTATGGGAGAGCTTACCCCAATTGTGGAAATTGATGGGCGTGAAATTTCAAAAGAGAATAAGCTGTTAAAAGAAGTTATGGAATTATTTAAGACTAATGTGAGAAGCCTTTGTGAGCCGCTTGATTAACTATAGAATAGTCGCTTAAAATTTAGAGTTAAAAATTCACTAATTTCCATTGCGTAATTTAAACAGAAAAAACTATCTTTGCACCGTTCAAAAACAGGGTGATAATTGCACCCTTAGATAACTAAAAAATAAACAGTTAATAATGTCACAAGTTAAAGGAAAAGTTGCACAGATTATTGGCCCTGTAGTGGATATAGAGTTTGCTAACGGAGCGAAGCTTCCAAAGATATACGACTCAGTAGAAGTTGACAACAAAGGAAGTTTGTTGGTTCTTGAAGTACAATCTCACATTGGAGAAAACACAGTACGTACCATTTCTATGGATTCTACTGATGGCTTAAGCCGAGGTGTTGAAGCTGTAGCAACAGGGGCGCCTATACAAATGCCAATTGGTGAAGATGTGTATGGACGTCTATTTAACGTAATTGGAGATGCTATTGACGGTATGCCAGACCTTCCTAAAGCAGGAAATGACGGACTTCCAATTCACCGTGAAGCACCAAAATTTGAAGACCTTTCTACTTCTACCGAAGTATTATTTACAGGTATTAAAGTAATCGACTTGATTGAGCCATATGCAAAAGGTGGTAAAATTGGATTATTTGGTGGTGCTGGTGTAGGTAAAACAGTATTGATTCAAGAATTGATTAACAACATTGCAAAAGGTCACGGTGGTCTTTCTGTATTTGCTGGAGTAGGAGAACGTACTCGTGAAGGGAACGATTTACTTCGTGAAATGCTTGAATCAGGAATTATTAAGTACGGAGACGACTTCTTACATTCTATGGAAGATGGCGGATGGGATTTATCTAAAGTTGATAAATCTGTTATGAAAGAAAGTAAAGCAACTTTCGTATTTGGACAAATGAACGAACCACCAGGAGCACGTGCTCGTGTGGCGCTTTCAGGATTAACAATTGCTGAATATTTCCGTGATGGAGCAGGAGATGGACAAGGAAAAGATGTACTTTTCTTCGTTGATAACATTTTCCGTTTTACACAAGCAGGTTCTGAGGTATCGGCACTTTTAGGTCGTATGCCTTCTGCAGTAGGTTACCAACCAACATTAGCAACCGAGATGGGTGCGATGCAAGAACGTATTACTTCAACTAAAAAAGGATCTATTACATCTGTACAAGCGGTTTACGTACCTGCGGATGACCTTACCGATCCAGCACCGGCAACAACCTTTGCTCACTTAGATGCAACAACGGTATTGTCACGTAAAATTGCTGAGCTTGGTATTTATCCAGCGGTAGACCCGTTAGATTCTACATCTCGTATTCTTACGGCTGATATTTTAGGTGATGAGCACTATGCGTGTGCACAACGTGTAAAAGAGTTGTTACAGCGTTATAAAGAATTACAAGATATTATTGCTATTTTGGGTATGGAAGAATTATCTGAAGAAGATAAACAAGCGGTAAACCGTGCACGACGTGTACAACGTTTCCTTTCTCAGCCATTCCACGTAGCAGAGCAGTTTACAGGTATTCCAGGAGTATTGGTAGATATTAAAGAAACCATTAAAGGATTTAATATGATTATGGATGGAGAGTTAGATCACCTTCCAGAAGCAGCCTTTAACTTGAAAGGTTCTATTGAAGAAGCAATCGAGGCTGGAGAAAAAATGTTAGCTGAATCATAAATTGCTTAAAGCTATAAGCTTAAAGCCTAAAGCATAAAATAATGTATTTAGAAATAGTAACACCAGAAGCTTTATTGGTAAGTGGAGAAGTAGAGTCGGTAACTGTACCGGGTGTAGAAGGTGAGTTTCAAATGTTGAATAATCACGCCCCAATTGTATCTGTTTTAGCGAAAGGGAAAGTAAAATTTTCTGGAAATCCTACCATAGCTGAAGGTTTTGAAAATAAATTCAACAAAGAAGATGGGAAGTGGGTACTTGAAATTACCAGCGGAACCATTGAAATGAATAACAATAAAGCGATTGTGTTGGCCGATTAAACAGCATATATCAAAAAAACAATTAAACCCCAAATTTCACTTTCGAAATTTGGGGTTTTTTAGTAATGTGAGTATTATTGTCTTCTTGTGATTAAGCAAAACGTTTTTATTTCTGAAGGAAACCGTCCACTATGGCATAGAGTTATCGCTGCACTTTGCTATACGCTTTTGTTAGTCTGTCTATATAAATTTGTTGTCGAACCGGATACAGGTTGGTTATATGCAGCAAGTATGTTGTTTTCAACTGGCTTGACATTTTCCGTGATTAGGGACTACCATTTTGATTTTGAAGAAAAGAGATATAAAATTGAACATTGTGTTGGTCCAATAAAACTAGGTAAGTGGAAAAATTTCAACCAATTAGAGTACGTGTCTATATTTAAAAATGGCAAGGGATATTACGAAGTTAACCTTTGGTATAATACAAACAAGCGTTTTAATATAACTACTCTTGACAATTTTCAAGATTGTTTTGCTATAGGAAAAAGTATCGCAGAAAAACTTAACATTGATTTTTTAGATGCTGCGACAGACCCAAGAAACTCTGTATGGGTTAAGTTATAACTTTAATTAATGAGGGGCGGCTGCCTTTTCTTTCTCTTTCTTTGTTAACTGAACTCGTAAAATCATATAACCTGCTATACCTGCAACTAAAGTTCCAATTAAAATTCCAATTTTTGAAGTAGTCAACAAGTCGTCTGAACGGAAAGCCAATTCAGCTATAAATAGAGACATGGTAAAGCCTACACCACCTAAAAAGCTAACCCCAAGAATTTGTTTAAAATTTATTCCGGTGGGCAGTACGGCAATTTTTAGTTTATAAGCTAAATAGCTAAATAATGTAATACCAATTACTTTTCCTGCCACCATAGCAATGGCTATTTGCGAGATAAGCTGTGTTTCGCTTAACGAACTAAGGTCGATGGTTATCCCAGCATTGGCAAGCGCAAATATTGGCATTATAACAATGGCTACCCAACCGCTAAGGCCATTTTCCAATTGCTGCATAGGGGTTTGTACCCTATCGGTTATCAAGTTTATTTTATCAACAGCATCTTGTTGTTCGTCCGATAGGACAATTCTTTTTACTTTTGTTTTCTTAAAAAGGTTCAGGGATTCTCGTATTTCTTCAAAAAAGTTGTCTAAATTCATATTTCTGCTTGAAGGAATTACCAATGCCAATAAAACCCCTGCAATTGTTGGGTGTATTCCAGATTTTAAGAAAAGAATCCATACAGCAATACCACAAATAAGCAATAAGTATTTTGAGTGAAATTTTTTGTAGGCCAAAAAAGCTAAAAAAGTCAAAATGCCAAGTGCAATAAATAAATAGGAGAGGTGCATCTCGTGGCTATAAAAGGTTGCAATTACCAAAATAGCACCAATATCATCAATTATGGCGAAGGTTGTCAAGAATATCTTAAGTCCTAACGGTACGCGTTTGCCCAGTAAATTGAGTATTCCTAATGAAAAAGCAATGTCAGTGGCCATGGGAATGCCCCAACCCGAAGCACCTAGTTCTTTATCGTGTAGTAATAAGAAAATAGCAATAGGAACAACAATACCCCCCAAAGCCGCAAAAATAGGCATAGAGGCCTTTCGCATGGTGGTAAGTTCTCCATCGAGAATTTCACGTTTTATTTCCAAGCCTACGTAGAAGAAAAAAATGGTCATTAGCCCATCATTAACCCATAGATATAAAGGTTTTTCTATAATAAAATCTGTATTGCTAAAACCAATGGCAAAAGTTTCACTCCAGAAAGTATGGTAGCTTTCGTGCCAAGGTGAGTTTGCCCAAACCAAGGCAATGACCGTAAATAAGAGTAGGATATAACTACCCGATGTTGAGCTGTTTATAAACGTTTCGACGGGGTTTTTAGCTATTCTCAAATTAGTAAGGTGTTTATTTGTGTTTTTAAAGCTATAAAGTTATAAAATGTGATTCTGTTTAAGTATTAAAAATATGTCAATCTTTAATATATAATAAAATATCACCTGGTTGACAGTCCAAAGCTTTACAAATTGCCTCTAAAGTAGAAAATCGTACTGCTTTAGCTTTTCCTGAACGGAGAATGGAAAGATTAGCTTCTGTGATGCCAACTGTTTCTGCTAGTTCTTTGCCTTTCATGTCTCGCTTTTCCAATATAGTATTGAGGTTTATGATAATGGCCATAATTTATATAGTTAAGTCATTTTCTTCTTTCAATTTTTTGGAATTTGCAAAAACAGTACTGAACAACATGAAAAACAATCCCATGATGGTAACAAACAAGAGACTGTAAGCTGTAGAATCCAAGGTAAGCGCTATGCTGTCGATTAAAAGAATATCTGCCAAAAAACGCAGTACCAAAGTTGTGATGCCAACGGTCACCAACAACTTTCCGGCCGTTTTAAAATAAGCAATTACCTTTTCAGAATAATAACTCCCATTAACTAAATGGGTTAAAGACCGTTTCAGGAAATACATTCCTGTTATAAAAAGTATATATTCCATCAGCGCAAGTATTAAAAATACTCGTGGCATCCAGTTTGATAAGTTTACGGTTTTATATTTTTCAGGGACATTCAATACACTTTGGTATTCTCCAGTTACCATGAATATAATGAGCAAGGCTCCCCCGAATAACACAGCAAGTATAAAGATCAGCAGGAACATATCAATAAAGGTTTTTAAAAGTTTAGCAGTTTTCATAATCTAAAAATTATTGTTTAACGATAATAAAGATACATAAATTATTGATAAACAATAATAAATTTATAACTTTTTCAAAAAGAAAGTTTTGATTGTAAAATTTATGTTTCATAAAAAATGTATTCAAGTATACCTATCTTTGAAAAATGGATTCCACATTTGTAACTGTAGCAGTTTTTACCTATTCCGCAGAAGCAGGTATTGTAAAAGGAAGGTTGGATGCTGAAGGTGTTGAAACGTTTCTCGTTGATAACCTGACAATTGATACCGATCCTTTAGTAAGTAATGCCATTGGCGGGATTAAGCTGAAAGTACGAAAAGAAGATGAAGAAAAAGCCCGTGAAATACTGGCTACTATCAATGAATATTCAGTAGATGACGCAGGTAAGGAAATACATTGCCCCAATTGCGGTGCTACCGAAATCCACTACTTTTCAGATGTAACAGATTTAAAATCGTTGGCTGCGTTTCTTTTTGGATTTCTATTTGGAACCTTGCCATTTTATACCAAGTATGCGTATAGATGTGAGATATGTAGAGAAAAATTCAACCTTCAAAAAATTAGTGCCGCTACAAAGTAAACTTTTCTTTAAGAAAACCTTTCGGCTAAGTTTTGTAATTTAGCTGTTTTCAAATTATTTATGCAATTACAAGAAATAGATAGAGTCAAGACGATTTCAAAAGAAGACTTTATCAACAACTATTTTAAACCTCAGAAACCCGTCGTAATTGAACGGTTTATTGAAGATTGGCCTGCTTACAAAAAGTGGGATTTAGATTATATGGCTAAAGTGGCAGGTGATAAAGAAGTGCCGCTTTATGATGATAGACCTGTGAGCCACGAAGATGGCTTTAACGAGCCGCATGCCACCATGAAAATGAGCGAGTATATTGACTTGCTCAAAAAAGAACCTACCAAATACCGTATATTCCTTTGGAATGTTCTAAAAGAGGTCCCTGAATTACAAAAAGACTATTCGTATCCAGATTTTGGAATAAAATTAATGAAAGGTCTTCCTATGCTTTTCTTTGGTGGGGAAGACAGCTACACGTTTATGCATTATGATATTGATTTGGCCAATATTTTTCATTTTCATTTCCACGGAAAAAAAGAAGTGATATTGTTTGACCAAAAGCAGAACGATTACCTTTATAAAATACCACATTCGCTTATAACCCGTGAAGATATAAACTTTGCCAACCCTGATTATGATAAATGGCCGGCTTTAAAAAAAGCAAAAGGTTTTAAAACACATTTAGAACACGGGAATGTTTTATATATGCCTGAAGGCTATTGGCACTATATGCGGTACATAACACCTGGTTTTTCCATGAGTTTGCGTGCCATTGCTAGAAACCCTAAAAACTTAGGAAAAGCCATTTATAACATTGCTATCATGCGTCATTTTGATACCTTAATGCGTAAGCTTAAAGGACAAGAGTGGATTGATCAAAAAAATGAAAAAGCAGTTACTAAAACACATAGCAAACTGGGTATAGACGGATAATTAAGTTGTTCAAAAAATAGAAAAGAGCCTTTTACAAATTTTGTAGAAGGCTCTTTTTTCTTTCCGAAGAATTATATTTTATACTTTTTTGTAGCTTATATAGTACTCTTCCATTAAGTTCATTAGAGCGGTAATCAAATCTTTTGTCTCTAATAATAAACTGAAGTATAACGCCGTGTTTTTAGGACTCGACTCTTCGGTTCTAGTACGCGCTATTTGCTTTTCAATTTTTTCTGAAACATATTCAAATAGCTCTTGCTTTTTATCTAACACCATTTCAATCTTTTCGATTTCTCGATTTTGGAAGATAGATTCAATATCAACAAATAAGTTTTCCAAAGATTGATCGATTTCCTGTAAATCTTTAATTTGATTAAAACGTAATGCCTTGTGATTATTATTTACGTGTTTATAACTTGCTTTTGAAATAAACTCAAGCGATTGAGCTACATCTTGCAGATACCCAAGGATAATGATGTAGAAGTTGCTTCCGCGAACACTTTTTTCGTCTAAATCTTTTATGAAATAGAAAATATTATCACGCAATTCATCAATTTCATCGTTCAGCTTCTTAACTCCTTTTTTACTCTTTTTCAGCTTAGAGGTGTCTTGTTTTGCCAATCCTCGAAGCATATCAGAATAGATTTTATTGCTTCGGTGAATTACTTTTGCAATATTGTCTGCACTTTCCTGGATGATACCTTGTACGGTATTACTTTCAGTCTTTTTAAGACCAGTTTCATCCATTATTATGTTACTCTTCTTTTTATAAGAAAGGTAGTTTCGCACTAATAAAAGTACTGCTAACATTAGTAGAATTGCAATAGCAACCCCTTTACCTAAGTAAATAAGATATGCTAATGTTCCTGCAGCCACAAAGGCACTAAATGCTGTAAAGAACCAGCCACCGATCACATTTAATACTCCAGCAACACGGTACACCGCACTTTCACGCCCCCAAGCTCGGTCTGCAAGTGAAGTACCCATAGCCACCATAAAGGTTACGTATGTGGTGGATAAAGGAAGCTTCATTGAGGTTGCGATTGAGATAAGAACACCTGCTACAACTAAGTTAATAGAAGCACGAATCATATCAAAAGCTGGTAATTCGTAGGTTCTATGTTTTGGTAATTCTACTACAGGTTTCTCAAAACGCGAGTTTATATTTTTAGTGGTAGCTTTTGGCAAAACATAATTTAGTCCTTGAGCTACTCTCGAAGTACCTTTTACAACTACTCTAGATAACATGTTAGGTTGAAATTTTTCGTGACCTTCTCCTTGTCTGGATAGTCCGATTTCGGTTTCGGCTACGCTACGGGCTTTTTTAGAGAACCAAAGCGTCAATACCATTACACCACCAGCTATAAATAGCAAGAAAGGTTCTGCGGGCACTTTTTCAGAAAGAACATCCATAGAGAAAGTAGAGGCAGCTTCACCAGAAGCCAACCAAGCTTCGTAAGAATGAAAGGCAGCCATAGGGACACCAATAAAGTTAACCAAGTCGTTTCCTGAAAAGGCGAGTGCTAAACCAAATGTACCTACTGCAATTACGATAATAAGGATGCTTTTCTTGAAAAGTTTCATAAAAAGAAAAGAAAAGAGCGTCCAGAAAATAAAGCTTCCTCCAACAAAGTAAAGCTCGTTCCCTTCTACTACCTCTTTAAAATCTCCGTAGTAAGGGGTTCCTTTCAGTCCTTTCATAAAGATGAAATATCCAATGGCCGTTAAGGCAACTCCACCAAATAAAGCACCAAAGTTTTTAATTCTCTTTTCGTAATGAAACGTAAACACTAAACGGGACAGCCACTGAACGACTGCACCCACCGTAAAGGCAATGACGACGGAAAGCAGAATCCCCAATATAATTTCGGTAGCTTTTGCCGTGTTTATGTATTTACCTAGATCTGCCCAAGTTTCAGTTTCATTAGCGCCAATTTTTATTAGCGACATCACTACAGCAGCTCCCAATAATTCAAAAACGATCGAAACGGTTGTTGATGTGGGTAAACCAAGCGTATTGAAAAAATCGAGCAGTAATATATCGGTTATCATAACTGCCATAAAGACAATCATGATTTCTTCAAAGTAAAATTGTCCAGGGTCGAAAATACCTTTTCTGGCAACCTCCATCATCCCGCTTGAAAAGACGGCACCGATAAAAATACCAAGACTGGCAATAATCATTATCGATTTAAATGATATGGCTTTAGAACCGATGGCAGAGTTAAGGAAATTAACAGCATCGTTACTAACCCCTACAACAAGATCGGCTACGGCAAGTACTGCCAATGCTACGATCATTAATAAGTATATGTTTTCCATTTTCTTTAATTAAAGTGGTGCAAATCTCTTAATTTAATTGCCCTTTATTGTTACCAAATTGTTATCTATTATCTTTTAAAAATGTAGGTCAAACCCTATGCGAAATGTTATCGGGCCTTTTTCACTTTCAATTGTATTATAGCTTAAATCGCTTTGTACTTTTAGTTTATGACCTACAATGTATTTTGAAACTCCAATAGTGTATTGATTTTGATCTTGTCTCTCAGTTACGCTATCAAAACTTAATGTAGTGAAGCGTCCAGCTATTTCATAGTTGTTTTTAAAAAGATAGCCGGCTTGAAAGTTTAAAGCGTCTCCAACTAAAACAACATCGTTGGTAGGGTTTCCTTCTTCATCTAAAGCAGGTGAGCCATCAATTTCTGTAGCAACGGGATCGTCTGCATCTCTATTTGAATATTCACCCATAAAAGAGAACCCTTTGTATTTAAACATCGCGTCAACAAAAACTGTTGAAATATCCGTCTCGTAAAACCCTGTGCTGGTCTGCATATAGCTTCCTTGGTTACTTCTGGTCTTTACAGCATTATCATTATAATCATAGGTAACACCTATCATTAATTTTGGGGTTTGTTCGCGCTTTAAATCACTCTGAACGTATTCAGAACCTCCAGTAAATGCCCCTAAGGGTAATAGCTCTAATCTACCTGTATATTGATGGCCTCCAAGATTACCTGAGGTGATATTTCTTCCCTCACCTTGTGACAAAGCAAATTTTTCACGTAGGATAATTTTTTCTGAAAGTTTGGTGCGGTGTCGTAATTGAATACCCAAATCCCGGTCTATATTAAATCTTCTGTTTAACAAGGAACGGTCAATCAATTGCATATTGGCAGATGATACCACCCGCTCTACGTTACCAGGAAGTTTGGTTTGTCCTGCCCATAATTCGAAATTTTCGTAGAAATTCCACATAATGACAGCATCCAAGATATATCGTGGGGCATCACTGGTAAACTGGTTTCCTCCCGAAATATCCCGGTTGGAAAGACCAAGCTCTATTTTATATTTCAATTTTGGGGAATAAGCGAACCCTTTGAATTTTAACCGAGCTCTCCTAATTAAAAAGTTTTGATCGGGTTTTGAATATTGTTCGCCAGTATAGTCCCAACGGGAAAGTGCCCTAAATTGAATACGTGGGGCAAATTTAACGCTCCACGAACTGTCTTTGGCTACGAGGTTTAATAGCCCTTTACCAAAAGAAGTATCTGTTGTTTCTTGTGCATTTGCTTTGATAAAAAAAGCAAATAATGCTGCAAACACTATATAGCGTAGCCTCATATAGAATCATTTTAAGTTTTTGTCGGCGCAAAGAACCGATTCTTATGTTAAATTAATGTTTCCTAAATATTATTTCTATATAATAATACCCTATTTTATTAACATAAAAAAGCTGCCTGATCAGGGCAGCTCCTACACTTAAAAAATCTAGTCGACAAAAACTTAAACGATTTTATGAGGTGTAAATTTGTCTAAAGACCCTACAAATTAACTACTCTAATGTAGTGTAGGTGTCATGGTAATATTAATAAATTATTAATTTGAAGCTAACGCCAATGTTAAGTTTTAATACATAAATAACTGAAAACAAGATATTTACAGTTTTAATGTAAATTTAATGTTAAGTAAACATTTAATTAATGTAAATTTAGTTGTATATTTGGTATACAGAACTTTAAAAAAAAATATTATGAAAAATACAATCACACTTTTAGCTTTAATAGCAATAGTAGGAATTGGAACTGCACAAGAAGTAAAGAAAAATAAATATGTGCTAACAGGATTAGATGGAAATGTTATTGAAGCAACGTTATATCACGACAATGGTGTAGTGGCACAAACAGGTTTTTATACATTAGATAATAAATTACAGGGAGAGTGGATTAGCTATGACACGAATGGAAATAAAACTGCCATTGCTAATTATGACAACGGAAGAAAAGTAGGTTCTTGGATGTTCTTTCAAGGGGAAACCATTAAAGAAGTTACTTATATGAACTCTAAAATTGCAAAGGTAAATACCTTTAAAAAGGACAACACGCAAATAGTTTCTAATTAGAGCGTGATAAACTAAAAAAGAAAACCCCGGCAGACTAAATCTGCCGGGGTTTTCTTTTTTAGTAAGGTATATTCTTTTAAAAACGAATACTGTAACTAAGGCTAATTTCTTGTCCAGGGTTCCATTTAGAATAAATTTGATCTTCAGCACCAAAAGATTGGTATACACTCTCTACATCGTCATCCAATAAGTTTTCAAACTGTAAGCTAATTGTAGAATTTTTGTTTTCACCTAATGTTTTAGAAATATTCAATTTAACATTATGGAAGGGTAACGTATAAACATCAGCTACATCACCTGCACCTACTATCTGTAATGTTTTGCCTTGCGTGTTATAAAATAATCCACCTTGCCATCCGGTGTCTTCGTTATCGTAATTTAATCCTACATTAATAAGGTAAGGGGATTGCCCTTGCAGTTGACGGGTATCGTCTAATGTTTCGCCTTCTCTCAAGTTATCAAGCCTTCCTTCTCTTTCGTCATCACTATATTCTTGCTGTGATTCAATCAATGAAAAATTAGCGTTGAACGAAAGGTCTTGCAATCCATCAATAAAGCCAAGGTTTTTACGAACTTCAATTTCTCCCCCAAATACATTTGCATCACCAAGGTTTAAAGGTGTGTACTGTCCATACGCTCTTCTTATAAACGAAAGTTCTATCGGGTCATTAAACGATTTGTAAAAACCACTTAAAGCAAAGAAATCACTGTTTTCACCATATTTTTCAAAACGTAAATCAAAATTGTTGATATAACTAGGCTGTAGGTTTATGTTACCAATAAAAGTAGTACTACTAATAGGATCGAAAATTTCAGCTAAAGATGCTTCTTTAAAAGAAGGTCTTGCCGTTGTTCGTGCGTAAGAAGCCCGTATTTTTTCATCACCATCTTCGTTAAGGTCGAAAATTAGGTTTGCTGAAGGGAAAAAGTCAGACTTATCTAAAACGGTTGCGTCAATTAATTGCGTACCATTTTGGTTCTCTCCTGTGTAGATTAAGTCAAATTTTTCAAAACGTACCCCTAAAATGGCATTAAACCAATTGGTAACTTTAAATTCTTCAGATAAATATCCAGCAGCAACTGATACTTCAGAATCATACGAATCTGAATCGTTTGAATCTTGTCTAATATAAAAACCGCTATTGGTAGCTGGGTCATAGACGTTTTCATCGGCCAGAAGTAAATTAGGATCTCCGCCTAAAGAAGCTGAAGGAAAGTTTAAGAAAGGAATTGAAAATTTAATAACTTCAAAATCCCTCTGTTTATAGGTATATGCACCACCAAATTTTACTTTGGCGTCATAGCCAAATAAGCTGTGGGTTTTTACAATATCTAATTTTCCAGCTAAATTTATTTCTTCTAAATTTCTGTAAAACCTTGAAGGAACACCAGATTCACTAGGCTCGATTGTATAGGTCTCTTCACCTGTTTGAGAGTTTGTAGTAACTCTAAAAGGAGTAACCCTAAAGTCTTTATCGTCAATTCTAGCTATAGTTGGGGACAGTTTCCATTCAACAGTCCAATCATTTTCACTTCCTAAAGAATGTTTTCCGCTTAACAAACCATTGGTTATGGCTCTTTCTGTATAAATTAAATTATCTTTCTTTACTTGGTTGCTACTAATGATAAAATTACTTTGTCTAAAAATGGAAGCTTCAGATTCTCCATTTTGAATATGAAGTACATTAAATCTATATTTTGATCTTTCTGTTTTAAAAGATAATCCTGCAAGACCACTAATTAATACATTGTTATTACCTACTTCTCCGTTTTGAGTTCTATCGGCAAGCAATTCAAAGTTAGATTTATCGGTTTCATCCTTTCTGTAAATTTGTCCGTCAACATACTCATCAAAATATGTAGTTTCATTTTTATAGGATAATGAAGCTAAAAACCCAAGTTTGTTATCACCAATTTCATATTGGTTGCCCGCGGTCGCAGATAATTTAAAATCCATTAAACTTTTTTCACGTTGTGCAGCTAAGATAGGATTGAAACGTTGTGTTATGGCTTCTACAACCTCACCATTTTGTTGTGGTAAAGGCACTTCTTGAAGAGGAGACAATGGGTTTTCTCTTGTACCATCATCAAAACCTAAAAAGTCGGTATTACTTTTATCAGACACTAGGTAATTGTCTTTAAAGTGAAAATCTGAATTATAACTAGCACCTATAGATAAACTGTACTCTTCACGACTTGGAATATCTTTAGTAACAATATCTACAACACCACCAGTAAAATCTGCAGGCTGATCAGCTGTTGCAGATTTAATTACCAATACATTTTCTAGAATTTGACTTGGAAAGATATCAAGCTGTAATGTGTTTCTGTCTGGGTCAAGACCTGGGACATCAACACCGTTTAAAATTGATTTTGTATATCTGTCACCAAGACCTCTTACATATACAAATTTTCCACCTTGAATAGAAACACCCGGTACATTTTTAACTGCGCTTGCTACACTACTGGCGCCACTCTTTTTAATAGACTCTAACGAAAGACCATCCATTAAGTTAATTGAGTTTTTTTGTAGGCTAAGTACTGCTGCTTCTGTATTTTTTCGTGCCGTGGTTGTTATTATTACTTCATCAAGTTGGCCAGCACTTGCCTGTAGGGTTACATCTATTGCAGTTGATTCGTTTTCCGAAATAATAATATCGGTTATTTCTTTAGATTGATAACCAACGAAAGAATAAGCCAACGTATATGTACCTGGTTTTAGTTCTAATGTATACTTTCCTTCAAAATCTGATGTAGTACCTGTTTGAGTTCCTTTTACTATTATATTGGCAAAAGGCAGAACATCGTTATACTCACCATCGTTTACGGTTCCTGTAACTGTTCCTGTTTGACTAAAAGCAAATTGTGATAAAAAAAGTAATACTACTAGTAACGTATTTTTCATAACTGTTATTTATAAAACTTGCCCGCTTTAAATAAAGCGAGCAAGTTGGCTAATTATATGAGAACAAAAATTTAATCAATCGAATTAAAGGGCTCCTTTAGAGCTTGCGAAAGTCCAAGAGAAAACAGACATGTTAGCACCACCAGTAGATCCTGTAGTGGTCCAATTTGCTGCTCTTTCGGTAAAGGATGGGTTTGAAATTATTAACTCTTCAAGCACGTCGTTATCATCATTGTCATCATCACAGTTTTCAAGACAACCTACTTTTTCAACAAATACACTATTGTCAGCTCCGTTAAGCACCCAGTTTTGGAATACTATTTTTCCATCTAAAAAGTTTTGAGAAACGCCATTGTTGTCTAATTCAACATCTGCAGATTCTTTAAATCCTTCAGCGTAGATGTTTCTTAAAGTACCCATAGCATTATCTCTTAAATCTGCATATTCACCATTTTCAGTGATAGTGTTTCCGAATAAAGAAATACCGTCAAGAGTAAAGCGACCTTCTAATGATCCAGCTGGCCCGTCAATCTCCATTCCGTGATCAGAAATATCACCTAATATAACTGCAGCGTTAGATATAGTTCCTGAATAAGCTTCGTCAATATCAAGACCATCATCACCTTGTGACCAAACCAATAGGTTAGAAGAGTTTACTGAACCTCCAAACCATTCGATACCGTCATCAACATTTCCTACAACCTCAATATTAGTAACCGTTGTTGCTGAACCTACACCACCTAGCGTAAGACCGTTGATTTCGTTTCCTTCACCAATTAAGGTTCCGCCGTGACGAATAGAAATATAGTTAAGTGTACCAGAATCATCTGCATTATTAGTTCCACCGTATAAACCGTTGCTGTCACTTGCAGGAATACCTTCAATTTGGTTTTCAGTAGCATCTCCAGATAGAGACGCTCTAGCGTTTCCTAAAACAATAAGACCACCCCAAAGACCACGGTCGTTTTCTGTTAAGTTGGTGCCAGCAGTTTGTCCTAATTCAATGTTATCTGCAGTTGAAGTAAAGATTATTGGCTCGCTAGCTGTACCGTTAGCTTCAATTTTAGCATTTCTAGCAATAATTAAAACAGATGCGTCTGCTTCTTGACCAGGATTTGCTTTAATTATCGTTCCAGGATCGATTGTCAAAGTTGCTCCGTTTGTTACAGTTACACGACCATCTAATGTCCAGATTACATCGTTAGTTAATGTAAAGTCTTCAGTAATTTGTCCCTTAAGCTCTGCGTTTACAGGTGTAGGATCGTCATCTACAGCAATAATATCATTATCATCACTGCTACAGCTAACAAAAAGTATTGTTGCTGTAATGGCTATACAAGAAAGAAAGAATTTTTTCATTTTTTTTAATCTATTTTTAGTTTTATTTGATGCCACAAAGAAATGGACATACTGTAAAGTTGGTGTTACCTAAGGATTACTAATATGTCATAAGAAGGTTACTTTAATGTTAACTGCTTAACATTGCCTTTTCACTTGGCGTGGTTTGTTCAAAATAGTATCTTGCAGGTAAAACTTCAGTGTTATGATGCAATGGGAAAAACTGCTCTCGCTAAAACGACAGGGGGACACCAATAAACGCTTACGTATAGAACAAGACGAAACCCGCTTGGGTTTTGAGGTAGATTATGACCGGGTTATATTTTCTTCCGCCTTTAGAAGCTTGCAGGATAAAACCCAAGTTATTCCACTTTCGCAAACATCGTTCGTGCATACGCGTTTAACCCATAGCCTTGAAGTTTCTGTGGTAGGCCGTTCTTTAGGAAGACAAGTAGGGAAAGCTATTCTTGAAAAACATCCGCACTTACATAAAACTCATGGTTACCAGTTTAATGATTTTGGGGCTATTGTAGCAGCAGCAGCTTTGGCACATGATATTGGTAATCCACCATTTGGACACAGCGGTGAAAAAGCTATTGGCGATTATTTTTTAAACGGAAACGGAAAACGGTACAAAGAAAAGCTTACCCCAAAAGAATATCAAGATTTAGTTGATTTTGAAGGAAATGCCAATGGATTTAAAATTTTAACCGAAACCAAAAACGGTGTTGAAGGTGGCTTGCGTTTGTCTTACGCCACTCTAGGTGCATTTACAAAATATCCAAAAGAATCGCTGCCGAAGAAACCTACCAACCATATAGCCGATAAAAAGTACGGCGTGTTTCAATCTGAAGTAACATTTTTTAATGAGGTAGCAGCCGAATTAGGTTTACTAAAACGTGGCAACGATACCAATATGAGCTATTGCCGTCACCCATTGGCGTATTTGGTAGAAGCAGCCGATGATATCTGCTACACCATTATCGATTTTGAAGACGGCATCAACCTCGGCTTAATTGAAGAAGAGTTTGCACTGGAATATTTAATCAATTTGGTTAAAGACACCATTAACACTAACAAATACAACAATCTCAAACAAAGTTCAGATAGGTTGGCGTATTTACGCTCTTTGGCAATCAATACGTTGATAACCGAAGCAGTTGAGGTGTTTTTAGAACATGAAGAAGAAATTTTAAAAGGGGAGTTTTTACAAGCGCTGTTGGATAAAAGCAGGTACCAAGCCCAGATAAATGATATTCTACGTATAAGTATTGAAAAAATATACCAAAGCAAGGAAGTGGTAGAGAAAGAAATAGCCGGTTACAAAGTGTTGGAAACTTTAATAGACACTTTTACAACCTCTGTTGAGAATGTCCTGAACGGTAATGAACGCCATTACGACCGGTTGATATTGAAGAATTTCAATAATGTAATTTCTGAAAAAGACTCACTTTATAAATCTATTTTAACTGCCTGTCATTATGTATCACGATTAACCGATGGTAAGTCGTTGCAACTCTTTGAAAGGGTGCGTGGGGATTTTAAGTAAAAGGAGTTGTTTTTATTATTTGTTAGTAGTAATTATTAAAAAACAATTTCGTCTTGAACATATTCATCTGGATAAACGATTTTAAAAACTTTTCGATTTAAAGCATTCTTCTGGTAAAAACACACTTGGATTGCAGGTCTATTATCATATTCCCATATTATTGCCTGCTTCTTATATCTTGCTTTCTTATCCAAAATATGTCTTTCATATAGCGGATCATTAAATCCAATTGAATTCATGCCAGCTAAACGAATTGCATGATATTTAAACATATTTTTTTTCTGTAGATACTCAATTATATCCCTAACTTTTACTTCTTTCTTGTTATTTACACCGCGAGTTTTAACTTCTTTAGCAATCAATCGAAATTCTTCTCTTGCAGTATGTTCATTATGTAAATCCCAGCAAAATTTTATATCATATTGAAAATAAGACTCGCAAATTATATAGGAGCCGTTATAACCTTTTTCACCCCACCAATGCGCAACATCAATATCTTGATCCCAAAAATAATAGCCATTATGAAGCCAAGCATTTTCTTTTTTACAAGGAAAAGGTCCATTATTTTCGACATTATCCGGATTTTCATCATTTAATGTTTGAAATACCCTTCTCATTAATCAACTTCCTTACTTGAATTTATAAGTTCTGGTTCCAATGAACTTAGATTCATAGTTGGTAGTATAATATTTTTAATATTTGCCTGTAACGTAACTGAGCTTACAAAAGATCTTAAATATGGATATAAAATTGCTATTGAATTTTTATAAAAAAAAGATGGAATACTCTCTAAATCATCTACATTTTCAAAGCCAAAAACTCCAATTATTTGGGCATTAAAATAATCTTTTTTGTTTGATTTTTCGAAAAGTCTAAAATTTAATGTCAAATAAAATATTTTATTTTTTTTTGAAAATTCCCCTTGAGGTTCAAATCCGATTGCAATATCTTCATTATCTAAATTTCCAATACTTAAAAAGTTGAATTTTGGAATCTCAAAATCTTTAAGATAGAATGCTGCTCTGTTTTCTATTGCCATATTAGTTTAAAAAAAAATGCTCCGTTTGAATCGGAGCAATTAGATTAGAAAAATTAATTTTTTCAGGTTCAATGAATATGTCATCGTCTGGTTTAAGATAAATTTTATCCCAAAATTGGAACAGCTCTTCAACACAAACACCATTTTCATAGTTATGACTTTCTAATTGACCCCATTCTTCTTGAAGTACTGATAATTTTTCATTATCAAAATACTTAACCAATTCATTATACATTTCCATAACTTAATATTTTAAACCTTTAATCAAATATTAGACGCTCTTGATTGTTATATGTTTCAAATACACTGCCAAATATATATAACTAACATTAAATATAGTATATTTTGGCTTAATTTTAATAAAACTACAATTACAATATAGTAATTATTTTTATATCTAATTTTAGGTGTGCAAAGATACAATTTTAATTGTAAAAAATAAATACTGCTAACAATGTGTAAAAACAATAAAACAATTAGGGGCAAAACCGAATGGTAAGCGGGCATTTTCCCGCCTACTGTTCTTAGACAAGATTGTTAACAGAAATTAAATCCGAGTCCGTAAACATCAAAAAAATGAAGTTATCAATTAATGTAATATTACTTTTAATTGTTATTTCTTGTACACAAAAAGAGATAACAGAAGAGGGTTATTTACAAATTGAAGATAGTAAGGTTCATTATAAAGTTTCTGGAACAGGGAGCCCAGTACTTTTGTTACACGGCGGAGATTTGAACTTGTCTGCTTGGGATAGGCAAATTTCAGATTTGAACCAACAAAACTTTAAAACCATTCGCTATTCAGAATTAGGACACGGAAAAACGCAAAAGGGGAAAGTTGACCTAAAAGGAACTGAAATAATCAATCACTTTGTAAACGAAAAATGTAACGGTCAAAAAGTAACGATCATTGGTTTATCTTGGGGAGGAGTTCTTGCGACAGACTATGCTCTTAAATATCCGGATAAAGTAGATAAAATAATATTAGTTTCCCCTGGGATAAATGGTTGGGATTGGTTTGCAAACCCAAAAACCAGAAAAAAATATGAAATTTTACAAAAAGCATATCAAGAAAATGATAGTCTAAAAGTTGGGGAATTATCCTATAAATACTGGATAGTTGGTCCTAAAAGAGAAGAGTCTGAAATTGACTTAAAGACTAGAACAAAGCTTAAGGAAATGATTTCTTATAACATAAATAACCATTGGGGCGAATCTCGTTCTTCTTTAGATTCTATAAACTCGATTGATAGGTTAAATGAGATTGAAATACCTACTTTGATAATTTCTGGTGATAAAGATTCAGATGATATTTTAGAAATATCGAACCTCTATAAATCAAACATTAAAAACGCTAAACGAGTTATTTTAAAAGATGTTGGACATTCATTAAATATGGAGAAACCAAAAGAGTTTAATAAAATAATTGTACAATTTTTAAAAGAGTAAATTATATGATTTTGACAACAACTACTGTCAACAACATGTCCTATAAAAGGGAGTATTATACTTTTTGAAACTTGATTTTTTTATTACCACCCATTTAGCAGTCTCTTTTATAAAACCCCTAAAATAGTTTCCTTGATTTTTTCTTCAGAAATTCCAGCTTGGTCTTTAAGCTCTTCAACCGTTCCATGCTGAGGAAAATAATCTGGAATCCCCAACATTCTTAAAGTCCCTTTATATTTTTTTTCTGAAGCATATTCCAGCACACTACTTCCAAATCCGCCTTTAATCACGCCATCTTCTACGGTAATTATTGTGTGGTGTTTTTTGAAAATAACGTCCAACAATTCAGTGTCCAATGGTTTTACAAAGCGTATATCATACACGGCAACTTTTTCTTTTTCTGAAATAGTATTAATGACATTAAAAACTGTTTCGGCCATTGTGCCTATGGTCAAAATGGCAACTTCAGAACCCTCTTGTAAACAGGTTCCTTTTCCTATTTCAATTTCAGAAAACGGTTTTTCCCAATCTGTTATAGAGCCTCTTCCACGTGGATAACGGATTGCTGTCGGGCTTTTTAATCCTAATTGAGCTGTGTAGAGGATGTTCCGTAATTCAATCTCGTTTCTGGGTGCAAAAATGATGAGGTTGGGGATGCACCGTAAAAAAGCAAGATCAAAAATACCGTGGTGCGTGGCACCGTCTTCGCCTACAATACCAGCACGGTCCAAACAGAAAATAACGGGTAAATTTTGCAAACACACATCGTGGATTACTTGATCGTATGCACGTTGTAAAAAAGTAGAGTAGATATTACAAAACACAGTCAGTCCCTGTGTGACAAGCCCGGCGGAAAGGGTGACGGCATGTTGTTCGGCTATACCCACATCAAAAGCTCTTTCAGGAAATTCATCCATAAAATATTTCAAGGAACTTCCTGTCGGCATTGCGGGTGTAATGCCTACTATTTTTTCGTTTTCTTTGGCCAATTCTACGATTGTTTTGCCAAAAACATCTTGAAATTTAGGTGGAAGTCCGTTGCTATCTTTTGGCAATAAATCACCCGTAAGCGCATCAAACTTTCCTGGTGCGTGATATTTCACTTGATTTTCTTCGGCTTGGCGAAGCCCTTTCCCTTTTTTAGTGATGACGTGCATCAATTTAGGCCCGGAAATGTTTTTTAGACGCTCTAATTCTGAAGTCAATTCTTCTAAATTATGACCGTCAACGGGTCCAGAATACTTGAAGTTTAGCGCTTCAAAAATATTTTCTGTGTCTGGTGCTTCATCTAAGCTTACTTTCGTAAAATAATCCTTTAAGGCTCCTACGCTGGGATCTATCCCAATAGCATTATCATTGAGAATGACTAAAATATTAGTATTGGCAATACCGGCATGGTTTAAAGCTTCAAAAGCCATACCGCTCGCAATGGAAGCATCGCCCACTACAGCTATGTGCTGTCTTTGCGTTTCTCCTTTAATTTGTGAGGCAATGGCCATCCCCAAGGCTGCAGAAATAGCGGTACTGCTATGTCCAACGCCAAAAGCATCGTATTTACTTTCATTTATTTTTGGGAAACCTGAAATACCATCAAATTGCCTGTTGGTATGAAAAATATCTTTTCTTCCAGTCAAAATTTTATGGCCGTAGGCTTGATGACCAACATCCCATACCAAAATATCGTCTGGTGTATTAAAAACGTAATGCAGGGCGATAGTTAATTCTACAACACCAAGACTGGCGCCTAAATGGCCTTCTTTGGTTGCAACGATATTGATAATAAAATCACGCAGTTCTTTTGCAACTTGCGGTAGTTTTTCTTTTGAAATTTTCCGAAGATCTTCAGGAAAGTGAACGCTATCTAATATCTTTTCTGGCACACAGCAAAGATACATTTTGATATTGTACTTTTGAATATTCTATAAAAGATACTCATGGATTTATTGAAACCGTACGACGACAACTATTTTATGAAACGTGCCTTAATGGAAGCCGAAAAAGCTTTTGAAAAGGATGAAATTCCCATTGGGGCCGTAATTGTTGTGAAAGACCAGATAATTGCCCGCGCCCACAACCTAACCGAAACGTTAAACGATGTGACTGCCCATGCCGAAATGCAAGCGATTACTGCTGCAGCAAATTATTTAGGGGGGAAATATTTAAAAGACTGTACCTTGTATGTAACCATTGAGCCTTGCCAAATGTGCGCCGGGGCTTTGTATTGGAGCCAAATAGATAAAATTGTGTATGGTGCGAGGGATGAACAACGCGGTTGTATTACTATGAATACCAAACTACATCCAAAGACCAACATGAGCGGAGGCATTATGGAAGCAGAAGCTTCACAATTACTAAAAAAGTTTTTTATTGAAAAGCGGAATATAAATTAGAACCATTAAAAAACCCTCCGCAAAATGGAGGGTTTTATAAAATCTTTAAAAGTATATCACTTATTCGTGAATAACGCGCACTTGTGCTGCAGTCATTCCTTTTCTTCCTTCTTCTTCAACATATTCTACTTTGTCACCTTCGTTAAGAGCTTCGCCGTTAAGGCCGGTAACGTGTACAAAAATGTCTTTTCCGGTTTCGTCATTTGTGATAAAACCGTAACCTTTAGATTCGTTAAAAAACTTTACTGTTCCTTCCATTGTAATAAAAAAATAAATTAATAATAACCCAAAGGTACTATTAATTTAGGCTGAAAAGTTAAAAAAATGTAAAAAAAGTGAAAAATGGGGATGATTTATATCTCTTTATCCTTTCCTTCTTCCCTCATTTTATCAAGGTTTTCTTTGGTAAGCATATAGTCTTTAAAACTTCTTTTTCGCCACCTATGGTAGATAAAAAGGGGCATCCAGACAAAAAAGAGGCCAACGATAGAAAGACCTACACAAAGTTCGCCTGTACTGTAATCTTCTGGACGGATGTAAAACCCATAACAGCCACAAGCAACAATTGCTATAAACACGATAATTAAAACAATTCTCATATGGTTAATTTTAGTTTCCTGAAAAATCAATTAATTTTCTACGGTATGCCGTCAATAATTTCGATTTTGAAATGAACCCATAATATTTCCCTTTGTTGATAACGGGTAAATTCCAAGCACCACTGGCTTCAAACTTTTTCATTATTTCTTGCATGGTGTCTTCTCTATAAAAAATTAAAGATGGTGCACTTTCCATTAAATCTTTTGCCGTGACCTTATCGTATAATTTTTGATCGAACATGATTTTACGAAGGTCGTTCAGTAAAATGATACCTAGAAAAGTATTGTCTTTATCTACTACAGGATAAATATTCCTGTTTGATTTTGCAACTGCATAATCTAAAATTTCGCCTAACTTCATTTCTGGGGTGATACTAATAAAGTTCTGTTCTATAACTTTATCAAGTTCCATTAAAAGCAATGCGTTTTTATCCCGATTATAGGTCAATAAAGAATCTCTTTTTGCCAATTCGTGTGTGTAAATGGTATGTTCCATTCCTTTTTTGGTAATCATGTATGATATGGCAACCGTAATCATTAAAGGTACAAAAAGTTCATAGCCTCCGGTAATTTCAGCAATTAAGAAAATAGCAGTCAAGGGGGCATTGATTACTCCAGCTATTAAACCTGCCATGCCAATTAGCGTGAAATTAACTTCGGAAACGTAAAAACCCAATCCTAGGTTATTGATTACTTTTGCCACTACATTACCTAAAGCACTTCCCATAACCATGGTAGGGATAATAACTCCGCCAACCCCACCAGCAGCGAAGGTTGTGGTCATGGCTATCGCTTTAAAAATAGTAATTCCGAATAGCAATGCGATAACAATCCAGATGTTATCAGTTGCATTACCAAACGGCGTGCTTCCTAAAGCGTGTAAATGATTTCCTTCTAATAAATCTGTGATAAAACTTAAACCTTCCCCGTATAATGGTGGAATAAAATAAAGCATAGCACCAATAGCAAGGCCTCCTACCACAAGTTTTAAAAACCGTGATTTTACATGGTCGAAAAAACCATATATGGCAAAATATATTTTTGTGAAATAAATGGATGCAAGACCAGTGCCAACACCAAGTAGCATGTAAAATAAGGTGTCTTTTATTGCAAATTTATCCGATGCCTGTATGTTGAAAAGCAATTCGTCACCCAAAAAAAAGTAAGAGGTCAAAACCGAAGATATAGAAGCTATAAGAAGTGGGAGTAAGGAGGCGAAAGTTAAGTCCAAACTAAAAACCTCTACCGCAAAAACGATAGCTGCAATAGGCGATTTAAACATAGAGGCCATTACTCCTGAGGTTGCACAGGCAATTAATAATGTTCTAGTCTTTTTATCGACGTGCAATATTCTTCCTAAATTTGAGCTTATTGCCGAACCAGATGTAATTGCAGGTCCCAATAACCCTACCGAACCACCAAAACCAACTGTTAACGGAGCCATAATTAAAGGATGGTAAATTAAGCGGTACGATAACAATCCTTTTTGACGTAATAAAGAATAAAGTAATGAGGGGATGGACCGCTTTATAAAGGATGGTACCGAAGGTTTTAGCTCTTTTATTAAAACATATTTTTTCAGTAGATATACTAATAACAGGCCAATAATAGGTAAAACAAAATAAATATGGTTTTCAGTAATAATAAGGGCATGTTCAAAAAACGACTGAATAGCAAACGTTATATTTTTTAAGGATAATGATACAATACCCGCCAATAAACCTACCAAGGCACTTAAAACAAAGACAAAGTTTTTTTGGGAAATATGCTTATATCTCCATTTCAAAAATTTGGACAGAAACGTTTTAGACTCTGGCATAGCATAAAGATATAAATAAAGAGCTGGCCTGTACTTAATTGTTTTAACTATTGCTTAAAGGACAAAAAAGTATTCTAAATTAGTTTTTCAACTGTTTTAGTACCTCTGTGAAATTTTCATGGTACAACTGCCTAAAGGTTTCAACATAATGCCTGTTATTGTAGCTACCTGCTTGATAGTCTTCAATTGCATTGTTAATTAAGGCTGTTGCTTCTTTTTTCTTACCTTCAGATTGTAAAATTAGTGCCTGATAGTATTTTGCATCGGCAGAGCGATTATTGTTATACAACAACACTTTTTCAAAGTCACCCAAAGCGTTTTCGTAATCATTACTTTCATAATAAGCAATGCCTCTATATAAAAAAGCGGTCGGTTCTACCCAATCCTCTCCGTATTCTTCGGTTTCAGCTTGTATGTTTTTATTGAAATAGGCTATCGAATTTTCATAGTCCCTTAACCCTAAATATGCAATGCCTCTCCAATAATCTACACTATGGCCTTGTGGGGCGTCTACAAAGTTTGGAGTTAGGGTATCGCTAGCATTAAAATCGGCAATTGCTTTTTTGTAATCACGATAAAACCATAAATAGTTGTAGCCTCGATAAGGTTGCCAAATAACGGGATTGCACGCAACTGCTTTATCTATTTGTGGCTTCCACTTATTAGGCATTCCCCTTTTTAAATACGCAACAGAAAGTTCTCTAACTGCATCACAATTATTGGGGTCAATCTCAATTGCTTTTTCTATACGGGTCATACTTTTAGGCGAACCTTGAAAAAGATGACTTCCGTCTTTAAACACTTTTTGAGAAAGGGCTACACGTTCTTCCTTGGAAAGAGTAGAATAGTTTTCGCTGTCACCGCACGAACACAATACAATAACACAAAATAAACTAAGGTAATATTTCAAGCAGTTCCCCATTTTCAATTTTATAAAGTATATACATATAATGATTGTAGGCGTTTCCGTCTTCGTCTGAAACATATCCAACTTGCCAGTTTTCTTTTTTAACGGTCAATTTTAATAGCTGCTCCACCATCGCGTCATTTAAGTCTGTTGGCTGCATATCTTGGTTTAGCTCATTGATTTCTACGTTTCCTGTTTCGCCATTACAATTTATATGAAACCGGAAAATCAAAAAACCAGAATCGGTATATCCATCATTGGTATAATTATTTTGAATATACTTTTTAAAAGCATATTTACCTCCTTTGTAAATTTTTGGTTGCGAACTAGAATAAGCACCTAAAAGATTTGCATCACAAAGCTCAAAATCTTCAGTTAGTAATGCTTTTTCGGGGTTTATGTAGCCAATATGCTGGGGATATTTTTCTTCATTGGCAGAAAACTTACCATAGTATTGGTAATATACATATCCGACAAAAACACTAGCTATAACAACAAGTGATCCAACTATAATACCTGAAACCTTAAAAATTTTCTTCCAATTCATCTTAAGGTTTAAGGGTAAGTGATAAGTTAAGTTCTTTAAGTTGTTCTTTATCAATAGGGGCTGGGGCATCAATCATAACATCACGCCCTGCGTTGTTCTTAGGAAAAGCAATAAAATCTCTAATGGTTTCTTGACCACCTAAAATAGCGACTAGTCTATCCAGTCCAAAAGCAATACCACCATGCGGGGGTGCTCCATATTGAAAAGCATCCATTAAAAAGCCAAACTGCGCTTTAGCTTCTTCAGGTGTAAAGCCTAAATAATCAAACATTTTCGACTGTGTTTCCTTATCGTGAATACGAATAGAACCGCCGCCGATTTCATTTCCGTTCAGTACCAAATCATATGCATTGGCTTTTACGGCACCAGGGTTGGTTTTTAACAACTCCATTTGGCCTGGCTTTGGTGATGTAAAGGGATGGTGCATGGCGTGGTAGCGTTCTGTTTCTTCATCCCATTCCAATAGTGGAAAATCGATAACCCAAAGCGGGGCAAACTCATCGGCTTTTCTCAAGTTTAGCCTCTCTGCCATTTCCATACGTAAAGCACTTAATTGGGTTCGGGTTTTATTCATTTCACCAGAAAGCACGCAGATTAAATCGCCTGCTTTGGCACCGGTTGCTTCGGCCCATTTTGCCAAATCATCTTGGTCGTAAAATTTGTCAACGGAAGATTTATAGCTTCCATCGTCATTACAACGAACATATACCATTCCCATCGCTCCAACTTGTGGACGCTTTACCCAATCTATTAATTTATCGATTTCTTTTCTTGAATAACTGTTTCCGCCAGGAACGGCTATTCCGGCTACTAATTCAGCTTTGTTGAATACGTTAAAATCTTTGTGTTGCGCTACGGCGTTCAATTCGCCAAACTCCATCCCAAAACGAATATCTGGTTTGTCGTTTCCGTAACGGCGCATCGCTTCGTCATAGGTCATTCTTGGGAAATCGCCTATTTCAACATTGTTTATTTCTTTCAGCAAATGCCGTGTTAATCCTTCAAATGTGTTTAAGATATCTTCTTGTTCTACGAAGGTCATTTCGCAGTCAATTTGTGTAAATTCTGGCTGCCTGTCGGCACGAAGGTCTTCGTCACGAAAACACTTTACAATCTGGAAGTATTTGTCCATTCCGCCAACCATAAGCAATTGCTTGAAAGTTTGTGGTGATTGTGGCAAGGCGTAAAATTGACCTTCGTTCATTCGGCTAGGGACTACAAAGTCACGAGCACCTTCTGGGGTAGATTTTATAAGGTAAGGGGTTTCAACCTCTACAAAGTCTTTTTCTGAAAGATAGTTTCGAACTGCCATAGTCACTTTATGACGAAAAACCAGCTTGTTGCGCACGGGGTTTCTACGAATATCAAGATACCGATACTTCATACGAAGGTCATCTCCACCATCTGTTTTGTCTTCTATAGTAAAAGGAGGTGTTAATGATGTGTTTAAAACGGTAACTTCTGAAACTAAAATCTCAATATCTCCAGTAGGAATATTAGGATTTTTAGACTCACGCTCTATTACGGTTCCTGTTACTTGAATAACAAACTCCCTTCCAAGCTTTGAAGCTTTGTCCATCACTTCCTTTGGGGTTCGTTCTTCATCAAAGATTAATTGGGTAATACCGTACCGGTCCCGTAAATCTACCCAAACCATAAATCCTTTGTCACGAATCTTTTGTACCCAGCCCGATAAGGTTACTTGGGTATTGATGTTTTTGTCTCTTAACTCGCCGTTGCTGTGCGTTCTATACATATTCAGAAAATTGAAGTGCAAATTTAAGAAGATAAAAAAACTTGTAGAGGATTTATCAAGTAATATTTAAAAATCATTTGACGGTTAATAATAATGTGTATAAGTATAGGTAAAAATGAGGATTTGTTGAAAAATGTTTAGTAAATTCGAGGTATTAACAATAAAAACAATATAATTATGAAACAAAACAACTTTAGTCACAGGTATCTCCTGTTTTTATTTTTACTATTTCCGTTTTTTGCTTTTTCGCAAACAACCTTAACGGGAACGGTTAACAATGAAAATGGCGAAACCGTACCCTTTGTTAATGTAATAGAAAAAGGGACAAGTAATGGAACTACAACTGATGTGGATGGTAATTTCACCATAGAGGTTGATGAATTACCGGCTATTTTAGTTTTCTCTTCTTTGGGTTTCGAAACCCAAGAGTTTAGAGCAATCAATAGAAGGCCAATCGAAGTAACGTTAGGAGAGTCTGCTCAGGCATTAGAAGAAGTGGTAATAACTGGTTTAGCGACGTCTATAAAAAGATCTAACTCGGCCAATGCGGTAGCTTCACTTTCTGCAGAAGAAATTACGGGAACAACTCCTCCGCCTACATTAGACGGGGCATTATACGGTAAATTTCCCGGTGCTATTGTAAATGCAAACTCTGGAGCTCCAGGGGGAGGTCTTTCAGTAAAATTAAGAGGTGCTACTTCTATTCAAGGAAATACGCAACCACTTTATATTATTGATGGGGTGTATGTTGACAACTCTTCAATCCCAGCCGGTTTGAACACGGTTTCTGCGGCTTCAGCAGGGGGTAGTTCTTCTAACCAAGACAACCCAACAAACCGTATTGCAGATATTAACCCCGAAGACATTGCAAATATTGAGATATTAAAAGGTGCTTCGGCAGCTGCAATATATGGATCTCGAGCGGCAGCCGGTGTTGTAATTATAACAACAAAAAGAGGTAAGGCTGGTGAAACAAAATTTAGGTTTTCACAATCAGTTGGTTGGAATGAAGCGATTAACCTTTTAGGGGTTCGTGATTACACAGAGCAACGTGTATTAGACAGCTTTGGAGAAGCAGATCGAGCTGCGTTTGTAGCTGCGCGTAATGCTGGAAGGCTTGTAGATTATGAGGAAGAAGTTTATGGTGAAAATGGAATTATTAGTATTTCCAATTTTAGTATGAGTGGAGGTAGTGAAAAGACCAAATTTTTTGCAGGTGTTACTCATAATAATGAAGACGGTATTGTAAAAAATACTGGATATGAAAAAACCTCTTTACGATTAAATTTAGATCATAGTCCTGAAGATTTCTTAAAATTCACCTTGAGTTCAAATTATATTTACTCATCGTCAGATCGTGGATTTTTTAATAATGATAATTCAGGTACGACAATAGGGATTGCTTTAACGGCTACTAGACCTTGGGATCAATTGTTTCCAAATGAAAATGGAATTTACCCAGACCATCCTAACAACTCATCTAACCCATTGCAAACAAGGGATTTGGTAACCAATAGGGAAACAGTAAACCGTTTGATAATGGGAGGTACGGTAAATTTGGATATTTACAAAGCGGACAATTCTAACCTAGAGTTGATTCTTAGGGGGGGACTTGACTTCTATGGACAACAAACCAGAGCCATATTCCCTAAAGAACTTCAATTTCAAAAATTGTCCAACGGAGGGTTAAATGGTGTTTCTGCACAAGGAGATACTCAAAACAAAAACTATAACCTTTCTGCTTTTTTAGTACATAATTATTTTACCGACAGCGATATCAATTTTAGAACGCAGTTTGGTTTAACCAGAGAGAATTTTAATCAAAATACGCAACTTATTACCGCTACAGGTCTTGTAGCCTCAGAATCAAATGTTGATCAAGCAGCAAACACAGGTGTAAACCAAGCAAGATTGTTGCAAGAAGATTCTGGGTTTTTTGCACAGGAAGAAATAAACTTTAAAGATATGTTTATTGCAACAGTTGGTATTCGTGGGGATAAATCTTCTAACAATGGTGATGCCAATGAATTGTTCTATTACCCAAAAGCATCGTTGGCAGTTAATTTAAACGAGTTTGATTTTTGGGACGAAGGCTCCGCCTGGAACCAATTTAAGCTACGTGCAGCTTATGGGGAAGCGGGTAACTTTCCACCTTTTAGTGCTTTATTTACATCGTATAATGCCTTTTCTACCGATGGTATATTAGGGATAAGCCTTATTGGTGTAAGAGGAGATGCCGATTTAAAATCGGAACGTCAAAAAGAATTGGAATTTGGTACAGACATTGGCTTTTTCAATGGACGTGTTAACCTATCAGCAACTTATTACATTAAAACTATTGATGATCTAATTTTACAGGCCAACCTAGAACCTTCTTCTGGTTATACCACTGGATTTCGAAACGCTGGTAGCTTAGAGAATAAAGGTATTGAAATAGGTTTGAACACGACCCCTATTCTTACTGATGATATTCAATGGAATTTAGGGGTTAATTTCTTTAAAAATACTTCAGAAATTACTGAACTAACCGTGGCTCCTTTTAATGTTGGAGCTTTTGGTGCAAGTTTAGGTACTTTTAGAATTGAAGAGGGTAAAAGTGCAACGCAAATTGTAGGAAGTTATCCTGAAGGATTGAGAGTAATTGGTAATGCCGAACCAGATTTTCAAATGGGCTTTAATAGTGACTTAAGGTACAAAGACTTTCAGTTCACTATGTTATGGCAATGGAAAAATGGAGGTGATAACGTAAACCTTACTACATTATTGACTGACTTGAACCGAACGAGTCATGATTATGATGAGTTTGGTGCCGACCCTTCAGGTGAATTGCCAAATGGTCAGTACAGACCTGGAGCACCACCAGAAGTACACGTAGAAGATGCTAGTTATGTTCGTTTACGTGAAGTGGGACTTTACTATACCCTACAGAAAAAGAAGTTAGCGGGAATTTTAGGCGGAAGTATCGACAGTATCAAGTTTGGAGTGTCCGGTACCAATGTTCTTAACTTTTTCGATTATAACAGTTATGACCCCGAAGTGTCCAATTTTGGAGGAGGATCAATTTTTACAGGAGTTGATGTATTACCATTCCCTTCTTCAAAAAGATTCTTATTTAATGTATCAGTTAACTTTTAAACATAAAAATGATGAAAAAATATATATATAAAATTTTGTTCTTAGCTTCGACAGTCGGAACGTTGGTTTCGTGCGAGGTACAAGAATTCAATGATCTAAACAACGCAGAAGTTGATGCTTTTGAAGAGAACCTTACTCGAGGTGATTTACAAGATCTCGTTGGAGGTATCCTTTACAGTTCTAGAGTTCGCCTAGGAACTTACTATGATGATTGTGGAGTAATTGGACGTGAATACTATCGTTTTTCAGGTTCCGAACCGCGTTTTACAGGTGACCTGTTAGGGCGAGAAGGCCTAACATTGGACAATAACACGTTTTACATAACCGGACCTTGGGGAGCGCGTTACAGGTCTGTTAAAAATGCCAATTTAATTTTAGGGTTTATTGACGGTCAAGATCTTTCGGCTCAATTTACAGGTGCTGAATTATCAGCTACAAAAGGTTTTCTTAAAACTTTTATAGCATATGAATTATTACTGAACCTTAACCTTACAGATGATAATGGAATTAGATTAGATGTAGATGATGAAAATGATCTAGGTCCATTTGTTTCGAAATCTGCTGCTCTAAGTGGTATTAGGTCTATATTGGAAGAAGGTGCTAATGATCTATCAAATGGAGGGGGTGAATTTCCATTTATTTTATCAACAGGTTTTAACGGTTTTAATGACCCTGGATCATTTTTACAGGTAAACAATGCAATTTCGGCTAGGGTAGCTGCTTATCAAGAAGATTACTCTGCTGTATTGTCGTTTTTAGATGACTCATTTTTAACGTTAGACGCTTCAGCGTTGAATACTGGAATATTTCACAACTTTTCTTTAGATCAAACAGATATTGTGAATCCATTATTTCTTGCAATAGAAGGGTTAACAGCAGCTAATGCACGAATTGTACAACCAGATTTTATAACCGATGCAGAAGCTGGGGACCAAAGGTTGGACGATAACGTTGTAGAATTGCCCGAGCCTATTATGCAAGATGATCTATCAGGTAATTTTGCAGTTTTTAGGTATAAAACCAATGTAGATGATATTCCTATTATACGAAATGAAGAATTGATTTTGCTGTATGCTGAAGCTAATATTAACAGTAATCCAGGTGAAACTGTAAATGCGCTTAATATTATTAGAGGCAGTGCAGGCTTAGATCCTTATACAGGACCTACAGACCCAGCCTCATTGACAGATGAGATGCTTACGCAAAGAAGATATTCTTTATATGCTGAAGGGCACCGATGGATTGACATGAGAAGGTTTGATAGATTGGATGAACTCCCAATCGATAGGCCTGAAGACGATGTGTTTTCCAAATTCCCGATTCCATTAACAGAGAATCAGTAATAGACAATTAGTCTTTATACAAAAAAAACCCTTTCCAATTTGGAAAGGGTTTTTTAATGATAAACTTTTACTCAATTAATCTGCAGATTGTTCAGTTGCTTCCCTAGCTTTTTTTTCTTCTAACTTTCGTTGTTTTCTATCTGCTCTTTTCTTGGCAAATTTAACTTTTGCACGATTTACCAAATAGAACATAACCGGTACAATAATCAATGTTAGGAAGGTTGCAAATATCAACCCAAATATTACCGTCCAAGCTAGTGGTCCCCAGAAAATTACGTTGTCACCTCCAATGTATATACCAGGGTCATAATCTGTGAATAATCCGAAAAAGTCAATATTTAAACCTACAGCCAATGGTATTAACCCTAGAACTGTTGTAATAGCTGTTAATAATACGGGTCGTAAACGTGATTTACCACCTGCTACAATTTGTTTAAAGTATTCTTGCTTGGTTAACAATTCATCTTCATCCATACCTAACTCTTCTTTTTTACGGTCAAAGAGTATTTGGGTATAATCTATCAATACAATGGCATTATTTACCACAATACCAGCAAGCGATATAATTCCCATCATGGTCATAATGATTACGAAGTCCATTCCAAACACAACTAAACCTAAGAATACACCAGCCAAACTCAGTACAATAGCCGAAAGAATAATCATTGGTTTTGATAAAGAGTTAAATTGTGCTACTAAGATCAATAGAATACCACCCATTGCATAGAATAAAGCTAAGAGTAGAAAGCTCATATTATCAGCTTGTTCTTCTTGCTCTCCAGTAAATGCATAATTTATGTCTTGTGGCATTTCGTAATTTTCCAGCTCACTTTTTAATTCGGTTACAATTTCAGTAGCATTATAACCTCCTAAAACGTTAGAATAAAGTGTAATCACTCGTTTTAAATCCTTCCTTTTAATCGAGCTAAAAGAGGAAGAATTGCTTTTTGTAATCAACGATGAAATAGGAACTTGTATTAATTGTCCACTGTTGTTTCTAAACGTAACAGGTTGATTAAACAAGGCACTTTCATCATATCTATATTGGTCATCAAGACGAACATTTATGGGGTAATCATCATCACCTTCTTTATACGTTGACACCTCTTCCCCATAGATAGAACGACGTAGTGTTTGCCCTACGGCAGCAGTTGAAACCCCTAATTGACCAGCTTTTTCACGATCTACACGAACATCCATTTCGGGCTTCGATTTATTTACGTCTATTTTAAGCTCTTCAATTCCGGCAATGCCAAGATTTTCAATATAGCTACGCATGTTTTCAGCTTCACGAAGCATTTCTTCATAATCTTCACCGCTTAGCTCAATGTTAATTGGATAGCCTACAGGTGGTCCAGCAGCATCTTTTTCAACCACTATTGATGCACCGGGAAAACCTTTTACAGCATCTCGAACTTCAGATAAAACGGTGCTACTTTTTACGCCTCTTCTGTATTGAAATTCACGCATGGAAAGGGTTATTTTTCCTTTGTGAGGCATTTCATTAGACTGTCCGGCATCAGTTTGAGGGTTTCCGGCACCTTCACCAACTTGTGAAATAGCAGATTCGACCATAAAGTTATACCCATCTTCATCTTCATATTTTTCAATGGCACTGTAAACTTGGTCTTCTATCTTCTTTGTTAACTTATTAGTTTTTTGAATATCCGTTCCCTGCGGATATTCAATGTACGTGATAATTTGGTTGGGTTCGTTTTCAGGGAAAAACAATACGTTGGGTTGTGCCAACCCTACCAAAACAAAAGAAAATATAAGTACGCCAAAAGTTCCGAAGAAAAACACATATGCTTTTCTTCCGCGAAGCGCATATTTCAGAAACCGTTCGTAGAAATTTTCTAACCTCTTAAGTGATTTAAACTGAAAATATTCTACAGCTCCCGCTAAAAAGTACTTATAAACCCAAAGCATAATTGCTGCAAGAATACTTAAGTTACCTATTCCACGAAGTCCAGCAACATCTAATACAAATCCAGCGATTAATAAAATAGCACCAACGCCTCCTAAAATCATGCTCCATCGTACTAACTTTCTCTTAGTTAATGATTCTTCTTCAGTTTCCATGAATTTTGAAGTAAGCATGGAATTAATAATTAGTGCAACAAATAAAGAAGAACCTAACACGACTGAAAGTGTTATTGGGAAATAAATCATAAACTTACCAATAAGTCCAGGCCATAATCCTAATGGGAAAAAAGCCGCTAATGTGGTGGCAGTCGAAGCAATAATTGGCCAAGCAATTTCGCCCATACCTTGTTTAGCCGCTTTTTTTCGAGGCATACCTTCACTCATTAAAGAGTATACGTTCTCTACCACAACAATACCATTATCTACCAGCATACCAAGCCCCATTACTAAACCAAACAATACCATTGTATTAAGGGTAAAGCCTAATGAAGATAGGATAAAAAGAGACATTAACATGGAGAGCGGAATGGCAAAACCAACAAATAATGCGTTTCTAAAACCTAAGAAAAACATCAATACTAGAACCACTAGAATTACTCCAAAAATGATATTATTTACTAAATCATTTACTTGGTTCTGTGTTTTTATAGATTGATCGTTAGTTAGTGAAATATGTAGCCCTTCCGGTAAATAATTTTCTTCTTCAGTTTCAATTATTTCTTTGATATTTTCAACGGCCTCAATCATGTTTTTTCCGGCACGCTTTTTAATATCGAGCATCACTACTGGGTTGTTATATTCACGGGCAAATGTGGTGGGATCTTCTTCCTTAAATTTAATGGTGGCAATATCTTTTAGGAAAATATTTCCGCCATCTCTTTTTACCACTATTTTTTCAAGTTCTTTCGGGTTTTCTATTTCACCAAGAATCCGGATGTTTTTTTCAATTCCATTGCTAATAACATTTCCACCAGAAATAGTGTTATTTTCACCTCTTACAGCATTGATAATATCATTGAAACTTACTTTTGAAGCAGTCATTTTATATATGTCTACTGCAATTTCAACCTCCTTGTCTTCTACACCGCGAATGGTAGCTTCTTTAATAGGTGGAAGTAATTCAATTTTATCCTGAAGATATTCGGCATAATCCTTTAATTGCTGAAGAGGATAATCGCCCGTTAAATTAATGTTGAGGATAGGTTGTTCTTCAGAAAGGTTTAAGTCGAAAACATTTGGCTCTACTTTAGCTCCGTTATCTAGTGTAGGCCACGTGGTTTCAGCTTTTACTTGATCTACCTTGTCTTTTACACGTTGTTTCGCGGTTGGAATTTCAACATCCTCTTCAAACTCAACAATTACCATTGAGTAATCTTGAAGCGTGGTTGAAGTAATTTCACGAACGCCACCTATATTGTTAAATTCTTCTTCAAGGGGTTCAGTAATAAATTTCTCAACATCCTCTGCTGAGTTTCCTGGGTTAATGGAACTTACATAAATCTTCGTTTCTACAATCTCTGGAAACGACTCTCGGGGCATGGTGTAGTATGAAAATACACCTAAAAATAGGATGATGGCGATAATAACATACACCGTCATCTTATTGTCAATAGCCCAAGAGGATATACTAAATTCTTTATATGTGTTCTTGCTCATAGTGCAATAGGTTGTTTAGTTTTTGGTAGTTACTTTCTGGCCATCCCGAACGCTTTTTGCTCCTTCCACAATTACAATTTCTCCATCTTTCAAGCCGCTTTTCACTTCAATTTTATTGTCGTAATTAAGTCCGGTTTCTAAAATTACGCGTTTAGCGGTTCCTGTAGAGTCGGTTACTGGCTCATAAATAAAAGCAATGGTTTCTCCCTGTGAATTTTCCTGCAGAATACTCTCAGGAATGGTAATTGCATTTTCACTAGTGTAATCGTTTACTTTTACGGTAGCAATTAAGTTTGGTTTTACTTTTTCATCTTTGTTAGGAATGGCAATTTCTACATCGAAAGTTCTGTTGTCCGGATTTATGTAATTACCTACTTGTCTTACGATTCCTTCATATTCTTCTCCAATTGAAGAAAGACGAACATTTACTTCGGTACCAACTTTTATATTGTTTAGGTAATTTTCAGGTAAGGAAGCTTTTACATACATGTCGCTAAGGTTTACCAAGCGAATAACTTCAGTCTGGCCTTGATTTACCACTTGACCTTGCTCAGCAATAACATTATCAACAACACCCGTAAAAGGTGCAGTAATAATTGTTTTTGCTAATTGCGAACGGATTTGTTGTGCCGCTTTATCGGCAGCTTCATAATTGGCTTTTGCTTCTAAAAACTGAATTTCTGAACCAATTTTTTGATCCCACAATCTCTGTTGACGCTCAAAAGTTGTTTTTGCCAAAGCAACTTGCGTTTCTTGTTGTGCTAACTGACTGGAAAGTCCACCATCATCAATCTTGGCCAATCTTTGTCCTTTTGAAACACGTTGTCCTTCATTAACATACACCCTAGTTAAAATTCCTGAAAACTCTGGGTAAATAATAATGTTTTGATCGGTTTCTACATTTCCTTGTACTTCAACAAAATGTTTAAAAACAGTATCGTTTACTTTTTCAGTACTCACTAAAAGTGCGCGATCGTGTTTTTCTTCTTTTTCAATAAACGTATTAAGCTTATCTATTTTGGCCTTCAATTCTTTTTGTTGGGTAGAAAGCTCAGCTTTTTTGGCTTTTATTTCAGAAAGATTGCCGTTTTCTATAAGTGAATCTACAGAGCCTTCTTTGTTACCACAGGAAGCTACTGTAATAGTGATTAGTAATAGGTATATAAACTTTTTCATAATTGTATAGGTTGCTGTGTTTTTTTAGTTGTCTTCGTTATCAGGATATTTTGTTGTGTCCAGTAAGTTTTCAAGCTCGGCTTTTGTATTTATTACTTCTAGCATAGCTTGTAAATAATCTTGTTGAGCTTGAAAGAGTTGCTGTTGTGCTTCGCTTAGCTCGAAACTGGTTGCAATTCCTTCAAAAAATTTAATGCTGTTTTTCTTTTCAATACGCTCTGCTAACTCTAAGTTACGTTCTTTGTTTTCGTAATTTTCTAGTGCGAATTGATATTCATTACGAGCATTTGCCATTTCAAGTTTTACTTGATTTTTAGTTTGCTCTAACTCTAGTTTTGCTTGTTCAAAAGCTATTTGTTTTTGTGCTGTTTTTGCACTTCGCATACCACTACTGAAAATAGGGATGCTTAAATTTACACCCAAAACGGATTGTGTAAAATACTCTTGGTTGCTATCAAAAAATGTAAATTCATCACTATAACCTGCAACACCATAATTAACAAATGCAGAAAGGGTAGGTAGTGCTTTACTTTTTTCAAGCTTAACTTCAACTTCCGACAGGTTAGCTTGGTCTTCAGCAATGCGGTAATCAATATTTTCTTCAACATTAATTTCTTTTGAAAGAAGTAATAAGTTGAAATTTTCCTCGCTAAGTTCACTTAGGTTGTCTGTTACAGTAATTTCATCTTCAACAGGAATTCCCATCGTTACTTTTAGCATATCGTAGGCAATAGATTGCATGCGAATAGAATTGTTGAGGTTTGCCTCTAAATTTAAAAGGGTAATTTCCAGTTGTTCTGCGTCCTCTTCTTCAGCTAATCCGTTTTCGAAAATCTTTCGGGTATCACTTAGGTTTTTTTGAACAGTAGCGACATTTTTCTTTAAGATTTCTACACTTTCGGTTGCTAGCAGTACATTTCCGTAGGCATCAGTTATTGCTTTTTTAACCTCTAAGTCGGTTTTAACTTTTGCGTTTTCAGAAATTTGCAATAATGTTTTTGCAGACTGAACTCCTACAATATAGGAACCGTCAAAAATCAATTGGTTCCAAGTTCCGGTTGCATTTACACTATGCTTCGTTCCAAATGTAACTGGGACAAAAGTTCCAGGTTCCCCTCCAGCAACTTCACCAGGTATCAAGGTTACAGGTTGTTTGAGGTTGTTGTTATAGTTCGCATCTCCACTAATTTGTGGTAAACCTTGCGCAATAATTTCCCACTTTTGCTTTAAAGCAATGGCAACGTCTTTTTTAGCAATACGCGAATTATACCCATTGTCAAGACCATACAAGATGGCTTCTTCTAAAGTGAAGGTTCGCTTTTCAACTTGAGTTGAGTCTTGTGCGTTTACTAAAATAGCACAAAGGGAAAAAGCAATTAAAAAAATATGTTTTTTCATTAATTTGAATTCTCGTTAATAAATTTATTGAGTGTTTGCAGCCCTTTCGGGGTTACAATGCCACGTAAATGATACTCCAGATAATCTTCCATTAATTGCGTTTTTGAAAATTGAGAAGCTGGAAAAAGAGTTTCGTCATTGATACTATCGATACCGGAAAAATAGAGGTTTGAAATAAAATCGACATCTATGTTTTTCCTGTAAACCCCTTTCTCAACACCCCGTTTTAAGTTTTCGACAGTGCATTCTGCCATATTCGTATATTTTTTTGCCTTAATCATAGCGTATATTTCAGGATAATATTTCTGAAGTTGGTATTGTGGTGATGATTTCTCATCTTTTAATCGAAGCATTACGAATTTTTTAATTTCGTATAATTCTTCAATTGGATCTTTATTCTCTAATAGTATATTGTCAATACCACAAGAAATACCTTCAAAAACACTTAATACAGATTCTTTAACAAGCTCTGTCTTGTTTTTAAAATGGGTGTATATAGTTTTTTTTGAAATGCCCATTTCGTTGGATATATCATCCATTGTAACACTTTTAAAACCAAGTGAGAGGAACATTTCTGCTGCTTTTATAATAATCTTTTCCTTCATAATTCGATGCAAAGATATAGAAAGGAAACTCTAAGAACAAAAAAAGTTTCCAAAGTTTTACGATTATTTAACATTTCAATTTCACAAAAAAGAGAAGATGTCAACTTTTTTAAGTTTTAAGGCAGCAGTTTATTCGGCAACTTGTATTTTAGCGGCAAATTTTTCAGCATCATGGAATTACTCAAAAAATACAACACTACGCTCGCCGGGGAATTAAAGAAAACGGTACAAATAAAAGAACCTGAGCAGTTGTATGAGCCTATTCAGTACATTGTTAATATTGGTGGAAAGCGTTTGCGCCCAATCTTAACCTTGTTGACATGCGATTTTTTTGGTACAGATTTTAAAAAAGCCATGCCTGCAGCCTTAGCTATAGAGCTGTTTCATAATTTTTCATTGATTCATGATGATATTATGGATAATGCGCCACTGCGACGTGGAAAAGAAACCGTGCATGAAAGATGGGACATCAATACGGGAATACTGTCAGGTGATGCGATGCTAATTTTAGCATATCAGCTATTTGAAGAATATGAACCTGAACTTTTTAGGGAATTGGCAAAGCTTTTCAGTAAAACAGCTATTGAAGTGTGCGAAGGGCAACAGTACGATGTTGATTTTGAAGACCGAGACGATGTAACTATCGATGAGTACATTAAAATGATAGATTATAAAACGGCTGTTCTATTGGGGGCTGCTATGAAAATGGGGGCAATTGTTGCTGGAGCTTCAGAAAGTTGTAAAGAAAACATGTATAAATTTGGCAGAAACCTGGGAATTGCTTTTCAATTGCAAGATGATTACTTAGACGTCTTTGGAAACCCGGAATCGTTTGGAAAACAAGTGGGTGGTGATATAATTGAAAACAAAAAAACATTTTTGTACTTAACGGCTTTAAAAAGTAGTGAAACATTACAAGCAGAGGAGTTAGAACATTTATATACCATCAACCCAAAAAGTCCCTTTGGTAAAATTGAAGCGGTAACACGAATATTTAAGGACTCGGGTGCTGCGGAAAAAACACAAGCTGAAATTTCAAAATACACCAAGAAAGCCAATGAATTTTTGGGCCAGATTAAAATTTCAGAAGAAAAGAAAATTGAACTTCGGGAATTTGGGGAGTGGCTTATGAAGCGGACGTTTTAAAATCCTAAAAATAAAAGCGGACAAACGGTGACCAAGCCGTAGTGTAAATGTCTTCATCATCTTTAAAAAGCACATTGTATCTCACTCCAATTGTTACGCTTCCGTTTCTGTAGCCAACACCGGTAAAGAGAGCTGTATTCCAGAATTTGTCTTCAAAATTCCCACCTTCCAATTCAATAGTTTGGTTAACTCTTAGCTGTTCTAGTTCAGCTGAAAGCTGTATTTCTGGAATGGGGTTGAAAAGGGTGATTAAACTGGCACCATAAAGCGTAGTGTTAAAATTATTACCAGATTGATAACTAAACTGCAAGGCTGGCCCCATACTAAAATAACGGTTAAAATCATAAATCGCACTGGGAGAGATTGTTCCGCTAAAGTAGCCATTGCCAAAGCTTACGCCTAATCCGCCACCAAAGCGAACATGGTCCCAAAAATTGTTTTTAGGTTGCGCCTGAACACCAATCTGCCCGAAACTTAGATTTGAAAAGAATAAAATAGAACTAGTTAAAATGGTCAAGCAGGCCTTTTTCATTAGGAAATATTTAAGATTTCAAACGGTATAAATATACGTATTACAATCGCCTATTTATTGTAATTGTTGTATTTTTGTACCGTTTTATAAAATGAAACCCCTTGTATTCCAATTATGGATAGATATTCTTTTCTAAATGCGGTACATCCTTCGTACATCGCAGAACTTTACGATAAATACTTGCAATACCCAGATAGTGTAGAACCCAGTTGGCGTGCCTTTTTTCAAGGTTTCGACTTTGGAATAGAAAACGGATCACTGGAAGCACTCGGTATTGAACAAAATGGTGAAATACCTGAAGGGTATTTTAAAGAATTTCAGGTAATCAAGTTAATTGATGCATACCGATCACGAGGACATCTTTTTACTAGAACAAACCCAGTTCGGGAAAGAAGGAAATATGAGCCTAAGCTTGATATTGAAAACTTCGGGTTATCGCAAGATGATCTTCAAACTTCTTTTAAAGCGGGTGAAATACTTGGTATTGGAGAAACGACATTAGAGGAGATTATAAGTCACCTTAATAAGATCTATTGCGATTCTATAGGGATTGAATATATGTATATTCGGAAGCCGGAAGAAATACAATGGATTCAAGATAAGTTAAATGTTAATGAAAATCAGCCAAAATTTTCAGAAGACAAAAAGAAGCATATTCTTAAAAAACTAAACGAAGCCGTCGCTTTTGAAAGTTTTTTACATACAAAATATGTTGGTCAAAAACGTTTTTCACTGGAAGGCGGGGAAAGTTTAATTCCTGGTTTAGATGCATTAATTGAGGGTGCAGCGGAAAAAGGAGTTGAAGAATTTGTAATGGGGATGGCGCACCGCGGGCGTTTGAGTACCTTAACCAATATTTTTGGTAAAAGTGCAAAAGATATTTTCAGTGAGTTTGATGGGAAAGATTACGAACAAGTTGTTTTTGACGGTGACGTTAAATACCACTTAGGTTGGACTTCTAAAAGAAAAACCGATAGCGGTAAAGAAATTAACCTTAATATAGCACCAAACCCTTCACATCTTGAAACGGTCGGAGCTGTGGTTCAAGGTATTGCGCGTGCAAAACAAGATGATCATCACTTAGAAAACCCAGAAAAGGTATTACCAATTGTAGTGCACGGGGATGCTGCTATTGCAGGACAAGGTATTGTGTACGAAATTGTACAAATGGCACAATTGGAAGGTTATAAAACCCAAGGGACTATTCACATCGTTGTAAATAATCAAGTTGGTTTTACCACAAATTACCTTGATGGTCGTTCATCAACGTATTGTACCGATGTCGCAAAAGTGACGCTTTCACCTGTACTTCACGTAAATGCTGACGATGTAGAAGCTGTAGTACATGCGATGCTTTTTGCATTAGAGTTTAGGATGAAGTTTAAACACGATGTGTTTATTGATTTATTGGGGTATAGAAAATATGGACATAACGAAGGTGATGAGCCTAAGTTTACACAGCCAAAATTGTATAAAGCAATATCAAAACACCAAAACCCTCGTGATATCTATTCAGAAAAGTTGATTAAAGAAGGGGTAATAGATAAAGAGTACACTAAAAAATTAGAAGAAGAATATAAAAATAAGTTAGAGGAGAACCTTGAGGATTCCCGTAAAGAAGAGAAAACGGAAATCAGTGCCATTATGCAAGAGGAATGGGAAGGTTATACGTATGCAGAAGAAGACAAGATGATGGAAGAAGTGGATACTACTTTCGATCTTGATAAAATGACAGAAATTGCCGAAGTTATTACGAAACTTCCTGAGGATAAAAAATTCCTTCGTAAAGTATCCAAGCTAATCAAAGCACGAAATAAAATGTACTTTGAAGATAATAAGCTGGATTGGGCAATGGGTGAGTTGTTGGCTTATGGGACATTACTGGCAGAAGGACACGATGTTCGTATGACTGGACAAGATGTAGAAAGAGGAACGTTCTCTCACAGGCATGCAGTGATTAAAGCTGAAGAAAATGAAGAAGAAGTAGTGCTGCTCAATCAGTTAAATGATGAACAAGCTCATTTTTATATATACAACTCTCTGTTATCTGAATATGGAGTAGTTGGTTTCGATTATGGTTACGCCATGGCAAGCCCAATTACATTATGTATTTGGGAGGCACAATTTGGTGACTTCAGTAACGGGGCACAAATAATGATAGATCAGTACATTTCATCAGCAGAAGATAAATGGAAGCTGCAAAATGGGTTGGTGATGTTATTGCCTCACGGGTACGAAGGGCAAGGCGCGGAGCACTCTTCGGCAAGAATGGAGCGTTATTTACAAATGTGTGCCAAAGACAATATGTTTGTGGCAGACTGTACTACACCAGCAAACTTTTACCATTTGCTTAGAAGACAAATGAAAGTAGATTATCGTAAACCATTAATTGTATTTACACCTAAAAGTTTGTTGCGTCATTCAAAAGTGGTTTCAACCAAAGAAGAATTGGCCAATGGAACTTTCCAAATGGTAATTGACGATCCAGAAGCAAAGGCTTCAAAAGTAAAAACGCTGGTATTTGTAACTGGTAAATTTTATTACGACCTTTTAGAAGTTAAAGAAGAAGAAAAACGTGACGATGTTGCTTTGGTACGAGTAGAACAGTTATTCCCGTTACCAACCGAGCAGATGAAGAAATTAATGAAAAAATATAAAAACGCAAAAGATGTTGTTTGGGCGCAAGAAGAGCCTAAAAATATGGGAGCTTACTCGCATATATTAATGCATTTTGAAGAAGCACGCAACTTTAGGGTGTGTAGCCGAAAAATGTATGCGGCTCCTGCTTCAGGAAGTAGTGTTCGGTCTAAGCAACGTCATCAAAAAGTAATTGAAAGCGTTTTTGATACTAACAAAAAATAATACTATTATATAATATCCGTAACAGGTAAATTAAATTACTATGGCATTAGAAATGAAAGTTCCCTCACCGGGAGAATCCATTACCGAAGTAGAAATAGCACAATGGCTGGTTGAAGATGGTGATTATGTAGAAAAAGACCAAGCCATTGCAGAAATTGACAGTGATAAAGCAACTTTAGAATTACCTGCTGAAGCAAGCGGTGTTATTACCCGTAAAGCTGAAGAAGGCGATGCCGTAGCGGTGGGAGAAGTTGTTTGCTTAATCGATACCGAAGCTGAAAAGCCAGGCGGTTCAGATGATGATTCTGATAAGAAAAAAGAATCAGAAGATAAAGACAGCGATAAGCCTGAAGCAAAAACTGAAAAACCTTCCAAGCCTTCTACACAATCACAAGAACAAGATAAAAAAACATACGCTACTGGAACTCCATCTCCTTCTGCCAAAAAGATTATGGACGAAAAAGGAGTGGATGCCAAAGATGTTAAAGGATCAGGTCGCGATGGGCGAATTACAAAAAACGATGCCGTTAAAGCAAAACCTTCTATGGGAAGCCCTGGAAAAGGAAATAGGGGAACTGAGCGTAAAAAGCTTTCTATGCTTCGCCGTAAAGTTGCAGAGCGTTTAGTTTCAGCGAAAAATGAAACAGCTATGCTTACAACCTTTAACGAGGTTGATATGAGCCCGATTTTTGAATTGCGTAAAAAGTATAAAGAAGACTTTAAAGAAAAGCATGGTGTAAGTTTAGGCTTTATGTCTTTCTTCACATTAGCAGTTGTTAGAGCTTTAGATATGTATCCTGACGTCAACTCTATGATTGATGGGGATTATCAAATAAAGTATGATAACAAAGATATTTCCATAGCGGTTTCCGGTCCTAAAGGATTAATGGTTCCGGTTATAAGAAACGCAGAAAACTTAAGCTTTAGAGGTGTTGAAGACGAAGTTAAACGTTTGGCACTAAGAGCCCGTGATGGAAAAATAACGGTTGATGAAATGACCGGAGGAACCTTTACTATTTCAAACGGTGGTGTTTTTGGAAGTATGCTTTCAACACCGATAATCAATCCACCACAATCTGCTATTTTAGGGATGCATAATATTGTAGAACGTCCAATTGCAAAAGATGGGGCCATAGCCATCGCACCAATTATGTACGTTGCATTATCCTATGATCATAGAATAATTGATGGAAAAGAATCAGTTGGATTTTTAGTAGCTATAAAAGAAGCGCTGGAAAGTCCTGAAGAGTTGTTAATGGACAATGATGTTAAAAAAGCGTTAGAACTTTAACTAACAAAATCGCCATAACTATATATTAAAAACACCCGGTTTTCGCCGGGTGTTTTTTATTTAATTAGTTAGTTGAAATATTAACATAAAAATTAAGAAACAAAATAATTAACAATATTTAGTAATACAATAGAAACAACAATAACAACTAGAAAGATGAAAATCCTCTTTTTGTTTTTTTCATTTTTGCCGTTATCATCTTTAAACACCATGTTAACATTCAGTAGGTAAATGTCAGAAAATAAATACAAATATAAAATACGTAGATACACGTAATTATCCTCACAATGATGCTTTTATAGCATTTTATCGTGGTTTTCTTTGGCCCAAATAAGCAAGCTGTTTGTTTTGGGTTCTAAGTTTAACTTAGAAATTATATTGCTTCTATGTTTTTCGACTGTTCGGTGGGATATAAAAAGGAGTGATGCTATTTCCTTATTGGTTTTATCGGTTGCAATAAGTTTTAAAATCTTTTTTTCAGAAGGTGTTAATGCGTTAAGTGAATTATCCGAAAAAAGAACACCGTCTAACAACTCTTTTATTTTTGGGCTAAAATACTTATCCCCATTTGTAACAGTGTTAATACAGTTTTCAATTTCCTCTAAGGCAAATTCTTTTAAAACATACCCAAAAATGTTCAATTCTTGTGCTTTTAAGTAAAGCTCTTTTTCTTTGTGTAATGTAATGAGCACAATTTTGGTAGTAATAAAATTCTCTTTACATTTTTTTGCGATTTCAATACCAGACATATGTGGCATTTGTATATCCAAAATCGCAATACTTGGTTTCTCTTTTGCGATTAAGTTGTATGCATCATTGCCATTGTGGGCACTACCTATAATATTATATTCCTTTTCAAGCAAAAAATCATTTAATCCTTTAAGTAAAAGAGGGTGGTCGTCTGCTGTTATAATGGTCTGTTTGCTCATGATACTGGGAATTGGAATATAATTATAGTGCCATTGTTTTTTATTGATTTTACCTTCATTTGTCCATTTAAAAACCTGGTTCGTTCTAATAATGTTTTTAAACCTAAGGATTTTACATTTTGGTATTTCTCTGTAAAATCAAAGCCTACACCGTTGTCTTTAATGGAAATCACAATGTTTCCTGTTAGTTTTTTAATGGTTACTTTACTGGCTTCTGCTTTTGCGTGTTTTAAAATATTATTAAGGGTTTCCTGCACAATCCTGTAGATATTAACTTCTTGTTCTTTTGTAAACAAGTTATCGATATTATCTATTTCTGAAGATATAAAAAGCGTTGTATTTTCATCTATTTGCGTCAATGTATATTCTATGGCTTTGGTGATGCCCATTTCTTGAAGTTGAAAAGGGTGTAAATCCCTTGAAATGGTTCGCACTTCATCAATAGCATCGTCAACCATTTTCTTCGTGTCACTATCTCCCCCTGAAACTATCTTGTTTTTAATAAGCAATAAACGCTGCCCAAGCCCATCATGAAGGTCTTTAGATATTCTTTTACGCTCTATTTCTTGAGAAACCAATAATTTTTGACTGAATTTTTCTTGCAATTCTTTGTTACTTTTAAGATAACGCTGGTTTCTATATAGCAATATAAGCCCAAAGGTAAGAACCAATGCTAAGCTAGAAAAGAAGACTATTTTCTTAAAATTTTCATTGTCTTTTTCCAATAGTTGGATGCTAGTGTTCTTTTCAACTAACTTCTTTTCTTTTTTTTCTGTTTCGTACAAGGTTTGATAATAAGCTAAAAACTGGGCAGTACCTTTGTTGTATATAGAATCCCGTAAATTTAAATAGGCATTTTTATTTTCGAGGCTTTTTTTAAACTGTCCTGTTTCCGCATAAATATTGGAAAGCAATAGGTGCGAACTCATTATGTCATCTTCATGGCCAACAGCTTTAGAACTTTGTAATGTTTCTTGCGCATACTCTAATGCTTGTCTGTATAGGTCTACGGCAAGATAGTATCTTGCTTTTGCACCACTGTAACTAATTCTTACAACACGATCTCCTTTTGCCTTATCAGCCCACTGGTCTAAGTTTTTAATGTATTCCCTCGCCTTAATTAATTCGTTGTTGTCTATATGGTATTCAGCAAGACTTGCATTAATGTTAATATGGTTTGTATAGTCTTGTTGGTTTTTGTCAGTTTCTTTAAGTAATGAATCTGCCTTTAAAAGATATTTAATTTCCAGTTCTTTGTTTCCTATTTTATGATAATCGATTGATTGGTTGTAATATTCGGTAATTATATACTTTTTGTTTTCAAGCTGTTTAAGGGTTTCAATGAGTTTTTTACGTTCTATTTCGGCTTTATCATAAAACCCATTCATACTGAACATGGTAATGATTCCTTGTCTAGCATGGAGCATGTATTCATACTCTTTCCGCTTTTCATAAAAACGATACGCTTTTTCATAAAATTCACCGGCGGCTACAAATTTTCCAATGTTAGAATACGCCTGTCCACTGAACAAATAAGCGTCTGCTATATGAATAGAGTCGTTCGTGGAGAAATTTTCTATTGCAGTAGCATAATCGTCTATTGCTTCTTTTACATTCAATTTAAGATTGGCTCTTCCTCTTTTTAAATAAAGCCCACCCAGTAAAAAACTGTCTTTTAGCTTATACTTATGCGCCAAAACCCCATCGATTATTCGTATGGCTCTTCGGGGTTCATTTTTGTAATCTGAAAGTATCGTTTGGAGGTTCATGGCTTTTTTTGCCGCTAACTCTACGCTGTCTATTTCTTTTGCTAACTCAATATATTCGTTGCTGTAATTAACAAATGTATCATTGTCGACCCCATAACTTTTTGAAAGAACGGAATCAATAGCTTCTAATTTTTCAGGAATGCTGGTGGCTGCACGTGCTTTGTTTTTATAAAAGGATATATCCTGCCCACTACCCATAATGGGGTACAGCAATAACAGGGCAAATAATACCAAATATTTTTTTTGCATTGTTATCAATAAGTTAATAGGGAGTATTTAAAATTACTAAAAATTAATTAGTGATAAGATATAAAGGGGAAACTTATTTTATGTACACGCAGTTTCTTCCATAATCAATAACAGCGCGGAACTGTTTTAAAAAATCGGCTCCAATAATTCCATTTACTGAAGTTTCTTCAGCTTGTTCTAGTGCTTGGTTTACGTGAGAGAGATCAAAAACTACAAAATCCATACTCTTAGAACTCCAGTTTTCTATAGATATTTTGTTTTTGCGAGTGATCTTTGTTTCCATATTTATGGCTCCTGCACCAGCAGCTTTAATTTCACTGTCCTCACTCTCCATAGAAAAATAAGTGATTTCATCAAAACCAACACAACTGGTTGAAGCGCCTGTGTCTAAAATAAATATTCCTGGAATGCCATTTATACGGGCAGATAATTTATAATGTCCTGTTGCTAGTTTTTTTAAAGGTATTCTGTGAAAATTCTTCTCTTCAAGGAACGTTCGTAATTGCATGTATTGTTTTTTGTAAAGATAGCCAACAAATTTAAGTAGCTTTGCAAATATGCTAACAGATACACACACCCATTTATATAGTGACGCTTTTAATGACGATAGGGATCAAATGATGAAACGGGCAATCGATGCAGGGATTAAGCGTTTTTTTATACCGGCAATTGATTCTGATTATGTAGAAGGAATGTATGAATTGGAAAAAAACTATCCAGACCACGTTTTTTTAATGATGGGTCTGCACCCTACATCGGTAAAAGAAAATTATGAAGCCGAATTGGCTCACGTAGAAGAACAATTTAAGAAACGGAATTTTTATGCAGTAGGTGAAATAGGTGTTGACCTGTATTGGGACACCTCGACTTTGGCTATTCAGCAAGATGCTTTTAAAAGGCAAATCCAGTTGGCAAAAAAGTATAAACTTCCTATCGTGATTCATTGTAGAGATGCTTTTGATGAGGTATTCGAAGTATTGGAAAGTGAAAAAGATGATGATCTCTTCGGAATTTTCCATTGCTTCACTGGCACAAAAGAACAAGCAGAACGGGCTTTGTCCTATAATATGAAACTGGGCATTGGTGGTGTTGTAACGTTTAAAAACGGTAATATTGACCAGTTTCTGAACGAAATTGATTTAAAACACATTGTTTTAGAAACCGATTCCCCGTATTTGTCGCCAGCACCATATCGCGGTAAACGTAATGAGAGCAGTTACTTAGCCTTAATATGTAAAAAAGTAGCTGACATTTATGGTGTTTCAGAAGAAGAAGTTGCTGCGGTCACTACTCAAAATTCAAAAGAAATATTCAGCATTTAACACAAAAGCAGAATGCATAAAAAACCAAACATACTCCTTATATATACCGGTGGTACTATTGGTATGATCAAGGATTTTGAAACAGGAGCCTTGCGTAACTTCAATTTTGATGATTTATTAAAACACATTCCAGAATTGAAGTTGTTAGATTGCGAAATAAGCACTCGTACTTTTGAAGAGCCAATCGATAGCTCTAATATGAGTGCAAAGTACTGGACCATGATAGCTGGTATAATAGAAGAAAATTATACCGATTTTGATGGATTTGTAGTTTTGCATGGAAGCGATACTATGTCGTACACCGCTTCTGCACTAAGCTTTATGCTTGAAAACTTAGCCAAACCTGTAATTTTTACAGGATCACAACTGCCTATTGGGGATTTACGCACAGATGCCAAGGAGAACTTGATTACCTCCATACAAATAGCAGCGCTGCGTGAAAAGGGAAGGTCAAAAATTTCAGAAGTTTGTCTGTATTTTGAATATAAACTATACCGTGCCAACCGGACCACAAAAATTAATGCAGAACATTTTGAGGCATTTGCTTCCTTAAACTATCCGCCATTGGTAGAAAGTGGCGTAAACCTTTTTGTTAATAATGAAGCTTTGTACAAGCCCAATCGTAGAAAAAAACTAAAAGTGCATAAAAGAATGGAATCTAACATTGTGCTTTTAAAAATGTTTCCCGGTATTGATATTGCGACAGTAGAGCATATTTTTGCTTATCCCGAAATGAAAGGGTTAGTTCTGGAAACCTACGGAAGCGGAAACACAACAAATGAAGAATGGTTTTTAAAGGCGTTAAAAAAAATTATAGACAATGGAATTCCGGTAATTAACGTAACTCAATGCTCAGGAGGCAGTGTGATTATGGGGTTATATGAAACCAGTACTTCACTTAAAAAACTAGGGGTTATTTCGGGTAAAGATATCACGACAGAGGCAGCATTGGCTAAATTAATGTATTTATTGGGGCAAAAAATTTCGTCCAATAGTTTTAAAACTATATTTGAAACATCTTTGCGAGGGGAAATGATGTAAAAATTTCCTTAATAAATGTTTTATAGAACAACATTTTTTTTGTTATTTGGCATTCCTTTTAAAAAGGGTAAATTAGAGAGGTGGCCGAGTGGTCGAAGGCGCACGCCTGGAAAGTGTGTATACGCCAAAAGCGTATCGAGGGTTCGAATCCCTTCCTCTCTGCAAAAAAAATTAACAAGTATCGTTAAAACCTAATAAAACGGTTGTTTTTCTAGAAGTTCTTATTATTTTCGTCATTTAAGGTGAAAACCCTTCTTTCTTTTGAAAGAAAAACTTGATTAAAAGAGTTTATTCCAAGGCTGTAAAGTTAATGGTAACATTAAAATAGGCCTCTTTAAAAAGAAATTAAACAAGATTAAAACCAATAAGTCTTGAAATACAGTTGTTTATTGGTAATACACCTGTCTCTTATACACATCTCCGAGCCCACGAGACGGACTCCTATCT